>Ga0101944_10000567_pt1 | contig 104932 bp, 71 predicted proteins | sample DewCreD2012metaG_FD_75245 | JGI IMG/M metagenome (GOLD analysis project Ga0101944, IMG submission 75245) | Hot spring sediment bacterial and archeal communities from British Columbia, Canada, to study Microbial Dark Matter (Phase II) - Dewar... ... | reverse complement strand
AGATGATACACATGGCAATCGTGATTCTACCAGCTTTACCATTACACTGAGCGATACTACCCGTCCGGCTTTGACCGCCATAGCAGATCGCACAGAGTATCCCGATGCATCGTGCGACTTTGCTATTCCCGATTACAGAGCACTTACAACCGCAACAGATAACTGCACCGCTACGCCTGCTATCATCAAGACACAAAAACCTGCAATCGGAACCATCATTAATGGCCACAGCACATCGCAAATCATCTGGATTATTGCAGATGATACACATGGCAACCGTGATTCTGTAAGCTTTACCATTACACTAAGCGACACTACACGGCCGGCTCTTACTGCCATAGCTAACCGCACAGAGTATCCCGATGCATCGTGCGACTTTGCCATTCCCGATTACAGAGCGCTGACAACCGCAACAGATAACTGCACCGCTACGCCTGCTATCATCAAGACACAAAAACCTGCTATCGGTACCATCATTAATGGACACAGCACATCGCAAATCATCTGGATCATTGCAGATGATACTCATGGCAACCGTGATTCTGTTAGTTTTACCATTACGCTGAGCGACACTACACGGCCGGCTCTTACTGCCATAGCTAACCGCACAGAGTATCCCGATGCATCGTGCGACTTTGCCATTCCCGATTACAGAGCACTTACAACCGCAACAGATAACTGCACCGCTACGCCTGCTATCATCAAGACACAGAAACCTGCTATCGGAACCATCATTAATGGCCACAGCACATCGCAAATCATCTGGATTATTGCAGATGATACTCATGGCAACCGTGATTCTGTTAGTTTTACCATTACGCTGAGTGATACTACACGGCCGGTTGCTATCTGCCAATCCGCCATAATATACCTCGACAGTACGGGCAATAAAAGCATTTCACCAATAATCCTCGACAACGGCAGTTATGACAATTGTAGCATATCGTCATTCACATTATCACAAACATCATTCAGTTGTTCTGACACAGGAACCACAGCTATTTTATTTACAGTAACAGACATTGCTGGAAACAGCGCAACATGCCTGACCAGTATCATGGTTTATGACACAATCAAACCGGTTGCTTTATGCCGTGATATAACAGTATATCTTGACCATTCAGGATTAGCATCTATCACTCCGGCACTTGTTGACAGCAACAGTTCCGATGGTTGCGGTATTCTTTCGCTTACACTCGATAACTCAAACTTTAACTGTAACTATCTGTCATCAACGCCTTCGGTCGTAACATTAACTGTAACGGACAATAACGGCAACATCAGCACATGCGCATCATCCGTATTTATTTACGATACAATAAGTCCAATAGCCGGCTGCAAAAATATCGCCATCAACATTGATGACACAACAGGACTTGTTGGAATAACGATTGGAGAAATTAACAACCTGAGTTCAGATAATTGCAGTATTATGTCATTTATTCTTTCCCGCCAGAATTTTGATTGCCATGATATTGGCTTAAATACAATATACCTGACCGTTACCGATTCAAGCGGAAATTCATCTACCTGTGTATCACAGATTAATATAGGATATGAAGTATTTCCAGTATTTACCTATACCCCGCCATCAGACACCTTATGCGACAACACATCTACAAATATTAGCATGCAAAGTTCAATTGCAGCCACACAGTTTAACTGGACAGTTATCGGCTTTATATCAAAGATAAACGGCGAATCAAACGGAAGTGAATTGACCCCCTTCACCATTCTTCAGACACTCGACAACATAACAGATACTGCATATTCAGTAGATTATAATATTGTGCCTCGAATATATAACACCTGCGATCTGCAAGATACATCTATACGCATATATGTTGAACCAACACCGCAAATTGGACTAACCCCGTTAACTGATACTATTTGTAATAACACTAATGTATTGATTAATATCAGCACAAAGACATTTGCCACGCGTCCCATACAATTTAATTTCACCGTTGTTCCGGATCATTTTACTGCTCTGAGCGGATATTCAGATAGTACAGGTCTTGCTTTCCCAAATACGATTAATCAGGTAATTAATAATCTGACTGATTCAGCCCAACGAATCACCTATACATTAACGCCATATACCATTAATAATGCAGGTATTCAGACCTGCCCTGGTCCGTCGCAGCAATCAATTATTTATTCTGAACCGACAGCCAAAGTATTCGCTACGCCACAATTTGACACTATATGCAGCGGAACCCGTGTCAGCATAGATTTAAGCAGTCCTACTGTACCAACCAAGCCGGTAAAATTCAAATATGATGCTGATATCCCGTTTGGAGTAATCTTTACCAGCGGCGCACAGATAAATTTACCGAATCATTTTGTAATCAATGATCTGCTGCAAAATACAACAGATAGTTTTAAAATAGTTATATTTTACATTATCCCCTACTCTACTGAACCACTAACAAACATTGAAAAATGTACAGGAATATCCGATACGGTAATTGTTTTCCTGAATCCTGTTCCCCGTGCTATTGCGTCATTCGCAACAGATACAATATGCAATTATCAGCAAACCGATTTAAATATATCCACGCCAACCTATGCTGCAGGGTTATTCCGATATAATTTATATCCGTCGGCCGACGATTCGTTAAAACTCTCGGGAATGAGCGCCATAATCGAATATCCGGTTGATAGTTCAATTCATCAGGTTTTAACGAACACAGACAATCAGCCACATCGTGCACGCTACATTATTTCCCCGGTACTTCTTAACAATTCCGGAACAGCAGAATGCAATGGCATTGGAGATACGGCATATATCTATGTCAACCCAAGTCCGATGATTGACGTGACTGTTTCCCGGGACACTCTGTGCAACAACGAAACAGCCATTCTCACTGTCAATCAGCGCAGCTATTTCACTGCAGGCACATTCCTCTACGATTACAGCATTGAACAGGTCGGACCAGGTCTCAGTGGTTATACAACAGACAGTTCAATTGCACCCGGCAGTTTTACACAATTATTACAAAATTCAACTGATTCGGTAGAAATCATACGTTACCGTTTCCATTCCTATGCTTTACAAACCGGAGCAAACCAAGTATGCAGTGACATTACAAAAGATTCGGTACTTCACATCGAAGTAACTCCTGATCTTATACCGGTGCTTACAGCTACCGAGTATGTAGGAGGATGGAACATAAAATGTTTTGGCCAGAGCAACGGACGCATATACCTGAATGCCACAGGCGGAGCTCTGGAATACAGTCAATATTCAGTGGACAATTCTTTATTTACCTGGTCGAACAATATCTATTTGCGTAATAACCTCAATGTCACGGCAGGCAGTTATTCGGTTACTATGACGGACCAGAACGGATGCATTGGCTATGATTCCATACTCTTGCTTCAGCCAGAAAGGATTAATCTGACAAAAGTTGTTACAAAGATTAGTTGCAACGGTCGTTCAGATGGATCAATTGATGTAACAGCAACAGGAGGAACAACACCCTACCGGTACTCATGGATTGGTGTCAGTGGATTTACATCAACACAGGAAGATATCACCAACCTGATTGAAGGCGGATACCATCTGACACTTCTCGACACTAATAATTGCCAGCGGCTTTTAGATGCAACCGTTGAACCACCACCCATCATACAGGATGGGCCCGTATTCTCTGACTACAACGGATTTAATATTTCCTGCAAGAATTATGCGACAGGACTAATTGATCCGAATATAGACGGCATATCAAATAATACTGCATTCACCTTTTTCTGGACAGGACCCGGAGGTTACACTTCAACAGACAGGATTGCCACCGGGCTTTATGCAGGGAACTATTATCTCACCGTAACAGATACAACCAACTGCAGTGTTAATTTCAGTTACATCCTGAATGAACCGGACTCAATTTATTCAACCATGAAGGATACCTCTATCTCTTGCAATACAATTCCGCGTGGAAGCGCAACGGTATTTCCTTCCGGAGGTATAGCGCCTTATACCTATTTATGGACAAACGGAGACACAAAACAAACAGCTAACTTTCTTCCCTTAGGCATCCATTTTGTCACAGTTTATGACAAAAACGCCTGCCCTCACACTGATACGGCCTACATTTTGCAACCACCACCGATTATTGCCAGTATCTTTCTGGCAAAAGAATACTCGGGCTACCCTGTTTCATGTTATGGTTCAACCGATGCACGGTTGGGAGCCAGCGCCATCAATGGAAATCCACCCTATACCAATAAATGGTTTTTATCTCCAACCGACAGCATATACAGTCCTTTTTTAACCAACATAGGAAAAGGCACCTATGTTGTTGAAGTGCTTGATACATTTGGATGCAGGGGCTGGGACACCATCACGCTTGCAGAACCACCACCGATGGTCATTACCGGTGATGCCGACAGCGCTTTATGCTATTCGGGAAATGAAGGTTTAGCATGGATTTCCTGTACAGGCGGAGTAACACCTTACACATATATCTGGAGCAACGGAGACAGAGATGCTACAGCCCAAGGGCTCTCTGTTGGCAATTACAGCATTATTGTATCAGACCTGAACGGATGCCGGAAAGATACTATTTTCCGTGTTGACGGTCCGCCTGAATTAATAACACAGGTTGATGTAAAGCCGGCTCTTTGCAGAGAAAAACCCGATGGTGAAGCCAAAGCCATTTCTACCGGAGGCATTCCTCCTTACCGCTATTCATGGTCTGACCGGCCGGGAGAAGACACTTCGAATGCACGGGATAATCTTTACCACGGAACACATGAAGTCACCACTTTTGATGGAAATAACTGCAGCATAACAACAGAAATCACCATCAATTACCTTATGGATGAATGTCTGTATATACCATCAGCTTTTTCACCAAACAATGACGGGATAAACGACACATGGGAAATTACCCGTATGGCCTTATATCCCAATGCTTCTATCCTGGTTTTTGATCGTTGGGGACAGGAAGTATTTAACTCAAAAGGCAGCAGTCCGATGTGGGATGGAACCTTAAACAATACTCCATTACCTGTTGCATCGTATTATTATATCATTAATCTTAAACTACCCCATTACAAAATTATTACAGGGTATGTAACAATTGTCAAATAATCGAAATCCCTTTTGAATATTCGCCCATTATGCCCAATGATCCGGTAAACGGCTTAACTGCCTGCAATGCATGTATATACCGGTCGTAATTATCAAACTCCACATCAATATAAAACTGATATTGCCAGCGGACACCAATAACAGGCATTGACTGTATTTTTGAGAGATTAATATTATAATAAAACAGAATAGACAGGATTTTGGATAAGCTGCCCACTTCATGGGATAAAGTAAAATACACCGATGCCTTATTTACATTTCTGATTGAAGAGACACGCTTGCCATTTATCTCAAGAATTAAAAACCGTGTATAATTTTTCTTATTGGTCTCGATCCCGGCAGCCAGTGTTTCAAGTTTATACATATCCGCCGCCAATGATGATGCAATGGCCCCAACATTTTTTAATTTTTTCTCAGCAATCATTTTTGCGCTAAGCGCAGTATCAATACTATCAACAAGTTTTATATGAGGATGTTTTTCGAAAAATTTCTCACATTGCATAATCGCCATAGGATGCGAATACACCTCGCGGATATCCCTGATACGTTGTCCGGGCAATGCAACGAGGTTTTGCCGGATTCGAAGATAGATTTCTCCGATAATCTTCTCACCCGATTCCTGTAAAAGTTTATAATTGGGCAAGATGCTGCCGGCAACACTATTCTCAATTGCCATAATAGCATAATCAACCTTTCCGTTGCTTAACGAAAGCATCAGATCTTTAAATGTATCCTGCGGAACAATTTCAATATCTTTGTCAGTAAAATAACCATAAGCAGCCATTTCATGAAATGCTCCAAAGCCACCCTGGATAGCAATCCTTATCTTATTTGTCTTTTTCTTATTCATCGTTCCTTCCATTAAAAATCCCGAAATTACCTCAGAGACAAATCCTATTTTTAAAGATTATTCCCAAATCAATATTATCGAAAAAAAGTTGGTGTAGAATAGAAATAGTGTTTTCGTTCTCTGTTCGTTTGACAAAGATAGTAAAAAAACAAAATGTTCAGGGATTAAGAAATCGGGAAATAATCATCCATTGTTTCAACTGTTCAGGCCACTGGCGCAGAACTGAATCGTACATAGCTAATCCAAAGCCATGGCCGCCTTTTTGGTAAATATGCAATTCAGATGGAATATTAAATTTCTTCAATGCCTCATAAAATAATACACTATTCATAGCCGGGACCGCCTTGTCATCATCGGCATGAACAAGAAATACCGGAGGAGTAAGCGAATCAACCTGGAGATGGGTTGATAGCCGCATAATAAGATTCTCATCGGGATAATCAGATCCGGTGAGCATTTTCCGGCTGTTTTTATGCAGATAAGGACCATCCATAACAATTACCGGATAAATCAGGATGCTGAAATCCGGACGTGATGAAAACTGCAATAAGGAATCTGAATCGGATGGATGTCCATTTTCCCAGTGTACCGTGACCATTGAAGCCAGATGTCCTCCCGCTGAAAAGCCCATGATACCGATATTATCCGCGGCTCCGCCAAATTGTGTTGCATGCCACCGAACCCACCGGACAGCAGCAGATGCATCGTTCCATTGCGCCGGATAAGTAAACCCGGAACAATCTTTATTATTTAACCGATATCGCAAAACAAATGCATTTACGCCAATTGAGTTCAGCCAGCGGGCAACCCTATATCCTTCTTTATCCATAGCAAGATGCATATACGAACCCCCCGGACAAATTACTATTGATGGCTTATTTTTACCGCTATCCGGGGATGGAAATATATAAAGGACAGCATTGCCAGAATATTTATCCTGGTTAGTTCCTGAAACAGTAACAGAATTAAAGGAAACCGAATCATACTCTGCGGCCACAATACCGGATAAAAAAAATAAGCATGAAAAAGCCAATATAACACTCATTTTTTTTAACTTTGAAGGTAAATACATATTCATTAAATTTGTCAAAACTAAATAAAATGAAAACGATCCGGTTATTTTTGTGTTTATTTTGTATAGCATCCTCCTGTACAAAAGACAATAATGATGAGCCGCCATCAGAGAATCCCGATGCCGGATTTAATCTTTTTTCTGTACAGGATGATATTGATTTCGGCAAAAAGATGGATGCAGAGATTATGGCCACTCCGTCCGAATACCCGGTACTTAATAAATCAACCAATCCGACGGCATATAATAACCTGGAACGTATCCGCGACAGTTTGGTACGCTCCGATGATGTATATTTCAAAAACACCTTTGAATGGCAGGTAAGGATTATCAAAGACGATAATATAGTAAACGCCTTTTGCACGCCCGGAGGATATATGTATTTCTATACAGGTCTGATTAAATATCTCGATAATGAAGCACAATTTGCCGGTGTAATGGCGCATGAGATGGCACATGCCGACAAACGGCACGTAACAGAACAGATGACCAAACTGTACGGATTACAGATTTTATTTTCAATGTTGATGGGCAATGATCCGGGAGAAATGACCAAACTAATCGCAGATCTTGCATTTGGGCTTGGCGCTCTACAATTCAGCCGTAACAATGAATATGAGGCAGACGAATATGCAGTAAAATATCTTTCATCTACTGCCTATGATCCAAAAGGGATATCAGGATTCTTTGAAAAAATAACTGCCGGCGCGAGCCCACGGCCACCGGAATTTTTATCTACACACCCCGATCCGGGCAATCGGTTAGATGCCATAAACACAGTATGGACAAACCTCGGATCGCCGGTAGGACAAACATTTGAGAGTCAATATCAGCAGTTTAAAAACAGTTTGCCTTGAGATGCACAGAAAATATCCGGTAATATGCATTCTGCTGATCTATTTATTTTGTGGCGCAAAACACATTAACACCTGGGATGCGCAGATTTATCTGCGTGACACATTAAAATTAGGCGAAGGAATTATTTATGACCGGCCATCGCACCGCCTGTTATGGGTGGATATAGAAAGTTGTTGTTTCTATCTCCATACACTGAACAACAAAAGAACCATCTGTTATCCTGTCAGCACAAAAATCGGAACAATTGTTCCGGAGACCGACTCATCAGTAATTATAGCATTACAATCAGGGATCTATCGCTATTTCTTAAACAACGGAATGCATTTTATTGCACATCCCGAACAGATGATTTCCGGCAATCGTTATAATGACGGAAAATGCGATCCATCGGGACGATTTTGGGTAGGCAGCATGGCGCTCAATCAGAGGCCATTTGCAGCGGCGCTCTACCGGATTGACGGAAATAACCAATGGACAGTCATGACCGATAGTATTACCATATCAAATGGTATTTGCTGGAGTAACGATAAAACAAAAATGTACTACATTGATTCACCTACCGGCAACATCCGGGTTTATAAATATAACGATCGGACAGGAACCATTGATCGTGGAAATATTCTGCGTCATTTTGAGCCGGATGAAGGCGTACCTGATGGAATGACAATTGATGCCGAAGGTCACTTGTGGGTTGCTTTATGGAATGACTCATCAGTAGTTCGCATTGACCATACCACAGGAATAATTACAGACCGCGTAAATGTTCCATCACCAAAGGTTACTTCGTGTACATTCGGAGGAAAAGAGCTGGATACACTTTTCATCACCACCGCCCGCATGGGAACGGCAAAGGAGATAAAAGACCATCCAATATGTGGAAGTATTTTTTACTGTATAACCGGTGTAAAAGGAGTGCCGGCCAATCGTTATAATGATACGAACCCCGAATCAACAGTAAAGGATGATCAATAATTTATGCAACTATTTGCATTTCTTAAGAATTATTATTAAGATTGCTTTCACAACGGCTGTAACAATATTTAATGTTAAATTTCTAACTTAAATTATTAATTATGAAAAGAACAGGAATTATAATGATTCTGGGATGTACATTGTTATTATCATGTAACCAGAATGGTAAAAAAACATGTGGTGATATGGAAAAGAAAAATTCTACCTGCATAGCGGCTGATAATCAGTTAACGGCAGAAGAAGTAAAAGACGGATGGATACTTATGTTTAATGGACAAACCTCAGATGGTTGGCGCGGGTATAATAAACCGGCATTTCCGGATAGCGGCTGGGTTATAGAAGACGGAACGCTCCGTTGTGTCGGCTCGGGTAAAGGTGAGGCAGGTGGAAAAGGCGGGGACATTATTTTTGATAAAAAATTCAAAGATTTCAACCTAAAACTCGATTGGAAAATCTCCGAAGGCGGAAACAGCGGGATCTTTTATCTGGCACAAGAGCTATCCAATGAACCGGTATGGAAATCGGCCTGTGAAATGCAGATACTTGATAACGAAAAACATATAGACGGAAAACTTGGGAAAGACGGCAATCGTCAAGCCGGTTCATTATACGACCTGATTCCGGCAAAACCGCAAAATGCGAAACCGGCTGGTGAATGGAATACCGTAGAAATTATCGTATACCAGGGTACTGTTGTTCATAAGATGAATGGCGAGACCGTGCTCGAATATCACCTTGAAACACCTGACTGGAACAAAATGATTGCTGAAAGTAAATTCAAAGAATTTCCCGAATTCGGCAAGTATAAAGAAGGGTTCATCTGTTTACAGGATCATGGGAATGATGTCTGGTACAAAAACATTAAAATAAAATCATTACAGTAATAACAATAAAACCAGAGTAACTGCTCTGGTTTTTTTAATACCAACAAATATGAAAAAGCCATTATCAGTTTTTGCAATCATTCTATCCGCTGCAATATTAAACGCATTCGCTGTTGATTATACGAAGGATAAAAAAGTAAAAAAAGACAAGAAAAAAAATACTGAAATAAATACCCTTACAGAAAAAGAAAAAACGGAGGGTTGGCAATTGCTTTTCGACGGAAAGACAGTTGAACAATGGCGTGGATACAACCGTGACACATTCCCGACAGGCGGATGGGAAGTGATTGACGGTACTATTCACTGTAAAGCATCCGGCAAAGGCGAAGCCGGCAAAGGCGGAGATATTATTACAATCAAAAAATATAAAAATTTTGAGTTATCCTTAGAATGGAAAATATCTGAAGGCGGAAACAGCGGCATATTCTACCTTGCGCAAGAGAAACAGGGACAAGCCATCTGGAAATCAGCACCTGAAATGCAGATTCTGGATAACGCCAAACATCCCGATGCACAAAAAGGGAATAACGGCAACCGCCAGGCCGGATCATTATATGACCTGATTCCTGCCAACCCGCAAAATGCCAAACCAGCAGGTGAATGGAACCAAATAAAGATACAGGTCTATCAGGGTTCAGTCACCCATTATATGAATGGCGCCGAGGTGCTTGAATATCATTTATGGACAGATGACTGGAAACAGATGTGTGCAAAAAGCAAATTCAAAGATTTTATTGATTTCATTAATACGGCCGAAGAAGGACACATTGGCCTGCAGGATCATGGAAATGATGTTTGGTTCAGAAATATAAAAATAAAAGAATTATAGCCTCCTTCGACTTTGCCGGGGTACATTGTATTATTAACACTGTTCTTGGTCAGAGTGGTATTTATTCTGTGCCCCGGGCGCAGTCGAATGACAGATTATTTTCGAATTACTTTATTAACAGACACCCCTTCGCCGGAAGTAATCTTTAACAAATAAGTACCCGGGGGAATCCGACTAATATCAAAATACTCGTTAACCACAGAAATATTTGCAAACACTTTTGTCAGAAGCGGGATATTATTGACTGTTAACAACTGAACCAAGACATCAGATGATTGTTTGAAACGGCACATCAGATTAAATCCATGGGATGTGGGATTCGGATAAATAACAGGACGAGCCGGCTGATCAGTCAGATTCTCCTGGATATCTACTCCCCATTCGGTTACGACCACGTAAAAATTACCGGCATCACCTCCTGCGCTGCCATCCACCTGTAACCAGTATACAGCGCCCGGTTCGAGGGTATCAATGCGCTGAATTGCGGCGGCAAAATGACGTTGCTGATCAAAAAAATCATCATTCGCAGCAATCAATGCATAATTTCCCGAAAGCAGATCAATACATGAATCGGCCTTATACAAAGCAATCTGGCAATCAATCTCAATGCCTGAATTTAGCGGGTCGGCAGTAGAGAATGACGCTTTACCTGATGAAGGCACAATAAATTTAAACCACAAACTATTTTTTAAAATTGGGGCATTATATTCAAAACACCAGGTTTTCTGTGTATTACAGTCGTTGTTGGGTGGATAGGGCTCACCGTTTTGCACACCGGCATTCTGGTTATTGAACGGACCGTTTATTCCGGGCGAAAGAGATAAAGCATTACAAATATTATCATTAACCGGTCGTTGGGTTACATCAACAAAAACCGAATCATATCCGCTGCAACTGCCACTGATACCATAGGCATAAAATACGAAGGTGCCAAGATTGGGAGGAGTAAATACGACAGCTGGCCCGCCGGTTGTATCAAGGTTATAGGTTGGCAGCCAGTAAATAGTATCGGAGCCGAATGCTTTAAGAGTATCCGAACTTCCGAGTGGGATTTCGATCCGTTCACCAGGAATAAACAGTGTCAATCCGTCTGTTACATTAATATAGTTAAATCGAATTACTGAGTCGGTGCCGCCGGGCCCTGAAACGACGAGTTTAACATTTTTCAGTCCGGTTGTCGAATAGGTTACCGTGTGCGGCCCCTGTCCGGTTATTCCTGCGGCCAGCGAAGCGCCGGCGCCAAAATCCCATTTCCACGAAGTGGTGGATCCAAGTGTTTCATCGGTAAAAATGACATTACTGCCCTTGCACGCCTCGCGCTTGCTTGCAATAAACGATGGAACAGGGCCGGAGGAGGTGTCAACATAGGCCTTAATGCACAGATCATATTCGTAACCTTTATTCCCTTGTCCAACGGGAATCCAGTTTTTGCCATCTTCACTTACCCAGTTAAAACCGATGTTTTCAATTGCTGAATCAGGAAATGAAAGATAATACGTTTTATTCATTGCAAACGAAGCATGACTCACCCGTATTGATTTATAATCAGAAGAAACTGTTACAGATACGCCGCCTACGGGATTAGATAATTCATCGGTGATAGTAATTCCTGATAGGTTTTTAACCTTAAATGCATCGGCATACGTAAACGTGATCACCGTATCAAGATCTGACAATTTCTCGTTCCATCCCGGGGTAATAGATACAGGCAATAAGGTTCCGGCAGCAACGGTATTTATCGTCCAGTAAAAAATCTTATTTCCCACTCCCTGTTTATTTTTAACTGAATTAGCCGGAACGACAATATAATAGCGACTGCCTTGTTTAAGCGGTACATCATGGTAAAGGATTATAGTATTATTTGCTTCATCCCATACCGATTCGCAACTGTCATATACAGCAAAACCGGCATCTTTAATATGAATCCCTTTAAAGTTCACTGAATCAACCGACCCCATGAAAGTACAATACAATGAAGTGTTTAATGGCACAGACTGGGCTCTATTACGCGGATAACATGAAAAAGTATCCGGTTTTGCCAGTGTTGTGAAACCATAAATCAAAGTATCATTAAACAAACCGGATGCAATAGTTTTCACAGCGGAATCATAAATATAAAGCGTATATGGCAGATTGAATCGTATTGTATTATGCTTTACGGATAGTACCCTGTTTCCTGTATCAAGCATCAATTTAATACCGGAAAGCAGATTACTTGCTCCATCACGCACTGCAACCTGAAGAGTATCGGTAATAACAATTTTTTCTGTGAATTTAACCGTAAGGAAAGAATCAGAAGACACTTCCATTTCGGTTGCCGGTCGCCAGAAAGCCGGTTCAAGCCCTGATAACCTAGAGCGGAAAGAAATCCTGAGCGTATCGTTCAATAACATTTCCGGATTGCGTACAGCACCGGAAGGAATAATCAATGTGTATGGTTTATTTGACTGCAGATTGGCATGCAAAATGGTTATTGTTTTCTGCGGTTTGTTCCACAGCCCGGATACTGCGGCTACCGGATTATTCAAAGAGTCAACAATAACGATACCCGTAAAATTGACTGAATCACATTTCTGGTTAAGTGTTATCGAGAAAGGAATATCGGCAGGAACATTCGTTTCATTATTTAGAGGAAGAGAATATTTCACTGCTGGTTTCGACTGACGGGTATGGAAGGAATGGACCAGTGATGCATTTACAAGTCCGGAAGCATTCAGAATATGCGGTTGTGCAAATGAAGTATCGGCAACAATCTCAATAGGCAAGGGCGTTTCATTACCCGGAGAATAATATTTAATACGGATATAAAAATCATCCGTTACAATACACGGTACATCAAACGTATACCAACCAGGCAGATCACAATACTGATTAATAATTCTTTTCCGTAATTGCTTCAGGGTATCATTTACAAACTCATCATAAACTTCGACATCAATTAATGTTCCAGCGCTTTGAATAAAAGTACCTGCCATACTAAGCGTTTCAGTTCCGGCTGCAATAAACTTAGTCAGTCCGTAAGCCGTAGATGTACGGAATCCCGTGAGCCGGATAGCGCTCAATGTATCATAATAATAAATCTTATCAATTGAAGACACTTGCTTGCGCGAAGGATAAAACGAGGCGGTGGTATTTATTTTTTTATCATAATACGAGATATAGAAATATCCGCTTTCGGCCCAATTGCTGCCCCATTGATTTTTGATAATCCAAGCACCTTTACCTGCCGGTGTCTGATAATCATCATCCCAACCAACAATAGTAACCGCATGGTTTACAACCTTATTGCCACTATAAAAGAAAGAATAATTTGATGCTGAATACGCAGAATTCTGCCAGCTCATTGATGTTGATACAGCGCCGTAAGTCATTATCGCGCGTTTAATTATTTGGATATTATTAGGTAACCAGCGTGTTTCGGGTACGTATGCAACAACCGGCAATCCCTTATCGCAAGCATGATTAACAACATCGTAAGGATCGTCTCCTTCAGCCACAGGGCCTGCAAGGCGTGTAAGATAACCCATAGCAATCATATCGTTTCCGCCCTCGCCAAACCCCCATTGATAGCCATGGCATGCGGCAATATTCTGTTCAGAGAGATCGTATGCACCAAGCCCCAGCTTTAACCACTGCGACTCAATAGCAGCCATAGTGGTAAATGTCCAGCAGTTTCCGCCGAAAGCACCGCCACCCTGATCTTTCATGCTTGTAACCATGCCCAGAGAGCGCAAATCATAGCGGGATGGGAGCGTTGATCCGGTTGATTTTAATAAACTGCGAAACAGCTTGGAACTATCAATGTATTGGAACTGCAAACTGAAAGGATGCGGGATGTATCCCAAAGGATGTCCCAATTCGTCAGTTGCTGAATATGTACCAGTGATTTTCTGGTTATAAAACTCAAGGTAATCAGCAGTATAGGGCGAGAAGGCCTGTTTCTGCGCATAACTGACACAAATGATACAAAAAAATAAACCTGTCACAAGTAGCTTTTTCATGGGCTGTTAATTATTGTTATTTGCTGCAATCTTTCTTTGAATAACTGCAAAATAAATTAACTTTGCGATTCTTCAATGATTAATTAATTATTCAGTTTATAAATTTAATCAAAATGGCAATAATCAATAAGATTCTTGAAAAAATTTTTGGAGGCAACAAACATCAGCGGGATATTGCCTTAATCATGCCTGAAGTAACACGGATAATTACTATATACGAAGGATTAAAAGAAATCAGCAATGATGAACTCCGTGAAAAGGCCGCCAAAATCAGAGCCAAAGTACTTGATTATGTTACAGATGAACAAAAAGAGATTGAACAATTAAAACAAGAAGCAGAAAATGAGCAGGATGTATATAAAAAAGAAGAATTATACAAGCAGATTGATGATATTGAAGAAGAGATCAATAAAAAGAACGAAGAGATACTAAAAGAGGTTTTGGCCGAAGTATTCGCAATTGTCAGGGAAACAGCAAGAAGATTTAAAGAGTACGGAAAGATTGAAGTAACAGCCAATGATTTTGACAGAACCCTGGCAGCCACAAAAGATTTTGTCACGATACAAAATGACCGCGCAATATATGTTAATCAATGGATGGCCGGTGGGTCGAAAATCACGTGGGATATGGTGCATTATGATGTTCAGTTAATTGGCGGCATCGTACTACATCAGGGTAAAATAGCCGAAATGGCTACGGGAGAAGGCAAAACGCTGGTTGCGACCTTGCCTGTATTTTTAAATGCATTGTCGGGGCGTGGCGTTCATGTAGTAACGGTAAACGATTATCTGGCACGTCGCGACAGCGAATGGATGGGGCCTATCTATATGTTTCATGGATTGTCTGTTGATTGTATAGACAGGTATCAGCCCAATTCGGAGGAGCGTCGCAAGGCCTATAACTGCGACATCACTTTTGGCACCAACAATGAGTTCGGGTTTGATTATCTCCGAGACAACATGGCCATCAGTCCGCAGGATCTGGTGCAACGCAAACACCATTATGCCATCGTTGATGAGGTTGACAGCGTGCTGATTGACGACGCGCGTACACCGCTGATTATCTCCGGGGCTATTCCGCGCGATACCGAGAATCAGAAATTTGAAGAATTACGTCCTAAAGTGGAGATGCTTGTTTCGGCACAAAAACAATTAGTAACACAGGTGCTGGCTGATGCGAAACGGCTGATTGCCGAGAATAAAAACGAAGAAGGGGGACTGCTTCTTCTGCGGGCCTTTAAGGGTTTACCAAAAAACAAAGCGCTGATCAAATTTTTATCCGAACAGGGGATGAAAACCCTTCTGACCAAAACAGAAAACTTCTATATGCAGGAGAACAACAAACTCATGTATAAAGTAACCGACGATTTATTTTTTATTATAGATGAAAAGCTAAACAGCATTGAGTTGACAGATAAAGGGATTGATCTGATCACAGCCAAATCAGACGATTCTAAATTTTTTATTCTTCCGGACATCGGAACCGAAATAGCAGAAATTGAGCGTTCGGGAGCCGAACCAGCGGTTATTCTTGAGAAAAAAGATAAGATATTGCAGGAATACAGCGTAAAAAGCGAACGGGTGCATACGATCAACCAATTGTTACGCGCCTATGCAATGTACGAAAAAGATGTTGAATATGTAGTGATTGAAAACAAGGTAAAGATTGTTGATGAGCAAACCGGTCGTATCATGGAAGGCCGCCGCTATAGCGACGGATTACATCAGGCCATCGAAGCCAAAGAGCGGGTAACGGTTGAGGCAGCAACACAAACCATGGCAACGATTACATTACAAAACTATTTCAGGATGTATCACAAGCTGGCAGGGATGACAGGTACAGCCGAGACAGAAGCCGGTGAATTTTGGAATATTTATAAATTAGACGTTGTTGTAATCCCAACAAATGTTAAAGTTATCCGTGACGACAGGGATGATTTAGTATATAAAACGAAGCGTGAGAAATACAATGCCGTGATTGAGGAGATATATTCATTACATCAGCAGGGACGGCCAGTGCTCGTAGGTACCACTTCGGTAGAGATTTCGGAATTATTAAGCAGGATGTTAAAGATGCGTGGTTTAAAGCACAATGTTCTGAATGCGAAGCTTCATCAGAAAGAGGCAGATATTGTTGCAGAGGCCGGTAAAACAGGGACAGTAACCATAGCCACTAATATGGCGGGTCGTGGCACCGATATCAAATTATCAAAAGAGGTAAAAGAAGCCGGTGGTCTGGCAATTATCGGCACCGAAAGGCATGAGTCGCGCCGGGTTGACAGGCAGTTGCGTGGACGGGCAGGAAGACAAGGAGATCCCGGCACTTCGCAGTTTTTCGTTTCGCTTGAAGACGATCTGATGCGTTTGTTCGGATCGGAACGAATTGCATCACTGATGGACCGGCTGGGACTCAAAGAAGGTGAAATGATCCAGCACCCGATGATTACCCACTCGATAGAACGCGCACAGAAAAAAGTAGAAGAAAATAATTTCGGAATACGTAAACGGCTGCTCGAATATGACGATGTAATGAACTCACAACGCGAAGTGATTTATAAGCGCCGTAAACATGCACTGTTTGGAGAACGGTTAAGTGTTGATATCAGTAATATGTTTGCCGATGTCTGTGAATCAATCGTTGCCGACTGTCATGGAAATGTCACTTTCGAGGATTTTAATTTGGAATTACTGCGGCATCTGGCCATTGAATCGCCGGTTGATAAAGGCGAATTTATGAAGTCATCGGCGAACGAAATCAGTAATAAACTATTCGAAGCAGTACAAACCATGTACAGCCGGAAAATCGAATCCATAGCCAAACAAGCATTACCGGTAATCAAGAATGTTTATGAAAATCAGGGCCATGCCTACGAGAACATTGTAATTCCTATATCTGACGGACTAAAAACGTTTCAGATCATCACACCGCTGAAAAAATCGGCTGAAAGCGGGGGCCTTGAACTAGTGAGAAACTATGAAAAGACCGTTGTTCTGGCTACAATTGATGATGCCTGGCGAGAGCACCTGCGCGAACTTGATGAGCTACGGCATTCGGTACAAAATGCTTCATATGAGCAAAAAGATCCGTTGCTGATATACAAACTTGAATCGTTCAATCTGTTTAAACTGATGATTGATCAGATCAATAAAAATGTTATTGCGTCGTTGATGAAGGCCTACATACCTATCCGTGATCCGCGCGAAGTTCAAGAGGCACGGCCACCGAGACGACTTGATCTGAGCCGGATGCAAACCAGTAAAAGTGACATGTACGGCACACAACCGGGAATGCACGATACACGTGAAAACCAGCGCATTCAACCGGTTAAGGCAGAGAAAAAAGTTGGCCGCAATGATCCTTGTCCCTGCGGCAGCGGAAAAAAATACAAAAACTGCCACGGCAGCAGTGTAAGCGCAACTGCGAATTAAAGATTCATTTATTCCGGAGAATTTGTCTCCTTTCTTCTTCTTATCAAAAAAAGATAAACAGGAAAATGATCGGCATATCCGCCCATATATGTTGACCCAACAAAGGTCCGGAAAGGATAACCGGCATAAGGCCCGTCACTCTGCATAAGAAATTGCTTATTAAACACTTTAGCTTTCAGAAAACGGTACGAAGCACTGTCCTGTTCATCAAAAACACCTTTTGATACAATAATCATATCAAACAAATTCCATTTATCTCTGTAAGCCAGAGTGCCTATCCCCTGTTTATACAATTGAACCATGGGATTGTAAAGTCCGGTGAGCCGGCCTTCCTCGAAACTTCCTTTGGCTCTCAAATGTTCCCTGATACTCTTATTAACCGGATCATCATTAAAGTCACCCATGATAAATATTTTTGCATCCGGATCGGCCGCAAGCAGGGTATCTACACTTGACCTGCAAAGGGCTGCGGCAGCATTACGAAGTGGGGCGCTGCGTTTCTCTCCACCGCGCCTGGATGGCCAGTGATTAACGATCACTGATATTTTCTCACCATCCAGAAAACCTGTAACAACAAGCTGATCACGGGTATAAAAATCATCCTTCCCCGGTATCGTCAATCGTACCGGTTTGGCTGAAATAAGGGTAAACCGGGCTTTCTGATAAATAAGTGCAACATCAACACCCCGTGCATCAGGTCCTTCGAAATGTACAATCCCATAATTATATTTCATCAGGGCTGGCGTACGAACAAGATCTTCAAGCACTGATTTATTCTCAATTTCACATAATCCAACAATAGCAGGTGCCGCCTTGGTCAGTTCAGCACCTAACTGGCTTATAACTTCCGACAAGCGATCAAGTTTTTTATTATAACGTTCCGTTGACCATTTGTAACTTCCCGAAGGAAGAAATTCATCATCATTCTTCACAGGATCATCTATGGTATCAAAGAGATTTTCGATATTATAAAAAGCAAGACAACCAACCGTATATTTAATCTCCGGTTTCTGTGCTGCCAAAAATAAAGGAAAGAAAACAAGAATAATTACCAGCTTTTTCATATACGTGTAGGTTTAGATCATCTGCAAACTTAAAACATCTGCATTCGTAATAGCTCAAAATCCGAGTTAATTAATCATTAATTCTGATATATGATACATGAATATACAATACTGTATATGTATTATCCGGCCTTATTTTGAAATTCATCAGCAAGAGTATATCAGAATAAAACATTTCTCTGTCATGATTAAAAACACAGTTATTTTCTTTGCAATAAAATCATTGTGCACTGATTTATAGAATATTAGCTAAAACCTTTAAAAAATCAAATCACAGACATCATAAGAACCCGAATAATACAGAAATATCAACATATTCAAAGAAACTAAAATATAAACAACGTGAGATTAAAAATTTACCATTAAAATAGTTTCATTATTTTTTTTACTTTTATACAAATTTTTAGCAATGTCCCTACTCTATCTAAGCATTCTATTGCTTATTCAATCACCGGTTTTGCAAAACGAAACCATACTTAAAGTTGTTTTCAGGCACAGTGGCAGTCCTGATATTCAGCACTATACGATTGACGGGCTAGGAAATGTCTATATGATTAAAGGCCAGACACTTATCAAAGAGGACTCCCGAACCGGAAAAAAATGGGAATACACAAATAAAACTGCCGGGATTATCCATTCAGTTGATATATCCGACCCATTCCGTATTCTGTTGTTATATAAAGATTTTAACCAGGCCATTTTCCTTAACAATTATCTGGCCGAAATCAGCAGTCCTATTTTGCTCGATGACCTGGGAGTTAAGGATGTTGAATTAATATGTACATCAAAAGCAGGTGGTTTTTGGGTTTTTGACAATTTTACCGGACAAATTTTTCTGTTTGGCAAAGACATGAAACCTGTTTGTCAGAGTCAGAGCATTAACAGCATAACCGATAAAAACAGCAAGCCGGTACGCATGATTGAAAACAGCACACTGGTATACCTGAGCATTCCAAATCTTGGCATTCTTGTTTTTAATCAGTACGGTACTTACCACTCAACCATTCCGCTACTCTCGATTAATGATTTTCAAATAATCAATCAGAGCATTATTTATTACAACAACCACATGCTGTTTGACTATAACATCCTTGACCAGACAACCCGCACCACTTCCATACCAGATACAGGTGTGGTAATAAACTGCCGGTTGCACATTGATCATCTGTACGTCTTTAAACATGACGGATACACTATATACAAAAAAGAATAAATCAATGCACATAGCTATAGCAGGAAACATCGGATCGGGAAAGACCACCCTCACGGGCTTACTTTGTAAGCATTACGGATGGGAAGCACATTACGAAGATATTGATAAGAACCCTTATCTGACCGACTTTTACGATGATATGCAACGATGGTCATTTAATTTACAGATTTTTTTTCTCACATCCCGTTTCAGACATATTGTTGACATCCAACAGTCGGGTAAAACGACTGTACAGGACAGGACGATTTATGAAGATGCCTTTATATTTGCCCCCAACCTTCATTCCATGGGGCTGATGTCAACACGCGATTTCGAGAACTACACCAACCTGTTTGGACTCATGAATTCACTCATTAAGCCGCCTGATCTATTAATCTACCTGCGCGCTTCAGTGCCCACGCTTGTGCAACAGATACAAAAACGCGGGCGCAAATATGAGAGTACCATCCGGCTCGACTATTTACAACGCTTAAACGAGCGTTACGAAGCATGGGCAGAAAACTACACGATGGGAAAAATGCTGCGTATAGAAGTTGACAAACGCAACTTTCTTGAGAATCCGGAAGATCTGCGTTATGCCATCAATAAAATAAATTCAGAAGTACACGGATTATTCTGACCCTGTCAACCGGTTAAATGCAACCACTCACAATTTAACTTACTTCCTTCGTTGTTGATTGTCCTATATTTATCAAACAAGCCGGCTATGTTTTATACTGATTGATATAATCGAGTTTAATATCAAGCTAAAAACCAGCATCAAAAATTTTCCAGTTACTCAATCGCCATACATATTGAATATTAACCATTTACAAAAGCAGACAGAAATAATTTTGAAGTCAATAATTACATTTGCAAAATCTATGTTCAATCCTTGTATTCATTTGAATTTCTTTTATATCTTTGCACTTCAATTAAATACTCCTCAGTAGCTCAGTTGGTTAGAGCGGCGGACTGTTAATCCGTAGGTCCTAGGTTCAAGTCCTAGCTGAGGAGCAGATCTGTGAACACAACTTCTCTAATAAATAATAACTATGGCTGTAACAAGGTTTGGCGTATCACTTGAATCAGCAGTTTTAAAGAAACTTGACACGATTGTTAAGAACGAGCAATTCCCGAACCGTTCGCGTGCTCTGGCTTTTTTGGTAAACCAATATAAGATAAACAAGCAATGGCAAAGCAACGCAAATGTATCAGGCGCTATTATGCTGGTTTATGATCATCACAAGCGAGACCTACTCAACCAATTAACTTCTATACAACACGATTTCAGGCACCTCATTCTGTCGTCACAGCATGTACATCTCGACCATCACAATTGTCTTGAGACCATTACAATAAAAGGGAAAGCAAAGGAATTACTGGCATTATCAGACCAGTTAAAGGCAGTGAAAGGGATCAGTCACGGCGATATCATCATGAGCAGCAATCAATAGTCAGTGCATACCATTCAGCACCGATGCAAGATATCCGGCGCCAAATCCATTATCAATATTCACCACCGATACACCGGGTGCACAGGTATTAAGCATAGTAAGTAAAGCCGATAATCCTTCGAAGTTCGAGCCATACCCTACGCTTGTTGGAACAGCAATAACCGGTTTATCAACCAAACCGGCGATAATGCCCGGCAATGCTCCCTCCATACCGGCAACAGCGACAATTACCTTAGCGCCACGCAACCTGTCCAAATGCATAAACAAGCGATGAATTCCGGCAACACCCACATCAAAAATTTTCTCAACCGTATTTCCAAAAAACGATGCTGTTACAGCAGCTTCTTCGGCAACAGGAATATCAGAAGTTCCGGCAGTAATCACAAGAATAACAGAGTCATTAATTTTCCTTCCGTGTTGCAGCGGAATAGTTATAATCCGCGCCACAGGATGATAAATGGCAGAAGGCGCAATTATTTTAATGGCCTCATAAACATTTTGATCAGCCCGGGTAGCCATCACATCAATCTGCTTCTCCATTTTATATTTGACAATAGAAACAACCTGTTCAATGGTTTTCCCGGCACAATAAATGACCTCGGGATAGCCGATACGCAGATGACGGTGCGTATCAATCTTCGCAAAATCCAGATCTTTAAAAGGCAGATCCTTCAGTTGTTCCAGTGCTTTATCAGGAGTAAGCTGACCACTTTTGACCTGGAGCAATAATTGATAAATAGAATCAGAATTCATCGAAACATCCCATTTTATAGCCATCACAATCAACAGTTATATGCATATAACCGAACTCTTTCAGTTTAGCTGCAATCTTCTTCAACACATCCCTGTCGAGCAGCAACTCGAATGATTCTTCGCCTGCCTCAATACGCGCAAGATCGCCATGACTTCGAACGCGCACTGCCTTAATACCCAGATCAATCAAAAATTTTTCGGCATTTTCAATCCGTTCGAGTAAAACCGGCGTGATCTCAGTATTATAGGGTATACGCGACAGGAGACAGGCATAAGCCGGCTTATCCCATGTATCGAGACCAAACATTTTTGAGAGATAACGAATATTCTGTTTAGTCAGACCGGCATCAACCATGGGGCTTCTGACACCAAGTTCCTTTAATGCCTTAAATCCGGGCCTATATTCATTGATTTCATCGGCATTACTTCCATCAATCAGAATATAATCACCTTCGCCCCGTATCCGCTCCATCATCATTGAAAACAATGTGAGTTTACAATGATAGCAACGGTCGGGCGGATTATTGCTCACCAGTAAAGGAAGATCAACATCAAACACAATATGTCTGACATTAAATTTTCCGGCCTGTATTTGCGCATCTTCCACTTCCCATTTCGGGATAAAAGGTGCGGCAGCCGTAACTGCAATCACATTTTTTTTTAAAACTTTAGTAGCTGCAAATAACAGCAACGAACTGTCAACCCCGCCGGAATAGGCAACAGCCACGTTATTAAGATTTTTCAACACATCCAGAAGATCATTATATTTTTCCATACTGTTATCCATAACTATTTCAGTTTTTTCAGGTTCGACAATACTTCAAAATAAACATCTTTAAGAGGAATATTAAACTCCCTTGCAATACGCATACAATCGCTGAATTCGGGTTTTACATTTACAGCAACCTGATCGGAAAAAGCAATTTTAACCGGGACTTCACCGAAGCAGGTATTAACCATTTCAATGGAGCGGGATAACATAGATTTTTCGACCTGATAACTTCTCACGCCCAATGTTGTTGTTTCGGTGTAAAGAATATGCCTGATAGTATTTACCAGCGCATTTGAACAAAGAACACTTAGTTTAACGCCTGGCCGGGCTTTTTTCATAATCAGGTTACTGATAAAAACATCATCAGCGCCGGCAGCAAAAAGTTTTTCGGTTACATACTCATAAAACTCAGGATTCATATCATCAATATTACATTCAAGCATTGTACATACGGCCATTTCCGGTTCTGCTGTATCAATAGCCATCACTCTGAGTATATTGGGAAAATCATCATCGCGGGAACCGACACCGTATCCTGTTTTAAGAATACGGAACTGGTCTGGAGCAGAAAACTTATCTACAAATTCTTTTAATATCACTGCTCCCGTGGGGGTTGTTGCTTCATGCAAAACATGGCCGACAGTAACAGGCATACCCTCCACTAACCTAGCCGTTGCAGGAGCAGGTACAGGAAATGTGCCATGATCACAGATTACAATTCCCTGTCCAAGTTCAACAGCAGACGAAAAAATCATTTCCGGGCTGAGAATCTCAATACAAATAGCAGCGCCAACAATATCAGCAATTGAATCGGCCGCCCCTACTTCATGAAAATGAATTTTATCAACCGCTATTCCATGAACCCGGGCCTCGGCTTCGGCAAGAGCAACAAACATTGACAAACTCCTTTTTTTAACAAAACTGCTTAATGACGAATGAGAGATTATTTGTTCAATATCGTTAAGATGACGATGTTGTAATTGTTTGTCGTAACCTGTAACCTTGACACGCGTACCCTCAATCGCCTTGCGTTTTTCACGGGTGATTGTTAAGTCAATCTCCGGTAATTGAAGTTTCTTTAATTCACCGGTAAGCAATTCAACCGGCACACCAAGATCAATCATAGCCCCAAGATTCATATCCCCGGCTATACCGGCAAAGCAATTATAAAATAGAGCGTTCATTCTTTTCGTCTATTAAACCTCGATATTTTACACCCGTAACCTCACGGCTTCAAATGTACATTAAATATAACTGAAATAAATACTTTGTAAACCTTATTTATAAAATGGGCATTTTAACTGATTCCCGGGTATAATAGCATAGGTTTCGACAAAAAAAGTTAACTATTCACAATAACGATATTACTTAAGCTGCTGGTGGGATAATCCGACCATCCATATATTTATTGCATTCATTTGCAAAAATTAAGTCATAAAAAAGTTTTCGAACGAAAAACTCTGTTTAATTCTTTGTTTTACAAAAGAATAATTATATTTGTCAGAGTTGAAAAAAGCGATAAATATGATAAAGGTTGATAAAATCAAAGAGATTACTGTTGCAGTGGTTGAAGAAATGGATAAAATTGTTGCCTTTAATGCCGATACAATCAAAAAAGAGCTGAATGCTATTTTTAACACGCCGGGCACAAACCTTATTTTAAATTTGCAAAATGTTGCTTTTATTGACAGCACCGGATTTGGAGTATTTTTATCGGTTTACAAAACAGCTACAGGAAATGCCGGGTCAATGAAGATTTGTTGTATCAAGCCGGACGTTATGAAACTATTCCGCTTACTTCACCTTGACAACGTATTTGAATTATACGATACACAGGAAGAGTGCCTGAACAGCTATACCAAAATTTAAATCCGTTCAGCGATTATTTTCCTTATCTGGTCGGATGATAACCGGGCGGGATGATTTTTCAGAGAAGTTCCCTCAACAATTTTATCAATATGTTTATCACTCACTCCGAAAGAAGACAGACGGGGCATTTTATATTGTTCGCGCCAGGAAGCAAGCAGATCCATAAAACCATCAATATAAAATAAATCGGATTGTCCGTTTTTCTGGAGAAATATCCGGCCAGCGGCAGCGTATTTTCCCAATGCAGGATTATTTTTATCTGTTTTTATCAAATGATCAACAGTAACCTGATTGGCGCCGGCCATCACAGAGCCGCATACCACACTATGAGGTATATCAAATAATCCGCCAACCGAAGCAGCGATGCCATGTACCACACCCAGTCCTGCGTTAGCCAGAGCAATACCTGAAACGAGCGCGGCATAAGCCATACCTGCACGCGCCTCAATATCAGAATCGCCATTCATACAAGCACGATTATAATAATCAGCAATGCACCTGAATCCCCGTTGGGCAAAATCATCAATCATAAATGTTGATTTTGGAGAAAGATATGCTTCAAGGAGTTGAGTGAAAGCGTCCATGCCCGTATCTGCTGTCAGGCGTGCAGGGCATGACAACATCAGACGCGGGTCAATAATAGCCAAATCCGGCACATAATTATTATGACGCAACGAGCGTTTAAAACCATTATCACCTACCTGACTGATAACTGCATTTTTAGTTGCTTCGCTACCTGTTCCTGAAGTAGTAGGCACAGCAATAAATGGAACCTTAACACCACTCGGATGTTTGGTTCCGACACCTTCGAGATAATCTTTAACCGATCCCTCTTCAACAAACATAGCAGAAATAGCTTTACCCGAATCAAGAACACTGCCGCCGCCAATAGCCAGAACCACATCAATAAAATAATCCCTGTCACGAAGACATACCGAATCAACGATTGAGACAGTTGGTTCGCCAGACACAACGGTATGATAAAACTGGAGATGTTGTTTTTTCAATCCTCTGATCAGGTCGTCCCAATAAGGAGAATTAACAAACGATTCCTTGCCAGTAATCAGGAGCACACTTTTGCCGAAGGATGCAACCATATCAGCAAGTAAATCAAGTTTTCCGGCTCCAAAATGTATCTGGGGAGTCCGGTAAAAATCAAATGCAGTTACCATTCGGTTTTATTAAGAGGGTATATTATTGTATGTTTAATGCCTTCCCGTGGTTTAGCCATCCAGCCGGCCACCTTATCACGCCATGAGATATAATGTGGAGTTTGTTTATGTGCCTGGGCATATTCCTCTGATTCGTAGGCCTCGTAAAGAACAAATTTGGCGGGATCAGAACTATCCTGCAATACATCAAAACGCAAATTTCCCTTTTCTTTAACCGACTCAATATGATTTTCAATACAGCACTGAATAAACTCATTGATAAATTCAGTTTTTACCCATACATGAACCAGCGTAACAATCATTTTCAGAAATAGTTTAGTGTGTCAGGTACGTTTAATCACACAACAATATTAAGAAAAAAAACCGGAAGTAAGATAGGTATTTAATCAATTTTTAAACACAAATTGATCATTTTTAACATCAATTATCACTGGTTTTTCTCTTTGTATCTCACCGGCCAGCAGCAACTTGCTCAGCTCATTAATTACCAATTTCTGTACCAACCGCTTAACAGGCCTTGCCCCATATTGAGGATCATATCCCTTAACGGCCAGCCAGTCAATAGCTTCTTTAGTAAGCGTTAATAAAATATCAGGTGGCAACATCTGCTGAACCTGTTTAAATTGCAAATGCACAATTTCCCTGATCTCATCCCGGTTCAACGGTTTGAACATAATAATATCATCAATCCGGTTTAAAAATTCAGGACGCAACGTTTGCCTGAGCAACAGCATAACTTCGTTACGGGTACTCTCTAAAATCTCTTCCTTATTAACATCGTTAAGCCGCAGAAGTTTTTCCTGTATCAGGTGAGCGCCGATATTCGAAGTCATGATGATAATGGCATTTTTAAAATTAACCGTTCTTCCCTTATTATCTGTAAGACGACCATCATCAAGAACCTGAAGTAAAATATTAAATACATCGGGATGAGCTTTCTCAATCTCATCGAGTAAAACTACCGAATAAGGTTTCCTACGGACAGCTTCGGTAAGTTGTCCGCCCTCTTCATAACCCACATATCCAGGGGGAGCTCCGATAAGCCGGGATACGGTATGACGTTCCTGATACTCACTCATATCAATACGGGTGATCATATTCTCATCATTAAACAGGTACTCGGCAAGGGCTTTAGCAAGTTCCGTTTTTCCTACCCCGGTAGTTCCTAAAAAAATGAAGGAGCCAACGGGTCTCCGTACATCCTGCAATCCCGCCCTGCTACGACGGACAGCATCAGAAACAGCAGCTATGGCTTCGGCCTGACCAACAACACGGCGATGCAAATGCTCTTCGAGATGAAGGAGTTTTTCTTTCTCACTCTGCATCATACGGCTAACAGGAATACCTGTCCATCGCGAAACAACCTCAGCAATATCATCAGCATCAACCTCCTCCTTAATCAGATTACCGTTTGCGCGCAATTTTTCAAACTCAGTTTGCAAACGGTTAATTTCTTGCTCGGCATCTTTTATCGTTCCATACCTCAATTCGGCAACCCTTCCGTAGTTTCCTTCCCGTTCGGCTCTAATGGCCTCATTTTTAAAATTTTCAATTGCTGCTTTTTTTGCTTGTATTTTTTCAATAATACTTTTCTCCGACTGCCATTTAGCCCTCAGCCGGGTCCGTTGATCAGACAATTCAGCAATTGTACGGTTCAATTCTTCTATTTTCAGCTTATCATCCTCACGCCGGATTGCTTCACGCTCAATTTCCATCTGACGTATACGCCGTTCCACCTCATCAATTTCTTCCGGCACCGAATTAATTTCCAAACGCAATTTAGCGGCTGCCTCATCCATAAGGTCAATTGCTTTATCGGGCAAAAACCTGTCGCTGATATAGCGATTCGACAACTCAACCGAGGCAATAATTGCTTCGTCGCGGATTCGAACCTTATGATGCGATTCGTATCTTTCTTTTAAGCCCCTGAGAATAGAGATTGCATCAGCAATACCCGGCTCTGAAACCATTACTTTTTGAAAACGTCGTTCAAGCGCTTTATCCTTTTCAACATATTTCTGGTATTCATCAAGCGTAGTTGCACCAATTGCCCTGAGATCGCCCCGTGCTAGCGCCGGTTTAAGTATATTGGCAGCATCCATTGCTCCTTCTCCTTTACCTGCGCCAACAAGAGTATGTATTTCATCAATAAACAAAATAATCTCACCCTCCGATGCAATAACCTCATTTACCACACCCTTAAGCCGCTCCTCAAACTCGCCTTTATATTTAGCGCCTGCAATAAGCGCTCCCATATCGAGTGCAAATATTTGCTTCGTTTTTAACGTATCTGCCACATCACCATTCATAATCCGGTGAGCAATACCTTCGGCAATTGCTGTCTTTCCGGTGCCCGGTTCACCAATGAGTACAGGATTATTTTTAGTACGACGGGATAAGATCTGTAATACACGCCTGATTTCCTCGTCACGACCAATCACCGGATCGAGTTTACCCTGCCGTGCCTGCTGATTAAGATTAATCGCATACCGGTTTAGCGAATCAAATGTACTTTCGGAAGTCGGACTTGTAGCTTTTGCGCCTTTGCGAACCTGATCAATTGCCGTTTTTAAATTCTTTTCACGAATACCTTGATCCTTCAATATCTGAGCAATTTTATCTCCTCCAGCCAAAAGGCCGGCAAATAAATGTTCTTCAGACACAAAACGATCTCCGTAATCTTTACTCAGTGCTTGTGCTTTTTGCAAAGCATGATTAAGCTGAACAGACAAATATGTTTCACCGCCAGAAACCCGGGGATACGTACTAACCTCCGCATCAACAGCTTTCTCAATGAGCGGTTGATTTACCCCAAGCTTTTTTAACAGATATGATACAATACTATCACCATCAGCCAACATGGCTTTTAACAGATGACCTGTATCAACCTGCTGATGCTGGCTGGCCGAAGCAATAGTCATTGCCGACTGAATGGCTTCTTGTGACTTAACTGTAAAATTATTCAAGTTCATCTATATTAAGTTTACCTCACAAATTATAACAAAATACCTGCCAAGTATAAAACGGAAAGTACAATTAACCGACATTTAAATCAATTAATGCGAAATACCTATCACTAGGTAATGCATAAATTAAATTATTTTAATTAAAAATCTGATAATTAAATAATTAATTATCAGAAAATATAAATATGACAATGTGTCAGTATGTTTATAAAATACTGATTTTAAATAAATTATAAAAAAGTTGAATATGAAAGAATATTCAATAAAATATTTGTAGTATTTTTGAATCTGTCAATATTGTTATTCTTAAAAAATAAAATTATACAAATAAAAACAAACAGCCATGAAAAACATCTACAAAACCCTTTTGATTACCATTGGCATTTTACTGATTGGACAAATGTCACAATCACAGGAAACATTCTATACCAATTTTAAAAATGACTTAAAGAGCCAGCAATGGAGGCATAATGATTGCGGATTCAGCATCTGGCATGATGATATTGGATTTTACTTCCGCCCGCAAGACAGTTGTGGATATGATATTACCGACTCAGGTGATATCCAGATACGTGGTGTTAAATTATTATGGGATTTTAGCAACCGGTTAAAGAACCATGATCAGACACTCGGGCGCATAAGATTTAATGCCGATAATATGATGAGTATGAATCTTCAGGTTCATGTTTATGGTCAGGGTTGGGATTCATTAAGGACATACACTGAATCATTACCGATGGTTGATCTGATATTTTTTAATGATCAGTTTATTGACAGCATAACCATTTACTCGCCTAATGCCACGATCTTCACTATGGATCTTGAGTTTATTGCAGCAAAGGTATTCAGGCCACGGAATAATTCTGTTTTTTGCCAGGGCGAAGAGATTCAATTTGATTACCGTGGATCGAACTGGAAAAGTTTAAGATGGATAATAGATAACAACATACGGCTGTATAATAATTGGAAGAGCTATACATTTACTACACCAGGAATGCATAATGTTAAATGTATTATTGAATATTGGAGCGGGATGACCGACACCATTGTGCAATTCATTGAAATCAATAATATAACGGCCAAACCTAAGTTTAATGCATTTGCCAAAGGAGGCAGCGACTGGCAGGTACACGCATGCCGCAACGATAATATCAATTTCAGTTATAATACCGATAATAATAAACTTTATCCTAATGTTGAGTGGAACTTCGGTGACGGAAGCCCTGTATTGGTTACCAATAACAGGGATGTATTTCATGCCTATTCTGACACCGGGCATTATAAGGTAGTATTAACGGTCCGTAATCTTTGCAATAATGCGGTAAAAGATACCATAGAAGCAGTAATTGTTAATACACATACACCACCCATCGGATTTAACGTACAGATGGAAGGTTGCTGTGGTACTTGGTGTCCCGGCACACCGCTTCGTTTCTATGCCTGGTCGCCCGGTAATTATACATGGGAATTCGGAGACGGCGGTACATCAACCGAAAGTGAACCATTAGTGTATTACAGCGATACCGGCAATTATGATGTTATATTAACTTACCGTAATGGTTGCGGATATATTGCCAGAGATACACAACCCGTTCATATCCGTTACGACTATATGCAGCAACCCAACGATCCCTGGTTTAATTTTGAAATAGAGGGGATGGAAATGGATTATGGCAGGGATACCATTCATATCTGCCCCGGCACTTTCGTGTCGCTAAGAAGGTCGGACGGATATTACCAAAACAACACCAAGTATGAATGGGACTTTGGCGATGGCTCGCCTTTACTCATAGCAAATGAGGCAGTGCATGTATTTACCAATGCCACCGAGATTTACTACCCTGTAACACTGCGCGCATTTAACGGTTGCGGGGGACAAAAAACAAAGACAAAATGGGTACATGTTAACCCATATCTGCCTATGGAAAGCGATTTACGCTTTGGCCCTAATATACTCTGTCCGGGCGAAAAGGTTTATTTCTGGGATCAGGGAAGCAATTCAGACAATCCATTAAACAAATACTCGGTTTATTTTGGCGATGGCCAGAGCGTAACTAACTTTACTGGCCGGATGGACACGACGCTGGGTGTAAATGTCACACACACTTATTCAACCATTGATACCTTTAATTTCACATTTATTGCTTATAATCCCGGACTATGCCTGACAACAGATACGCTCAGGGGCACAATTATAACAACCAACGACACAACGGTTAAGCCCTTCTATTATGTACATAACTCTACCTTAGCCAGTGACGGAGGCGGAATGGAAATGATAGACTGGTCGAAACGGATGGATCCCACAGATCATGAATACACACTCAATATCAAATGGCCCCAATGGCAGACAGGATGGTACGATACCCTGCTTATTGCCGGCTGGTATGGAGGAATAAATTTCGGTCCCAATGAAGAGCCGGGTGATCCTCAGGGATGGATTAAAGTACCTATTACAAACCAGATTAACGACTCAATACCGGTTAAATTCTACGTTCCAATCAACAGTTTTATGCCGCCATCCATAGGAATTATGGCAGCATTTTTCTGTACTCCTGATTTTAAAAACTCAGGTGAACCTCTGGATGTCGGATTCCCTTTTGATACAGCGATTATAATGAATTTACCTGTTATATCAGGAGCTTCCTCAACAGTAAATGTAATGATGGGCTTAGGAGCAGCTATCGGTATTGACGTGTTTGATGGTAATTGCCCGGTGGCTATTGATGAAAACAAATGGAAAATTAAGACAGCGGGAAACGAAAATATTTTCCTTGAACTAACCGGAGACGAACAATACCGCTATGGTTATGAACTGGACGGAGCAAGCACACACGATGATAATTATGATAAACGAATAGAAACCGGCATGGGCCGATTTGAAATATGGGCCGATACCATTGCCTTTTACGGTGACACAACTTGTATGCCCATGGACACCATCCAATACCGTATTCATTTTAATGGAGATTCATTGTTTTTCACGTTGCTTCCGGGCCCTAACGATTGTCCCAAGAGAGCACAGTTCTTAACCGGACATCCGGCCTTCCGCCAGGATCCTTCATGGAGAGGTGATTACAACGAGGATCATCCGGGCAGTGGTTGCGTCTCAACCCCTGTGGCATTTCAGGCCGCCGGCGGTGTAACTTACCGTTGGAATTTTGGCGATGGCTCACCCACTCTGCCGGGTCAAACCGTAACCCACGCCTACACTGCAACTGGCACTTATAATGCATCGGTAGCCATTGTTACAAACTGCGGCAGGCATGATACTGTTTTCACAAAAGTGGTGATAGACACTATTGCAAAAAAGAAGGCCTGTATTGAAACTGATATGGGAGACCACGTGCAACGCGGCGAAGAAGTTCAATTCGAAACTTGCGGCGGCGATCACTGGACCGAGAACCTTGGCGTAAGCTATCACTGGGACTTTGGTGATGGTGCAACATCCAATATCAGAACTCCAAAGCATGCATATCAGGCATACGGGACCTATAAGATTAAGCTTACAGTTACCAACGGATGCGGACAAACGTTTGCTGAACGTATGATATGGGTTGAAAATTTCCTAAACCGTTGCGATACACTTATTGAAGCCAAGTTCAGTTACATTATGGATACGGCCAATAACATCCTTACGTTCAACGATAGATCATTTGGTTCGCCATCGGTTTACTATTGGGATTTCAGCGATGGCGATGTATCCACAATAGCTAATCCTGTTCACCAGTTCGACCGGCCGGGTATTTATAATGTATGCTTCTCGATATTCGACCAACTGACCGGATGTACAGATATGATTTGCGAAGAGATAAAAGTTGGATTCATCAATTGCCAGGCGAATTTCGACATGACAATTAACAACACGCTGAATAAAGTAATCATTACCAATACATCGGAGAATGCAGCAAAATACTTCTGGGATTTTGATGATGGCAGTTATGATACAACTGCTAATCCTGTTCATGTTTTCGCTGAACCGGGTTATTATGAAATTTGCCTTTCGATACGCGACAGCCAGAAAAAGTGTGTATCAGAAAGATGCAAAATGGAACCAGTAGGCCAGCTCGACTCAACCATCTGTAACGCTGACTTTAACTTTACCGTTGATGGAGATACCCTGAAGCTTTACGAAAATATCCAGGGAATGGTAGACGGCGGTTATTATGACCTGGGTGATGGGAATTATGCCTATGAAGCCAACCCGACACATGTTTACTCAAATACAGGTATTTATAAGGTATGCATGGTCGTTTACAACAGTGTCACCGGCTGCCAGAGCGAAATGTGCAAAGACATCGTTATAGGCGGCGCAAATTGTAAAGCCAATTTCTCCTTTACAATAATCCCGGCCACCAACGACGTACTGTTTAATAATACCTCTACCGGCGCGGTCTCTGACCTTTACTGGGATCTGGGCGATGGCCGCTGGGCCGATTCGGCAAACCCCAACAACCATTATGCCGATGGCGGGGTTTATAATGTTTGCCTCTATACTTATGATTCAGCTACAAAATGCCAGTCACAGATTTGTAAGGAAATCCGTATTTCAGACACTTCAGGCACTGTGCTCGCGGCTAAATTCACACAAATGATTGACCCCGCGATCCGCAAGGTCACCTTCAGCAACAAATCTACAGGCGGAGCCACCTCGTGGTACTGGACATTCGGCGACGGTAAATCGGAAGCTACACAGAACCCAGTACATATCTATTCGAACCCCGGACTGTACAAAGTATGCCTGGTTGTATTCAATGGGTCTACCGGCGCCAGTTCACAGCTCTGTAAAGATATTGCCGTCGGTGTTTCGTCGTGTAGTGTTAAAGCCAATTTCTCATTCTTTATCAATAATAACGATAACAGCATCTCTCTTAACGACCGTTCGACCGGGGTAGTGAACAGCTGGTTCTGGAATTTTGGAGACGGAAGTACGTCCATACTACGTAACCCACGGAAACAATATAGCGCTCCCGGATTCTATCTAATCACACTGGCAGCACGTGACACCATCAACAAATGCAACGACTATTTCGCAGCATTTGTTCAGATAGGCAGCGCCGACTGTAAATCCGACTTTATCTATACGGTTAGCGGACTAAATGCAACACTAACGAACAAATCAACAGGTTCTCTGCCAATTACCAATTATTTCTGGATGATTGGTGACGGGACTTCATATCTGACCGAGAATGCAACTCACACATTTGCGCGCGAAGGTATGTACAATGTTGGATTAACTGCCAGCAATGCACTCTGTATGGACTATTTCGAGAAGGAAGTACAGATTGGTGATGTAAGCTGCAATGCCGACTTTGACGTTTACGTTGATTCGGCTTCCAATACCGCCTATTTCACCAACCGCAGTTTGGGCACAGGTGTTCAATATTACTGGGTGTTTGGTGACGGAACTGTCTCAAGAGCAATAAATCCGACACATAAATTCCTTTTCCCCGGATACTATACTGTAAGCTTAAATACCTTCAAAGCAGGATGCATGGATTTTGCTTCGAAAAAAGTGCTTGTTGCCAATATCGGAGCTGACGTTGAAGCCGACTTTATCTATACTGTTGACGATGTAACAAAAACTGTTTCGTTCACGAATAAATCAATAGGAAACAGTTTGACCTATTCGTGGCATTTTGGAGATACATCCTCTACAGATAAAAATAAATATGTTGGAACAGACACATCACATACCTATGAACGAGGCGGCTACTACAATGTATGCCTCAGGGCAAAGGTAACGCCGGGTGTAATGGAAGACATGACCTGTAAGATGGTACGGGTAGCCCCGCCGAGTGATGAGAACTGTCTTGCCGACATCGCTTTCAGTGTTGATTCAGCCACACGTAATGTAACGTTCTACGACCAGTCGTACGGAGTACCTGTTAACCGGGTATGGAGATTTGGAGATAACACTACAGCCAACGATTCGGCAAAAATTACCCACACCTATACTGCCAACAATTACTATACGGTTCGGCTCGATATAACCACTGCGACAGGTTGCCACAGTGTTGACTTTGCACTGGTGAATGTAAACGGCGGCGATGGCTTAAAAGGTGGCTTCGGATATATACCCAAACCCACCAAGGCCAGCGGTTATCCGGTTGATTTTGTTGGTATTTCGCACGGCGATGCAGCCAAACTGAGATGGAGCTTTGGCGATGGCACTTTCGATAGCACATCAGCGACTCCAACTCACGTCTATGCTACGCCAGGAACCTATGTAGTATGTATCTTTGTATCCGACCCGCTTACCGGCGACACCAATACCACATGCCAAAATGTGGTTGTAGGTTCAAGCAGTGTTGTTGAGATTAAAGGCAGTATTACTTCACGTCTGCTCAATTACCCGAATCCGGCGAATGATGTAACTTATATTAGCTACACCATTACTCATACAACTCCGGTTAACATCAGTATTTACAAAGCCGATGGCACATTGATCAATACGTTTGTTAACACGACCAAAGATGCCGGCGAATACAAACTGATTGTTCCGGTGAAAAATCTGTCGTCCGGATTATATTACATCCGTCTAACAACTGACGAAGGCGCTGTTACAAATAAGATGGTCATTGAATAAAACAAATCACTCTGAAATAAAAAAACCCGGCAAAAGCCGGGTTTTTTTATTTCAATCCGCAATCAATGACATGCCTTACCGGCTCCGCCACCTTTACGTTTACAGCAAGCGGGAAGGTTTTCGCACGCTTTTTTATCTGCCTTCACATCATCCGCATCATAGCCAACCAAAGCAATTGTCTGGCGTAATTGAGCCGGATTTGTTTTATTTGCATCATACTTAACGGCAACAATCCCTGATGCAACATCGAGAGTAGCGCTTTGAACCCCCTTTATCTCACTCAAAGATTTTTCAATCTTTGATTTGCACATGTTGCATACTGCTGAGGTCTTAATCTTTACTTCATCGGCAGCAGATACACTTAATGATGCTGTGATAATCAACGCGATGATTATCCATCCTGTTTTACCCATTATTGTTTTCATATTACTACATTTAAAATTAATACTAATAACCATTAACTATCCCACTGTATTTATAACCGGCGCGGGTAACCGTTTCTTCAATCTCTTTCATGCTGAATCCATTACCTGTAATCATTACAAGTCCTGTTGCATAATTGGCCTTTACCAAAGTAACGCCATGAATTGTACTTATATTGCGTTCTACCTTATTCCTGCAGTTATTACAATTCATACCTTCGACGCGAATTGTAACTGACTGTACATCTGAAGATTTTCGAAAAAAATCAAAAAACTTAATAAAATACACTGAAAGATAATTAGTGAACAATCCTTTAATTATCAGCGCAGTCAATAACACCGATGAACCCACCAATAACCAACCAGGAATTATACTGCCACCGTGGGTATGGGTGTGAGAGACAATACCTGTAAACCATGATGCGGGTAAAAGATGATCAATCGCCAGACCAAACAGCATACTTCCGGCAATAATGGTAAACAGGTAAATTAACATAGTACGCACTCCAAATGTATTGCGCAGCACTAGCAATGTAGCAATATTTGTAGCAGGTCCGGCCATAAGTAAAACCAATGCCGCACCGGGATACAGCCCTTTGAGCATAAGAACAGCAGCAAGCGGAACTGATGAAGAGGCACAAACGTAAAGCGGAACCGAGAGCAACAATACAAACAACATAGTTACAAACCGGTTCGAAAAGTAATCTGTAAAAAAATCATCCGGAATAATAACAGACAACAACGCTGCCGCAAGCAACCCAATAACCAACCACAGCAAGATATCCTGTAACAGATCAACGAATGCATAACGAAAAATTAATTTAATCCTGTTTTCCTTACGGTTTTCTGCGGCACAAGCTGTGGACGGCTGATTGACAGGATCAGATGACCGTTCGAACATATTGGTAAACATACCGCCGATAATACCCGTAACAAAAGCAATCAACGGACGAAGCAAAGCAAACGGCAAACCGAGCATACTGTAGGTTACAAGCATACTATCAATACCTGTTTGTGGTGTTGAAATAAGAAATGACACAGCCGATGCCTTTGAAGCACCGTTTTTATAGAGTGACACACCAGCCGGTATAACACCACAGGAGCACAAAGGCAAGGGCACCCCCAGCAGAGCGGCATTTACCACAGATCTGATGCCTTTACCCCCAAGGTATTTGTCAATGACCGAAGTACTAAAATAAGCATGAAGCACACCAGCCAGCAGAAATCCGGCCAACAGAAAAAACGACACATCATTCATCAGCAATGCCAGTTCGTTAAAATATCGTACTATCCATTCCATATCAATGAATTTTAAACCGTAAACCACCATAAAACATTCTTCCACTAAGAGGACCATATACCACCGATGCATCGAAATAAGGCCCAAAAGGGTCGTCAGCCATAATTACCGGATGCGGCTGCATATATCCAGTAACATTTTCGACTCCACCATATAAATCCCAGTTTTTTATCTTCCGTGTAAGTTGAGCATACATCATAAGGTATGGTTTTGAATACTCAGGCCATCTGTATATTTCAGGATTATCACCTGAATAGGGCAACCGGGCTTTCCCATTGAACTGATTGGTAAGATCAAACTTCCATTTCTCATTAACCGTAGCCAGGGAAAAAACTAACAAAGCTTTGTCGCGACTAATAAAGGGACGTTGAAGGAACTGACCGGAATAAGTTGTTTTAACATTATTAATCCTGTAGGCCAATGTTATCTCGCCATATTTGTACGGATGAACAGTAACATTAAACTGATAACTTTCTGAAAAAGACCGGCCATCAAGATTATAAAAGTACACATATCGTGCACTCCGGTCAATATCAGCTACCAGTTGATTAATAAATTCAGTCATATAAGCATCTGCTGAAATAACGACCAGGCGTGCTTCCTTATTATGCAACGTATAAGTCAGATTACCTCCATAATTCCATCCATATTCTTTGTATATCTTCTCTTCAAACCGGAAAAGACGATTACTGGCAAGCAATGACTGGTATTCACTGATAGGTTTAGGCGTTCGGGTACCTTTTCCGGCAGAAGCCCGCAGCACAAAGTCATCGGTTATTCCGGCGCGGATATGTATTCGTGGAGTAAAGACACTTCCATACTGGCTATTATAATCATATCGCGCAGAAGGCAATAAAGAGAGCCAGACATAAGGCGCATAGGTATACTGAATAAAAGCTCCAGGAATCCATTCATTAATTTCAGAAATAGTATCATTTATTGATACAAGATAGTTCAGATACTGATAGCTGATGCCGGTGGCATACTTATGTATATTTGAATTTATATACGATTGGAAGATTAAATTTGAATACCATGTTTTCTGATTTCCGGCAAATGCGGTATTACCATAAAATGCGTCCATCTGATCGGCTGTAAATGAATTTTGCCAGCCAATAGATGTTTCTGCCCTTGAAAAAGACCATCCGGTTTTATTTGCGACCTGAAATTGTCCGGCATTAAAACCAATTCCATAATAGCTGCTTTCTTTGCGGCCTGAAGACAAAAAATCCGATTGACCGGCTGTTCTTTTATTTAACAAATAGCCAATCTTTGTTTGAGATAAAAGATGATTTTTCGAATAATTGATCCTGTATTTAACATTATACTGCTCACCCACAGGGATATCAAGAAATCCATCATGATTATGATCAATGGATGAATTAAAAACAGAACCATGCACCATCAGTAATGACGAAACATTTGCAGAAAGGGGAAGCCCTGCCAACAGGTTTCCTTCACTGCGGCCTTCACTATTCAGATAGGTATTAATAAATAATTCTTCATGTTCATCAGGTTTTTCCAGTTCAATATTAATCTGCCCGGTCAATGATTCATATCCATTAATAATAGCCGAAGCTCCTTTCGAAAGTTGTACAGATTCCATCCACGGGCCGGGGATATATTCCAATCCAAAAGGGATACTTATTCCCTGTACCAACGGAATATGTTCGAGCATCATCTGAGTATAAACACCAGGTAGTCCAAGCATACGAATTTGTTTAGCGCCCGATGCCGCATCGGTATAAACTACATCAACCGATGCATTATTTTCAAAACTTTCAGACAAGTTGCAGCATGCTAACTGCTGAAGTGATCCAGAGGTAAGGATCTCGGACTTAATAACTGCCTTGGATGGAATATAAACAAATGCTCGTTTACCACTGATTGTAATTTCACCTAATTGTACGCCGGCCGAAAGAAAAACTGTCAGTTCATCCAATCCATTAACTGGCAATTTAATGGTTGAATAACCGGTATGACTTACATAGAGCGTATCACCCGAACGAGGAAGTTCAAAAAAACCTTTGTCACCGGTAACAGTACCCGATGATTTTCCAGAAAAATAAACATTAGCTCCAACTAATGGAACCGTATCCATGTTTGTCTGAATCTCTTTAACATAGCCCCGAATCCGGTACTGTGCTGATACCAGCAATGAGTTAAACAATAATATAAATATTCCTGATCTGATCATAATAAAAACCTCCGCCTAATAAATAAAAAAAAATAATAAAGCAGAAGTAAATCAGATCAGTAATGCAGCATTAATTAGAAATATTTGCTCTGTGCGGGGAGTAAAATGGTGGCTAAAATAAGAAATAAAAGAAGTAACAGAATATTCTCTAATAGAGAAATAATACCGAGATGGATAACAGAAATATGAAAAAAAATCACTGAAATGACTACGTAAAACAGAAAAAATGTTAAGCTGATTAAATGATAAAATATAATCGGCACAACAGCGCAAACCGATTATCTGTTGCGGGTAAGATGAATGCTCATCTTTACAACAATTATCGTTGCCAACAAAAGACAATTCCGTATTACCCGACTCTGTACAATGATGAATATGCATAAGGTATCCGACGGAATGCGGTATTAAAATTATTACCAGCATAAAAATCAGTATGGTACGAGCAGCATTCATAAATTTACTATCATTACAAAATTAATCATTATCTTGGATAAATGATAGAAATGGGGAATCAAACAACAATTATTATGATAAAAATCACTCTCCGGTAAAAATATTTAATATTTCGTTTTTTAATTACCTTTGATTCCATATGAAAAAGATATTTTTTACAGTTATTGCTCTTATTTCTGGCAGTAATAGTTTTGGTCGATTTTTATCCCCTGATCAGATTTTTAAATACAATGGTTCATTTGTTTCGTCATCAGTAGCCGACCTTGATAATGATGGCTTCAAAGACATCGTGCTCCTGGTTTCACAACCGGACAAAATCTATTTGCTTTTAAACAATGGTTACGGGTCTTTTTATGCCGACAGTTCACTAATTTCTCCATCTGATGCCAAACATATTCTAACGGCAGATATAAATAATGATGGGAATACCGACATAATCGTCTCGGATGGAATTACAGGCGAAATACTACTATATAAAAATACGGGCGAAGTTGTTTTCGATTCTCCGTTCACTCTGGTCGGTGGTTATAATATTCCTGGTAGCATCACACTCTTCAATGCGAACAACGACAATTATACCGACATCATTATTTTCTTTCCTTCCCTGTTAAAAGCAGTATGTTTTATCAATCAGCAAAACAATACCTTCACACCCACCGATACACTCGAATTCACTTCCAATCAGATTAACCTGCTGACTGTTGATATTGATGATGATTCGGACACAGACCTGGCTGTGAGCATACCGTCTGACAGTACTCAGATGTACTATTTAAATGATGATACTGCCCGGTTTCCAACTTACAGCATCATTGACACCACCAGGGCGCTACATCTGCTTGCCAGTGCCGACTTCAACAGCAATGGCCTCTCCGACCTGCTGTTTACAAATGAGAACAAAGATACTATACTGCTTTATCTGAATGATCCGCCAGGCATCCTAACCATAACACAGCCGGTTATACCAGCAGGCCAGCAATATATTCTTACAACAGGAGATACAGACGGTAGTGGGATAAATGATATACTTTCATATTCATCCGTCACGGGCCGTCTGGATCAATTAAGACATGACAATCTCAACTCATTTCTGCCTCCCGACAGCATTTATTCTACATTCGACACAATTGAACACATCATTGCAGAAGACATGAATATTGACGGAATGAACGACCTTCTTATTTTTAATAAAGCCAGCCATACTGTTTCTCTATTACTGAATACACTAAATTCGGGAATTACAAATCATATTGTTTGTGCAGGAAATAACACCGGCAGTATATCAGTGACTACGGGCTATGGAAAACCTCCTTACTCCTACATCTGGAACAATGGACGAACCACAGAAGATATCTCGGGACTAGCGGCAGGGAATTACAACCTAACCATCACCGATGATTTAATGAAAGAAGTGATCCTGCGGTTTACTATTTCAATCCAATACCCCGAACTTAAATGCAATGCCGCAATAAGCGGGATCACCTGCATCAAACCAGATTCAGGCATCATTATACTTCGGCCATCTGGCGGTCTTACGCCATACTCCTTTATATGGTCAACAGGTTACAGCGGTGATACACTTGCCGGATTATCCAGTGGCAGCTATTCAGTTACACTCACCGACTTTAATTCATGTACAACAGATACAACAGTACAACTTCCATCACCGCCTTCCTTTAAATTATCCGCCCTGCTAATTCATCCGCGCACGCCTAACCCCGGGTCTATCACACTGTTTATTTCCGAAGGGACAACCCCATACGCTTATAACTGGAGCAATAATTCAAGTAACTCTTTCATCAATGGATTGAGCGCCGGCACTTACACAGTAACCATAACCGATGGACTTGGATGTAAAAAAGACAGCAGTTTTTTATTAATCTTAAACAGCGCAATAATTGAAACAAATAGCCAGTCACAACCCGTTATTTTTCCCAATCCATCGCTAAAAGGACAACCTGTTTATGTCCTGTTACCCGATGATTTGGCTAAAGCAAACATCTATTTATCTGATCACAGGACAGCAACTAAGATACACTGCAAACAGCATAACCGAAACACATTGTATATAAGCGGGCTGGACACCGGAATTTATTTCGTAATGATGGAAACTGCAGAAAAAACACTATTGATTACCAAATTAGTTGTCCAATAATCCGCGATTATTCATTCAGAATAATTATTTTCTTCGTAATCTGTTCTCCTGAAATACAAATCTTCAACAAATACACACCATCTGTAAGGGCAGATACATCAATTGCTGCAGAGGGATTAATATTGTCAAACGCTGATAAGTTCAACCCCTGAATACTTTCCAGCGTAAGGCGAGAGATCAGACCATTCATTGCAGTTACATACAACAATTTGCTTGCAGGAACCGGATAAACCAATACAGAGGGAATCTGACACAACGGGACATTTGTTACAGGGCTGGCGGGATACGAAATATTCATTGTAAAATCGCCTTCGTAACCGTATTTCGAATCTACAACAATAAAATATTCTCCCGGAGGAGCATCATCCAAAAGAAATACCGAATCACAAACCAATAAAATACTGTCGGGGGAGCAACCGGAAAGCATCAACAAATTCATTTTGAAGTCACTGCCCTGAAATGATCCGAAAATATCGCCGGTACTCATGGTGCTAAAAGAAAACACCAATTCTTTACCGGTATAATGCTTATAATAATTATAGTTATTTATATAGCTGATCCCATCGGCCGTTGTACCGGATACATCCTGTCCTGAGTCCACAGGTAAGGCCGAGGAACAATCCAGCCCGGTAAAATCGGTCAATGGTTCAAGACCGATTACTGCGTCATGATTATAATTAAAATTATAATTATCCGGGGTCAGATCGTTCAGAAAGTAAAATCCATCATCATTTCCTGCCCATCCCCAGTTAAAATGAAGGAAGTAAGGCGTATTCTGGTATCCATCACAAATAAAGGCATGGCCCGGATCTGAAGTACCCGGAAATCCGGCATACTGGATGGGTCGCCCGGCATCAAGTTCCTTTTTAATCATGGCTATCCAGTCAGCATCCACATAATTAGAGCGATCTTCAAAACAAGCATTACGCGAATATTTAAAATGACTGATAAGTGAGCTAAGCGCCTGGCTGGTGTAAGCACTTGAACCATCGGGGCCATAATTCATGTTACATGCCACGCCGCAGTGATATAACAGCTTGTTTAATTCGGCTCTGTAATCCGTTACAATATGTGGCATAGAAGACCAATCATATCCCTGCCGGCCAAAATCCACCTCCATAAACCCATAGTTTTGATGAGTGTAGCTATGAACACCAATTCCAGAATCGGGATAGTTGTAATAACGCATAACCTGCCCCATTGCAGTGGCCACACAGCCAACCATAACATGTCCTGCCGGTCCGGCCGGATCGGCAGGACACATACCATTAAATAAACCACCCTGTGCCCATTTGGACTGTATCAACGGACCAATAGTTGCCTTTAACCGCTTGGTTCTGGCGACACTGTCATTACTATAACGCAGCCAAGCGCTGGTATTTCTTGCCAACTCGGCTGTATACAGTTTTAGATCCGAACAACGCAGGCGTTTGATATCACTGCTATATTGATTCATCCAGCGTGCACGGGGAGTTACGCGATCATCTGCAAAATAATGACCAACGGCTGAATAAGCCAGAACAGGATACATCCTGCGATCGGCTGAAACAATGATGAATCCATCTGATTCAACTATTGATAAAACATAATAAACGGGCAACGAACCGGAATCATAATTGATATTAGATACTCTGAATTGGTCTGCACGATAATTATTTCCGGTATTTATATAGAAAAAATTTGCAGCAATCTTCTTTGCCAGCAGAGTATCAGCCGGTTGGGCTGATGCAGTACAAACCACCTTTAGTAACGAATAAAAAAACAAACAGCGTTTAACTAAGTGCATTTACTTTTTTTTGCAAAGGTAGTGAAAAACGGTATGTAGCTGTCCGGGCAAAGCCGGTAACAGTTCTAAGAAAACACACAAAAAACTAACAATCAATCAATTACATAATAATCATTCATTTGAATCGCTGAAAGTAATTTTCAAATAAAATTTGAGTCATACAAATAAAAAGTATATTTTTGCAAGCTAAAATTATACGTCATGGCAGAAGAAAAGGACATCAACCACGAGAATCAGGAGATTTCGGCTGAATCGGTATTATCAACGGCCGAGCAATATATTGAAACCAATCAAAAAAATATCCTGATCGTATTAGGTATTGTAGTAGCTGCGGTACTGATCTTTATACTTTACAAAAAGGCCTATCTCGGGCCTAAAGAGAAGGAGGCGCAGGCACAGATGTTTTTAGCAGAACAAAATTTTGAACGGGATTCGTTCCGGCTGGCATTAAACGGTGATGGCATGAATCCTGGCTTTATTGAAATTGTTGACGACTACAGTTCAACACCCAGCGGAAATCTTGCCCGTTATTATGCAGGCATGAGTTATTTGCACTTACATGATTTTGAAAATGCTATTGCATATCTGAAGAAATATAAGAGTAATGATGCCATGGCCGGTCCGTTGGCCTGTGGCGCGATTGGCGATGCATACTCTGAAATGGATGACTACAACACTGCATTAACCTATTATCTGAAAGCTGCGAAGATGCAGAAAAATCAATATACAGCGCCAATCTTTTTAATGAAAGCCGCAATGATCTATGAGAAGCTTGATGATTATAGAAAGGCCTATAATATCTATAAAAAATTAAAGTTTGAATATCCTGGATCACAGGAAGCACGGGCAGTAGACAAATACCTGGCACGAGCGAAACATCTGGCGCAATAAATAACTCCCGGAATGGCTACATCCATAATCCGCAAGACGAATAATCAAAACAAATCATATCCCGGTCTGAAAGGGAAAACATTTGGTATTGTTGTAGCCACATTCTATAAGGATATCAGCCAATCATTAATGCATGGAGCCATAAACCGATTGCTCACGGCGGGCGTAAAAAAAAAGAATATCATTACGCTTGAAGTTCCCGGAACAGTTGAATTGACCTATGGAGCGCGGTTTCTTGCCGAAAGAAACAAGCCCGACGCAGTCATTTGTCTTGGATGTGTAATCAGGGGTGAAACACCTCACTTCGACTATGTATGTCTGTCGGCCACGCAGGGAATCACACAACTCAATCTAACCTACCCTATGCCATTTATTTTCGGCGTTCTTACAACAAATAATCTGCAACAGGCCAAAGCACGGGCAGGCGGCAAACTTGGCAATAAAGGAAGCGATGCGGCACAAACGGCCATTAACATGGCATTACTGAACAGGAAGCCGAACCACTAATGGGCTGAAAAATCCTCACGATACACCATGCGGCCATCTGCACCGGCGATGCTCACCATATCTATCATCCCGCTACCCATTGTAAAAAAAATTATCCCTTTAAGTTTACCCAGAGAATTTGTGTAATCAGTTGAAAAAATTGTATCTCCGTCAACTATAACAGAACCTCTCTTTGCTGCTGTCATAAACGATACCGTTCGCCAATTATTAAAACCAAGATTAAACTGCGTCAGATCAGTAAACATTCCGCTGATTTCCCTGTCACTGATTTTACACAACGGGCCTGCCTCACAACCGGGCTTATAAAAAGTAAAACGAACCTCGTTAAATTCACAAACCAGGTTAAACCCGATATCCATACAAAACAAGCCACCGGTATGTTCACTATTCTTAACCCTTGAAGTAAAAATCATTTCATCAGCATTAACAGCAAAATCATAGAAATAGCGATAATCCAGTCCGTAAAACCCTTTTGTTTTGTCTAATCCGCTTGATTCTACTAAATGCGGAGCAGCATAAAGAACACTATCAGCAGGAGCGGCCAGAGTGATAATTGTCGGTTCGAAGGGTTGATAGCTGATACGCGTCTCCCATGCAGGGGATAGTACATGTACAAAAGTTGTAGCCAAAACCTTCTGCTTTTCGCAAAGGCGGACATTAAAATAATAAGGAATCAGATAACCATGCCTTATCGTATCCTTCATTTTCCTTAGTAAAAACCGCTGAGTGTCATCCCAGTCAATAAAAATACTGTCGGATGAAAGACCTGAGATATCATAACTAAAAACAGCGGTATGAGGCGCCTTGCCTATATTTTTATCTGCATTAAACAGAATGCGAAAGGGTGTTAAATAAGATGACCGGATAAAAAAAATTCCAAGCAGAACCAAAATGGCTAAAAGGCCATATAATAGCGCCTTTAGAAGAGTTAAACGCGACTTTTTATTAATAGCAGATAAACCTCTGGTTGATTGGTTTGAAAATTCTGTATTGACAAAATGATTCCAATTATTAAACCCGATATATTTTGACAGAGCGTCCTTGGTTGCCTCCTGAGGAGAATAGCCACCGGAGGTTTGAATCCTTCCATATAAGCGTTTAAGTGTAAGGGCGCTGATCAGAACGCCGGTGGTTGCATAAATATCGTCACTTAAAGCTTTATATTCCTTGTCAGTATAACCATCCGCGCTGCCGGCATTAAATTTCTGCTCGACGAACAAAAGACATTTCACCAGATATGGATTATCTTTTTGAATCATAGATACGTTCCGGTATAAATTACAACAAAAATATACAAATAGAATGATTTCTGATTAATCTGAAGCACGAACAATACAGATGCTTACCGATCATTATTCAATACGCCATGAAGCCACTGAGACATGAATGCGAATATCTCATCCTGTTCAGGTTCATTATGTAATTCATGAAAACAATCACTCCATATTTTCAGGACACTGTTTAATGCGAGATTCTTACTGAATCGCCGTGTGGCATCAGGAGATGTAATCCGGTCGGCTGCACCATGCATAAGTAAAATGGGAGTATTAATTTTATGCCGTTTATTAAAGATTGCCTTCCCTGCGCGTTGCAGATTAAAAAAAAGACCAGCAGTAATTTTATCGTGTACCAGCGGATCATTTCTATATTGTTCGGCAACACCATGGGAGCGGGATAAATGCTCAGGATTAAGGCCTGTTGAGCTGATAAATGCAGGATAAACCAAAGATACAAGACGCGCCATAAATACTTTTATCCATGATGGTTTAAATGTAAGCTCCAGCCAGGGCGAAGTTGCAATAACCTTACGAAAGCCATTCTTATGCGCGACCAGATAATTCAAAGCCAGAGCGCCGCCCATACTGTGACCATATAAAATCAATGTCTTTTCAGGGAACAGGGCTGCTGCATTTACCTTGAGCAGATGAATATCATACAGTAATTGCTGAATATTCACAGCGTTTTTTGTTGTCAATGCCGATTTTCCATGTCCCCGTAAATCAATCGCAGCAACAGCATACCCTTCAGATATAAATCGTTCGGCCCACAGGTGGTACCGGCCTGAATGTTCGCCCAATCCATGAACCAAACAAATAACTGCCTTAACATCATTTGCGGGTGTCCAGCAATAACCGGCATACGCATGCTTGTTTTTAGAATACCAGGTATATTCTGCGAAATTCACCTTTGTTTTTTTTGATATAGTAAAATTGCGGATTTTTTTTAATTTTCCCACATTTATAAAAACAATTTATTGACAAATAATTAAGATTATGCAAAAAATCATTAAAATCAAAACCGACCGGCACAATGGGTTATACGATATAACTGAAGAAGTAAAGCGGATTGTAGCCAAAACAAATATAAAAAACGGAATAGTCAATATTTATGCCCAGGGTGCAACAGCCGCGATTATGGTACAAGAAAACTGGGATCAATCGGTACAGAATGATGTGATTCATTTGCTGGAAAAACTAATTCCTTCAGGTGTATGGGAGCATGATGCACAAGACAATAACGGAGATGCACATTTGAAGGCAGGCATTATAGGCCCTCAGGAAACCATACCACTGATAAACGGACAGCTTGGTTTGTCAATCTGGCAAAATATTTTCTTCTGTGAATTTGATGGTCCGCGCCCAAGCAGAACAATAATTGTTACAATCATCAAAAGTGATTAGCACAACGCATAATATTCCTTTGCATGCGGCGAAAGGTCATCCGACCGGCCGGCGTATGACTAAAATACTCGTTAAACGCGGCAGAATTAAGCGACAACCATTCGTTATCCGACATCTCAATAAAGCCGGGGTACGGATAAAAATCCGGTTCATTATGCGGCGGACACTCACAATTAAAGGGACACACATCCTGGCAAATATCACAACCAAAAACAAAGCCCTGAAAATCTATAGCGGACTCCTTATCAGTATCCTTATTCAAATAAGAGATACAACGGTTTGAATCAAGGACATAAGCGGCAGACAAGGCATTCGAACGACAGGCATCAATACATCTGGTGCAATCGCCACACCGTGAACCATTAAAAGGATGATCATACTCAAGTACAACATCAAGAAAAAGTTCGCCAATTAAAACATACGAACCAAAAAGAGGCGCAATCAGTAATGTATTTTTGCCAATCCATCCCAAACCGGCCTCAACAGCATACTGCTTTTCAAATACAGGCCCGGTATCGGTAAAGATAACGCCGTTTGCCGGGATATGTACCCGGATCATTTGAAGCAATGAATTTAATTTTTTTGTCATCACCTCATGATAATCATTACCATAAGCATATTTAGCAAAACGAAACGATTGTGTATACTGTACCTTTCTAGGATTATAATTCAATAACACAACCACAACCGATTGTACCCGGGGAAATCGTTGGCGGATATCTTCACGGATATTGGTATTCTTCGACATATAATGCATACCGGCATGATAACCTTTATCTATCCAATGCCGCAGATATTGAATCTGGCTGCTGAATTTAGCAGGACGGGTAATACCACAGCTGTCGAAGCCCAGTTCGCGTGCCTCCGACTTAATCAGCGCCGAAAGATGGCCTGCATTCATGTATCAACTGTAGATGAGTAATAATAAAATAATCCTTATGAGAATGCTATTCCACGTTTACGGTACACAGCAATAAAATTTTCGATGGAACGATCATAGCCCTTTTCCACATCATCCGGAAAATAACAAGCCGGCAGTTCTCCCATCTGTCGGTGATAGGTCAAACATTCGCAGCAAATCCCTTTACGGCTACAGGGATAAGAGCAGTTACAACCCGCCTTGTTTTTCTGAGTATTACATTCGCGCATAACACTTATCTCAACCCGAGTTTAGATGCAATATCCTTTGGTAAAATCTCTTTATTAACCATCACGGCAATGGTTTTATATTGAAAATACGATTTGGAGACATAGATAAAACCATTACAGGCATTTCCTGTTCCCCACGAGTTTTTCATATAATAATATTCATTCCCGTCTTTATTCTTTGCAATACCACAAATAAGCATACCATGATCATCGGTTGTTTCGTAATTATCAAAACCCACTTGTCGTTGTTGAACAATCTGATTCATGTCTGTACTGGTAAACTTAAAATCGGCATGCGCATCGTCCCACGAATAGAAATTTTCAGAGATATCACCTGCCCAGGCCACGGTATAACCCTCGTTGATTGAATGATCAACAATCTTCATTAATTCATCAAGCGGAAGATTATAATAAGATTCCCACGACCAGTTATCAGGCAATTCAAGAATAAACTTAGAATAATACGGATGATGTGTAAAAGAGGTGAGTAAGATATAATTATCTACATTAATCCCGGTAGATTTAGCAAATGATTCAGGCGTATAATGTATTCCTTTATACTCAAATTTAGCCGGCACATGACCGAGATAAGTGTTAATTACCAATTCGTATCCTTCATCCCATACAGGAGAGAGTTTATCATCTCTGTTCCGCACAACACCATCGAGATAACTTTTAAGCACCTCCTGCATTTCTTCATGAACATGATTATCATAGCCGATATTTTTCCCTGAATAAATTTCTTCAGGCACTATACCATACCGCCTGACCACATCCATCACATCATTAAACTCACCGCCGCCGGAAAAATTAAGTTTACCGTGCAATCGTACATATTTTAATCCCTTGTTAATTAATGAATGCCGGACGACAAACATCTCGGAGAGATCATAGGTACCTTTTCCCATACGCTGAATCTCGGACTCTATCATTGAAAGAGCGGCAAAACTCCAGCATGTATTTGATTTATACTGATTTTTAACCGGAGTAACATGAATTTTTTTTATAAACAAATAAGAACTGTCAATACTCGTTAACTGGCTAAAGCCAACTGCCGGCAACAAAAATACCAGAATACTGAGAAAAAATCCATTGGTTTTCATGCTCAAAGGTTTTTCACAAATATAACGAATATGTATATTTTACAGAAAAAAAAGACGGAAAAAGAATTACCGCTTACCCGCTCAGAATTCCGATGAGAAAAGAAATTCTATTTCCGGGTATTTTTCTTGCGCCTGGCTTAAGGCATAGGGTGATTCGGCAAGAAAGACATCCCTATTATATTTATCGGCAGCCATATTCTGATATTTTCGTTTTTTAAAATCATCAAGCTGATTTTTATCAGTAGATTTGATCCAGCATGCCTTGAACAAATGTATCGGTTCGAACCGGCAAAGAGCGCCATATTCGTGTTCGAGCCGGAACTGGATAACATCAAACTGCAGAGGGCCAACAGTTCCGATAATTTTCCGGTTATTCAGCGAATGAACAAAAAGCTGCGCCACGCCTTCATCCATCAGTTGTTCAAGCCCTTTGGCAAGTTGTTTGGATTTCATAGGGTTAGCGTTTTCAACATATCTGAACAATTCAGGCGAAAAGCTGGGAATTCCCTTAAACGATACTCTCTCCCCTTCGGTAAGTGTATCGCCGATACGAAACATACCGGTATCATGCAAACCCACAATATCGCCAGGAAAAGCCACATCAATAACATCTTTCTTCTGTGCCATGAACGCAGTAGGATTGGCAAAACGCAAATCGCGGGCTAAACGTACATGATAATAGTTTTTATTTCGTTCAAATGTCCCTGAGCACACCTTCAGAAAAGCAATACGATCACGGTGGTTCGGGTCCATATTTGCATGAATTTTAAAAACAAACCCGCTAAATGCTGCTTCAGCCGGATCAATCATGCGTTCAAGCGCCGGCAATGGCCGCGGTGACGGCGCAATGGTTAAAAAGCAATCGAGCAACTCTTTTACCCCAAAATTATTCAATGCACTGCCAAAAAAAACCGGAGCCAGATCACCGGAAAGATAAGTACCAACCGTAAATTCCGGATAAACCCCCATAATCAACTCAATATCATGACGCAGTTCAGATGCATAATCTCCTAAATTATCGTCTATCACGCTGCTGCTAAGATTATCCACCTCAATAAAGCTGTTGATACGCTGTTTATTATTATCGGTATAGAAATATAATTTTTTATCAAACACATTGTAAACGCCTTGAAATTCCGGGCCTGAACGAATAGGCCAGCTTAAAGGCATCACATCAATCTTCAGTTCTTTTTCAAGTTCGTCAAGCAGTTCGAAAGGATCTTTTCCATACCTGTCCATCTTATTCACAAACACAATCACAGGTGTTTTGCGCATCCTGCATACCTCCATGAGCTTACGCGTCTGTTCTTCCACGCCCTTAGCAGCATCAATTACAATAATTACACTGTCGGCTGCAGTAAGTGTCCGGTAGGTATCTTCGGCAAAATCTTTATGTCCGGGGGTATCGAGGATATTTATTTTATAGCCATTATACTCAAAGCCCATTACGGCCGTTGCAACGGAAATACCGCGTTGGCGTTCAATCTCCATAAAGTCGGAAGTAGCTGTTTTTTTTATTTTATTCGATTTAACAGCGCCGGCAATATGAATAGCGCCACCATACAGCAGCAGCTTTTCGGTAAGCGTTGTTTTCCCGGCATCCGGATGACTGATAATCGCAAATGTCCTGCGTCGTTTTATTTCATCGGTCTGAACCATTCAATAAAATGAAGCCGCAAAAATAATCTTTTTTATGGTTAACAGGCAAACTATTTTTCGAGAACAGAATATTAAAAGAGAACAGCAATCAGACGATCATTTATTTTGAAGTGGTATGCCTGCTCTTCAGAACCTCCTCAATATCTTCAATCCGCAAACCTCTTGCCGAAAGTAGAACAAGCAGGTGATAAAGCAAATCAGCCGCTTCATCTTTAAAACGGATATCATCATTATCTTTCGCCTCAATAATCAGCTCTACGGCTTCTTCCCCAACCTTCTGTGCAATTTTATTGACACCACCGGTAAACAGACGGGTAGTATAAGAATCATCGGGCATCCTCTTTTTCCGGTCATCAATAATATCCTGCAATACAGACAGGAATCCGGAATTTTTATTTTCACTCATACAATTCAGATTAATCATTTCGTACAGAAATATTATGTTGAATTAAAAAATGTTTCAGTTCAGGGATTTTGATTTCACCAAAATGAAAAATACTTGCCGCGAGACCGGCATCGGCTTTTCCGGCAGTAAAGACATCAACAAAATGCTGCATATTGCCTGCTCCGCCCGATGCAATGATGGGAATGGACAGTTGTTCGGAAAGCAAGGATAATGCGTCATTGGCAAATCCATTTTTTGTCCCGTCATGATTCATAGAAGTAAAAAGGATTTCCCCTGCGCCCCGCTCCTGCGCTTCGTGTGCCCATGAAAATAATTCTTTTTCGGTAGAGATACGGCCACCATTAACAAACACAGTCCATTGATCCGCTTCATACCGTGCATCAATTGCAACAACCACAAACTGGCTGCCGAAATTTTTCGCCATTGTGTCAATCAGGTTAGCATTACGGACCGCTGCCGAATTGATGGATATCTTATCAGCTCCTGCACTTAACAGTATATCGGCATCAGAAAGCTCATTGATCCCACCGCCAACAGTAAAAGGAATATTCAGATTAAAAGCGATACGCTTCACGAGGTCGGCAAATGTTTTTCGTCCTTCATGACTGGCTGTAATATCGAGGTATACCAATTCATCGGCGCCTTGCTGCGAATAGATTTTTCCCATTTCCACAGGATCACCCACCTCACGAATCTCAAGAAAATTTACTCCTTTTACGGTTTGTCCGTTTCGAACATCTAAACAAGGTATAATCCGTTTGGCCAGCATATCGGAATGAGATTAGCTCTGATATTTAATTAATTGTTCAATCATAATCCGTCCTTCATAAATCGCTTTGCCAACAACCACTGCCGGGATACCGGTTTTATCCAGCAATTCAATATCATGGATGGTTGCCACGCCACCGCTGGCAATCAGATGGAGTCCCGGAAAGGCATTCATCAGTTCAACATACAAACTGACAGAGGACCCGGAAAGCATTCCGTCCCTGGAAATATCAGTACATAAGACATTCTTCACGCCTTGTTTTATATAATCATTCAAAAAACCTGTAATAAAAACAGAAGTCGTATCTATCCATCCTGAAACAGCAATTTTATTATCTCTCACATCAGCGCCCAGAATTATTTTATCCGATCCGTAATCACTGAGCCATTGCAAAAATTTTGATTTATCGGTAACAGCCATACTACCGACAATAACCTGCGCAGCGCCGGCATTAAACACACTGTTGATGTCTCTGTCGGATTTTATTCCGCCGCCAAAATCAACGATAAGATTTGTATGGGACACAATCTGTTCGAGCACCGGAAGGTTCACAACATGTTTACTGCGGGCACCATCCAGGTCTACCAGATGAAGATATTTGATTCCCTTTTGCTCAAAATCTTTAGCCATATCCAATGGATCAGCGCTATACACCTTCGAGGTGTCATAATCGCCACGTGTAAGTCGAACACATTTGCCTCCCAGCAGGTCTATAGCGGGAATAACTCTTATCATAGTGCAAGAAAGTTTTTAAGAATTTGTTCGCCGGTAGCGCCGCTTTTTTCAGGATGAAACTGAACAGCAAAAAAATTATCCTTAGCCATCACTGAACTGAAGGGCACTGTATACTCAGTTACTGCGGCGGTATTATTCCCGCAAGTGGCATAATAGCTGTGTACAAAATATACGTACCGCCCTTCAAGCGAAGCATCAAGCAAAGGGCCATTAACATGATTAATCTTATTCCATCCCATGTGGGGAACCTTAAGGCCCGGTGAGGGTTCAAATTTCTTAACCTGTTCATTAAAGATACCAATGCAGGATGTGTCGCTCTCGTCAGAATGTGAACACAACAGTTGCAATCCAAGACAAATACCAAGCACCGGTTGTTTAAGTGAAGCAATAACCGAATCAAGCTGATGTTCGTGAAGATACTTCATAGTTGTACCGGCCTCACCGACACCGGGAAAAATCACTTTATCGGCGCGATAGATCGCATCTGCATCACCGGTAATCAGAGCATTAACGCCAAGCCGCTTTAATGCCAGATCAACCGAAAGGATATTGCCAGCATTATATTTAACAATCACAACATCCATAGGATCAATCGAAAATTACAGTTCTGTTTTTATACACCAGCACTTTATGCTGCAAATGCTTATAGATAGCCCGCGAAAGGACAATCTTCTCCAGGTCTTTTCCTTTGCGGATAAGATCATCCACCGAATCTTTATGCGTAATATACTGCACTTCCTGCTTGATGATTGGGCCGGCATCCAGTTCATCAGTTACATAATGACTGGTAGCGCCAATAATCTTAACACCCCTTTCATAAGCTGAATGATACGGTTTTGCGCCGGGAAATGCCGGAAGAAACGAATGATGAATATTGATGATGCGGTTCGGGAAATGGTTGATTAATAGAGGAGACACAATCTGCATATACCGTGCCAGTACGATAAAATCAATATTATACTGTTGCAACAGTTCCAGTTCCTTTTTTTCCTGTTCATGCTTATTTTCGGGAGTAATAGGAAACAAATAAAAAGGGATGGAGAACCGTCCGGCCACCTCTTTCAGTGTATCATGATTACTGATTAACAAGCAAATTTCGACAAACCATTCACCGGCCTGGTAACGTGAAAGAATATCAAAAAGACAATGATGCAGTTTGGAAACAAACAAAGCCATTCGCGGCCGTATATCTGAAAAATACAACTCAAATTTCATGGCATATTTTGCAGCAATCTGTACTTGAAAAAAGTCAGATATCTTTTCCCGTGGAATCAAAAAATTGTTCAATTGCCACTCCACACGCATAAAAAAAATATTTTCCTGCCTGTCAACATGTTCGTCAAGGTCAATAATATTACCATTATTTTTATCCAGGAACTCAGTAACATCAGCGATAATGCCCTTTTTATCGGGGCAATACATGAGCAAAACAGCCGTTTCGTTTTTACAGGTGGATTTATCATAACTAACTCAAATTAATCCTTTTGTAGATGGCAAAGCATTATTCAGAGGATCAATGGCAGTAGCCGGTTTAAGCGCCCGTCCTACGGCTTTGAATATTGCTTCGGCCTTGTGATGCTCATTATCACCGGTTGCCTTAATATTAATATTGCACCGTGCAGCGTCGGCGAATGATTTAAAAAAATGGTAAAACATTTCTGTCGGCATATCCCCTATTTTCTCGCGCAAGAAGGATACCTCCCATACGAGCCATGGACGTCCACCCAGATCAATAGCTACCTGGGCCAGTGAATCATCCATAGGGAGAACAAATCCATAACGTCCGGTTCCACGTTTATTGCCGAGAGCCGTCAGCAATGCTTCGCCCAGTGCAATGGCAGTATCTTCAATAGAGTGATGTTCGTCAACCTGCAGATCACCTTTGGTTTTAATCTCCACCGAGATTCCTGAATGCTTTGCAATCTGCTCCAGCATGTGATTAAAAAAACCAAGTCCGGTAGAGACAGATGCTTTTCCCTTTCCATCCAGCGCTACTGAAACGGAAACCGCCGTTTCTTCTGTCTGGCGGAGAACAGAGCCCGAACGACCCGACGAGAATAGAAAATCCGAAATCTCATCCCACGATTTAGCAATCAAAGAGCAGTGCCGGGAAAGTCCTTTTTTCTTCACTTCTGCAGCACGTTTCCGGTCGCCGATTAAAATTCCTTTAGCGCCTAAATTTTTCGCCAGTTCAATATCCGTCAACCGGTCGCCAATCACGTAACTACCGGCCAAATCATATCCGCCCTGCAAATATTTAGTAAGCATACCGGTTCCGGGCTTACGTGTAGGTTTCTTTTCAGATTTACGCGAACGGTCAATAAGTATATCATCAAACATTATCCCCTCGTTACTGAATGCCTTTAACATTTTATCCTGCACCATTGTATAATTTCTCAAAGGGTATGCTGCAGTCCCTAATCCATCCTGATTTGAAACAATCACCAGTTCAAAATCAAAATACTGACGGATACGGTAAAGATTCCGGAATACGCCCGGTAAAAACTCAAGTTTCTGTAATGAATCCACCTGCTCATCGGCCGGTTCAGCAATTAAGGTTCCATCTCTGTCAATAAATAATGCCCGCTTCATCATAACTATTTTTTTAGGGTATCGGTTAAACTGATTTTTTTCAGTGTTTTGAGCAACTGACTATTTTCCTGATGAGTGCCGACCGTGATCCGCAGGCAACCCTCAATCATGTGAACATTGGAGCGATCACGGATAATGATTCCCTCCCTGACCAGCGCATCATAAACAGACCGGGGATTATTCACACGGACAAGAAAAAAATTAGCATCTGAAGGATATACCTTCTGTGTAAACGATAAATTGCGCAGAGCATCCATCAGCCGCGTTCTTTCATCCAAAATACGGTTTACCCATTTTTCTTTACGCTTTAGGTTATCCAACGATTGGGATGCGATTTTTTGAGTGATAAAACTGACGTTATATGGGTATTTTACTTTGTTCATCAAATCAATAATCGGCTGAGCAGCCATAGCCATACCCAACCGTATTCCCGCCATTCCCCACGCTTTGGAAAACGTTTGCAAAATAACAAGATTAGGATGTTTCTCCAATTCGCCAACAAAACCGGGCGATGCAGAAAAATCAATATAGGCCTCATCCAGTACAACGATACCCTGAAAACGGTTTAAACAATCAAGAATAATCTCCCGCCGGATGGAGTTGGCTGTAGGATTATTCGGCGAGCACAAAAATAACAGCTTCGAATGATTATCGGCAGCAGAGATAATAGCCGGAACATCGGGCTGAAAATCGCCGGATAAACTGACAAACCGTGTTTCAACATCATTCACATCGGCACACACCTTGTACATCCCATAGGTTGGGTTAATAATAATCAGGTTATCGGTACGCGGCTCGCAAAAAATGCGAATAAGCAGATCAATGGCCTCATCACTGCCATTGCCAAGAAAAAGCATACCAGGCGCAATTTTTTTTATCGCTGCTATTTTCACTTTGAGGTCAATCTGTAACGGATCAGGATAACGGTTATATGGATAGTTATACGGATTTTCGTTGGCATCCATATACGTTGCCTCGGAGCGTGCGGGATATTCATCGCGCGCTGATGAATAGGGCTTCAGTTCAAGAATATTTTTTCGTACCAGGTCGGACAATTGTTTCATTGCTTTTCCTTTTTTGTCTTCTGTGTTTTATTATTTCTTCGCCACTGCGCCATTCGTACAGTCACAGCATTGGCATGGGCATCGAGATTTTCGGCAAGCGCCATGATTTCCACTGCACCGCCGAGTTTGGCCAGCGCTTCGGCTGACGACTCCTGAATGGTTATTTTACGCACAAAGCTGTCGAGGTTCACGCCATTGTATGCCACAGCCCATCCGTATGTTGGGAGCGTATGATTGGTTCCGGATAAATAGTCACCCAAACTCTCCGGAGTATAATTTCCGACAAACACCGAGCCGGCATTCACAATGGAATTGGCCACCTGACGACTATTTCGCATTGAAATGATCAGATGTTCGGGTGCATACATATTGATTAATCTGATCATCTGATCAGTATCTTTTAATACAATCACCTTGCTGTTACGGAGTGCCTGTAATGCAAATTTTTTACGGGGCAAGGACTGTAATTGTTTCTGTACTTCGGCATCAACCCTTTGTGCAATACTTAAACGGTCGGTTACCAGCAGCACCTGGCTGTCACCGCCATGTTCGGCCTGTGACAACAAATCGGCGGCAATAAAAGCCGGGACAGCCGAACGATCGGCCATAACCGCTACTTCAGAAGGGCCAGCAGGCATATCAATAGCTACATCCGAACGGCTGACCAGTTGCTTGGCCGCAGTAACATACTGATTACCGGGTCCGAATATTTTATTCACCCGCGGTATGCTCTGCGTACCATACGCCATAGCCCCGATGGCCTGAACGCCCCCGACACAAAACACGCTGGTTACTCCTGTTATCGCTGCACAATATAAAATAGCAGGATGCACAGTACCATCGGACTGCGGCGGGGTACAGAGGATTATTTCCCTGCATCCTGCAATCTGCGCCGGAATGGCCAGCATCAGAACGGTGGAGAACAGCGGAGCTGTGCCGCCCGGAATATACAAACCGACTTTCTCAATTGCAACCGACCGCTGCCAGCAACAAATTCCAGGTGCTACAGGAACAACAAGCGTCTTTTGTTTCTGCGCTGCGTGAAATTTACGGATATTGGCAGCAGCAAGCGTTATCGCCTTTTTCAGCTCACCATCCACCTTCGAATGAGCAGCAACGATTTCTGACGCGGAAACGTTAAGTTTATTAATGCTTGCCTTATCATACTGCAAGGTATATTTCCGCAATGCGCTGTCGCCTGCCCTGCGCACATCATTGAGGATACGCTCAACCCGTGGATATAATCTGCGCATATCCACTACAGGCCGTTTCAGTAATAAAGGCCATTGTTTTTCGACGGGCTGATTAACTATTTTCAAAATCATAGCAGATCTATAATTAAACTATCATTTTTTCAATCGGTATAACCAATATTCCCTGTGCGCCCAGTTCCTTGATCCGGTCAATGACTTCCCAGAAATCATTTTCATTCACCACCGAATGTAAAGAGCTCCAACCCTTAATTGCCAGGGGCATAATAGTCGGGCTCTTCATTCCGGGGATTAGAGCAATAATATCCTTCAGTTTATCATCCGGAGCATTTAACAGGATATATTTACTATTCTGTGCTTTTTGTACAGCCCTGAAACGGAACAGCAGCTTATCAAGGAGGGCAATTCTTATATTATCGAGTGCAGGAGAAACAACCAGAACGGCCTCGGAGCGCATCACTGTTTCCACCTCTTTCAGCCCGTTACTAATTAGTGTGCTGCCTGAACTCACGATATCAAAAATCCCCTCGGCGAGTCCAATACCGGGTGCTATCTCCACCGATCCGCTGATTGAATGAATTTCGGCTGTAATTTTATGTTTCGTCAGAAATTCTTTAAGAATAACCGGATAAGAAGTAGCAATCCGTTTGCCGTTGAAATACGAAAGGCCCGGATAATCAATATTCTTCGGTACGGCAAGTGACAGTCGGCAAGACGAGAAGCCAAGTTTTTCAGCTATACGCAGGTTAAGCCCGCTTTCCTTAACTCCGTTTTCGCCTACTATTCCAATGTCTGCCACACCGTCGTTCACATAAGCAGGAATATCATCATCGCGTAAAAAGAGCGCTTCAAGCGGAAAAGATGAACAGGAAGCCACCAGCTTTCCCTGCCCTGTATTCACAGCAACACCCGCTTCACTCATCAGTTTGAGCGTTTCGTCGCTGAGCCGTCCCGATTTTTGTATGGCTATTCTTAATTTATTCATATTAAAATAATGTAAAGATATGCTATTTCTATCTTGTACCAACAAAAAAAGGCCTGCAGCAACTGCAAACCTTTTGAATGATTTAATGCAGATTTCCGCTTATTAATCCAATTCATGGCATATATGATGATGCAGATTCTGATTCATTGTTATCCATCGTATCTCTACAAAACTAATAAAAATATATTCAAAAACAAACTCCAAAATAAGCGGATTAAATATCCCGCAAGAGCTTATTGGCGGGTGAATCGTCTATATCGCGCCACAACCGGTCGTTCAGCTCTGTGATACGTTTTAATTCTTTTAAAGGCGCCACGGGCAACGTATTCAGTCCGTGCTTTTCGAGCCGCTCAATAACGAAACCCATTGTAATTTTTTTGGTGTCAATCGCTGGCTGATAGCCACGCTCATTCTCGTTGTCGGCTGCCAATTCGGTAAAGATCCCGCACTCTGTCAGGTCAAACAAGATATCCCGGACAATGCGCACCGGCATACTTAGCTGGCGGGCAATTTCCCCTGACGACAAAGCTTTTTCACCCTCAACAAACCGGTTCACTACACGATGAACAATGAGTAAAGACAGAACGCGGCGATAATCATGACTCACACGAAGAGATTCAGATTCGAACTCAAACTTCTCAACGTTTTGATCAGCATAGGCCACCAGAGCGCCAAACAACAATATCTGCCAACTCAGTTGTAACCAGATAATAAAAAGCGGAAGCGCGGCAAAACTACCATAAATAGCGCCATAGCTCGACAACAGATGTTGAAAATTGATATATCCCCACTGCACCACCTGAAATACCGAACCGGCAATAATACCTCCCAGCAAGGCAGAACGGAAAAACACTTTGGTGTTAGGCATAATAATATAAACTAACGTAAACGATAACCACACTAATAAATAAGGTAACACATACAAGAAAAAGGAAGTCAGGTATGAAAGCACAGCCATCTCTTCCACCGCCGCTTCGATAAACACCGTTACTCCCGACGAAATGAGAATCACAAGGGGTGAAAACAGTATAATAGAAATATAATCGCTAACCTTACGGAAGAAGCTGCGCGGCTTACGTATCTGCCAGATATAGTTCATTGAACTCTCGATGTTCCCCATCACTTTAATAACCGACCAGAAAAGCAAAGCAATACCAATACCTGCAATAATGCCGCCACTGGCATTCTTTAACATATTATTGGCAAACTGTATCGCCCATTCGAGCACTGCTTTCTGATTATCGGCAGCAAACATGGTGCGAATCTGATCATTCAGTTTTTCTTCAAAGCCGAAGCCCTTGGCAATGCCAAAGCCAACGGCGAGAATAGGCACAATAGAGAGCAATGAATAAAGTGTCAGCGCGGTTGCACGAAGCTGAACATTATTTTCGGCAAATCCCTTTCCGGAGATCGCAAATATCCGGATCTGACGGATAACAAACGACTTATGCGGCGACAGTTGATTCAGCGGTATCTCCCAAACAAAATGCTTGATACGTCCAATAATGCGTTGTGTCAGTGTTGGTTTCATGGGCTTTTTTTACAAAAATAACAGATTATTCATTCTATACCTAAAAAAAACAAAATTGATTAAAAATGATTCGATTGATGTATAATTTAATCCTGATACCATCAGAATAATTCGATTAATGACCTAGTAAAATATAATTGAACTTTAATATAAAATCCGATGAGCATTTTTCACCTTAATCAAACAGGTATTAAACAATACTGACGAATAAATGAAATTAAACCATTAAATCCATAAAAATTTATGTTATTCAAAGAATCCTTTCTATCTTTAACCTGATAATTAATACAACAGATGCATAAAAAAAGAGCTATTGTATTCTGTATTGTACTGTGGGTAACTATTGCACTTTTCGCACAGGATTCGATCCGCATTGACAGTTTAAACCGGTTATTGCAAACCCAACCGAAAAAAGAAAAAGTAAATACCTATATTGCACTGGCAAACGAATATTCAGCCGCCGATCTTCATAAGGCGCTTGACTATATTGATAATGCCATTTCGCTATCGAGGGAGTTGAAAGATAAGAAAGGTGAAGGCAATGCTTTCTACCGCGGCGGTGTTACCTATAATATGCACTATGAAGATGCCAAGGCATTGGAATACTTCCGGAGATCATACAAAATACGTCAAGCCATTAATGATGAAAACGGACTGGCCGAAGTACTCAATAGTTTGGGACTAAGTATGTACTATTTGGCTGAATATGACTCGGCGCATATATACCTGAGAAAAGCGCTGACTGTTGCCGGGAAAATCAGAAATAACAAGGAGCTTGCAAATTCGCTATATAATCTGGGCAATATTTACAATAAAAAATCAATGCTCGATACAGCATTTAAGTATTACAGGCAGGCCTTACAAATAAATATTATTCTCAATGATAAGTCGGGGATAGGAAAATGTTATAACAGTATAGGGGTGATGTTTTTCAATAACGACAAGTATGACAGCGCTATTGCCTATTATCATCTGACCAGCAAGATAAAAGAAGAAACCGGTGATAAACGCGGACAGGGTATAACGCTGAACAATATCGGAAATGTTTACTGGCGCTGGAGCAAATACGACGATGCGATTGACTACTACCAAAGGGCATCAAAAATATTCGAACAGATCGGTTATAAGCAAGGAATAGCGAGTTGCCTGAACAATATCGGGCTGATTATGGAGAACATGGTAAAGGGTGAATTAAACGAAAGCAACCTTGAGAACTATAATAAAGCACGGGATTTTCACCTCCGGGCATTAAAAGTGCGTGAAGAGCTGGGAAATGATCTTGACATTGCCGGTTCGTTGAATAATCTTGGAACAGTATTATTTAAGATACAGGAAGCCCGTTTAAAATCAATCTACGGGATACAATGGAACGACTCAATTTTAAAACAGAAAAAAACAAAATACCTGAACGGGTTCGATACATCCTATAATTATTATTCAAGGGCACTAACGCATTATAAAAAGATAAACAACAAACCGGGGATAGCCAGTATACTGAACAACATCGGAAGAATCTATTTCACCAAAGGCAACTACAGCAAAGCGCTTCAGCAGTTTCAGGAAGGACTTGAACTGGCAAAGAGCTTGAATAACCAGTATGAGATTGGTTTAAATCTTTTCCAGATCGGAGTTGCATACATGAAGCAGGGACAATATAACGAATCACTCGACTATCTTTATCAGTCGCTGGATATTGGCAAGAAGATTAAATTTAAAGAGATATGCAAATCGGCATACGAAAACATTTCTGAAGTATATGAATTAATGGGTGATTATAAGAATTCCCTTAAAACGTACAAGTCATTTATCTCCGTTCGCGATTCGATTTTCAATGAAGAGAACTATAAAACCATGTCGGAACTGCAAACCAAATACGATACAGAGAAGAAAGATCTTGCGCTGAAGCAGGCAGCAGAAAAAGACACGCTGAACAGCAAAATTATCAGGCAACAGAAATTTATTCTGTATGCGGTGGTTCTGATCCTGCTGATTATTGCCGGTTTTCTTGTACTGGTATTCAGGCAAAACAGCCAGATCAAAAAACAGAATAATCTGCTTGAAGAACAGAACGACCTGATCAGCAAACAGCACAAGGAGATCAAGGACAGTATTCATTATGCACAACGCATACAAAGAGCCATTATCCCTCCGGGTGAGCCCATTGATCAGCTCATACCCGAACGATTTATCCTGTGGCGTCCCCGCGATATTGTCAGCGGTGATTTTTACTGGATTGCACGCCATCATAACCGCGCCATTGTAGTAGCGGCCGACTGCACAGGACATGGCGTTCCGGGTGCATTCATGAGTATGCTGGGCGTAACCTTCCTTAACGAAATTGTTGCCGGACTGGAAGAACTGCACGCTGACATAATTCTAAATACCATGCGGCAAAAAATTATTGACTCTCTGCACCAAACGGGAAAAATCGGCGAAAGCCAGGATGGTATGGATATGGCATTATACATTTTCGACAAGGAAAAAATGATAGTTGAATATGCGGGAGCAAATAATCCGCTCATTTTGGTTCGCAAGGGTGAAGTAATCCCATACAAAGCAGATAAAATGCCGGTGGGGATACACATCAAAGCCAAAGAGCCATTCACGAATAATTTAATTAATGTTGAGCCGGGCGATTGTTTATATACTTTTTCAGATGGTTATCAGGACCAATTCGGCGGGCCTGACACTAAAAAATTCATGATCAAAAACCTGAAAGAATTATTAGGAAACATTTATACCAAACACATGGATGAACAACGCCAGATACTCGAAAAAACTATCGTTGACTGGATGGGTAAAGACCATGAACAGATTGATGATATATTACTTCTTGGCGTAAGAATTCCCGGATAACCCGGATGAAACATAACTCTACCTGAACACTCGGTTTCTAAAATAAAGTAATCCTATACCTTTGAATCATGAACCTTCCTGGCGCGATATGCATGGTACCCAAAGAAGGCAGCAATAGCGGCCAGCAAACCACTGATATACGGGGCATGAGATGAAACCGAATGATACCCCAGATGATTAACCTGTTTTGATTTTTTATCCGGCAACAATGTGATCAGTGCAAGAAAAAAAGCACCAACAGCAAGAAATAAGTTATTCCGGTATTCTCTGTTATTATTCATTGTCTTTTGATTTCGGATTAGTCTCAGCCGGACCAATAACTGTACCCTTCAGATATAAACGGATAATCGGATTTGAAGGATCGTTAGTAATTACGGTAACTATTTTATTCTGTGTCCCCGAACGATTTCCTGAACTAAAAATCGCTTTCAGAGAACTGGACTCACCCGGCTGCAAGGTGCTTTTCTCAGGATTAACCACCGTACACCCGCAGGTTGATTTCACCTGCCGGATAATCAAGTCGCTCTTTCCTTCGTTTTTAAAAACATATTTGAACTCGACCGTTGTATTTTGTCCAATGGTACCAAAATCATACACTGTATTCTCAAAAGTACATTTCGGCGCATTGAGCCGCTGGTCAGGAGTAAGTTTAGAAAAATCTTCCGAAATATCTGCACTTAGTGTAAACTCCTTATTAAAATCGGTTTTCCCATTAATCACTACCATTACTTTATCTATTACAAATCCCCATTCTTTACTATCTGAAGCATTATAGGTTGCCTCCAACACTCCCTGCTCATTGGGTTTTAATATTTCGGGGATTGTTTTAATGGTAAGATGAGGTGATACATTATTAAAAGTAACCTTAATCGGATGATCGGACACATTCGCAATTTCAAGCGTTTTGGTGACCGGTTGATCTTTAAACACCTTTCCGAAGCCCAGATGATTTGACTTCATTCGCAAATCACCCAGATCCCGTGGATAAAGATCGTTAAGCGTTTGCTGTTTGGCGGTTACATCGCCCTGAATACGCAAAACCTTAGTAGCATTTTCAACCGAATTGGTCATCACGCTAATGCTTTTATCAAAGCGACCCGGTCTGCCCGTTGGATCGAATGTAGCAACAATATAACCCTTACTGCCCGGCAAAGTAGGCGTTTTCGACCATTCGGGTGTGGTACAACCACAGGATGCCTTAACCTCATTAATTATCAGCGGCTCACTGCCCGTATTAATAAATTCAAACTTATAGGTTACCTTCCCCTTCTCCTCACTAATCTTGCCAAAGTCGTGTATCTCTTTTATAAACGAGATATTGGGGCCTTTCTGTTGGGCAAAAATCAATGACGTTGAAAATACTAAAGAAACAAATAAACAAATTGCTTTCATTGTTTGAAATTTTAATTATACTTATTATCGGGTGGAATGACATTGCCAGTGATTGTAAGAATATATGTGGCCTTCTCTCCGGCTGCATTACTCGAGATAGTAATCGTCTTTTCAAATTTTCCGGGCCTGTTTTTCGGATCATAAATAGCCAGTATATAGCCCGATTCGCCGGGCAAAATAGGTTTCCTTGGCCATTCGGGTGTTGTGCAGCCACAGGACGATTCAACATCATTAATAACCAGAGGCGCTGTTCCCTTATTTTTAAAATCGAAACGATATGTTACTTTGCCCTTTGCCTCTTCAATAATACCAAAATCATGATTATCGGTATTAAAGGTTATATCAGCTCCTTTGGGCTGCGCCAATACAGTCGAGGTGAGAACAAAAAGCCAAAATAAAATCCGCATTGTTTTATTCATAATATAAAAATATATTTTAATGAGTTAAACGTAGTTTTTATTTTCTTATTGTAACAAATCCTGTGCCGTACTATTTTACCAGTGCCGAAATCGCCTTAAATTCAGCAGATCCGGAATATCTGCAAAGCTCAAATAAAATTGATTCATAAGTAGTTATAATTGCGCCTTCCTGCATCAGACGACGAATAGCGATTGCTTTGTCATTCAGATTCCGGCTTGTTGTACAGTTTTCAACAATCACCGGCAGAAAGCCATTATCAAGCATATCTACAGCGGTTTGCATTACACACACATGGGTTTCGATGCCGCAAATAATCACAACATTGCGTTCAAGAGCTTTAAACCCGCTCAGAAACATATCTTCGTCACAGCAACTGAAACTCGATTTTTCAATTACGGGTATGCCTTCAAACAAAGCACTAACCGAAGGTATTGTTTCGCCCAGTCCCTTTGAATACTGCTGTGTATAAAGTAACGGCATCTCGAGTGTTTTTATTCCTTTAATCAGAGTGATGCAGTTATTCACCAATAGCTCCTTTTCGGCCATAACCGGCACCAGCCGTTCCTGCATATCAATCACGAGTAATGAAGTGTTTTCTTTGAATATCCTCATAGAAAGCTTAAATTTGAAACCAAAAATAATGATTATCTCTGATATTCTGACCTAAACCAACCATGAAATGAAGACAGCAGTATTAACCGGTATCCGGAGCATGAAAATCGTTGATCGTCCCACTCCTGCAATTGTACGTGACAACGATGTACTGATACGGATGGTAACCGTAGGTGTTTGCGGCTCAGATATACATTATTATACTACAGGCCGCATCGGCAGCCAGGTGGTTAATTATCCTTTTGCAGTCGGACACGAATGCGCAGGGATCATCGAAAAGACCGGAAAAGATGCCGGCTTACTCAAACCGGGAATGGCGGTAACTATAGATCCCGCAATGCATTGCGGTGAGTGCGACCAGTGCCGGAGTGGAAGACATCACACCTGTCGTACCACACAGTTTCTCGGCTGTCCCGGACAAGCAGATGGTTGTTTAAGCGAATATATCGTGATGCCATCCTACTGCTGTTTTCCCTGGCCATCCGGATATCCGATGGACCAGGCAGCAGCCATCGAACCCTTGTCCATCGGATACTACACCGTATCAAGAGCAGATGATCTGAAAAATAAAACAGCTGTTATTCTTGGTTTTGGACCAATTGGTATGAGTGTACTCTTCTCTGCCCAACAAACAGGGCTTAAACAGGTTTTCGTTACAGATAAACTAGATTACCGGTTAAACATAGCAAAAGCAAACGGAGCCACTGACGTTTTAAATCCTCTGCACACTGATGTTGTGAAAGCTATAAATACTGCCGTTCCATTACAAGCCGATGTAATATTCGAATGCTGCGGACAACAGGATGCCATCACGCAAGCCATAGAAATGCTCAAGCCGGGCGGGAAACTGGTGATCACGGGTATTCCCGAGACCGATACCATTCATTTTAACATGGATCTGTTACGCCGCAAAGAACTTACCATCATTAATATCCGCAGGCAGGTTAACTGTGTCGGCCCGGCTATCCGGCTGGCAACATCCGGTACAATAAACCTTGCATCCATGATCACTCATACCTTTCCGTTCAGCCATACCCAAGCGGCATTCGATCTGGTGGCCGGCTATCATGACCAGGTAATGAAAGCTGTCATTGACTTCAGAATTTGACTATGCTATCCGGAGATTTTTCATTATCCATGCAAAGCTGCATGCTTTGTCCGCGCAACTGCCGGCTTCCGCGCAGAGCCGGTTCACAAACCTACTGCCTGGCCGGTGAACAGACAGGTGTCGCAACTGTCTGCATACATACAGGCGAAGAGCCACCCGTTAACGGGAGCAAAGGAATATGTAATGTTTTTTTCAGCGGATGTAACCTTTCATGTATCTATTGCCAGAATCATCAGATCAGCCGGAATATACCACGAAAAGAAAAATATAAAGATACTGCTCATATTGTTTATACAATAGAAACAATACTGGAAACAGGCATACCGCTGGTGGGATTTGTATCGCCGACACACCGGATACCTCAAATGGTTAGTATTATACAGATGCTCAAGAAGCGCGGCTGTACAGCCGGATTTGTTTATAATTCCAATGGCTATGACAAAACAGAAACATTACGATTACTGGAAGGATTAATTGATGTCTACCTTCCCGATTTCAAATACGCAGATAATATATTAGCACAAAAATATTCAGATGCGCCGGATTATTTCAAAACAGCTATGGGTGCACTAAAAGAGATGTACCGACAAAAAAGTCATACACTCATCATAGATAAGGATGGCTATGCGGCATACGGAATTATCGTGCGACATCTGGTTATACCAGGACATGTTGAAAACAGTATTAATGTTCTACGTGCAATCGCCGCTGAAGTATCAAATCGCCTGCACATCTCGCTCATGTCGCAATACTATCCGGCAGGTCTGGCAGAGAATTATAGCGGATTAAACCGGAATATCAGTGAAGTTGAATACAACGCAGTGAAAAAAGAAATGGACGCACTGGGATTTCAAAACGGATGGACACAGAATATAGACAGCGCGGGCTTCTATCATCCGGATTTCGAGATGCCACAGCCCTTTAAAAGGATTTAGGGGGCAAGACTTTTCGCAAGTTTCAAGCTCATTTTACGGCCATTATTATAGGCAGAAATAAAAGCGCGTTCAACATTCACTTCCCTTAAAGCAGTACTGGCTTCAGCAAATGAACGAAAAGCGCCAATCTGATATTTGTACCAACCCTCTTCCTGGATTTCCAGCACAGGTCTGCGGCCTCCATATATATTTTTCAAATCCGACTTGCTGATGGGTGTGGTATGTGCGGCAATCTGTACTCTGTAAACAATATAATTCTGCTCACCGGAAACAGTATCTTTAATGAATTTAGAAGTATCTGTCTTAATCACCTCTTCACTTGACGCAAGATTGATGATAGGCGCCGGCCGTTGGTCCATCTCATTGGCCTTCTTTTTCAACCTCCACTCTTTAAAATTAAAATTATTCGTCCACCGGTAATTATAGTCCACCGGAAAATCCTGATACCGTTTCAGGGCACGTACCGAATAGGTCAAGGCAATAACTTCAAGTTTATAAGCCACATTATGTTTACTCAAGGCCATAGCAAAATTTTTCTCCTTGAGCATACCTTCACGAATCAACTGGGACAATTCAAAACAGTTTTTCCCTTCTTTTTGCATATTGATGGCTTCCATTACGCCATCAGTATAATAAAAACGGATATTATGATTTTTCCAAAAGTCATTAATTCCATCCCAATAAACTTCATATGCCAGTTCGGTGGCCTGTGCAAACTGATTAGAAACCGTACGCAGCTTATTCATGGCAATTGAATACTGTGTTTCCAGTTTGGGATCGTAGGTACTGTCATTAAGCAATGGCAAAGATTCATAATACACTATAGCGCCGTCCATATCAGCAAACCCTTTTTGAAAAATATCTGCTGCACGTTCAATACGGTTCTGATCCTGAGCATTCAGTGTAAGATATACATCGCGGGATATTTGCGCGAAGAGGAATCCCGGAAACAATAAAAAACAAACAGATGATGCTATTCTAATATTAAAATTCATTGCAAAAACCTGACCTTAAAAAAAATAAAATTACCGAAAAAAAAACAAACAATATTTTTTTTCGGTAACGAACCCATTAAAACAAACGTATCTATTTATAGATTAGCCGTTTAATAGTTAAGAAATATTATTATTTTTGTTAAAAATTGTTTTTATGAAAAAATACATTTTGTTACTATTGATTGTTATCCCTACTGCAGTTTACCCGCAAATCACATTCACACAAGCCGACGTACCACCATTAGGGAGCTACTGGAACATGACAACCGACACCCTTCCGTCCGATACGATAACACCGGGTACCGGCGGGCCAAACCGCATCTGGGATTTCAGCAAATCGCTCCGGATAAAGCGCGACTACACCATAGCTCTTGCCGATCCGTTAGCCACGCCCCGGGGCGATGCCTTTTCGGGGATTGCTAATATTGCTGTTATTGGCAATAAATATACAACCTATCTCAACAGCAGCGCAACATCGGCCGAATATGTCGGTTATATATCCCGCATTTACGGCGATACCATCATTTTTAAATATACCAATAACCAAACACTGATGCCCTTTCCGGCCGGTTATCTCACTACTCTGACTGACACATCCATCTTCGATATCCGTCAAAAATATGATACCATAATCCTTGGATTCACAATTGACTCCCTGCGATACAAACAAGTAACCCTGATGCTTCACAACTATGATTCATGGGGAAAGGTTATTCTGCCATCCGACAGTTTTGATGTAATCAGGAATTACAGACGCGAATTCCGTATTGACTCAATATGGATGCACACCAAAGCGCCATTTGTTATGTGGCAAAATATTTCAGCCACACGCGATACCAACTATTTCTATGAATACATAGGAAAAGTAAATGGTTACCGGCATAATGTCCTTACTATTAAATGGGATTCGCTGCATAATAAAGCAGAAACCATTGACTGGTATAAAGATTATCTTGTGGCAACCGAAAAAACAGAAAAACAGAAAGAATACTTTTATCCTAACCCTGCAGATCAACGTATTTATTTTGAATCATCGAACATTAAACAAGCCATTATTTTTAATGCCGAAGCAAAACAAATCATTCGTGTCAGACAACCGAAAACAATATCTGTTGCTCATTTGCCGGCGGGTGTTTACTACATACAGTATGTAGTGAATGAAAAAATTGAAACTCGCCAATTAATTATTTTGCATTAACAAAAATATCTTTTTACACAGCAATATTTTTTTATTGCAGATGCAATTGATAAGAATTCCCTGAACAAAAAAATATACGTTTCTATATCTGTTATTCCAAATTAAGCTATAAACCCTGATTTTTCAGTTGACAAATTTCACCTGAAAAACGCTTTTGAAAATCAATACTTTGGGGCATAAACCAAAAGAAAATTTTCTACGGGGCTCGCTTTCACTATTGCATAGCTTGCGCCTCCGCTATCCGCGTGTCGCCGTAGCTTTAGCGGAGCAAAGAATTACCGTGTTAATACAATAAAAAACCTTTTATTGCATAGAATGGGATTATTGAATTAAAAAACTACCTAATTATAGGTATTTATAATTTATTATTATTTAGCAACTTAACTTAAATCAGAAAACAATAAAAAAAAATATTTTTTTTCTATTTAAACAATTCTCTTCGCCACTCATTTTTTGTATCTTGCAATCTGATTTCAACATAAAAATCTCAAAACAAACAATATGAAAACCACCAAACATCTAACCATTAAAACTTTTTTGATTACCTTATTTTCAGTTGCAACAGTACTAACGGCACAACAAAAACCGGAACAGCATAATATACCCGGCGCCGACGATGCCTGGCTGACAAAAGTCAAATCGGCCCTTGCCGCTGAAGAATATTACATCAGTTACAGTAATAACATGTATCAAAGTCCGAACCGTGCCAATGAACTCAGGCATTACTATTTCGACGATGGATTCCGGATGGTTTCGCGCAAGCAAGGCGCATGGGAAGTAAACCTGACACTCACGGGCATTACCAAAGGCAGTGAAGCGCTGGTTACCTCTGATAAAGCGATATTCGAAGCAAACAAGGAAAAACTGCTTGTGCATCATAGCGGTTTTACCATCGAGTATATTAATACAACAGATGGTATGCGGCAGAATTTCGTTGTGCATACCCGCCCGTCGGGAAATGAAAACCTGACCGTTGAAATTGAATATTCAGGTACACTAAACATGATAAAAAAGGGAGACGGTGATGTATTATTTTACGAGCAGCATCCGACAATGGGTACAACTAAAAGCATAGTTTGGTACCGCGACTTAAATGCATGGGATGCCCGTCATAAGAAACTGCGTTCGCATATAGAAATCAACGGAAATAAAATGTCCCTTGTAGTAGATGACAATGATGCTATCTACCCTGTAACCATAGACCCTATCACCAGTACACCAAACTGGCAGATTGAGAGCAATCAGGTAAACGCCTGGTTAGGCAGTGGAACCAGCATATCCCCTGCAGGCGACGTAAACGGTGATGGTTACAGCGATGTTATCGTTGCTGCCTATTCGTATGATAATTCATGCTCCGACTGCGGTATGGCCTGGGTTTACCATGGCTCAGCCACGGGGCTGTCAACCACCGCAGCATGGTCGAATAAAGGGGGTTCAGGACAAAACAGCGCCAATTTCGGTTATTCGGTAAGCACAGCAGGTGATGTGAATGGCGATGGTTTTTCAGATATCCTTATCGGCGCCAGGTACTGGGATAATGGCCAGACGAATGAAGGGATGGTTTTTATCTTTCACGGATCGTCCACCGGCCTAGCAACAACAGCGATACGGACTCTTGAAGGAAATCAGGCCAATGCCAATTTCGGATATGCCGTTGGCTGCGCCGGTGATGTCAATAACGACGGATACAGCGATATCATTGTAGGCGCCCCCTATTATGATAATGGACATACAAACGAAGGTCGCGCGTATGTATATCATGGATCATCAACAGGGATTGGTACTACTGCGAACTGGACAAAAGAAACTGACCAGGCAAGTTCATATTTTGGTTTCTCCGTTGCACCGGCAGGTGATGTAAATGGCGATAATTATTCAGATATTATTATTGGCTCGCCTTACTATGATATTACTTACACCGAAAATGGCAAAGCATGGATCTATCATGGTTCATCAACCGGCGTCTCTGCATCGCCCTCGCGTGAACTTGAAGGTGATCAGAATAGCTGTTACCTTGGCTATTCTGTTGCCACTGCAGGGGATATCAATGGCGATGGATACAGTGATATTGTTGTCGGTGCTCCGTATTATGATAATGGGAGTACCAACGAAGGGAGAATATATGTTCATCTGGGTTCATCAACCGGTGTCAGTGCAACAGTTCATTCAACCAAAGAAGGAAATCTTGTAAATGCGTACTTTGGATTAAGCATATCCACTGCAGGAGATATCAATGGTGATGGATATGCCGATATTATTATTGGTGCCTACGGCTATAATTGGTCGTATACCAGTGAAGGGCGCTCGTTTATTTATCTGGGCAGTTCATCAGGATTGCAATCAGCATCTACCTGGGAGTATAGCTGCGGACAAGCAGATGCCATTTCAGGATATACTGTTTCCTGCGCAGGCGATGTAAATGGCGACGGGTTTAGTGATGTACTCGTTTCGGCTCCGAATTATATGAATGGTGAAGATAATGAAGGTCGTGTATATGCATTTTACGGAGGGCCGTATGTACTCAATACCAATTCGGATGATGACCGATTAGGAGGCGTTGATGGTGCTGAACTCGGGTATTGTGTTGCGGCAGCCGGTGACGTGAATGGCGATGGCTACAGTGATGTCGCCGTAGGTTTACCCAACTATGACAATGGGCAAACCAACGAAGGACGCGTATACATCTATCATGGCTCATCAACCGGATTAGCCAGTTCACCATCCTCATCGCTTGAAAACAATATAGCAAGCTCCTATTTCGGCTACTCGGTAGCCAGCGCAGGCAATGTCAACAATGATAATTATGCCGACCTGATTGTCGGCGCTTATGGTTACAGTAACGGACAATCAAGTGAAGGCGCCGCTTATGTTTATCTTGGCACGTCAGGTGGCATATCAACTTCTCCCGTCTGGACCTATGAATCAAATATCGCCAGCACATTCTTTGGCATAAACGTTGCCTCTGCAGGTGATGTGAACGGTGATGGTTACTCGGATATTGTTATTGGTGGATACTTCCTTTCCAATCCCGAGCCATTAGAAGGCGGCGTATGGGTTTTCCACGGAAACGGCACAGGTGTAGAGTCACAATACTCATGGTTCGCCGACGGAGACCAAAACTCGGCATATTTTGGATATAGCGTTGCCTCAGCCGGAGATGTCAACCGCGACGGTTACAGCGATGTCATCATCGGTACACCCTATTATGATAACGGAAATACCAACGAAGGTAAGGCAACGGTTTATCTTGGCTCTTCTACCGGATTAGCCACCTCGCCGGTTTGGACGTTAGAAAAAAATACAGATGATATGTTACTTGGCAGTTCTGTGGCCAGCGCAGGTGACATCAACGGCGACGGTTACAGTGATGTAATAATCGGATGCCCCAAATACCAGACCTATGGACGAGTATATGTTTACAAAGGTTATTCCGCAGGGATATCAAGTTCCGGGTACTGGTATTACTCAGATGGACAGACCGACGAAGAATTTGGAGTATCAGTATCTTCTGCAGGCGATGTGAATGGTGACGGCTACAGCGATATTCTCATTGGTGCAAAATATTACGACAATGCGCAAACCAATGAGGGCAAAGCATACCTCTTCCTTGGCAGTGCATCGGGTATTTCGGCCTCCCCTGACTGGGAAAAAGAATCGAACCAGGCCTCGGCCTATTTTGGCCGCTCGGTAAGTTCTGCAGGTGATATTAACGGAGACGGTTATTCGGATATCGTTATCGGCGCCTCTGGATGGGATGGCACCTATGCCGGCGAAGGATTAATGTCGGTATTTTATGGAAACAAAGGAGCTGATAATAAATACAAACGAACATGGCAGTTGAAGAGTTCATCATCCAGTCCGATACAACAGGGAAACGCGCCCTGTCAAAGCAGTTTTTACATTTACCACCGCAGCCATTCACCCATACAGGAAGAAAAAGGCAAATTAGTATGGGAATTAGTACGAAATGCAGCATTCAGCGGTAACCCTATCACAAACAGTGTAACAACTACCGGTTCGAGCGCGAGCTGGTATACTCTTACAGGCACAGGATACAATATCAGTGAAAATGTTGCCATCTCTTCCGTAGGTAATTACAGGTGGCGGGTACGTGAAATGTATAATCCAGTAACAATGATTACCGGACAGAAATACAGCAAATGGTTTTATTACGGAGCAGGATCGCACGACAGTTGGAACGGCAACCTTCGTGTAACAAACAGTCCTACCATTACCTCCGACCCTACAAACAGTACTATTTGCGAGAATTCCAGCACCAGTTTTACAGTTGCAGCAACCGGTGACGGTATATTATATCAGTGGCAATACTACAATGGCAGCAGTTGGGTAACACTATCGAACGGCGGAATATACAGCGGTGTGACCACAAACACATTATCGCTTACAACAGTAACACGATCTTATAACGGAATTCAATACCGTTGTTATGTATCGGGCAGTTGCGGTGATATAGATTATTCATCAGCAGCAACACTAACAGTTAATACGCCACCGGAAATCGGTACTCAGCCCTCAAACAGCACCATCTGTGCAGGCCAGTCCACCTCGTTCACGGTTGTGGCAACAGGCGCCGGCCTGACCTATGTCTGGCAGGTCAGTACCAATAACGGTCTAACATGGAATAATATAACTGCAGCAGGCAGCAATCCAACCTATTCAAACTGGACAACAGCTACACTGGGTGTTTCCGGCACAACAACAAGCAATAATGGGTATATGTATAAATGCATTATCAGCGGAACATGCACCCCATCGCCTGCAACATCATCTTCTGTGCGTTTATATATTAACTCATTGCCTTCAGTAACCAATCCGTCGAACTCGGCAATATGCGCGGGCGGAAATACCAGTTTTGCAGTAACAGGAAGCGGTACAGGCATCAGCTACCAATGGCAGGTCAATACAGGCAGTGGATATACTAATATATCAAGCGCAGGGAGCAATCCAACCTATTCGAACTGGACAACCGCAACGCTGAACTTAACCAACGCTGCAGCCGGCAATAACGGCTACCTCTACCGCTGTGTAGTCAGCGGCACATGTACGCCTGCGGCGTCATCATCGGGAGCAACACTCACTGTTAATACAGCTCATTCAATAACCGGACAGCCGGTTGATCGCACAGTATGTGTGGCAAGTCCTGCTACCTTTGGAGTTACAGTTACCGGAACAGCAACCTACCAGTGGCAGGTCAGTACCGACGGAGGAAGTAATTATAACAATATTACTTCAGCCGGCAGCAATCCGACCTATTCGGGATGGACTGCAGCAACGCTCAGTTTATCGGGTATAATAGCAGCAGACAGCGGCTACCGGTATAAATGTGTAGTAAGCGGGCCTTGTGCTTCATCGGTTGAATCACAAGCGAAGATACTGGTAGTTAAACGTCTTCCGGCAATCAGTACTCATCCGGGCAGTTATTCGATGGGAGAAGGCAGCGATGTTAATTTTGCTGTTGTGGCATCGGGCAGCGAACTGACTTACCAGTGGCAGGAGGATACCAGCGGCAGCAACTGGGCAAATATCAGTAATGGAGGTAAATATTCAGGCGCATCCACCAATACACTCGAAATTTCAAATATAACATCCACCATGAACGGGTATAATTACCGTTGTGTTGTTTCGGGATACTGTACCCCTTCGGCAACATCGAATGCCGGCACACTAACCGTAACCACAGCTCCGGCCATCACCGGACAACCCGCCAATTCGGCGATCTGCAGCGGCGCCAATACTTACTTTGATATTGATGCAACAGGAACTATAACGGGCTACCAATGGAAAATGTATAACGGCAGTATATGGAGTGATGTTATCAACGGTGGTGTTTATTCAGGCGCGACTACCGATTCACTACGAATTACAGGAGCTACAACAGGAATGAACGGATATCAGTACCGGTGTGTTGTCTCCGGCGCCGGCGGCGATGCCACCTCATCTGAAGTGACATTAACTGTCAATACAGGTCCGGTGGTCACTACCAATCCCAGCAATGTATCAAAATGTGCCGGACTGGACGCTGTATTTAATGTCTCGGGCAACAGAATAAACACCTATCAGTGGCAACGCAGCACCAACGGCGGAGCCAGTTGGTCAGACATCAGCGGAGAAACCGGTTCGTCATTAACTCTTACCGGTGTCAGCGCAGGGATGGACAACTATCGTTACCGCGCAAAGGTTTATGGTACCTGTTCGCCTTCCGACACATCGGCATCGGCGACACTAACGGTAAACTCGGCGCCTGTAATCAGCGCTGAACCTGCCAACAGGACGATCTGTGCAAACCAAAATACACTATTCAGAGTCACCGCAAGCGGAACCTCGCTTACCTACCAGTGGTACAAGAGTATTGATAATGGATTCTCTTTCAGTTCAATTTTCGGAAGCAATAACGACACCCTTTACCTGAACAATGTACCATCATCAGACAATGCAACCCGCTATCTGTGCGTAGTATCGGGGACATGTTCTCCAAACGACACATCGGCACAGGGAATACTGACGGTCAATACTGTTCCGGTTGTAACCTCCGATCCGTTAAGCCAGTCGGTATGTGAAGGCGACCCCGTTACCTTTACAGTATCAGCAACAGGTACTACACCCTACACCTACACATGGAAAAAAGGAACAACCACTATTGGCCCAAACAGCAACAGCTATCTCATTGCATCGCCAACAACAGCAGATGCCGGAAACTATCGTTGCATTATCAGTAATGCATGCGGTGCAGACACATCGGCAGATGCTGCGCTGACCATTAATACAAATCCTTCCATCACCGGGGATCCTTCACCTACAGCGGTATGCCGTGGTTCAAATTCATCATTCACGGTTACTGCCTCGGGTACCACGCCCTTTATTTATCAATGGAAATATAACAGTACAGTGAATGTCGGATCGAGCGGCAGTACACTCACCATCTTCTCGACTGACACATCACAAGCCGGTTTATACAGTTGTAATGTATCCAACACCTGTGGTGATGTAACCAGCAATGAAGCAATGCTTACTGTAAATATTCCACCGGCGATCGTTACACAACCATCCGATCAGACGGCCTGTCAGGGCTTAACCGCCAACTTCAGCTTAACAGCCAGCGGCTCCATGCTTACGCACCAGTGGCAAAGAAGCACCAATGGGGGGGCCACCTATTCAAATCTGGCAGGAGAAACCAGTTCTACACTAACAGTATCCTCTGTAACACCTCCGATGAGCGGATATAAATACCGTTGTATCATCACCGGTGCATGTACACCGGCTGATACATCTGATAGCGGCACTCTGACGGTTTATGCGGCGCCGGCAATCTCTGTTCAACCGGCAGCAGCAACAGTGTGTGAGCAAGGTGACACTTCTTTCTCGGTTACTGCCTCCGGTCAGGAAATCAATTATCAGTGGCAATCGAGTGATGATAATGGTGTAACATGGGACAGTATCACCGGAGCAAATGCCAGCACTTTACTGCTTAACGCTGTCAGTACAGCCATTAATAACTACCGTTACCGGGTGATTGTCAACGGCTCCTGTACACCTTCAGTAACATCAGCAAACGCTTTACTTACCGTGAATGCGCTTCCAATAGTCAATCTTGGCAACGACACAACCATCTGCTATGGCAATACTGTAACTATTGATGCAGGCGCCGGATTTAGCAAGTATAGCTGGAGTACAGGAACATCAACACAAAGTATAATAGTTGACACAACAGGAGTTTATTTTGTTGAAATCACTAATGTACAAGGATGTAAAAACTCATCATCGGCAAAAAGGGTAACAGCAAAGGTTCCGCACCTTGCCGATGAATTATGTATGGTATCCATTGATCCGGACACATACAAAAACATGATTGTATGGGAACGTACCCGCTATAATAACGTCCATTCATATGTGGTTTACAAACTAATGGGTGTCACCTTCCAGCCACAGGACACAATCCCTTTTGATACTATAAGTGTATGGGTTGATATAAACTCATCACCACGTGTTAAATCAGAACAATATAAAATATCTGTTATTGATTCGTGCGGCAATACCTCAGAATTAAGTCCCTATCACGAAACCATGAACCTGAGCATACTGTCGGGACGCGGCACTACCAACGTAACATTGTTATTCAACAAATACATTGATGAAAGCAGCAACTATATTCCCGAGTACTATTATATATACAGGGGGCTTGATTCGAACAACCTGACCAAGTACGATTCAATTTCCGGCTTAATTGGTTCAAATCCGGTCAACTACAACTTTACCAACGCGCAATTGAACGAGTACTATCAGGTAATCATCCGGAAGAACTGCGCGCCGGCAACCTTGAAAGCCAGTAGCGGCCCGTTCAGTCAATCATTATCAAATCTTGAAGACAACCGTTTGCAAACCAGCATTACCGGGGATTTGGCCGAACGTTTGGGGCTGAATATATTCCCCAATCCTTATAATGAGCAAACAACAATTAGTTATTCACTTACCGAAACTGCACCGGTTAAAATCGAGGTGTCAAATATTATCGGCGTCAAGGTAGCAACACTGGTGAACACCACTCAGGAAGCGGGAGCATATAACATTAAATTCTCTGCCGAAAAAGCCGGAGTGTATACAGTGAAAGTTACGATAGATAAAGAATCTATTATCAAACGAATTGTTCAGGTAAAATAATTTCAATTACAAACATTTTAAAACCCCTTGTATACCCGAGGGGTTTTTTTATCCTGGTTTATTCGCGATTTTGAATTATCTCAAAAATTATACAGATGACATTTGGACTAAATTATAATTCCAAATGGTATTAATTCAAATAGTACGTTTCTTTGCAAAGAATTCTATGAATAAAACGGAATTTAATGTTAAAAGCACGCTATTCCATCCTTGCGATGGCACTGAGGGTTAGCCGACGAGCAACGGTAGCAGATCTCGTTTGGATGAGGCATTTTATTCGTTCTAAAATCATCAATATTTTGAAGTGTCATTTCTGTAATATTGGTATATGCCTCATGGGTAAAAAAGGCCTGATGTGAAGTTACGATCACATTGGGAAATGAAAGCAAACGAGCCAGCATATCATCATTCATCACTTCATTTGAATGATCTTTAAAAAAATAATCGCTTTCTTCCTCATAAACATCAAGACCAGCAGCGCCAACTTTCCCTGACTTCAGCCCTTTAATCAGATCCTGTGTTTTAATCAGTTTTCCGCGCCCGGTATTAATAATCATCACCCCTTTCTTCATTGCATCAATCGTTTCCTTATTAATCAGGTATTCTGTTTCTTTTGAGAGCGGGCAGTTGAGAGAAAGAATATCAGCCGATGAAAAAATTTCGTTGACAGTTACATATCTGCAACCGGAATATTTTTCGAACTCGATATCGGGATGAGGGTCGAATGCCAGCACATGCATTCCAAATCCTCTCAGGATAGTGATTAACACCTTCCCAATGCGGCCTGTACCAATGATACCGGCAGTTTTCCCATGCAGATCGTATCCCATTAAGCCGTTGAGTGAAAAATTGGCGTCTCTTGTTCTGAAATAAGCACGATGGATTTTACGGTTAAGCGACATGATAAGTGCCACACAGTGTTCGGCCACTGCATAAGGTGAATAGCCGGGCACTCTCACTACATGTATTTTTCCGAAAGCAGCCGCAAAATCAACATTATTGTATCCGGCACAACGCAAAGCAATCAAGCGGATACCTTGCTCATACAAATCATCAATAATCGGGGCAGTGATCTGATCGTTTACAAAAGCACATAACACATTACTTCCGCGGGCAAGAATAGTATTATCAGGGGAGATAAGCTGCTTATGATAAGTTATTTCAAATCCAAATTTCTTATTCGCTTCATTGAAATATGAAATCTCATAAGATTTGGCATCAAAAAATGCAATCTTCATCTTCATATCTTATGAACGAAGAAAAAAATAATTTTGTATACTTATTCAAAACAAAATAATCAGAAAATAGTTCAATTATTCTTTTAGTGGGACGACTCAAGCTTTTTCAGCCCAAGATAGCGGTCAATGATATAATGCGCAAGATAAATGAGTGGTGTTAACAAGATTATTATACCCATTTTATACAAGTATTGCACAGTGGCAACAGCAATAACCTGTTTAATTGTCCAATTGCCAGCAACATAAAATGCAATGAAAAGGATAATAAAACTGTCAATTACCTGGGAGATAGCGGTTGAGCCGGTTGCGCGCAGCCATAGTTTTTTATTGCCCGTTATACCTTTAAGAAAATGAAAGGTATGAGCATCAATAATCTGGCTGACAAGAAAAGCCGTGATGGAACCGATAATGATCCCCATGCTTTGACTGAAGACCATTGTAAAAGCATAATTAGCATCAAAAGGACGACCCTGGGGATCCACACTGTTATTTTGCAGCCAGAAATCAGCAGGTGGCATTTTAGTACTGAAAAAAATCACTATAAATGAATAAAGGATAAGCCCTGAAGCTAAGTAACTCAACTTTTTGACACCGTTACGGCCAAAATATTCGTTAATGATATCGGACAGGATAAAAACAACAGGCCAGATAATCACACCAACGCTAAGATCAATGTTAACGGCTCCTGTCCATTCAAATAATTTTGCAAGAGAAAAAATCTTCCCTCCAATCATTTCTGCCAGCAATGCATTCATCATAAATATTGCAGTTAGAATAATAAAGAGGTTGGATTTCCTTCTGTTTCTTTCTGTTTCGTCCATGGATTAATACAGAAGATATACTTCAATAATTTATTCAAAAATAAGTAAATAATCCCAAAAAGTCATTCTGCATCAATTTAATGACAGTATTTTTGTATGCATATGAGTTATCCGGTATTCTCAACCTGTCCGGCCGAATGTCCGGGATGCCGTCATCGTCATCTGACGATGAATGAAAGCATCGCACAAAAAACAAATTATCTTTGCAGAATCCTTGAGCCATGGACGGATGTTATAGATGCCTGCCAAACATTAAATCAAGAACCATATACCGGCTACCGAACCCGGATATCACTGACTGCACAATATAACGGTACTGACTGGCAATTCGGTCTGATGAAAAGAGATAAATTAATTCCAATAGAAAATTGTCCGGTTCAAACAGGCAGCACCAATCATATCCTTCAACTACTCTCACACCTGCTTCCGCCTCCGTCCGGATTCCCACTGGGCTATTATATACAATCAGGGAAACAGATTACATTAGTTGTTAAGTCGAAAAACATTATTGACAGCAGTTTTTTAACAGAAGCATTTGAACATATTCTATCTGAATATGGATTTGAAGGTTTATGGATTCATCTTAATCCATCAGCCGGAAAACGGATGTTTACTAAAAACGGATGGCATCTGATGTGGGGATCACCGTTTTCGCGCGATGAGATGAAAATGATTTATGGACCATCATCGTTCCGGCAACTGATTCCTTCACTGTACAAACAATCAGTTGATGAGGCAGAAAAGTTTCTTCAACTCACGCCTGACCATAAAATCGCCGACCTTTATTGCGGTGGTGGCTATACTTTAACACGATGGATGGAGAAAGGAGCAGACACTATAGGCGTTGAGCTTGACGGCAGAAGTATTGAAAATGCCAGACGGAATGCTCCAAATGCAACCATTCTGCGGGGTAAATGCAGCGAACGGATTCCACAATTAAATGCATGGATCAATAACGATAGAAACACGAAACACTTCTGCATTTATGTTAATCCACCCCGGTCGGGTATTGAGCCGGAAGTACTGGACTGGATGATAACAACTGCCCGGCCTGGGCGTATATCGTACCTTTCGTGCAGCGCGGGCACACTCCGACGCGACCTAACGATACTGCAGAAATACCAATACCGGATTGAGAAAATTATCCCTTACGACTTTTTTCCACACACACATCACGTTGAACAATTAGCGTTAATATCCCATTTTTAGGGGTATATTTCATAAAAAATATACTTTTTTCCCAATAAACTGTCATTTTTATCAGAATTTATAGTTATAATAAATATATAAATTATTAATATATTTTAGTAAATATTTATAGATATGAAAATAAATAAATTTAAAATAATAAAAATTATAATAAATAAGACCAATATTTTATAAAACAATAATTTTTATTATTTTTATAAAATAAATTATACAAATCAAATAAAAAATATTGTTAATTATTGATATATTGATACTTAAAAATTTATTTTGCTTATAAAAAAGTGGTTATTAATAAAAGTTTATATATATTTTAATAAAATACACCCTAAAAAATTCGACTATTTAAAAAAATATATATATATTTGAACTGAAAATATAATTTTAGATAAACATGAAGATACTGATCATAAAAACCGGAAGCACCTACCCCGAATTAGCAAAGAAATACGGTGATTTTGAGGACTGGGTTATACGTTCAGTTAAGAATTATTCAATTGATTTTATTGTAAATGATGCACAATCATCACAAACCTTGCTATCGCAAAATGATTATGATGGAGTAATCATAACAGGTTCACACGATAATGTCACTGAAAACAAACCATGGATGATTTCTACCGGTTTATGGATTAAAGAAGCTGTGCAGAAGGGGATTCCTCTTTTGGGAATATGCTTTGGCCACCAATTAATAGCAAGTGCACTTGGCGGAACAGTAGATTTTCATCCATCGGGGATTGAAATCGGAACAGTACCCATAACAATGAACAGTGCAGGGAAAAAAGATAATTTAGTCGGATGGTTATATCCCGGCTTTTTTGCACAGGCAAGCCATTCACAGACAGTTACAAAATTGCCCGAAGGAGCAGTTGTTCTAGCATCGAACAGTCATGAAATGCATCATATCATCCGCTATGGCGAGAGTGCATGGGGATTACAGTTTCATCCCGAGTTTACGTCAATCATCATGCTTCGTTATCTGGAAACCGAACGAGAGGCGCTGGAAAAGAAAGGGATTGATGTAAACTCACTGATTTCAACACTAAGTGATACCGAACCATCGCGTTTTCTACTCAGGAGATTCATTGAATATGTAGAAGCAAAAAAAAAACAAACCGTTTTAATAGTATAAACAAATAAAAGAAAGAAAATGGCAACATTACGTCTTAAAGCAGTAGAAGAAAGCTTGTCGCGCAAGCCGGTACAGGTTGATTACCCTGCACCACGAACATCAGATTATTATGGAATAAATGTATTTGACAAACAGAAAATGCAGAAGTATCTGTCGAAAGAGGCCTATAATCATGTGATTGAGGCGATCGAGAAATCAATGCCTATTGATCGTAAGATGGCTGATGAAGTGGCAGCAGGTATGAAGGCGTGGGCAGTTGAACGCGGAGCAACGCATTACACACATTGGTTTCATCCTTTAACGGATGGAACAGCCGAAAAGCATGATGCGTTCATTTCGTATGATGATTTCGGAGGAGTGGTAGAAAAATTCAGCGGCAGCGCGCTGGCTCAACAGGAGCCTGATGCGTCCAGTTTTCCGAGTGGCGGTATCCGCAATACCTTTGAGGCACGCGGCTACACAGCTTGGGATCCGTCATCACCTGCTTTCATCATTGGAAATACCTTAAGTATCCCAACAATTTTTGTTTCGTACACCGGTGAAGCGCTAGACCATAAGACACCACTGCTTAAAGCCCTGGCAGCGCTGGATAAAGCAGCTACAGCCGTATGCCAGTATTTTGACAAAGATGTTACCAAAGTGCAGGCAAATCTGGGGTGGGAACAGGAGTATTTTTTGGTTGACCTTGCCTTATATAATGCAAGGCCCGACCTTTTGCTTGCCGACCGGACACTGATGGGACATTCATCGGCCAAAGATCAGCAGCTTGAAGATCACTATTTTGGTTCAATACCAGAACGGGTTGCATCCTTTATGAAAGAAATAGAAATTGAGGCCTATAAACTGGGTATGCCAATTAAGACAAGGCATAACGAAGTAGCTCCAAATCAGTTTGAAATTGCACCGGTTTACGAAGAATGTAATCTGGCCGTTGACCACAACCTGCTGATTATGGATATCATGAAAAAAGTAGGACGCAAGCATAATTTTGCCGCTATCTTCCATGAAAAGCCATTTAAAGGCATCAATGGCACAGGGAAACATAACAACTGGTCGTTATCAACAAATACAGGTGTTGTTCTGCATGCTCCGGGCAAAAATCCGAAATCGAATCTGCAGTTCCTTACCTTTGTTGTGAACTCGGTAAAAACAGTGCATGATTATGCTGATTTACTAACTGCAGGTATTGCATCGGCTGCCAATGCACACCGGCTTGGAGCAAACGAAGCGCCCCCCGCTATTATGTCAGTATTTCTGGGCACAGAGGTCTCCAAAATGCTTGATCAGATTGAAGGGCAGATAGGAGATAAAAAGATGACACCTGCCGAGAAAACAGCCATTAAGCTTGATATCGGACGTATACCGGAGATTCTTCTCGATAATACAGACCGTAACCGTACATCGCCCTTTGCATTTACCGGCAACCGGTTTGAATTCCGCGCTGTTGGAGGTTCAGCAAACTGTGCATCGGCGATGACCGTGCTCAACGCTGCATATGCCTATCAATTAATTCAATTTAAAAAAGATGTAGATGCGCTAATTGAAAAAGGAATGAAAAAAGATGAAGCAATCCTTCAGATTCTGCGCAACTATATTAAAGCAAGCAAAAAAATACGTTTTGAAGGCAATAACTACAGTGATGAATGGGTAAAAGAGGCGGCAAAACGTGGCCTGTCCAATATCAAGACAGTCCCTGAAGCACTGGAAGGATACCTCTCTGAACGCTCGAAGAAAATGTTCTTGGAGCTCGGGATATTTAACGAAAAAGAACTTGAAGCACGCTTAGAAGTACGGCTTGAAACCTATATCAAAAAGGTACAGATTGAATCGCGGGTACTGGGCGACCTCGCCATGAACCACATTGTACCTACTGCCATTAAATACCAAAACCTGCTGATGGAAAATGTAAAAGGAATGAAAGAACTATTTTCGAAAGAAGAGTTCAGTGAACTGGCTGCTTCACGGCTGGAAAATATAAAAACCATCTCCAAAGCCATCACAGCAATCAAGAAAGGCGTAAATGATATGATTGAGGCCAGAAAAAGAGCCAATAATATTGAAGATATCCATAAGCGCTCAGTGGCCTATTCAGAAAAGGTATTCCCATATCTGGAAGCTATACGCGAGCCCATTGACGAACTTGAACTCATGATTGACGATGAGATGTGGCCATTGCCAAAGTATCGCGAATTATTGTTTACACGATAAAAACAAAAACAAAGACCGCCGATTTGGCGGTTTTTGTTTTTACCGGTACTCAATACCAACCTGATTCACTTCGTTATTAACAGTTTAACCGGCATAAATCCTGTTTAATTCCAATTTTTGCCGGTTTCATTTTTTTCGCTATTTTTACTACCTGTTTACAGTAAAAGAATAAAAAAATATGCGGAAATACATTTTATTTTTCAGTTTACTGGGTTGTTGTCTGTTTCACACTCAGGGACAACAGATGCATAAACGGGTTGCCAGGGCATTAGCCACATTTGAGGCCGGAGAATACTATATTGCTGAAGAACTGCTAAAGGAGGCCTATGACCGGGTTGCTGATGAGGGTGAAAAAACCATGATGATATTCCGTATTGCCGAGTGTTACCGCCGTACCGATCAATCGAAAAAAGCCGAACTATGGTACTCGAAAGCCATTAAACGTGGCATCAAAGAACCACTGGCAATCTTGTATTATGCCGATGCTCTGAAAATGAATGAAAAATTTGAAGATGCCTTAGAACAATACAAAGAATACCAGAAACAGGTACCTGATGATATTCGCGCGGAAAACGGCATTAAGGCCTGTGAGATGGCACAGGGATGGTTAAATAATCCAACCGGCTACATTGTTGAAAATGCTCATTTTTTCAATACAAAATACAATGATTTCAGCCCTTGTTTTGGCCGCAGCGATTATAACGTTGTATTCTTTACCTCTACCCGTGAGGATGCGCAAGGTGACGCCACGCACGGGGGAACGGGTCAGAAATTTGAGGATATCTATGAATCACGGCGCGACAAAGAAGGTAAATGGAGCGTTCCTGTTCCGCTCGATGAGAATATCAACACCGAATTTTCGGAGGGTTCACCGGTAATGGATCCGAACTTCAATACACTGTATTTTACCCGCTGCGAACGCAGTAAAAATAAAAAACAAGGATGTCAGATATATGAGGCAACCCGTGATGGCGACTCATGGTCCAAAACCAAAATGCTCGAACTGGGGCCCGATTCAATGGTTTTCGCGCATCCTGCAATAGCATCTGACGGCACCCTGTATTTTGTTTCAAACATGGCCGGCACTACAGGCGGACATGATATCTGGATGACAAAAAAAGGAGCCGAGGGATGGACATCACCGGTAAATATGGGTGATAAAATTAACACTAAAGGAAATGAAATGTTTCCGTTTATCCATCCGGATGGTACATTGTATTTCTCATCCAACGGACACCTCGGCATGGGAGGGTTGGATATTTTTAAAGCCGAACTTATCGGCAAAGGACAATGGAAAGTAACCAATATGGGATACCCTGTTAACTCAAGCAGCGATGACTTTGGCATCACATTCGAGAGTGAAGTGGAACGTGGCTTTTTTTCTTCATCACGGGAACAAAAAGGAGATGATATCTTTACGTTCTATCTTCCGCCTATTAAATTTAATGTAACCGGTAAAATTACCGATGAAAAAACATTAAAACCTATTGCAGGAGCCGAAATCAAGTCAATCAGCAGTGACGGTTTCACTATGCAAACCAAATCGGATGAGAACGGAAACTTCAAATTCATGCTGAAACCCTCAACTGACTATATTTTTATTGCTTCTGCTGAAAACTATTTGAAAGGCAAGGCCAAAATATCCACAAAAGGAGAAGATAAAAGCAAGGACTTCGCCACAGCAATCAACCTGGCATCTATCAAAACGGCTATTGAACTTCCAAATATTTTTTATGACTTTAACAGCGCAAATCTGAGAGCCGAATCTATGGCCTCGCTAAATAAATTAGTGGAAACCTTAAACGACAATCCAAATGTAACCATTGAGCTCATGTCACATTCCGATTCGCGCGGCAGCGAACAATATAACCTTGAACTCTCCCAGAAACGAGCACAATCGGTTGTTGATTTTCTGATTACCAAAGGAATTGACAAAAACCGTCTGGTAGCCAAAGGATATGGAAAGACACAACCCAAAGTAATTGACGAAAAAATAAAAGCACAGATACCCTTCTTTGAAATTGGAACAAAACTTACTGATGATTATATTAGTAAATTGCCATCAGAGGACTATCAGGAAATAGCGTACCAGATTAATCGCCGTACCGAATTCAGAGTATTATCAACAGATTTTACACCTTCAAAATAACTGATTCTTAATTGAAATTGCAGCAGCAATTCATTTGCTATACATAACTGAGTTCTGTATCCGGTTCTTTATTTTCTATTTACCGTTTATCCGTTCCGAATCCTTAACACTTACAATCGGTATTACAATTTTCTCGTGTTTTAAAAAATCATTTCTTATCTTTATCGTGAAGAAATATTTTTAATAACAGAACCATGAAACAACTATTTGCATTTCTCATTGTGTTTTCATCCTATGCGTTATATGGACAAAAAACGCTGGAAGAGTTCATGAAAGAGAAAGAAGATTTTACTGCCAGACGCGAAGAAGAATTCAATAAATTTGCCAAAGAGCGCGAAGAATATATCAATAAAATAGACAAGGAATACTCCGATTATCTGCGCATGCAGTGGGAGAAGTATATCGGTTTTGCCGCTGAATCGGTAGCCGAAAAACCTAAGCCCAAAGTTCAACCGGTAGCAAAAGAAATTATAAAAACAGATGACACCATTACTTATGAAGTCAGCCGTACACGCACACCTGCCGACCTGGACCTTCCGGTGCTTCAAAAAAGCGAGCCGGATACTTTTAAGAGAGTTAGCATCAAATTCGAATATTACGGCACACCAATAATTCTTGAATATCACCGGAATTTTTTAACATCACTTCCGGCAGTTATTAACGAACAAAGTATCAGTGCCAGTTGGGATGCAATGAATAAAACATATTACAACCATTTTATCAATCAGCTATTACAGGTAAAATCATTATACAATCTAAACGACTGGGGCTATTATTTATTAATCAAAGCAGCAGCGGAAAAGATTTCATCAGATGCCGGTTGCGCGGTATTTATCCAATGGTTTATGCTGACCAAATCAAACTACATAGCCAAAACCGGATATAAAGACAATCATCTCTACCTGTTACTACCCTTCCGGACAGAAATATACGGAATACCCTTTATCACGCTAAACAATATGCGTTATTATATCATGGGAACAAAGGAGAAAACAGAGGTCTACACGTATAAAAAAGATTTTCCGGAAGCCCGAAACATCATTGATCTTACACTAACCAGTTCTCCGAATCTAACAATAGATATCAGGGATCGTATTTTGTCCTTTGAGGGTATAAATTTCGCAGTAAAATACAATGAGAATAACCGGCGCTTTTATAATGATTATCCTCAAACAGATTTAAAAGTATACCTTACCTCATCAGCTCCATCCTTCACAAAAGAATCGGTTGCTGAAGGGCTGGCGCCCATAATTAAAAATCTGAATCCGGTTGATGCTGTTTCACTGTTGTTAAAATTTGTACAAGAAACATTTGACTACAAAACCGACATTGAACAGTTCAAGGCAGAAAAATTCTTCTTTCCCGAAGAATCCTTTATGTATCCATATAGCGATTGCGAAGATCGCGCAGCATTATTAAGTTGGCTGATTCGCGAATTTACCGGCCAGGAAATACTGGCTGTTGAATATACCGGCCATGTATCGCTTGCGATAAATTTGGGGCAGGATGTAAAAGGCGATCATTTTATGTTTAAAGGAAAACGGTATATAATCAGCGATCCCACATTTAAAGGAGCTCCTCTGGGTGTAACCATGCCACAATATAAAAATGAAAAAGCCCGGTTGATTGACATTACAAGTGACGGTAGCCGACGTGCGATAGAAGAAACGGTATGGAAAAAAATCGGAGATGCAGGCGGTCATCATGGCAGCAACTCCACAGACATTGTTTTTGACGCGACAGGAAACAGTTATGTTACCGGTTATTTCTCGGGGATTGTACAATTCGGCACAACCCGGTTGATTTCATTTGACAGCACCCGTGATGCATTCATTGCCGGCTTCGACAAAGACGCAAATAATCTGTGGGCAATCAAGATCAGCGGTCCGGGCAATGAAATCGGCTTTCAGATAATGATTGATCCTGAGCAAAACCTGTTTGTTGCCGGATCGTTCGACAGCATTATTAAGGCAGGCGATGGATTTATGAAAGCAGGACAAAAAGGAGACATATATATCATCAAGCTTAACCGGAGGGGAGAGATCATTTGGTCGAACCGCGCAAAAACAGATAACCTGAGCCGGGAGAATAATGATGTTTTCGTTGCTTGCTATAGTTACGAAGGCCAGCATCAGTATACCCGAATATACGGAGAGACAGAAAATTTCAGCCGGTACGGAATAGATTATGATATGAAAGGCAATATTTATCTAACCGGAGCTGTCTTTGCCCCCGGTTTAAACATCAAAGAACTGGCCTATGAACGCATGGAAGATTTTAATCCGGTGACATCATTGAAAGAGCAAAATGATAAACTCATCGCTGCCCAATATAATCCTACTCTGGCCGGGCTTTTTGCAGTAATCAACCTCATCAATTACAGTGGAATGTCTCTGCCGGGGAAGGTTGCGCAGGATGCGCTTGATAAATACAATCCTTCATTTAAAAAGCGCTACGGAAGTATTTATGAAAATATCGGCAAAATCACCTTTTTAAAAAATGCAAAGGGAATCGTTATCATAACTACGAACAGCGGCGGTGCTGTGAACTTTCCCAGCATGAAAATCACGCATAATTCAAAAATTAAAATCTCGTCATTTAACACAGGCAATGCACAAATAGACATCCTTGAAGGAGTAAGCGTAGGCAAGGGCTATATCTGGTATAATCTGAACTATATCAAACTATTTAAGAACTCCGATTACATTATTTTTGATTATGATCAGGACCACACACAGAAAAAAATCAAACTTGGGGAAATCCTTCAATAAGCACTAATCTGTTTTTAAATAATCTAGTTTTTGCTGCGCAACCTCCCAGCGATGCATTGCATCATCGAGTTTTTTCTTCACGCGGGAATATTCGGTACAGCAATCGTGATACTGATTGCTATCTTTTAAAAACTCAGGATCGGCGAGCCGCAGATTAATCGTTTCCAATTCCGACTCCAACGCTGCGACTTCATCTTCACAGCGCTTTAACAAGTTTTCAGCTTTGCGCAGTTCTTTCTCATTCAGTTTTTTATTTGCATATTGTTGCTTACCGGGTCCATTATTTTTTTCAGTTGCAATACGGGTATTCGCTGATTTACGCTCCATTTCCTGCAAACTCGATATCTTTCGTTTTTGTAAAAAATCATAGATATCTCCAAGATGTTGCTTTATTTTTTTCTCCTTAAATTCATAGAGCACTGTTGCCAGCCCGTGCAAAAACTCTCTGTCGTGCGAAACAAGTATGATAGTACCTTCAAATTTCAGGAGTGCCTGTTTAAGTACATCTTTTGAATGCATATCGAGATGATTGGTGGGTTCATCGAGAACAAGCAAATTATAAGGTTTAAGCAGCAGTTTGGCAATAGCGAGCCGTGAACGTTCACCACCCGAAAGAACCTTTACCTTCTTGTCTATATCATCACTGCCAAACAGAAAGGCGCCGAGGATATCGCGTATTTTCGTTCTGATATCTCCCACAGCAATATCGTCAATAGTTTGAAACACTGTTTTATCTTCATCCAGCAGTTCATCCTGATTCTGGGCAAAATAACCAATATTAACATTGTAGCCAATTTTAAAATAACCGGTAAAATCCAGATCACCTGTGATAATGCGAGAGAGGGTGGTTTTACCTTCGCCATTTTTACCAATAAAGCCAACGCATTCGCCCCTGCGGATAGTAAGATCAATCTCGTGAAGGACTTCATGAGCGCTATATGCTTTTGAGAGTTTACTCATTTCAACAACAAACTCACCAGAACGTGGAGCAGAAGGAAAACGGATATTCAGATTCGAAATATCTTCCATATCAATTTCGATACGTTCAATTTTTTCCAATTGTTTAATCCGGGACTGCACCTGCACTGCCTTTGTTGCTTTATAACGGAATCGTTCGATAAACTCTTCCGTTTTATCAATCATGCGTTGTTGATTGCGGTATGCATTTATCAGATGTTCTCTGCGTTCGGCGCGGAGTTGAATATAGTCGGAATATGCGGCTTTATAATCGTAAATCCGGCAAGCCGAAATTTCGATTGTGCGGGTTGTCACATTATCCAGGAAACGACGATCATGCGAGATCAGCAAAACAGAGCTCTTGCATCCGGCCAGAAAAACTTCCAGCCATTCGATTGACTCAATATCAAGATGATTGGTCGGCTCGTCGAGTAACAGCAAATCAGGTTTACACATCAATATCTTAGCCAGCTCAATGCGCATTCGCCATCCACCGCTGAATTCAGCCGTTGACCGGTTAAAATCCTGAACAGAAAAACCAAGCCCGATGAGCGTTTGTTCAATCTCCCCTTCAATGTTATCACCTGAAAGCAAATGATACTGATCCGATGCGTGTGACAGATCGTCTATAATTTGAAAGTACTCGCTGCTTTCGTGGTCGGTTCTGACCTCAAGCTGATGAGTGAGATATTCAACCTTCTTTTTGAGGTTCAATACTTCAGTAAATGCCGTTTGAGCTTCATCAAAGAGCCGGCGTTTGTTACTGACTTTCATTTGTTGCGGCAGATAACCGATCCGCAATCCGTTTGGTTTAGATATCACACCGCAAGTCGCGCTCATCTCACCGGCAATAAGTTTAAGCAGAGTAGATTTTCCAGCGCCGTTTTTCCCGACAAGCCCAATCCGTTCAGCCGGATTAATCATAAATGAGATATCACGGAAAAGCGTGAAGCCGCCAAATTCAACTGTTAAATTTTCGAGTGATACCATTAGAAAAATGCATGCAAAAATAATAAATCAGACACTACCAATAAGAAAAACAGCCGGGATTTTACTCAGATCCGGAATCTGTGTTTTTCGCCATTGTCCCACAGGCATTGTCCGGATAAACTGAGCAGTAGCAGAAATACCTGCAGCAACACAAAAACAGGTATCCGGCATGCAGGTATTCAGCACATCTGCAATTAATGCATTATTGCGATAAGGTGTTTCAATAAAAATCTGCGTCTGGTTATGTTTTTGCGCCACTAATTCAAAATGGCTGATCATCCGGCAACGTGCCGGCTGTTTAACCGGAATATATCCGTTAAAAGCGAACTCCTGCCCTCCCAGCCCCGAAGCAGCCAATGCAAGAAATACAGATGAAGGACCGGTTAATGGCACAACAGATATATTTTTTAAATGCGCCCACAATACTATAGATGAGCCGGGATCAGCGATGCAGGGCATACCCGCTTCAGACATCAGCCCTACATTATTCCCTGACAACAACCATGATTCAACTGTAGAAAAATCAAACATTCGTGTATGTTCGTTGTAATCAATAAATGAACTATCATCAACCGGGAACGAACGATCGAGCTGTTTCAAAAAACGTCTTGCAGTGCGCAGATCCTCTACAATAAAAAAACGTATCCCCAGAATGGTATTGATCACGCCCTGTGGTAACACCATTGCTAAACCGTCATCTCCAAGTGTTGAAGGCAACAAATAAATTTTTCCTTGCATATTTTAATACAGTTACTACATTTATACGATATGAAACGTATTACCTTAATATTGATTCTGACGACAAAGCTAACACTTAGTTTCACTCAATGTGTCATCCACGCAGGATATAATTATCCCCTTTCCTATTTCGGATATCTTCGGGCATACAATGATGACAACCATACAGCGGGGAATTGGGGTATTGTATGAAAAAAAATCATTATAGGCAATCCTGCCGGTTACCTCGACAAAATCATCAACACCGGATTCGATGGCGTTTACCTCGATATTATTGATAGCTACGAATATTTTGATGAAATTGCAGGGTATTAGTAGAATAATCCACCATGCAAAAAATTACTTTTTGAGATTTTAACTGATAAAACAGAACTACAGCGAATACTATTTCACCGGGTCAAACCGGATAGCAAATCCACCCCCCTCAAGCATATCAATTTTTATCTGGTCTTGGGAAGAAACCGATAGTACCAGTTTCTCAGTATCAGTAGGATTGAACGCAGAGTTAATACCATCTTTAAAAATTGTTGCTGAAAAATTACCAGGGCCCAGGAACGACAAATCAAGCAGAACTGATTTTTTCTGTAATCCATTCATGCCGGCCGCAAACCATATATCACCCTTACGGCGTGTAATCACCAGATATTCACCGCAACGGCCTTCAATTCCTCTGGTTTCATCCCACACAACAGGTACGGATGCGATGAAGCTGGTAATATCCGGTTCGCGCTCATAAGCTGTGGGCGCATCGCTTAACATCTGCAATGGCGCGTAATAAACAATAAACATTGCCAACTGCTGGCTGCGGTTAGTCATGGTCATGGGCTTCTCGAACACCGGTTTGAACCAGCCGGGTTTAACATTTCGCATAGAACCCGGTGTGTAATCCATCGGGCCGGCAAACATACGTGTAAAAGGAATAGTAACATTATGCTCTGCCGTTACCCTGTCTGACCACTTATTATATTCGGCACCCATCACCCCTTCTCTGTTAAGAACATTTGGATAGGTACGTCGCATACCGGTGGGTTTATATGCTCCATGAAAGTCTATCAGTAATTTTTTTTCAGCGCATGCTTTTGCTATACGTTCATAAAAATTCACCATTTTTTGGTCGTCACGGTCCATAAAATCAATTTTCAACCCGGCGATGCCCCATTTTTCGAACTGTTCAAGAACAACATTCATCTGAATATCCATCGTATGCCAGGGGCACCAGAGAATCAGTTGTACGTTTTTTTGCTTCCCGTAATTAACCAGCGCGGGAATGTCCACCGCAGACACCGGTTTTGTCAGATCGTCCTTTGATGACCATCCCTCGTCAAGAATAATATACTCCAACTTATAATCTGCGGCAAAATCAATAAAATATTTAAATGTTTGGGTATTCATTCCGGTCTGGAAAGTCACATTATCCAGATTCCAGTTACACCACCAGTCCCATGCGACCTTGCCTGGTTTAATCCAGGAAATATCCCCAATTTGTGAAGGTGATGCCAGCAAATACACCAGGTCGTTTTCGATCAGTCCGATCTCCTTCTCTTCAATAGCTATCAGCCGCCATGGATAATTTCGCAAACCGGTTGTTGATGCAATAAAATCCTCTCTGTCTTCAACCAGCATATTATAATCATTCCATCCACCCGGTTTTTCAGTTTTCGGGTAACGGGGAAAAACAGCACTAAGCTTGTTCCCGGCTGATCGCTGGAGGTACATACCAGCATAATCAAGTAAATCGCTTTCGGTCACAGCAAGGACAATGCCCTCGCCGGTACGAATCATTACCGGTGGCCAGAAAAAATGTCCTTCCGGGATATCCTGAATTTTCTTTGTGAGGTACTGTGTCTCCTGTGGAGTCAAAAACTTCGGGTTTTCTTCAAACGGATATACAACCTCATAATTCCCTGAGAAAACAAACTCGGCAACCTCATTATTCACCGTCACTTTCCCGCCTAATCCGGTAATAAACCGATACGCAACACCATTATTATATGCCCTGAACTGTAGCGTAAAATTTTCTTTAAAACGGATGGATAATTCGTTACAATGGTCAATGATTTTTGAATATTTCCCGAAAGGTTGATCAACTATTTCATTAATTTCTTTAACAATAGACCCAATGGGTTTCGATTTATTGCCTAACTGAATATTATTTATCTGTAATAGTATTGCAGACGGATCGAGTAATGATTTACCATCGCGGGTTACACTGTAAACCATCTGTTCATCGGTATTTACCGTAACCACAATACGCTTATCAGGCGATGCAACGGTGTAAATTTTTGCCTCCACAGAATATAACATGGATAAAAAAAAGACAACAGTAATGTATTTCATAATTAATGCAGGTATAAACTTGTCAAAAGTAAAAAAAACATGAACACCCCGATTATTTTATTCTTTTTCCATCGCGGAGCATCTGAATAGCTTGCTGGGCGCGTTTATAACTGATCTTTTCTTTTTTGGCAGCGGTAATCCATTTAACAAAAAGTTTTTGATGAGAATACGACAATTCATTAAAAAGCTGCCGGGCTTTCTCATCCCGGTTAAATTCGGTTTTTAACAAATCGGGGACTAAAACGACACGTGGTTCAATATCTAGCATCATCTCTACTTCCACTTCGGTTCCATCACCAATATTGGCCTGTTCGCGGATGGATTTGTTCACAATCATATAATGCGAATGTTCGTCATGCGGCGATATAATGGTACGAAAAGGTATTCCGTTTATTGTTCCTGAAACCTTCACATGCCCTTTGACTCCAAAAACCTTTTCAACATTAAACGGCACCACAAAATAAGTCCATGCACCAATAGATGGGGGTTTTTCCAGTTTTACCCTAAATTTCTTATGTAATGTCATAGACATTGTTATGCCGCAAATATAATCAAAAGAAAAACGATAAATTACCCTCTGCAATTATATAGATGCAGTAAAAAACTTACCCTGCCAGGCATCGTTCTCTTCAAGACGTTTTTTAAACATTTCCAAAAGCTGGTCGTTGCGCAAAAGGCCAAAAGAGGGGCCGGCCAGAAAACGCGGTGGTACCTCGCCTGCAATGCGCTCAATGGCGATTGAAGGTGATAAATGAGTTGTAAATTCAACAATAAAGTCAATATAATCGTCAAGAGAAAAAAAGCTAAAATACTCAGGATGTTCGCGATATTCCTGTTCCATAGCCGTATCTCTGATGATCTGCAACTGATGGAATTTAACACTGGCGACTGGCAGGGATGACAGCATCTGCGCTTCGTCAAGCATATCCTGCCTGCTCTCACCCGGTAAACCAAAGATCAGGTGCGTCCCAACAGGCAGCCCCCGCGATGCAGCCGCTTTTATAGCCCGGACTGATTCGGCTGCAGTATGCCCCCGGTTGATCCGTTGAAGAGTGCGGTCATAGAAGCTTTCAATTCCGAATTCGACAATTACGGTATGGTTTTTAGCCAAAGAAGCCAGCATATCCAGCTTTAGCTCATCAATACAGTCGGGTCTTGTGGCTACTACAATACCCTCGATTCCCGGAAAAGCAAGGGCTTTACGAAAAAGGGACTCCAATTCATCTACCTGTTTATAGGTATTTGAAAAAGGTTGAAAATACACAAAGTATCCCCCTGCCCTACTGTACCGCCGGCGATGGAATTCAATCCCTTGGGTAATCTGTTGCTCCAGTGGTTTTGACGGATCACAATACGAGGGATTAAAGGCCTTATTATTACAATAGGTGCAGCCGCCTGTTCCCTTGGTTCCATCGCGGTTTGGACAGGAAAAGCCGGCATCTACTGACAGCTTTTGAATACGGCCTCCGAAAAGTCGCTTCAAATAAGCGGCATAGCCATTATACCTATTGGTTTTTGTACGTGATTTATACAAATTGTGCCTAAATTATCATGTGTAAAAATAAAAATTGTTATTTTTAGCAATTAAAAAAAGAGATAATGCGAATTAAGTCATTTTTTTTCAGTTGCTTTTTATGCTTACTTTTTCAACTGAATGCACAACAGGGATACCAGTATCTGACTAATTACACCATACCAATCCCCAATACCGATTACCAGAACTTTGCAGCCATACAGGGGAAACGGGGTATTATGTATTTTGCAAATAAAAAGGGAGTCCTCACTTACGATGGTGTTAACTGGCGGCTTCTCACAACACCCGGCACGCCCTACTCGTTAGCCATTGACACAACAGGCGAAGGCAGAATATATGTAGGATGCGCAGGAAACTACGGATATCTGAACCGTGAAAAAAATGGCACTGAATATTATGTCTCCATATCCGACTCACTGCGGTTACCGGGAGATATCACCGATATCGAGGTTTTTCGGGGAACGATCTATTTCTATAGTTCGCGCCGTCTCATCATGGTAAATACTACAACAAACAAACTGCAGAACACGATTCAGCCACCGCGTAATTCAACCTTCAGCGGTTTCTTTATTTTCCGCAATACAGTATACCTCAATGCCGGCGGTTACGGATTGATGCAACTGCGAAACGGAAGACCTATGCCTGTCCCTGGCGGTAGTCAGATGGCCGGTCTCAATATCCTGTCGGCCTGCTCATTCGATAAATTTCAATTCCTGCTGGCAGCCAATAACGGCATACTCTACCTGTTTAATGGACGCAGCTTCACCAAATTCAATTACGAAGTTGAAGAATATATTAAAGGGAACACACTGAACGGATGTCTCTCTCTGGATGATAAGAAACTTGCTCTTGCAACAGCCGCAGGGGGATGCGCCCTGATCGAGAAAAAAACAGGACGAAAACTGGAGATCATCAACTTCCAATCAGGATTGCCCGATGATGAAGTGATCTCTCTTTGCAGTGATAATAAAGGAGGCCTGTGGATATGCAATATGTATGCCATCAGCAGGGCCGACATTACCCTGCCGGTGCAAAACTTTTCGGCTTATCCGGGGCTTGAAGGCAACATTGCCTCAGCCATTTATCACAACCGGATACTATATGTTGCAACCAATGAGGGCTTATATTATCTCGGCAAAGTAACCAATGCCGAAGAGGTGCAGGACCTCATCAAAAAAGAACACTCCACCAGTACACAAACACAGGTTTACCGTACCATGAAATCGGTGACCAAACTAATCAGAGTTACTTTCTCGGGACGTGATAATCCACAAATGCCCAACCCGATAACCAAAGAAATACCCATCACTATCGAAGTGCCAGTTGACTCGGTATCCACATCAGTGAAAGAAATGTTCACCGATAAACAGATCCGGCAAAACTATGCCATGCAGTCCATCCCCTTTGTGTTTAAGAAAATTAAAGGTATTGATGGTAAATGCCGGCAGCTTGTGGCTTACCAAAACCGTATTCTGGTTGCCAGCAGTGTGGGTGTTTTTGAGGTTGACAGCATCCGTGCATATCCTGTAATTAAAGACATCAATGTAAATTTCATTGCACAGGCCCTTACCATTCCCAATACCTTTTACATTGGGACCAACAGCGCACTGTTTGCTGTCACACGACAGGCCGGGTGGGCTGTTACTGATCAGGTACGGTCGTTCAATGCACCGGTGTTCTCCATAGCTGAAGAACGGAATACATTATGGATAGGAAGTGAAAACAGGATATACAGGATTCGAAACACCAAAGGACGTCTGGGAAATTTTAAAGTATATCCCATTCGTAACAATTTTACCGAAGCAATCATTGTCCGCAGAATACGCGAAGGGATGGCTTTTTTCTCGGCATCAGGAGTATACCGTTATGATAACCGCTCTGATGCAATGATCAAAGATGCTCATCTGCAAAAATATTATAACCCTTCGGCCCCGGTATTATACAACCAGCCGGGAAACACCTGGGTGAACATTAATTCGCGATGGACTGAAATCAGCGGCGCAAAGCCGGCAAACCTCCTCAAAACTCTTTATCTTCATTTGTTCCAAAATGTGATTGATGTGTTTACAGACATTGATAATAATTACTGGGTAGTTGAACAAAACTCCCTTTATAAGATCAATACGACGACACCGGTTGATACCACCGAACAATTCAAAATATATATCAAAGAGGTAAAAGACAAAAAACTACAGCTTCTGCCGCTTACCAATGCATATCTTAAGTACAACAATAACGCGATATCGGTAAATGTTGCTGCATTATATTACCTAAGCGAAAAAAACACAATGTACTCTTACTGGATGGAGGGTTTATATAAGGGTTGGTCCGACTGGTCAACCGAGCCGTTCATGTCGTACAACTTTCTTCCCAGCGGTGGATATAAGTTACATATAAAGGCAAAAAATATTTTCGACCAGCATAGCAACGAAATTATTTTCCCGTTTCGAATCGGAACCCCCTTCTGGAAAACCTGGTGGTTTATCCTTTTTATCGTTCTGGCAGCAACCATTCTGATATCCGGAGGAATTCTTCTGCGTTTGCGCCAGCTTGAGCAAGCCCGCCGGATTCTTGAACAGAAGGTAAATGAAGCAACAGCAGAGATCCGTAAACAGAAAGACCAGTTACAGGATGCCTTCAACGAGATTGAAAAAAAGAACAAAGACATAACGGCCAGTATAAACTATGCCGAACGTATCCAGCGAGCTTTTCTCCCCTGGGACGACACATTCAAGGCAGGATTACCCGAATCGTTTGTTATATACCGGCCTCGCGACATTGTCAGCGGTGACTTTTACTGGTATCACGAAGAAAAAGAATACATCGTTGTTATCGCGGCCGACTGTACAGGCCACGGTGTTCCCGGCGCTTTCATGTCTATGATCGGTAACACGCTGCTAAACGAGATTATCAAAGAACGTCGCATCATTGAGCCAAACAAAATACTAATCAATCTCGACAAAGAAGTAATCACCGCTTTACGACAAGACAGGTCGGACAGTAAAACACGCGACGGGATGGATATCTCGGTATGCACCATTTATAAAAACAAAAACATGATTGAATTTGCTGCAGCCAATAATCCGTTATATTATACTGAAGTCGGTGGCGCCGAGATGCAAACTGTCCGCGGAGAAATCCTCGGTATTGGCGGCTATTATCCCGATTTAAAGAAAAAAGAATATCCCAAGCATACGGTACGGTTCGAAAAAGATACCTGTTTCTATATCTTTTCCGATGGTTATGCCGACCAGAATGGCGGTCCTGATAATAAGAAATTTATGTCGGGACGTTTTCGCCAGATGCTATTTGATGTACATCGCGAAGAGTTTGATGTGCAGAAAAAAATGATTGAAGACAATCTCGACAATTGGAAAGGTAACAGGCATCAGCGCGATGATATCCTCGTGATAGGATTCAAGTTGCGCGCAAAATAAACCGTTACATCCGGCAATTTAACCCGGATTTCAATTCATTTTTGGAAAAGTAGATTATACTAGCTAATCCGGTTATGCAAATCTGGTAGTGTATAGAAAATCGGCTAAACATATAGCATTGGCATCGCTTGGGCTATTATATAGCTTGTGCCTCCCCTAAAGATACAGCGACACGCGGGCAGCGAGTAAAGCATTAAAATGATGATATTTGGACTAAATTATAATTCCAACTGGGATAATTGCGGCACTGGGGGGGGAGCATTTTTTTACCCCCAACCCCGTTAAGAAGGGGGTTGAACCATCCCGTTTCAAAGAACACAAGAATAGTATTTAGCAATGTTTAAAAATTTAAATTAAAATAATATACATTCTTAATTTAAAAGGGATACGGGTTAATTGTCTGAACCATGATTCAAAGTATTAAAGGATGAATTTGATTCAATGTATTTGTTATTGTATACCCGTTTAAACTCGAGCAAACGAATGCTAAGGTTAATCTTTCATCACCGGCTAATATTTTCTATCTCATGGTAATCTTTTAATCCTAAAAAATCAACGTTGAAACAAATAACCGGCACTCTTCATATACTGATAACTTCAGCTCCGGGTATAGAAGAATCAATCGGTATGGTATTAATATTTTTAGCTTTCAACATCGCCAGATCATACCGGATACGGGCTAACGGCGCTTTCCTGCCGGAGATATCAACCTGTATACTATATTCGGTGAACTCTTTGCCTCGGCTGACTGTGGGCTCATCGGCAAAAAGATTATTGTCGGACAGATACTTTTCAATAGAGCCGGTAAACCGGTTGGGAACATTGAAGATAATCATCACTTTGTTTTCGGCATTTACGGCGCCGTAAAGGTTAATCAGGAACATACGGAGTAATTCGGTTTTCGCGGTGTTTTCACGCACCGAAGTATTAATGTATATACCGGTCTCCGATTCGAGCACTGTATCAATGATCTTAAGCCCGTAACTCCGGATGGCTGATCCCGACTGGGTAATCTCCATACCAATATCGGCGCCACCGTTTTTTACCTTTGCTTCGGTTTTACCCCATGTCTCATAAATGGTAACACCTGCTTTATGCTTTGGCGGACTCTTATATTTTTGCACTGAAAACTGACTGAATTTATCCTGCAACGCTGCCTGCGCAATGCGTGTTTTCATCCAGTCAAGCGCCAAATATGGCATTTCTGAAACAACGGTAATATGTTCTTTTTTTTCGGCCAAAGCACATAAAAAAGAGATGGTATCGGAAGCAGGATGGTTCTCGGGAATAATACCCACAATCCGTACCCCACCGCGTTTAAGTGACAAAACTTTTTCAAGATTTAAATCGGTATGGTATTCATATTTCAATTCCAGTATTCGTTCACGCATCCAGTCATCACCGGCAATAGCCACATCAATTTCATCAATTCCCAGTTGAGTAGCAAATTCCTGCGGACGGCCATCCCATCCGTATAAACTGGCATACAGATTAAATTTACTGGGTCCACCCGAATCATAGCCGGAGGTTTTAAATCCGGCACATTCAAGCAATTTCACAAGATTTCCGCCACGGTTTGAATCGGCCAGCGACCCGGCGGGCATTCCAATTATCAGGTTCTGATTCATATTTTTGTCAAGGTATTATCCGGATTTATTTTACGGTAGTAACAAGATGAAAAAGGATTGCCATCTTCTTTTTTTGCATGACAGGCGCCTTTACCCTTTGGAGTAACGAGGTAGAGCAACGAATTTTGCTCGCAGTTAATACGTATTTCATCAATTTGAAGCATATCACCCGATGTCATTCCTTTTTTCCAGAGTTCCTGCCTGCTCCGGCTCCAGTAGGTCGCATAGCCGCTACGGCGCGTTTCATCAAATGCTTCTTTATTCACAAATGCAAGGATGAGCACCTCGCGGGTAGTCGAATCCTGCGTTACAACAGGAATCAGCGTCTTACCATCAGGTCCAAAATCGAGCATCAGCTCACGGGTATATTCTTTTGACATTGGTATAAAATTAATGAATCAAACAGATTAAATACTATTTTTTTCATGCTCTTTGCGTCTTATCCTAATCGAATCAAATGAAACAACACGCAGTTCACGGGCCACTTTGTCGTACCATCCGGTCATTAAAGATGAGATAACCGGAAACTGTTCAAACTGGTCATTAAGTTCAGTTCTATCGGTTCGCATATTGTACATTTCCCATTTTCCGTGCCGGTTGTTTTCCATATCGAACAGAGAAACAATTTTCCAGTCGCCTTTGCGCAAAGCTCTGTTTCCCTCATGTTCCCAGAACAATACATGATGATCTTCGCCATAATCGCTTTTCCCTTTAAGAAAAGGAATAATACTTATACCTTGCAATGGGAAGAGCCGTACACCACGGAAAACTTCCGGATAATCTATACTGGTCAGTTCAAGTACTGTAGGCATAATATCAATGATATGCAGCGGTACATGGCACATCGAATTTGTTTTAATAAACGACGGGAAACGGGCAATAAACGGAGTAGCTATTCCTCCCTCGTGAGTCCAGTGTTTATACATTCTGAAAGGCGTGTTACTTACATAAGCCCAGGGTTTCTCGTAACCATCGAATGAGTTTGCAGTTCCGGTAGTGCCTGTTTTTTTGAGATATTCGGAGATATGTTTTGTTCCTTCATGACAACCGCCGTTATCAGAAAGAAACAGAATCAATGTATTATCCAGTTCTCCCATCTCCCTGAGTTTAGCGATAATCCGGCCGATATTCTGGTCCAGACGGTCAACCATTGCAGCATATACAGCCATACGCAAATCCCATTTCTCCTTTTCTTCCTGGCTCAGGGTATCCCAAAGCGGAATATCATCGGCCCGTGGTGGCAACTTCACCGAAGGACTAAAAATACCAAGATCAATCTGCTTTTTGAAACGATGCGCCCTTACAGTGTCCCATCCGGCCATATATTTCCCCCTGTATCGTTCAATATCTTCGGGTAATGCATGCAACGGCCAGTGAGGAGCGGTATAAGCGAGATACATAAAAAATGGCTCACGTTCTTTCTTCTCATCTTCGAGCATCTGCAAGGCATGGTCTGTAAAATCGTTGGTACGGTAATACGCTGTAGTATCGGGTATCACAGATGTATTGTTTTCGAACATTCTCACGGAAGTATTCGGCCGGTATTGTTCGAGCCGGAAATAGTTGCCTGCTCCGCCTGTCAGATGATATGTTTTATCGAATCCACGTTGTTTTGGCCGAACCAAACTATCATCGCCAACGTGCCATTTACCAACCATATAAGTATTATACCCTGCCAATTTCAATACCTCGCCAAGAGTAGCACAACTATCGTGCAGACGACCGCCATAAGCCGGCAGATGATCATTTTTAGTCATATCCCCTATACCGGCCTGATGCGGGTACAAACCAGTAAGCAGACAGGCGCGTGAGGGACAACTACGGCCAGCATTATAAAACTGTGTCATCCGCATTCCCTGAACAGCAAGTGAATCAAGATTAGGAGTACTGATTTCCGAGCCATAACATCCAAGATCAGAGAAGCCCATATCATCAGCCAGTATCAAGAGAATGTTCGCTCGCGGATCGGGACTCTTCTCGCTGCAACTGCACCCACCCAAAACAATACTACCCAGCAGAGGCACCAAGGTTGAAAGGTTTACTTCTTTCATACTATATATTTTTGATAAAATTAAATTCAACAAATAAATGCAACTTAATTAGAGGAAAATAGAATTAATATTTTTCAAGACAAAGGAGAAAGAAATAAATCTTTCTCTCTTTGCCCTG
>Ga0101944_10000566_pt1 | contig 104994 bp, 86 predicted proteins | sample DewCreD2012metaG_FD_75245 | JGI IMG/M metagenome (GOLD analysis project Ga0101944, IMG submission 75245) | Hot spring sediment bacterial and archeal communities from British Columbia, Canada, to study Microbial Dark Matter (Phase II) - Dewar... ... | reverse complement strand
CCCAGCATGACCCAGGAGAACCACTGCTACGAGAACGCCGTGGCCGAACGCGTGAACGGCATCCTCAAAGACGAGTTCTTCCTTGACCAGACATTCCCCTCTACCGACCTGGCCAGAAAAGCTGTCGATCAGGCCGTGAAAATTTACAACTCTAAAAGATTACATGTATCTTTGGGCTTTAAAACCCCTGATGATGTTTTTACGAGTGTCGCCTAAATTTATTTATTAACCTGTAGACTTATTTCAGGACTAGACATCCATTAACCTTTATCCTTTAACCTTTAAACTATGCGCACCATACTTGGTATTGACCCTGGAACAAATGTGTTAGGCTACGGAATTATCCGTTGCAGCGGGAAGAATAACACCAAGTTAATCGTATTAGGTGTGATTGAACTTTCAAAGTACCGCGACCACTACACAAAGCTAAAGGTGATATACGAACGGGTGCAACACCTGGTTGATGAGTATAAGCCTAACGAGGTGGCCATTGAGGCACCTTTTTACGGCAAGAATGTTCAGAGCATGCTTAAACTTGGACGAGCACAGGGAGTAGCTATGGCTGCGGTGCTCTCGCGTTCAATCCCCATTTACGAGTATGCACCCCGCAAAATAAAAATGGCAATTACCGGTGTTGGTAGCGCATCAAAAGAGCAAGTTTCAGCAATGCTAAAGAATATTCTAGGTGAAAAGGATTTTGACCAGAAATACTTAGACGCTACCGATGGCCTTGCCGCTGCTGTTTGTCATTTTTTTCAAGGAGAGCAAGGCGAGGGTAACACCACCAAGGCTTCGAGCTGGGAGGAGTTTATCAGGAAAAACCCTGGCCGCATTAAGAAAGAGTAACAAAAAACCCCGATTATTCGGGGTTTTCTTATGTCCATCTTAACATTTTAGAAAGTTCTACCGGGATATTGCTTAAGGGCAACCTCCAAGCATTCCATGGCATTGCGGAGATCATCTACATTAAGCACGTAGGCAATACGTACCTCGTTCTTCCCAAGACCTGGAGTTGAGTAAAATCCGGTTGCCGGTGCAAGCATCACTGTTTGGTTGTTGTATTCAAAATGCTCAAGTAGCCATTGTGCAAACTTATCGCTATCGTCGATTGGAAGGCGAACCACAGTGTAAAAAGCACCTTTAGGCTTGGGGCAGTATACGCCTTCCATCCTGTTAAGCGCCTCAACCATAAAGTTGCGGCGCTTGATGTACTCATCGTAAACCTCCTTGAAGTATTCGGCAGGGGTATTAAGTGCGGCTTCGGCTGCAATTTGCCCGAACGAAGGTGGCGAAAGCCGTGCCTGAGCAAACTTCATGGCAGCAGCAATAACCTCTTTGTTGCGAGTAATAAGAGCGCCTATGCGAACTCCACACATGCTGTAGCGCTTTGAAACTGAATCCATCAGGATTACATTATTCTCAAGGCCATTTAGCATCATGGCAGAGTAATGAGTAATGCCATCGTAGCAGAACTCGCGGTAAACCTCGTCGGAAAAAAGGTACAGGTCGTGTTTTTTAACAATGGTTGCAAGCTGCTCCAGTTCTTCCTTTGAGTAAAGATATCCGGTTGGGTTATTGGGGTTGCAAATTACAATACCCTTTGTCTTGGGTGTAATAAGTTTTTCGAACTCTTCAATGGGTGGTAAAGCAAAATCGTTTTCAATTCTGGAAACGATAGGTTTTACAATTACCCCTGCCTGAACGGCAAATCCATTGTAGTTGGCATAGAAAGGCTCAGGAATAATTACCTCATCACCCGGATTTAGGAGGGTCATAAAGGCGATGGTTATAGCCTCTGAACCACCGGTGGTAATAATCATATCGTTGTGGGTAATATCGATACCCAAACCTTGATAGTACTTGGCGAGTCCTTTCCTGTAACTTTCAATACCAGCCGAATGGCTATACTCAATAACCTTCAAGTCAGTATTCCTAACGGCATCGAGTGCTACCTGTGGGGTGGGTATATCGGGTTGGCCGATGTTTAGATGGTAAACTTTTCGCCCTTTGCGCTTTGCTTCCTCGGCATAGGGCACCAGCTTACGTATGGGCGAAGCCGGCATGGCTAATCCTTTTTCCGAAATCTTAGGCATGGTTAACTATTTTTGGTTTTCCTTTTGATAAGTATCGCTACTGTTTGGTTTAATTTCACCCTTAATGATAAGTAGTATTGGCTCAGGACTTGAATTGGTAAATACCCTGATGCTTTTCCTAAAAGTTCCGGTAATTGAAGTGTTGTACTTAACGGTAATTGAGCCTTTTTCATTTGGTTTTATGGGCTCCCGAGGCCATTCGGTTGCAGTGCACCCGCATGATGCAACTACATTGGTTAGTATTAATGGTTTTAAACCGTTATTGGTAAACTCAAATACACGTTCGCCGTTTGAGTTCTGTGGAATCGACCCGTAGTCAATTTCAGTATTGGTGAACCGGATTAATAGGTTTGCTGCCGCACTGTCCAAAACATTTTGGGCCCAGCCCCATAATGAGGTTGAGCCCAAAAGTATTGCAAAAACTATTTTTTTCATTGCAAATGCAATGTTTTAAATGGCGTAACTTACTTTACGCTATCCTTTTGCTCGGTTGGCATTGGGAAATTTGGAAGTGCGCTGGGTTGTGTTTCCTTAATCTTCGACTCAATAGCCGATTTCTGTTCAACCTCAGGCTTTGGCATGGTAATGGTTGCCAGGAAGCTTAATACCACGAGTGCAATTGCCAATGTCCAGGTAGCTTTTTCAAGAAAATCGGCAGTGCGGCGTACACCCATAATCTGATTGGAGCCAGCAAAGTTTGAAGCCAATCCACCCCCCTTAGGGTTTTGTGCCAAAACGATAAGTATCAATAGAACTGATACTATCACAATAAATGTCATTATAATTGTAAACATCGCTTATGTGAATTTATAGTTTAACCTATCCCTGTTGTTGCTTTTTAAGCTTTTGAATTTGATCAGCAAAGTAACTACTTTTTTCTGGATATTTCAAACGCAATTTTTCATATACCGAAATTGCCTTATCGATATATCCCTGAAGGGCATATATCTCGGCTAAAGTTTCTGTTGCCAGCTCATCGGGCTCTATAACCGAGTTAACCGATATGTCAACCACGCCATCGCTTTCGGCTCCTCTTGGTGGTGTTTCCGGGCGTGGGATTTTCGGCTGCTCAGCAATAAATTTTTCAATAAGATCAATCGGATCTGCCCCTGTACCATTATCGTTCTCAATTAACTCAAGAATATCGGTATCGTCAGTTGGTAATGGTTTACTATCGGGAATTATGGTTTTTGTTGGCTTTTCATCATTCCCTAAAAGTTCTAAAGTGCTTTCGGTATCACTGCTCTTTTTACGAGGGCGGCCACGTTTTTTGGGCGTTTTTGGTAAAGTTCCCTCTACGTTAGGTTTTACATCGATATTTTCTGGTTTTGGCTCTACCTTTTGGGTCTCGGTTGTAACCTCTACTTTATTTGATGGTTTATTTTGGTTTTCGATTTCCGAAATAATTGTGGTAAAATAACGCCTATCGGGAATAAAAAGGGCATGCCTGGGCAATTCCCCTTTAAAAAGGTCTTTATCGGTAATAAACATTTGCTGAAGGAGAACCGATCGAGCAGCGCTAAAGTAAGGGTATTTTCTGACCAGCTCATTTAACTCATCGAGGTCGGCTTGGTTACCCTTGTTGCCCTTTTCCAGTAGGTTAATGAAACTATGCTTGTCCATGGCTTACCAGTTTGATGCCGCTGCATTAAAAATATCATCGATTAGCTTTTCAACAATCTCCTGAACCAGGGCCTGCTCCACCTGGGAGAAATTCTGGTTGCTGCTAAATACAGCGTATTGCGAAAAGGTTTTATCAAAGCTTTGCTTTGGGTCAATGGCGTTTACAAATTTCACCTTAACAGCAATGGTTAGCCGGTTTTGAGCAGCAATCTCATCGCCTTGAATTGCAGTTGGCGAAACATCATAGGTGACAATCTGGCCGGAAAAGGCAAAATCGCCAAAATCAGGAACTGGCGTTAAACGGGTTTGGGTTAAGAATCTATTCTTTAGCTCCTCGGTTATATAGTTGGCCAGCGTTGGGTTTACAATACTTGCAAGATTCTGGAATAGCTGTACGCTATACGTTTTGGCTTCGGGGGGTATTGATGCGCCGGTAAAGCTATAGCTCACCTTGCAGCTATTCTGCGAGATCATTGCGAATACTATAATCAGCGGTATAATAATCTTTTTCCTGAACATAATCAAAGGTTAATATTGTACTCCTTAATTTTTCGGTATAGCGTGCGTTCTGAAATTCCCAAATCCATGGCAGCCCATTTTCGCCGGCCATCATGCTTTTCAAGTGCCTTAACTATCAGTTCCTTTTCTTTTTCCTCCAGCGAAAGGGTTTCCTCCTGAATTTCCTCAGTATCCTGAATATCATTTAAATCCTTAACAAACGACTTTGTTTCTGTACCACGCGCAGGTGCCGATGATATAATTGGATCGACATGTGTAACGCCCAAATCCTGAAATACGGGCGAAGAATGAACATGCTCAGGCGAAACCACGCCGTTGCGCATAAGATCGAACACAAGCTTCTTCAGCTCATTCATATCGCTGCGCATGTCGTAAAGTATCTTGTAAAGTATTTCCCGTTCGGTGGCAAAGGTTTGCTCATCAACCAACCCCTTTTTGTGGTAAAGGGTAGGTAAGCGCGAAGCATTGTAATCGGGCAGGTAACGCATTAGCGTTTCGGAATCAATTACCCTTTTCTGTTCAATTATCGAAATTTGCTCCGTTACATTTTTGAGCTGGCGGACATTGCCAGGCCAGTAGTATGATATGAGAACCTTTCGTGCCTCATCGTCGAGCGTTATTGCTGGCATACGGTACTTTTCGGCAAAATCGGTAGCAAACTTGCGGAAAAGCAATGGAATGTCCTCCTGCCGCTCGCGGAGCGGTGGTATGTATATGGGAACAGTGTTCAATCGGTAGTATAAGTCCTCGCGGAACTTATTTTCGGTGATTGCTTCAACAAGATTTACATTTGTAGCAGCAACCACGCGCACATTGGTTTTTTGAACCTTCGACGAACCAACCCGAATGAATTCGCCGGTTTCAAGTACCCTCAGCAGGCGAACCTGAGTGGATAGAGGAAGTTCACCTACCTCATCGAGAAAGATGGTACCGCCATCGGCAACCTCAAAGTAACCCTTGCGGCTATCGGTAGCACCGGTAAAAGCTCCTTTCTCGTGCCCAAAAAGTTCCGAATCAATTGTCCCTTCGGGAATGGCACCGCAGTTAACGGCAATGTATGCTCCGTGCTTGCGAGCACTATAGCTGTGAATGATTTGCGGAAACACCTCCTTACCCGTACCGCTTTCACCGGTAATAAGTACCGAAAGGTCAGTAGGTGCAACCTGCCGTGCAATGTCGATGGCTCGATTCAATGCCGGCGAGTTGCCAATTATACCAAATCGTTGCTTTATGCTTTGAACTTCCATTTCGATTCGTTAACTGACAAAATTACATATTTTTCTTATGAATTCTGCCACACTGGGCGAGTTTTTGTGTGAAACTTGGTAAAAAACATCTTCAATATTAAAGAGGATAGCCCCAGCGCGCTAACTTTTCCTTTGCAACCCATTGTGAAAGGTGTTGATTCGATTGCTTATATCGCAAATCAATCCAATGATGCACTTTTTTATTAAATTTATATTTGGGGAAATTAAAATACTTTTCGATAGCAAGGGTTAAACTTCTTGAAATTCGAAAAATGCCGGGGAAATTCATAAAGTATTGTTTAAACGGGGTATTACCAAGGGAAAACCGATTCAGAAAACGCTGTTTTTGTAAGGCAATGCAGGAATATCGCGTATTAACTCGGTTGAACGTTAGGTCTTTAGGTATATCGAGTTGAAGTGTATTACAAAACAGAGTGATGAACCGATTGGGATTTTCGGCAAAATCCTCATACAGAAAAATATGAACCTTATCCTTCCCAAAAAGCGAGATGTATAGCTCTATCAGCTTATCGTACTCAAAAAGTTTGGTGTTAAAAAGATGGTAGCCCATAAAGGGCTTATTGAACATAGGCCTAATGCCTAAAAATCGGGTAGGTGAATATGTTCCACCGGTCATAATGTAGTGGCTGTAAGCCGATTCCAATGCAGTATGCTGATTCCGAATGAGTATTACCACCTGCGAGTCAGGGAATGTTTCATGAAGCCTCTGCGACATCAACATCACAAACTCCCCATTCCCAAAACCGATATCCAACCCCCCAACTAAAATCTCATCGCATATAATTAGCCTTTTACTACCTGCCTCACCATTTATCCATCCCCGTAAATGGCTGGGTGAGTATGAATAAATATCAGTAAAAACCAATCTGTCAAAAACATCCTTTCTATTTAAAGGATATACCCCTGAAATGTTGGGATAAAATTCATTCTGAAACCATTTTGTGGCTGTTTTCGGATACCCTATATGTAGAATTGGCAATTTCATAGATAATATCCATAACCTTCCAGCACGCGCCTGTCGAAATACTTTGTAAGCTCACAATTATACTGACTGTAAAAATTTTTAATATACTCTAAATCCTTTTGGGTTAGAAAATCATCCTCGTTCAGGTAGCGTCCGAAAACGGGCATTGGGTTAAGGTGCTTTATAACCCCACGACCAACGGTTGTCATACCCGGAATATGGCAAATAAAGCGCTTGCGTCCAACCGGTTTTTTGTAAAAATGGTTTACTAGCTTGAGCAGCGGCATACAAAAACGTCTTAACCCCCTGTTTGTTGGGTTAAAGTCGATTTTATCCCAATCGACCTCCATACCAAATTGCTGGCAAAACTTTTCCATGAATTTCCTGTTGTTTCTTTTAAAATCCTCATACAGGAAAATTTTTACCTGCTTTTCGCTAAAAAGATTAATGTAATGTTCAATTAACCGACTATAAATCAAATGCTCAAAGCTAAAAACCTCACCGGAATACAGCCAACGCTTAAAGCTATACGTCCCTCCATTTTTAACATATTGCTGGTAAGCCGAAGGGATAAGCGATTGCTGACGGCGAATAAAAATAATTACTAATGCATCAGGGAACAATGCTTTTAGCTTATACGAAATTCCATATGAGAAGTACCCATAGCTAAACCCTGAGTTTATGGCTGTTGCAAAAAATTCAGAGCTAATTAAAAGGTTAGAACCCTCACTAAGAAGTTCATCTCTAACACCTTTTGGATTAAAAGCAAAACAATCGGAATTCAAAATTAAACGATTGGCTTCGCGCCACGAAACAAACCGGGTATTTGTAACATTTGGAAAGAAAATATCCTGCAGCCATGTGGTTGCTGTTTTTGGATAACCTATATGAATAAATACTTTCGACACCTAAAAAAAGTTTTTTGTGTAAATATAATGCCGGTTGCGTTACAATATGAGTACTTTTACGTATAAATACTAATTTTATTACTATTTTTGATTTTGATAAAAAATGAATTTGTGTTTTTAATTCACAATCATTTATTTGTGCTTTGTGGCTCAATTTTTGAAGTAAAAATAAAAATACATACCATGAAAGCTAAGAAGTTGCTTTTAACGCTTATGGTTGGTTTAGCAGCAACCATAGGCCATTCCCAAAACGGTTGGGTTTGGTTGAAACAGTTTACCCAATCACCCAACCCGAACCAGGCAAATGAGCTTGATATATACCAAATAAGGTATGCCGAATCGGGGAATATATATATTTTAGGTTCGTATAAATCCCATTTTATATTGAATGGCAATACCTACAACGGGTACCCTGATCAATCATCCACCAAACTCGATATTTTTCTAGCTAAGCTCAATGCGGCAGGCAATACGATATGGGTAAGAACCATGGGTGGGAGTGAGGGTGACCAACCCGATGACCTAGCGCTTGATGCTCAAGAGAATGTCTATGTGTCGGGATTTTTTCAGGGAACTTGCGAATTTGGTTCGGGCAACTCCCTTACATCCAGCGGAGGTAACGACGGTTTTATAGTAAAGTACAACTCAAGTGGAACCTTCCAGTGGGTTCGCAAAGCCGCATTTGGGATTTCAGGAAACGAGCGTATCTCAGCCATTACTATTGGGAGAGATGGCAATCTTTACGTTGCCGGTATGTCGCAGAGCTCATCATTCACTGTGAGCGACGGAACAAATGGTCAAAACTATACCAATGCCGATGGTAATCGCGACCTATTCCTTGCCAGCTTTACTCCATCGGGGACCTATCGTTGGTCAAGACAAATACCTGGAAATAATAACTCATCCCTTTTACGGTCTATAGCTGTTGATGAAACCAACAACCTTTACGTTGGTGGAGCCTTAGCCGGCACCCTTACCATCGATGGAACACCATACACATCTGCCGGTAGCGGCGATATTATTCTGGTTAAAGCCAGGCCTAACGATGGTTCAGCCATTTGGGTTCGCAAGGGAGGAAGCACATCAGATGACCAGCTCAACAGCATTGCAGTTTACGATAACTTTGCCTACCTGATTGGCTACATTCAGGGAACAGGAACTATTGATAGTACATCAACCCAACAATCGTCGCAGTTCTCCACTGCTGGTAGTAACGATATCTTTCTGGCTAAGTACAACCTGGATGGCAGGTTGATCTGGAAAAGAACCATAGGTTCAACAGGGGGCGATGTGGGTTATGGGCTTAACATTTTTAATAACATTCTGGTAGCTACAGGATACTTTTCAAATTCCATCAACTTTAATCTTAACACAATTACGTCGGGTGGTAATAACGATGCAGCATTCTTTGTCTTCGACGTGGAATCAAATGCCGTTCTGGCCAAGTCGGTATCGGGAACTCAGGACGATCGTGGACAGGGTGTCGCCCTTGATACACTCTACAACGTTTACTTTGGAGGATATTTTACATCACCAACCCTAACAGTTGGAACTTCAACTTTAACTAACTCCGCTTCAACCTATAAAGATCTTTTCCTTGCCAAGAACCATAACGATTTTACTGCAGCTTTCACCTACAAGAAAAATGTTAGCTGTAATGGTGGCTCCGATGGAGCCCTTACCGTTACCCCATACTTTGGGAATCCGCCATACACCTACAGTTGGAAACTTAATGGCAATCCCTATTCTGCCACCGATTCATCAATCACCAATCTGGTAGCAGGAACATACCAGGTAACCGTAACCGATAACAATTCCAACCAATCTACCGTTAGCTATACTGTTACCCAGCCTACGGCACTATCACTTAGCCATACTAAAACCAATGTGAGTTGCTATGGCAAACAGGATGGCTCAATTAATCTAACGGTATCAGGCGGAACCTCTCCTTATAGCTACTTCTGGACAACCGAAAACGGTTGTGGGCAAGTGATTGATACCGAAGATCAAAACAGTTTATCGGCTGGCGATTTCCAAGTTACAGTAACTGACAAGAATGGCTGTCAGACAAACGGTAACTATACCATTACCCAGCCCACTAAAATTTCAATAGCGGGAACGGTTACAAACATTACCGGTGCTGGAAGTAATGGTGCTGTTGACGTTACCGTTAGCGGAGGTTCGGGTACCTACTCCAGCTATTCATGGAAACTTGGAGGAACCGAGGTGGCAACTACTGAAGATATTTCAGGCCTCGATGTGGGTGGAACCTACAAGATTACTGTTACCGATAATACTGCATGCAAGGATTCCAACTCCTTTGTTGTTCTCGATGAACGGGTATTTTATGCATGGGTATCGGCTCAAACCAATGTAAACTGTAAAGGCGACCATACCGGTTCTGCAACCATATCGTATGCCAATAACGTTGGCACAGTTACTATTTCATGGTCAAGCGGCGAAACCACTTTCACCATTACTGGTAAGCCTGCTGGTAGCTACACTGCAACTCTAACTGACGATAATGGCACACCCGGCGATACTGGAGATGACAAAACCGCAATTGTAGATGTTGAAATCACCGAACCTGCTCAAATACTTGATGGTACTATTGTTTCGTACCCAACCACCTGTTACGGTGGCAGCGATGGTATTCTGGATTTAACCCCAAGCGGAGGAACAGGCCCTTACATCTACTCATGGAATACTACACCGGCTCGAACTACCCAAGACCTAAATAACCTACTAGCAGGAACCTACGAGGTAACCATTACCGATAGCAAAGGGTGTACAACCGTAAAATCAGGTACAGTTAGTCAACCTGCCGACATATCATTCTCATTTATTGCAACAGAACCCACCTGTTACAACAGCTATACCGGGGAGTTAAGCGTTAACAACCTTACAGGTGGTACAGCACCTTACAGCTACCTATGGTCAAATACCCTCACCACACCTACAATATCAAACATAAAAAGCGGAAATTACTGGCTGAAAGTTACCGATAGCAAAGGATGCAACAAAACCAACTCAACCTACCTTGGACAACCCACGCCGATTAGTGTATCACACTCCGAAAATAAACCTACCTGTCCCGAATCGAAGAACGGAAGCATAGGTTTAACTGTAAGCGGAGGTACACCTGGTTATACCTATTTCTGGACTGGCCCCGATATAGTTAATGCCACCGATAAAGACCAAGTAAACCTTGGCCCGGGAACCTATACGGTTACCGTAACCGATGCAAACCTCTGCACAAAAGAGTATCAAGTGGTTCTAACATCAGCAAATCCAACCCCAACAGTAAACCTAACAACCAACGATGCCGACAACTCGATATGTCCGGGTACCGAGGTTATATTCACAGCTAGCGGGGGGGCAACCTATGAATTTTTCCTGAACGGGTTAACAGTTCAAGGGCCTGGAACAGCCTATGCATATAGCAACTCGTCGCTAGTTGATGGCGATCAGGTATTTGCTGAGGTAACTTCGGCGGCAGGTTGTAAGGCAAGCACAAACACAATAACCATAACCGTTTTCACCCTACCAACGGTTACCGCAAATGCCAGCCAGAACCCAATCTGTCAGGGCGATGGTGTTACATTAACCGGTGGTGGAGCCGTATCGTATGTTTGGGATAAAGGGGTAATTGACGGAGAGGTTTTCTACCCTGCCGCAACCGATACCTATACAGTTATTGGAACCGATGCTAACGGTTGCCAGAATATAGCACAAATTACTGTAACGGTTAACCCGGTTCCCAATGCGGTAATTAGCACTACCGATCCGCTGGAGTATTGCGCCGATCAAACAGTTAGCACACTATTTACCGCATCGCCAAACGATGCCTCATTCTTCCAGTGGATAAAGGACGGACAAAATATTTCAGGAGCTCATACCAACTCTTACACCGCTACGGAACCAGGTTTCTACTCCGTTTACCTTATCAAGAATGGTTGCTGGAGCATTAGCGATGAAGTTGAAGTTATTGTTCATTCTCTACCAACTGTTACCCTTGCCGATTTTACGCCCATTTGCATGGATGCTGCCCCAATCACCCTCGATGGCGGCTCGCCTGCGGGAGGTGTTTACTCCGGTAATGGGGTTACAGGTAACACATTCGACCCTGCCGCTGCTGGTGCTGGCACGCATACCATCACCTACACCTACACCGATGGAAACGGATGCGTGAACTCAGCCTCCAAGGATATTACCGTGAACCCATTGCCCACCGTTACCCTTGCCGATTTTACTCCCGTTTGCGTGGATGCCGCACCCTTCACCCTCGATGGCGGTTCGCCTGCGGGTGGCGTTTACTCCGGTAATGGGGTTACAGGTACCACATTCGACCCTGCCGCTGCTGGTGCTGGTACGCATTCCATCACCTACACCTATACCGACGGCAACGGTTGCGTGAACTCAGCCTCCAAGGATATTACCGTGAACCCATTGCCCACCGTTACCCTTGCCGATTTTACTCCCGTTTGCGTGGATGCCGCGCCCATCACCCTCGATGGCGGTTCGCCTGCGGGGGGTGCTTACTCCGGTAACGGGGTTACAGGTAACACATTCGACCCTGCCGCTGCTGGTGCTGGCACGCATACCATAACCTACACCTACACCGATGGAAACGGTTGCGTGAACTCAGCCTCCAAGGATATTACCGTGAACCCATTGCCCACCGTTACCCTTGCCTATTTTACTCCCGTTTGCGTGGATGCCGCACCCTTCACCCTCGATGGCGGTTCGCCTGCGGGGGGTGTTTACTCCGGTAATGGGGTTACAGGTAACACATTCGACCCTGCCGCTGCTGGTGCTGGTACGCATACCATAACCTACACCTACACCGACGGCAACGGCTGCGTGAACTCAGCCTCCAAGGACATTACCGTGAACCCATTGCCTACCGTTACCCTTGCCGATTTTACTCCCGTTTGCATGGATGCTGCGCCCATCACCCTCGATGGCGGTTGGCCTACCGGCGGAGTTTACTCTGGCAACGGGGTTTCGGGTAGTACATTCGATCCGGCTGCTGCTGGTGTTGGCACGCATACCATCACCTACACCTACACCGATGGAAACGGTTGCGTGAACTCTGACGCTAAGGATATTACTGTTAAGCCTCTACCCACAGCTGCAATATCAACATCCGATCCTACTGTCTGGTGCGAGGGTACAACCATTAACGTAACCTTTACAGCCGAAACTGCCGATAGCTACCAATGGTTGCTGAATGGTAATCCGATTTCAGGCGAAACAAACCCAACCTTGAATGTAAGTGCAGCAGGCATATACAGCTTAAGTGCCACAACAAACGGCTGTACAGCCATAGGCAACACCATTGAGGTAATTGTGATTAGCACCCCTGCTGTTTCGATTGAAACCACTGACCCAGCCAACTGGTGCGAAGGTGACGAGGTTAATGTAATATTACAAGCTAATCCATCAGGTGGATCGGCCTACCAGTGGCGCAGGAATGGCAACGATATTGACCAAGCAACCCAACCCCAATACCTAGCTATTGAGGCAGGTGCTTATAGCGTGGTTGCCACTTTTGCCGGCGGTTGTCAGGCCTCCTCAAGCGACTTCATAATTACCGTTAATCCCTTGCCTTTGATAGATCTACCTAACGATACAATAAGAATTGACACCACGCAGCAATACACCCTCGATGCGGGAACAGGATTCTCCAGTTACCTATGGAACAATTCAACTACTGAACAAACCTTACTGGTTGATGGTCAAACCTATGGTGAGGGCATCTTCAAGTTCTGGGTAACAGTTGCCAATGAGTTTGGTTGCGCCGCCACCGATACCGCTGTTGTAAAAATAGCCCTACCAAACTCTCTCCCAATTGACAAGATGTATAGCATTAGCATTTACCCCAATCCCACAACAGGTAATTTCAGCATAAAAATCACAGGCTTTGAACCCGGAAGGTACAAGCTGGAATTTTACAACGCAATAGGTAATAAAGTAAGATCCAGAGATATTGTCATTGAAAACACCGAAAGTGATATTTCCGATAATATTGAGAGGCTTCCCAAAGGACTATACTACATCAAGTTTGGTAATTCTAAGAAGTATCTGATACGGAAATTAATTCTCGAATAAAAAGTAAGGGGCTACATCTTCGGTAGCCCCTTACTTTTTCAATCTTTCAATTACTTCAATATATGCCAAAGCAACCTTTTCCCATAAGAAATTGCGCTCAATGGCTTGAATGTTCTGCTCTTTTACCCTATTAATCTCAACATCATTTAGTTTTTCAAATTTGGAAATACAATTTCCCAATGTGGATGCGTTGCTGAAATAGAGCCCCTGCTCTCCCAATATATCACGATTAAAAGGATTATTGTGTGCAATAATGAAGCAACCACAAGCCATTGCCTCTAGTAACGAAGGGTTAGTACCTCCAGCCGAATGCCCGTGGATGTATGCTTTGCAGTAAAATCTCAAGCCATTTAAGATTTGCTGGTCATAAATGACACCCAAGAAATGAATGTTTCTAAAACTCCTGTATTTCCTGTCAATTTTTTTTGCATAACTTGATGTAAAATCGCCAACAACCAGGCATGCCTGGCCACTCTGGGCAAAGTAGCTTAATACTGCATCAACGTTGTTTTCAGGGGTAATTCTTGTAATAAGTAGATAATATTCTTTGATGTGCAATTTATCTAATACATCTGGTCTGCCAGGGGCTTGCATTAAGGGGTGAGCACCGTAAGGAATATAGTGCAGTATTCTTTTATACCTATTTGAGTAGTACTGGACTAGCGCTCTGTTGTCGCAAACAAGTTGTGCCGATAGCTTAAAGGCAAGATACTCCGAAAGGCGCAAGTAACTTTTAGCAATCCAGCCCCATTTCTTACGCCTATGCTCAATCCCATCGGGGTTAGTAATTATTTTACTCCGTACTGATGCCGATACAAAAAGCAGCAATGGAGCAAATGAGTGGCCACATTCAATAACTACATCAATGTTATTCCTTATTGCCCATTTAAGGGAGATGTAATCGTAATAAAGTGTAGCCAGGTTTGATGTGAGAAATCTTGGTACCCTTAAGTTAACCGTAAAAATGTTATTGGCATTGAGTTCCTCACAGGAATGAGTTGCAGGACTGGTTACATAGACCATGTAACCCCTTTTGCTAAGCTCCTGCGATAGTTCTTCGGCAAATCGTTCGAAACCACCGTACCGGTTGGGAATACCGCGAGTGCCCAGAATAGCTACTTTCATTGCTTTTTCACTTCAATGCGCGGCACAGTGAAGTAAAATGTTGAACCTTTGCTTACCACACTCCTAACCCCAATTGTACCTCCGTTTTTCTCAACAAACTCTTTGCAGAGTATTAACCCCAACCCGGTACCGCTTTCCTCGTTAGTGCCTAGAGTGGTTGGGTTCGAATCGATGCGGAAAAGTTTTTGAATTACCTCATCGGGTATTCCGACCCCAGTATCAATTACTGAGACTCTATAGTGTTCAGGTTCGGCATCAACCTGAACAACAACTTCACCATTCTTAGGGGTGAACTTTATGGCATTGCTAATAAGATTACGAACAACTGTGGTAATCATATTAACATCAAAATATGCGTAAGAATCGGTTGGTAAGGCCCAGTAAAGGTTTATCGATTTGTTAAGTGCTGTTCCCTTAAGTAAATCAATGGTATCGTTTATAACATCGGCCAGGTTTGCCATCTGAGGTTTGGGTGTCAACCTTCCGGTTTGTAGCATTGACCACTGTAATAAGTTCTCGAGCAGGTTAAATGTCTTGTTTGAGTACTTGTAAATCTGCTCAATGAACATGTGCAGGTTGTTTTGATCAAAGTTTGCAAACTCTTTGGCTAACAACTCCGATAGGGAAAGAACTGTACTGAATGGGTTTCGAAGATCATGGGCTATTATGGCAAAGAACTTATCTTTCATTTGATTCAGCTGTTCTAACTCCCTGCGCTGTAATTCGATTTCCTCCTTTTGTTTTTTTATCTCGATATTTTTTGCTGTTAGCTCTGCCTCAAGTATATTGTAATCTCTTAAACGCCAAACCAAACCAAGTAAAAGAGTTCTGGAAAGGCTTGGTATTTTTTGTAAAAATCTATTAAACTGATCCTGGTGTAACCTAAGTAAAACGGAATCCTCCATTGCAGTTACTGCTGTGGATCGAACTGAGGAATCGAGGAGTGAGTACTCGCCAAAATACTGATTTGGGCCAAAAGTGGCAAAGGTGTGGTTACCATCGTGGGCTTTAACCTTTCCGCTTACTACAATGTATAATGAGTAGTCCCTATCTCCTTTGTTGAATAACCGTTCGTCTTTTTTAACCTCACAAGACTCAAGTACCGATGCAATTTTACGAAGAGTTGAATGATCAACCTCCTTGAAAAGAAGAATTGACCTTAAACAGTCAATCCTTTTCAAGAGCTCATCATCCCTATGTTTTTTAAATATATTTAGCATGGAAATTTTTTACATAAAATGGTACTGCCAAATTAAATAAAATTCTTTAATATCTGCATAAACAATCATTTTTTTGTAATATTGTGAAACGTAAATAGCATAATTAGAACGGCTATGAGATTAAAACTTACCATCCGGCAGAAAATTCTCTACTACATCCTGGGTAGTGCTTTTATTATTTTTTCAATAGTATTTTACTTCATTAGCTCTTCGTCGCGCCGTTTAGCATACGAGCAATCCATAAAGTTAACCAATAGTTATGCCCGACAGTACGCCCTTAACATTGAAAGTTGGATAAACCAAGATTTTGCTGTAACCCGGACGCTTGCTGCTGCATTCATGGAGTATAGGCAGGTGCCCTTTGAGCAATGGCAAAAGCTAATCTACCCCATGTACAATAGGGTTATCCAAACCACTCCGCATATAGATGCATACTGGGATAGCTGGGAGTTAAGTAATCTTGACCCCAACTGGACTCTACCTTATGGCCGACACTTCTACATTGTTTACAAGCAAGATGGGGTTTACAAAACAAAGTCCGAAATGCGCAGCTTAACCGGCGACCCCCCAACCTACGGCAGTATGAAAAGTGCAGCCAGGGAGATCATTGTTGAACCTTACACATCGGAACTCCAACGGGGGCAAATGATGACTACCCTCTCATCGCCACTTCTTGAAAATGGAAAGTTTATTGGATTGATTGGTGCTGACCTAATACTTACCCGCTTTCAGCAACTGGTAAATACCATTAAACCTTACCCCAATAGCTATGCTTTTTTGCTATCCTACAAGGGTGCTTTTATTGCACACCCTGATTCTACAATTTTCAAAAAGAATATCACCGAGGTTTTACCTGAGTTCAATAATCAACACAACATACTAGCCCAGGTTCAGAAAGGGAAAGCCTTCAATTTCATCCATCAAAATAGCAAGGGCGAAAGGATATACTACACCTTTGAACCAATTAGAATAGGTAATACACAAACACCATGGTCAATTGGTATTGCTGTTCCTGTTACTGATATTATGGCTCAAGCAAACAGGAGCTACAACACAAGCCTCTTCATCGCCTTGGTAGGTTTACTGGTAATTATTTTTATGGTTTACTTTGTTTCCAACAACATTACATTACCTATTAAAAAAATCACGCAAATTCTAAATGAGTTTGCTAAGGGAAAGATTGTAAGCCGTATTGACATTAGAACCTCATCGAACGATGAAATAAGCCAAATGGTTGAAGCGGTAAGCGCCTCGCTTGCTGGTGTAAACTCTAAAACCTCATTTGCCCGCGAGATTGGTGCAGGGAATCTAAATGTTGACCTTTCGTTGCTAAGCGATGAGGACCAGCTAGGTAGGTCGCTTATTGAAATGCGCGATAATCTCCGTAGAGCTCGCGATGAAGAAGAAAAACGAAAGATTGAAGAGGAAATGAAGCGGTGGACCAATGAGGGAATGGCAAAGTTTGGTGAGATACTCCGGCAGAACAACAACAACCTTAGCCTGCTAAGTCAGGAACTTATTAAGAATCTAGTTTGGTACCTGAACGCTCAGGTTGGTGGGTTATTCGTTTTGAACGAAAACAAGGAAACCGGCGATAAAACCTTTGATATGGTTGCCATGTTTGCATACGACAGGAACAGGGTAATGCAACGAAGCTACCATTTTGCCGAAGGTCTTATTGGTGCTTGCGCAGCAGAGCGCGACGCTATCATTTTAAAGGAAGTTCCACAGGATTATATAGAGATTACCTCAGGACTTGGTGGTACAAACCCCAACTACATAATAGTTGTTCCTTTGATTTTTGAAGAGGAGGTTATGGGTGTTATTGAGATTGCCTCGCTTCAGGAACTTAAAGAACACGAAGTCCAATTCCTGAAGGATATTGCCAAAAGCATTGCATCGACCCTGCATACTGTAAAGGTTAATACCCTAACAGCTGAACTTCTGATGAAATCGAAAGAGCAAGCGGAAATGATGGCCGCCCAGGAGGAAGAGATGCGCCAGAACATGGAGGAACTCCAAACCACTCAGGAAGAGGCTGCCCGAAAAACCCTTGAACTCGAGGGGTTAGTTAATGCCCTTAATGCTGCTGCTTTTGTTATGGAATACGATACCAGGGGATATGTGATTAACATTAATGACAGCTACCTCAACTTCCTTGGAGCAAATCGTGACGACATAATTGGGTTGCACCACTCTGAAAACCTAATACTATCCGATACCGAAAAAGCATCGTACGATAAGCTGTGGAACGATATTCTCAGGGGAAATATCCGTAAGCATAAAACCCGCATGAGGGTTAATGGTCAGGAACATCTACTCCTTGAGACCTATACTCCAATTTTTGACCATGGTGGTCAACTGCTGAAAATTTTAAAAATAGCAATGGACATTACCAACATCTAAAAAACAAAATCAACCACGTATCCAGAATGATTCCGAATATTGATTACAATACCTGATTCAAAAATCAGGTATTGTCCTTTTATGCCAACCAGTTTACCTTCAATTGCATTAACTTTTTCCAGATTGACTGATCGTACCATATCGGAAAGCTGAATTATTGGGTAGCTTACACGGTAAACCACATCGCCTTCAGGAATGTAGATGAAATTTTTACCGTTTATAAATTCAAGCGCTTTTGCTTTATAGGTCAAAAAATCGGGCGGAAACTCGCTTGAATCGGTAAGCATACGCTGCCAAGCCGTTTTATCGGCAAAAATCTTTTTTAGTTCAACCTCAACTAAACCTGCAGTATACCGGTTTGGGGTATTACATACCTTTACAGCATAGGTTGCTCCCTGATCAACCCAACGGGTTGGTATTTGGTGATACCTTGTAACACCAACCTTTATTCCTCCGGTCCATGCCAGGTAAACGTAGTGTAGCACAAGACAATTTGCCTTGGCAAATTCCAAATCACGGGCAATACCCTCGTGTGCTCTGCACAGTTCAGGCCTCAGAACGCAATCCTCAGCTTCGGGTGCTTTTACAAAACAAGGGTAACAAAACCCCTGACCAAACAGCTTCTTCGTTTCATGTCCGCAATGTATACAACGGTTAATGTGTTGGTACTCCAAACGTATTCCCCTTCCAATTAAATCCTTTAGGTTTACCCTACCTGAGTCCATATCTATAAAGTACTCGGGAAGAATATTGTACTCATCGCCGGTATTATTGAAACCCATTTTTGTAAGCATCCCTTTCATGGCAGATTTGTTTTTAATGAGAAAACTGCATTTTACATATGCTTTCCTATTGAAAATGCTGCAAACGCAGAATAAAGAACATTGCTCAACTAATGAGATTTAAAGATAAGCATTTAAAAGAAAGCTTAAAGTTCTACAAAAAAACCGCTATGTTAAACCGTGTTAAATATACTACTATGTATTACATAGTATTATTTTTTTGCTTATATTTGTAAAGAATAAATACTAGTTATTGCATTGCAGCAAATAAAAAGTCAAACCAAACAGCATGAGATATGAAACGTACAATTTCAGTGAGTTTAAACGGTAAAGCCTATATGCTTGAAGATGATGCCTACCATGCCCTAGATCGATATCTCAAGGGTCTGGAGGCTCACTTTGCAAACGATCCCAACAAAAAGGAGATAGTTGGCGATATTGAAAGTAGGATTGCCGAACACTTCGATGAGTTCATAAAGGTTCCAGGACAGGTGGTAAACCTTGAAGAGGTTAATCGGGTAGTTCACCTAATGGGGAATATTAATGACTTTGACCCCACAAACACCAAGGCAGCTTCAGAAAATGAAAGGGTTTACCCCAAGCTTTACCGCGATGTGGACGATAGAATTCTAGGCGGGATATGTACGGGTATGGGACACTACTGGCGGGTTGACCCTGTTCTTTTCCGTTTAGTGTTTTTTCTGCTAACCCTATGGGGAGGTCTAGGGGTGCTAATCTACATCGTTTTATGGGTGGTTGTTCCACCCGCCATTACCCCTACGCAAAAACTTGAGATGAAGGGTGAAAAAATAAACATAAACAATATGTAACCCCCTTTTTAAAATGGAGAGCGGGATGGATAATAAAATATGCACAACATTACAACAATACCTAAGTTGAAGCCATGAATCAGGAAATAGAAAATGCTAAAGCACAAATGCGAAAGGGCGTACTTGAGCTATGTGTTTTAACAGTACTTTCGAGAGGCGATGCATACGCAAACGACCTTATAAACCAGCTTAAACAGGCTAAAATGATTGTGGTTGAGGGTACTATTTACCCTTTGCTTACACGGCAAAAAAATGCTGGATTACTTACCTATCGCTGGGAAGAGTCGCCGCAAGGCCCCCCAAGGAAGTACTACTCGCTAACCGAAGAAGGCAAAGAGTATCTTGCTGAACTGCTAAATAGCTGGGATGAACTGGTTGAAATGGTTAGCGCCATTCGCAATCAGAAAAATGATTAATTTTTAGGTACCATTAACATTTTTACCATTAATACAAAAACAAATGAATACAACTGTAAATGTTAGTATTGGGGGCTACTCTTTCATACTGGAAGAAAATGCATACAATACGCTCCAGGAATACCTTAACACGGTTAAGGTAAAACTTGGCAACGATAGGGCAGCCCAAGAAACTGTAAACGATATTGAATTCCGAATAGCAGAATTGCTATCCGAAAAAATTACCTTAGGTCAAGTGGTTACCAATGATATTGTAACGCCAATAATTGAGCAAATAGGTAAACCTGAAGATATTGGTGAAAATAACGACTCAACCAGCAATAAACAGTACCGTCCGAAACGTTTATACCGTAACCCCGACGATTCAATTATTGCTGGCGTTTGCGGTGGACTGGCAGCCTACTTCAGGGTCGACCCGCTAGTTTTTAGGATTCTATTTATTGCCCTTCTATTCCTAAAAGGATTTGGCCTGCTACTTTACATTCTGCTATGGATTGCGATGCCAAAAGCTAAGACCCCATTCCAAAAAATGGAAATGATGGGCGATGCCGAGAGCATTGATGAAATTGGCAGGCGTGTTCGAAAAGAGATTAGCAATGCAAGTGATAATCTAAAAAAATCAAAGGCTGGTAACACTGTTAATAAATTAATAAACCTTTTCGGACAGGTTATTCTTTACCTGTTAAAAGCCATGCTTGTTATTGTTAAAATAATTTCTATTACCATAGGAGTTCTTTTAATCGTTAGCATGCTAATGATTTTTATAGCCCTTGTTGGCGCTGTGTTTTTTGCATCGTATAGTCCCGATTTTTCGGGAGTTATTGGTGGGGTTGGTATGACACTCAATGAAATTATTGCAGCGGTTCTTGATATTAGCAGCAGCTACTGGATTACAATTCCCCTATTTTTAACCCTAGCCATACCAATTGTTGCCCTAATTTATGCCGGAATACGGATTCTTTTCAGGTTCAAGGCTAAAGATGGTACAATAGGCATTATTGCTGCTGTAGTTTGGGCTGCTGCCGTTGTAACGCTTTCACTCACATTTTTCTTCCAGATGCGGGGTCTTTCTGTTAGCGAAAAAGTGGTAAAGGAAGTGGAGATATCGCCAGTAAAAAGTAACTCTAAGATTGTTTCGTGCAAATCATACAACTACTTGACTGATAGCACATCGGTAGAGGAAAAGGTTCAAATTTTCGATTGGAAGATTGTTACGCTAAAAGGGAAACATCTGCTTGCAGGCTCACCCACGCTAATTATTGACAAAGGTTTTGAAGCCAAACCAAGATTTGAGGTAATACGCAAAGCAAGAGGGGTTAACAGCTTTACAGCAGAAAATAATGCTAAGGATATTATTTACTCCTTAACATTAAACGATACCCTGGCAATTCTGGATCCGTTATACATTATTCCAGAAAAAACAAAGTGGAAAAACCAAAGCGTAACAGTTAAGCTGTATTTGCCCGAAGGGTACGGTGTATACCTGGATGAAACGCTAATCGATATCCTTGAAAAATATCAACCCTACAGCAATTACTGGCCGGACGAAATGGTTGGGAAAACATGGATTATGACCGCAAATGGTTTACGTATTGCGAGATAAACAAATTTTAGTAAAAAATTTTGCGGTTTACTACATAAGTATTAATTTTGCACTGCTTTAAAAAAGCGAAAGGATTGACCTATGGTGTAATGGTAGCACAGCAGATTTTGGTTCTGTTAGTCTAGGTTCGAGTCCTGGTAGGTCAACCAAAAGCCCCTGAATAAGGGGCTTTTTCATTTTTAGAACCTGAAGTAAATAAAGGGCTTTAGCTCCATGGTTTGAAATTGGATGAGAACAGTTACTACCAGTAAGGCAACTAAAAGTTTTACACTCAAAGGCATAGAAATAAACCGACCACGCAAATACTCCTTGGCATTATAGGGTAATAAGTGGACGATGAAGCCCAACGCAAGAACCAGGAATACATCGGAAAAGGCCAGGGCAATATCCGGAGCAGCTTTAATACCGAAATTGGTAAATATTTGGCTTAGCATATCGGTTGCCGCATTAAAATCGTTTGCCCTGAAAAAAATCCACGACAAGCAAACAACATTAAAGGTGATTATGCCCCAGACTAATCGGGTTGAACGCCTCTCGCTATTAATATTTAATAATTTTAAGTTTGATAGTAACTTTTCAATTGCCAACCCCACTCCATGAATTCCGCCCCAAACAACAAATTTTAGATGTGCACCATGCCATAAACCACCAAGTAGCATGGTTACTAAAAGGTTTATGTAGGTTCTTATCCTACCCTTTCGGTTTCCTCCTAAGGGGATATAAAGGTAATCCCTCAACCATGACGATAACAGTATGTGCCACCGGTGCCAGAAATCGGTTAAACTGGTGGCTTTGTAAGGGGAGTTAAAGTTAATTGGAAGCTTAAATCCAAGTAAAAGAGCTACACCTATCGCGATATCGGTGTAGCCAGAAAAATCGCAATATATCTGCATGGCATAACCATAGGTAGCCATAAGGTTTTCAAAGCCAGTATAGCTAAGAGGATTACTAAAAACCCGATCGACAAAATTTACCGACAGGTAATCGGAAATAACCATTTTCTTCACCAACCCCGCAAGTACTAGAAAAAGTGCATGGCCAAACTCGTTCTTGCTTAATTCATAGCGTCGATAAATTTGCGGAATAAATTCTGCAGCACGCACTATTGGGCCAGCAACCAGCTGAGGGAAAAACGAGACGTAAAACGCAAAATCAATAATATTCCTGACCGGGGCTACTTTCCCTCTATAAACATCAACTGTATAGCTTATGGTTTGAAAGGTATAGAATGAAATTCCAACAGGAAGTACAATGGTGGCAGTATCAAATTTCGTGCTAATGAGAGCGTTGCCCCATAAGGCAAGATGGTTAACCACGGTAAGGTTTGTTCCAAAAGCATTGTTGATAATATCAACAAAAAAATATGCATACTTAAAGTATGATAGTACCGACAGGTTCACAAATACACTTAGTGCCACCAGTAACTTCCTGTTTACCTTGCTATTTGATTTTGATATTGCCAGTCCAATTGAGTAATCGACCAACGTTGAAAACAGAAGAAGCGAGAAAAATAACCCGCTGGATTTAAAGTAGAAGAAAAGGCTAAATGCCAAAAGGTAAGCACTTCGTATAACCGGACGGTTATATACAAACGTGTAACCAGCTAGTAAAACTCCAAAGAAAACCCAAAAGGAAAGCTGAGTGAACATCAACGAATCACCCTCGGTATAGTGAAGAAAGTTCAGAACTATTTCCTTAATATTTATCATAACAATTGGCTACTCAATAAAACCTGAATTATGCAGCGCAAGGTAGAACAACTCGCCCTGGAGCTGATAGCCTCTAGCTGAAAGATGAACTCCGTCGGGCGCTGCTAGCCCATACCTAACCCACTCCTTAATGCTCCCCTTGCCACCCATAAGGCTATAGAAATCCCACACCGGTATCTGATGTTTGGTTGAAATCCCTTTAATTACATTCGACGCCACCTGCACCCTGATATTTGTGCTATTACGATTTATGAGATGATCATTTGGCGTGGTAATAACTATCAATAAGCTAGGCGAAACGATCTTTATTGTGCTAATTAAATTTTCAAAATCTAGTGAAAATTTTAGACTATCAAAGATGTTTGAGTAAGCATCATTGGTGCCCAGGGAAACCACCACCACGTGAGGTTTAATAGATTGAATGTTTGAAAGAAGCTGTTTGGCAAATGAAAATCCGGTGACGGTTGCACCGTTTAAACCTACAGAACTTAAAGAGAATTGGGATTTTGTATTCCAAAGATTCACACCATAAACAGTACACTCAGAATCATTTTTTGCCCTAAATCCTATTACAACACTATCAACATCGCTCTCAAGTTCAAACTCAACAAAATTGTCATGTAAAATAGGTTTTACATTTTGGGGTTCAACCAGAATAGGTGTAAAACTCGATGAGGTAGATTGGTAGAATACATCTACTCTGTTTACCTGTGTTTTGAAGTGGGAGTTAGGCTTCACTTTAAACGATAGGGTTGCAAGGCTATCGGTGGTTTTAACTGCAGCACCAAAAATTCCCGCATCAATTGGAACTTTAGCTCCATTTACCTTTTGGTACTCCCAGCGACCAGTATGGTACGAGGTGTACTCAACAGGATTGTTTGAACCCATTACTGAGTAGGGAAAAACCAAACCGCACGAAACATAGCTACATTGCAACTCATTTGCAAGAAGCGTTTTTAATGTTCTCGATAATATTCCAGCCTGTACATGTGAATCGCCAAAATGAATAATTGTTAGTGGTCTACCGGGTTCAACTACTACTTTTTGGCCAAAGGTGTTTATTATTGTATTAGCAGAATAGTCGAACAATAACATAGAGGGTGATTTGGCGGGCACCAGCAAGTTAACCTGATACGGTAAGTGTATCAGGATAAAAAGAATGGCAATGCTGGTAATATGTAGAATTAACCTATTCATAGCTTACTGAATCAGGGGAAACAGTGGGCCTACTGCTATTAAAATTAAAATTACCTATGGCAATTAACAACGCACTGGCCAACTTTTGGCCAAAGCGCTTAGCCCCATAATTTGTAAAGTGGGTATAATCCTTTGTTGCAAGGGGAGGTTTAGAGTTAACCCATTCAATTATTGATCCTTCCCCACCCATAGCGGAATACCCATCCCAAAACAATGCGCCATTGCTTAAAGCCGCATACCTTTGTGCCTGCAACACTTTATCTACACTTGGGTACGACTTCAGCACGCCATCGAACCGGTTGGCCATATCGGTAACCCCAACAACTAAAATATCGGCTTGTGGAGCAAAACGCTTAACTGCATTTATTTGTTGCTCAATAAGCTTTTGGTAGTAGGCATAGCTTGATAGGTTCGAGGGAACCACATTGATTCCAAACTGCATTATAACCAATCGGACATTTAGTGTTTTGTAAATTTCCGATGCAACCTCAGAATCGAAATGGTTAAAAAAGTTACCGGATGTTCCCCTTAATGCAATATTGCAAACACTAACACCGCTGCCCGATTCGGCAAGCAACCCGTAAAGTTTTACGGTAGTTGAATTCCTAAACTGAATTGAGATTCTCTCAAAACGGCTGGGGAGGTTTACTTTTACCAGATTCACCTTGCTGTAAGGCACAACATGCTTCTCTAGGGTATCGGTTCCATCAATAATAATTTTAAACACATAGGAAGAATCAGAGTTGCCTGCAATTATACTTAAGGTATTAATGATTTGCTTAGCATTAACCTTTATGGAAACAATCTCGCGATACGAATTCGACGGAGCAACCTCAGCAATTGACCCAAGCACACAATCGGGCTTTTGTGTTGGTTTGGCATTAACCGTTGAATTTACATTTACATGCTCTGATAAGCTAACCCTAAAGCCGTTTGGCAAGTACTCAGTATTCCAAATCGGAATTAGGCCTAAACCCTTCCCGCCAAACTTTTCCTGGAGAACGGCTCTGAGCTGGTTAGTAATCCTATCGCCCTCAATTTGGGAATCGCCGTAATGCAGCACGCGAACCATAGTAAATTCATCGCCATTCTTGCCAATTGCACTCATAAATGAACCTAAAGGAGTAATACCCTGTGGCATTTCAAGGGGTAGTGTTTCGGCAATATCGATGCTTTTTTTGGGGAGCATCGGTGAATCACTCCTCGCTCCTATAGATTCTGTATTCGACAATGAATCCAAATTCGGGGTTGACTTTTCAGGGATTGACTCTAATTTTGAGGTTACAGCAGGTTTAATGGAATCGGTTTTAGCGGATACCATTTTTTTATTGTGGCTTGCAAATTGCTCCAAGGGTTTGGGAAAACGAATTAAAAAATCACCTACCCTAAAAGTGCTGCTTGGCATAATTATGGATAGTGATGTGTAAAGAATTGCTACCAACAACATAAAAGCTAGCGTATGGTGCGGCTTGTTCATGAATATGTTTAAAGCTAACGGATTTTAAATGTAATTGTTTTTGATAAATGGTGTATATTAGGTAGCAATAATTAGAAAGTAATTTTGTTTTTAAATTTGATAAATAGTAACTTACAGGTTATTATAACGGCAATGATAAGAGTGTTACATAATCCACGATGTGCAACCAGCCGAAAAGGGCTGGAATACCTGAACTCAAAAAATGTTGATTTTGAAGTAATAAACTATCTGTCAACCGGTTTAAGCCGTGATATTGTGAAAGAGATTCTGCTTAAATCCAACCTAAAACCCATTGAGCTAGTTAGGACCCAGGAAGAATACTACAAGAAATTCCTGAAAGACAAAAAATTTAATGAAGAGGAATGGGTTGAAATACTAACTCAAAATCCAAAGCTTTTAAAACGCCCAGTTGTAATTGGTAAATATAAAGCAGCAATAGGTATACCTGTAGAAAATATCGATAAAGTTTTATAAACTTCCATGACCATGAAATTAAGATCTTTAATTTTAGCCACACTAACACCGATTTTATTCTCCCTAACAGCGTTTTCACAAAACGCCGATTTGGTAAGTATGGAGAATGAAATTCTAAAAATGGTGAACGAGCATAGGAAATCGATTGGTAAATCGGAATTGATGTTTAACGATTACGTTCGCAAAGAAGCTTACATTCATTCCCAGAATATGGCATCGGGCAAGGTTACCTTCAGCCATAAAGGGTTCGATGAACGCTTTAATCGACTGAGCGGCTTTTTGGAAATTACTACCGGAGCCGAAAACATTGCAAATGGCCCCCTAAACGCAAAACATATAGTAAGCGGATGGCTAGCCAGTCCTCCCCATAGAAAAAATATTGAGGATGATTTTAACCTCACAGGAATAGGAATAGCTAAAGCTCCAAACGGTTCATTCTTTTATACCCAGATATTTGTGAAAAGTGCCGAAAAACCTAAGGTTGTACCTAGGGAGTACGAAGCAGAACTTTTACAGCTGATAAATAACCACAGGAAGAGTCTTGGGCTTCCTGCCATTAAAAACGATGAAGGTATTCATACCGAGGCACTCGGGTACTCCCAGCAAATGGCTGCAGGCAAGGTTCCAATAGGCCCTCCAAGTTTCGATAATCCAATAAAATCGCTAATGCGTCGATATAAAGCATCAAAGATGGTTGAACTTATAGGTTATGATTACCTCAAACCGAAAGAACTTTTTGATGCATGGATGAGTAGCACCAGTCAGCGCGATATTATTGAAGGTAATTTCAACCTAACGGGAATAGGAGTATACCAGTCAGTAAACGGCAAAGTGTTTGTTACCCAGGTGTTTCTGCAACAGTAACCAACCTAAAACTAAATACCATGGCAACACCGGAATTCTTTTACCAGGAAAGATTTCCTTTGGAGAAGGACGATACTGAATACAATCTCCTAACAAAGGAATTTGTTTCGACCGCAAAGTTCGAGGGCCAAAAGATTTTAAAGGTCGACCCGGAAGGTTTGGCATTTCTTGCCCACACCGCCATGCACGACATCTCTTTCTTTTACAGGGCTGAACATGTAAAACAAATTGCTGCAATTCTGGAAGATCCGGAAGCCAGTAAAAATGACAAGTTTGTAGCATTGGTCTTGCTCCGCAACGCCGAGATTGCAGCCAAAGGGGTTTTACCGCTATGCCAGGATACGGGGACAGCCACAGTATTTGCAAAAAAGGGTCAGGGGGTTTGGACAGGCGCCAACGACTACGAAGCGCTGTCGAGAGGAATCTATAAAACCTACACAGAGGAAAACTTACGGTATTCTCAAACCGTCCCCCTTGACATGTACACCGAAAAGAACTCAGGTACAAACCTACCGGCTCAAATCGATATTTATGCTACGCCCGGAGATGAGTATGAGTTCCTTTTCATAGCAAAGGGGGGCGGATCCGCCAATAAAAGTATGCTTTTCCAGGAAACCAAGGCACTACTGAATCCCGAAAAGCTGGAAACATTTTTAGTTGAAAAAATTAAGAATTTGGGTACAGCCGCTTGTCCACCCTACCATATTGCCATAGTAATTGGTGGAACATCGGCCGAGGATACGCTGAAGACAGTAAAGTTGGCATCGGCAAAATACCTCGACAATCTGCCAACCTCTGGGAACATTCACGGTAGAGCATTCAGGGATAAAGAGTTGGAAGAGAAAATTCTAAAAGCCACCAACAGTATAGGAATTGGTGCACAGTTTGGCGGTAAATACCTTGCCCTTGACATTCGAATTATACGCCTTCCCAGGCATGGTGCATCATGTCCAGTAGGAATAGGGGTATCGTGTATTGCCGATAGAAATATTAAGGCGAAAATTGACAGTCAAGGAATATGGATTGAAAAACTGGAGAAGAATCCGGGCAAATATATTCCCGATCAGTGGCGTAAGCCCGAAGAAAACGATGCTGTAAGAATCGACTTGAATCAACCCATGTCGGCAATACTCTCCGAACTTACTAAATATCCTGTCGGTACAAGACTTTCACTTACAGGCCCAATTGTAGTTGCTCGCGATATAGCCCATGCAAAGCTAAAGGAACGATTGGATAAAGGCGAAGATCTCCCCGATTACTTTAAAAATCACCCAATTTACTATGCGGGCCCAGCAAAAACGCCTGCCGGCATGCCATCGGGTTCGTTTGGGCCAACCACAGCAGGGCGAATGGATTCATACGTTGAACTATTCCAATCGCATGGTGCAAGCCTGGTTATGATTGCCAAGGGTAATCGCAGCCAAGCCGTGACAGACGCCTGCAAGAAATATGGCGGTTTCTACCTTGGCAGTATTGGGGGCCCTGCGGCCATACTGGCTCAGGAAAACATTAAAAAAGTTGAACTTATTGAGTTCCCTGAATTGGGAATGGAAGCAGTTTACCGAATTGAAGTGATTGATTTCCCCGCATTTATCCTGGTTGATGATAAGGGGAACGACTTTTACAAGCAAGTTATTAAGTAACTTTTTAAAGGGTATCGAAATGAAAAGGCCCGATTTTCGGGCCTTTTACTTATTTCACAAATTTCGATTAAATAATCAACATAGCATCGCCGTAAGTGCCAAAGCGGTATTTCTCCTTAATGGCAACCTTGTATGCATCCATAACCTGATCGTACCCGCCAAAGGCACAAACCATCATTAGGAGTGTTGACAAAGGCAAGTGGAAGTTGGTAACCAACATGTTGGGTACAGCAACCTCGTAAGGCGGGAAAATGAATTTATTGGTCCATCCGCTGTATGGCTTTAGGAAACCATCGGTGGTTACGGAACTTTCAAGGGTACGAAGCACAGTTGTACCAACTGCGCACACGTTATGCTGATCGCGTTTGGCCTTGTTTATGATGCTGGCAGCATCGTCACTTATCCATATCTGCTCGGAATCCATTTTGTGCTTGGTCAAATCCTCAACGTCAACTGTTCTGAAGTTGCCTAAGCCAACATGAAGGGTAATCTCGGCAAAGTTTATTCCTTTAATCTCGAGCCGTTTGAGCAGATGTTTACTAAAGTGCAGACCTGCGGTGGGGGCAGCAACCGCTCCCTCGTGCTTGGCGTAAACGGTTTGGTAACGTTCACGATCCTCGGGAACAGCTTCGCGCTGTAAGATATGTTTGGGAACAGGCATCTCACCCAACCTGTAAAGGGTTTCCTTAAACTCCTCGTAGGTACCATCGAAAAGGAAACGCAGGGTACGTCCACGGCTGGTGGTGTTGTCAATAACCTCAGCTACCAGAACATCGTCTTCGCCAAAATAGAGCTTATTGCCTATTCGGATTTTACGGGCAGGGTCAACCAAAACATCCCAGAGCCTTTGCTCCCGGTTAAGCTCACGGAGCAGGAACACCTCTATTTCAGCCCCAGTCTTTTCCTTATTACCGTATAGGCGTGCGGGAAAAACCTTTGTGTTGTTGAATACTAAAACGTCGTGCTCGTTCAGGTACTCAATAATATCCTTAAAAATCCGATGTTCAATTTTTCCGGTTTTCCTGTTCAACACCATTAGCCTCGATTCGTCCCTGTTCTCAACAGGAAATTTTGCAATTAAATCTTTTGGCAGATTGTACTTAAATTGCGATAGTTTCATATGTATAGTTTTACTTCAATTTACACAAAGATATAACTTGCCACCAGGCGTTGTCAACAGTTTTACCCTTAATTTATTGGAATTTGCAAAGATAATCTATTATTTTAGAGCATGTGCACCTTTTACGGCAATATTTAGTTTTGGTTACCCAAATCGGAAAGTTTTTTTTCAACCTCAGCAATTGTTAAAGCCTGCTCTATTGAAAAAACGCCACTACGCGTACGACGCAATTCTACAAGATGTGCTCCAGTGCTTAAAGCTTTGCCAATATCACGGGCTAGCGCCCTGATGTAGGTGCCCTTGCTGCAAAGTATTTTGATTGTAACAAACGGCAGGTTAAAATCAATAAGATCGATACTCAGAATTTCGATTGGGACAGGATCAAGCTTTGGATCAATCCCCTTTCGGGCAAACTCATAGGCGCGTTTGCCCTTGATATACTTTGCGGAAAATGCCGGGGGTTCCTGCATCTGCCAACCAGTAAATTTTAGTAATACATCTTCAACCAGCTCCCGGTTCACATGGTTGAAAGGGTAAGTGGCATCGACCTCGGTCTCCAAATCGAACGAAGGGGTTGTCTCTCCAAGTTTAATCTTTGCTAGGTACTCCTTGCTATCGGCCGTGAGCTCCATAACCCTTTTGGTAGCCTTACCGGTACAAATAACCAGTAAACCAGTAGCTAACGGATCGAGCGTTCCGGCATGGCCAATCTTAACAGATTTTTCGCCTATGTATTTTTTAATTAACGATCGTAACTTCCCCACAACATCGAATGAAGTCCAATCGTACGGCTTATCGATAAGTAGTATGGTACCCTCTTTAATGCTCTCGAAACGGTTTACCTCCATGGGTTAAGCAAAAATCAGTGCAACTATTCCTATAAGTGCACAGTAAAGTGCAAACCAGTAAAGGTTTCCTTTACGAACAATACGAAGCATAAATGAACAGGCCAAAAAACCCGATACAAATGCAGCAATGAAACCTGCAACAACAGGTACAGTGAGAATGTTTGTAATATCCCCTTTAATAATATCGAGAAAAGCGGCTCCTAGCACTGGTATAATAACCATAAGGAACGAAAAGCGAGCTACCTCATCGCGGTCCTTGCCAAGCAAAAGTCCGGTAGAGATTGTAGCGCCAGAACGACTTAAGCCGGGCATAACGGCAACAGCCTGGGCTAGACCTATGACAAAAGAGTCGAAGTATCCTACTGGCTTTGTGTTTTTGGGTTTTACTATTCGGGTTAAAGCAAGTAGAATGGCTGTAACAAGCAACATGGAACCCACTACCAATAAATTTCCCTCAAAAAGAGTCTCAATTTGGTCCTTGAATAAAACACCTATAATACCAACAGGAACCGCTGATATTAGAAGCTTAAATACGTAATGGGTTTGGCTGTTCAGCTTGAAGCTAAAGAATCCAGAAAATAAATCGATTATCTCCTTACGGAAAACAAGTAGGGTGCTTAAAACCGTAGCCACATGAACTGCAATGCTAAACTCCAAGTTGTTTTCGAGTTGAACTCCAAGCAGAGCCTTTGATAGTTCAATGTGTCCGCTACTACTTACAGGTAAGAACTCAGTTAAACCCTGAATAATGCCAATAATTATGGCCTCAAAAATGGTCATTTCAAATACTTTTAATGATAAAAATTTAGCTATCCTTTTTCTCGCGTTTCATTATGGCGTAACCCACAAATGCGAACCCAAATAGTACAACAACGGGGGCAAGTGTAATGCGTCGGAAACTGAAAATATCGGGGTTAAACACATTGGGATCGGTTGAACCTCCGCCTGCCATAAGAATGAAACCAAAAACAATGATGGCAAAGCCAATTATCATTAGCTTATAGTTCATCCAGCTTAACGGGAAAAGATTTTCCTTGTTCTCATTCTCTTTTTTGGGGGTATTTTTTGCAGACATAACAGTAATATTTTTTTCGGTTAGTAGTATAAGTCATCGGCGCTTAGGCGTAAAAACTTGTTCACGGCCATTAGGGTGGCCAAAAAGTTTATCACAATACCAATGGCGGTAATGGCGGTAAAAACAAGCATAATACTTGCCGGATCAAGAATGGCCATCAAGTCGGCAACCTCCTTGTTTACAGCATACAGTAAGCCTATAAGCAAGGCTATGGCAATGAATGAGGCGTACAGAGCATGTAAAATACTTTTCAGTAGAAATGGTCGTCGAATGAAACCCCAGCTTGCCCCAACAAGTTTCATGGTGTTAATAATAAATCGTTTAGAGTAAACTGATAGGCGAATGGTGTTGTTTATTAACACAAGCGAAATGAATAGCATTAAGCTGGCAAAAATCAGTATCACCAAGCCAATTCTGCTTACATTATCGTTAACCAGGTTGATTAGCGAACGCTGGTAGTCAACCTCCTTAACCTGAGGAAACCGTTTCAACCAACCCTCAATACGGGCTATGCTATCGTTATTGGCATAGTCGGCTCTGAGCCTTGCCTCGATATAAGCATTTAAGGGGTTATAGCCCAAATAAGCAATAAAATCCTCGCCAAGCTCGTTGGCCATAATTTTAGCAGCATCCTGCTGAGTAAAATACTGCGTTGATTTGATGTAGGCGCTTGCATCGAGCTGCTTTTTCAGGTAAAGGGCATCGGCATCGGAAACACCCTCGTTCAGGTAGATATCGAAACCAATATTTTCCTTAACATACGCCGAAAGCTTTTGAGCACTAATTACCAGAATGCCAAGTAAACCCAAGGTAAAAAGTACCAGTGAGATGCTGATAATTGAAGAGATGTAGGAACTCCTCAGTCGCCCTTTTGTTGCCCTGTTTACCGAATTAGCCATTTACTCCTTAAATGTTTTATACAAACTAAAGCTTACCCAACCAACAAAGGTAAGTATTAATAGCAACGATGAAGCCAAATCGATATACATTCCTTTTTTCCACATGGGCGGATCAAATACAAACTCAATTTCGTGGTTGCCGGCAGGTATTTGCATGGCTCTAAGCACGTAATTTACCCTGAAATGATCGGCAGGTTTACCATCTAAATAGGCTTGCCAGCCTTTGGGGTAATAAATCTCCGAGAAAACGGCCAACTGCGATACCGGTGAACAGCTTTTATACCTCAACCTGTTAGGGCGATACTCGGTAAGTTCAATAGAACCCTGCCCTGATTTACCAATTTCAAAATCCTTAACGTATTTCTCAAATCGCTTATCGACTATTGCTGTTGTTTTTGGGTTGAAGCCATTCAGGGCTTCAATCTCCTCATCGGCATTATTAACAACTTTAACTGAGTCCACAAACCATGCATGGCCAAGCGCATCGGGATTGTAAACCGCCACAGGGCCTTCCTTCCCGGGCTGGATGATATACTTTGTGTTTAACATGTTAAACACAGCAATATTACCCTTTGACAGGTGAAAATCAATTAAATCCTGGTATCGACGCAACTTTGCCCCATGGTAACCACCTATTGATTTGTGGAAATAGGATGTTGAAGCATCGTTGAACGGGCTAACTGTAAGGTTAAACACCCTAAAGTTTGGGTCACTATCGGCCAATATTTGCCTATCGGCATCGGTTGGGGTAAAGGGGGCTTCAACCTGCTGTGGTAGCTCAAAGTTCTTGTTATCCATAAAGCGCTTATTTACTACCCACAAATCCACAGTAATGAGAATACCTAGCAAAGCTAAGAATAGCGATGGCTTTAACTTTTTCATGTAGTAAAGCGCAATGGCAACGGCACCGGCAACCACAAAGAATAACGAGCGGAACGCATCGTTCCACATCAGCATTTGCCTATCCTTACGCATTACCTCAATAATTTCCTTGGGCCATCCCAGCTGATTGTCAATTGAACCGCTAAATGATAGCATTCCCTTTCCAAGCAGCAGGAATAGCAGGCAAATCCCTCCAACCAAGCCCACTGACCATTTAAAAGCTTTCCAAAAATCGTCCTTCGTAACCTTGCCGTCAACAACATCCTTCAACGCAAGAAAGCCAATCAGAGGTATTGTAAGCTCCACTATAACCAAAATCATCGATACCGTGCGGAACTTATTGTAAAAAGGAAAGTAATCGAGGAATAAATCGGTAAGGAAATTAAAATTTTTGCCCCACGAGAGCATTATTGCCAGAACAGTAACCCCAAACAAAAACCACTTAAATCTACCTTTCAGGATAAACATCCCGAATACAAAAAGAAAAACTACAATAGCACCAAGGTAAACAGGGCCCGATGTTGATGGCTGTGGGCCCCAGTATGTGGGTAGATTTTTTGCTATGGAACTTGCTTGGCCATAGGGAACCCCATTCTGTCTGAGGAAACGGAATGTTTCGGATTTTTCGCCAACATCCATGGTACTTGAACCCCCCATCAAATTTGGGATAATCAGGTTAAAGGTTTCAGCTATTCCGTAACTCCACTGGGTTGCATAGTCCTTATCGAGTCCTGAGGTTTGTACATTCCTGTTATGTGTCAACTCCGATTTTCCCCTTATGGTGTCCTTCCCGTAATCGTTAGTAAACCAAAGGTAGGTAAAGTTAGCGCCAAAAGCCAAAACTGCTGCCAGAAGCAAAATCCCGGTAGCTTTAGCAAACATCCTTAAGGCTTTAGCCTTGAATGACTCAACAAAATAGTAGAGATAGACAGAGGCCATTACAAGTGCACCGTAGTAGGTAATTTGCGGGTGACCTGCATTGAGGTTAAGCCCAAAAGCAAGACCAAAAACTGCCAAACCAGCAAAAAGCTGTCCACGTAAAGCCAAAATCATTCCAGCAATGGTTGGGGCAACATAAGCTATGGCATGAATCTTAGCGTTATGCCCTGCTCCAATTACTATGAGGAAATAGGTTGATAGGCCATAGGCAATTGAACCCACAATGGCAAGCCAGGGGTTTACCCCAAAAACAAGAAGTAGAATATAAAATCCTAACATGGTTAGGAAGATATAGCTGGCAGGCCGTCCCACCACATTTAGGAAGTTATCGACATGCTTTAGCAGGTTTCCCTTGTAGTTAGCCGATATGAGATAAGCCGGCATTCCACCAAACATGCTGTTTGTCCAAAGCGACTCCTCGCCTGTTTTGGCCTTATAATCCAAAATTTCTTTTGCTGAGCCTTTCCACATGGCAATATCGTGCTGTGCAAGCTTTTTACCCTGTAGCTGTGGGTAGAAATAAACTAGCGGAATGGCCATGAAAAGCAGCAAGGCTACAATATGAGGCTTTATCTTACTAAATTTTGAATTCATGCCGGCAAGTGTTTATTTATATTTGACGTAGTAGGTTAGTTAGCGAAACCTTATCGTTCATTATCTCGCGCAGGCGCGATGCGGGAACACGCTCCTGTTCCATGGTATCGCGGTAACGAATGGTAACCGTTTCATCCTCTAAGGTTTGGTGGTCGACGGTGATACAGAATGGTGTACCAATTGCATCGTGGCGGCGGTAGCGCTTGCCAATGGTATCCTTTTCCTCGTACTGGCATGTAAAATCGAACTTGAGGTCGTCCATGATCTTACGGGCCATCTCGGGCAAACCATCTTTCTTAACCAGCGGGAAAATGGCAAGTTTTACTGGAGCTAATGCAGGGGGTATGCGAAGCACAACGCGCTCATCGCTGGTTCCATCTTCCTTAGCCACTTTCTCCTCGGCGTAAGCAGCCGAAAGAACAAGCAGGAAAGTACGGTCTAAGCCAATTGATGTTTCAATTACGTAAGGAATGTAACTTTGGTTGATGTCGGGGTCAAAGTACTGCAACTTTTTCCCCGAATATTTTTGGTGATTCGACAAGTCGAAATCGGTACGGGAGTGAATACCCTCCACCTCCTTGAAACCGAACGGGAACTCAAACTCGATATCGGAAGCGGCATTGGCATAGTGGGCAAGCTTTTCGTGCTTGTGGAAACGGTACTTGCTGTCGCCAAAACCCATGGCACGATGCCAACACATACGTTTCTCCATCCAGAACTCGTACCATTTCATTTCCTCGCCGGGACGAACAAAATATTGCATCTCCATTTGTTCAAACTCTCGCATGCGGAAAATGAACTGACGGGCAACAATCTCATTTCGGAATGCCTTCCCCACCTGGGCAATCCCAAAGGGAATTTTCATGCGTCCGGTTTTCTGGACGTTGATGTAGTTAACAAAAATACCCTGAGCGGTTTCCGGCCTAAGGTAAATTGTGTTGGCCTCATCGCTAACCGAGCCAAGCTTGGTCTCAAACATCAGGTTAAACTGGCGTACCTCAGTCCAGTTACGAGTACCTGAGATTGGGCAAACAATTTCGCAGTCCTCAATTATCTTTTTAATCTCAGCAAGGTTGTTCTGCTCCAAAGCCTCAACCATTCGATGGTTTATGGTAATAATACTCTCGGTTAGCTCAACTACCCTTGGGTTGGTTTGACGGAAAAGCTCCTCGTTAAAGGCATCGCCAAAACGCTTACGTGCTTTTTCAACCTCTTTTTCCACCTTCTCACGTTGCTTCTCCATCCATTCCTCAATTAGCACATCGGCGCGGTAGCGTTTTTTGCTATCCTTATTATCGATGAGTGGGTCGTTGAATGCCCCCACATGCCCCGATGCCACCCATGTTGTTGGGTGCATGAAAATAGCCGCATCAATGCCAACAATATTCTCATTCAGGCGGGTCATGGCCTCCCACCAATAGCGGCGAATATTATTCTTTAGCTCAACGCCATTCTGTCCGTAATCGTAAACAGCGCTCAGCCCGTCGTAAATCTCGCTCGATGGAAATACAAATCCATACTCCTTGCTATGTGCAATAAGCTTTTTGAATAATTCTTCCTGTGTCATAAATGCTTCAAATGAATTTCCAGTAACTCACAAAAATAGTTCAATTTCTTTACATCCAAAAAAATGAGTTTTGGCAAATAAGGTTTGACTTTGTAAGAGGCATTTCATATATTAACAAAAATTTTGATGCTGCAATGGTTCAATTCAAGCCTTTCATAGCAATCATTACAAAATATCTTATAGTGCTTTTAATATCCAATAGCGCTGTTCATGCACAGTATTTTGCAAATTCCATAAATAACAATATGTCAACAACAATTGACGACGAAAAACCTTTATCACAAATTCCTGAATATAAAATTAAAGCGGCACTTATCCTTAATATTGCCAGTAACATTGAATGGCCAAACGAAAGGAATATAAAAGAATTCGGAATACTAATTGTTGACAGCGATACCCTTATATATAATGAAGTTAAAAGTGTTGAAAGCATCTATAAACTAAAAGGGAAACCCATAAAGGTAAGCCTTTCATCACCCCCAATAAGAAAGCCAACAGAGTACTCAATTATTTACCTTAGCCACAGCCACAGCCCTTTAGTTAACTCAATTTACCAGCAAATAGGGGGTAAAGGTGTGCTCATTGTTACCGATGAAGGAACTGAACGGCTACTTACCATGGTAAATCTTTTTCTCAACAAGGAAAGACAAAGTGTTTCATTCGAAATTAACAGACATACATTGGAGGAAAATGGCTTTACGCTTAGCCCAAAGCTTGTAGCCCTTGGCGGGAGTTTTATTGACATTAAAGAATTATACCTGAAAACTTATCACCAACTAATTGAAGAGAATAAAAAGTTACTGCAACTACAAGCTGACCTTACCCGCTACCAGCAAGAAAAAGCAGAATACGAAAGCGAGATCAGAACGCTAAACGAAAAGGTTAATAGATTAAATCAAAATACTGAGGTTCTTGAGAAGCAGTATAATAATGCAAGTGTTTCTCTTAAGCAAAAAGATAGCCTGCTCCTAATTGCAACGAAGGAGCTTGCCGAAAAAGTAGCAGAGAGCCAAAAACTGCAGACAGCCATCAATAAACAGGTGGCATTGATAAACTCATCGCGTAACCAACTTGACTTGCTGAATAAACAAATTGTTCAAACCCAAAAAATTTTAGACCAAAAGCAAAAGGAGATTGAGGAGCAAGATGTAATTATCACGGAAAAAGAGAGTGTCATTCTTAAGCAGCAAAGGCGATTCTTTATTATGCTTATTGCCCTTGTAGGAATATCATTTACACTGGTTTTTGCGTTTTGGGCATATAGCATTAAAAGGAGACTTAACATAAAACTGGAAAAACAGGTTGAGATAAGAACCCAAGAGCTGAACTTAAGCCGTGAACACTACCAACGACTATTCGAGCACTCACCCGTGGCAATGCTTGAACTTGACCTCTCGCTGCTTTTAAACTATGTAAACTCAATAGGAATACCATTGGATTCAATGGATCAGGTTGATCGCGGCTTTTCTAATGATAGGGTACGTGAAGGTATTAAATTCATTAAGGTTGTGAACGTGAACAAAGCAGCGCTAAAACTGCTTGGTTTTGAAAACAAGAGCGATGCCGTTGAGAATTACGCCAAAACCTACTCCAAGGAATCACTAGAAACATTCCGGGGAATTTATAAAGCGCTAATAGAGCGATGGCAGTTCAGCGAATATCAAAGCATAAGAAACACCAAAGATGGCAAAAAACTGTTTGTAGTTCTAAAATGGATAGTACTACCCGGATACTCGCACGACTACTCCAGGGTTCTGCTCTCCATTACCGACATTACCAAGCTCAAGGAGTACGAGAATGAGCTTAAGCAACACCGTGATCATCTGGAGGAAATTGTTGAAGAGCGCACCCAACAAATTATCCAACTCAATAAAATGCTCCAGGAGTCAAATGAAGAACTCCTGATTAAAACCGAGGAGCTTGAGCAAACCATACGGATGTTAGAGGATGCCCAAAAACAGCTGGTTCATCAGGAAAAAATGGCCTCGCTGGGTATGCTTACCGCAGGTATCGCCCATGAAATCAATAACCCCATTAACTTCATAAGCGGTGGCCAGCAAGCCATTGAATCGCTCCTCGATGAGCTCTGGAATAGCCTGAACATTTACCGCGAAAATGCCCTAAAGTACTCACCCCCTAACATTACCTACGAGCTTGAAACCAATAATAGCATTCAGGTTGAGGAGCTTTACAGCTCCATGAAACTAATGCTAAGGAATATTGAGACTGGAATTGAAAGAACTACAGGTATTATCAAGAGCCTGAAAGCGTTTGTCAGGCCCGATAGCAAAGAACTTGTTGAAGTTTCTGTTCCTGAAACCGTTACCGATGTGCTAAACATGCTGCGAGGAAACTATAAGGATAGAATTGAGATTGTTCAGCATTACACTGAGAACCTGCCCAAGGTTAAATGTTACCCTAACCAGCTGCATCAGGTTTTAATGAACCTAATTACCAATGCCATTGATGCCATACCGGGCAAAGGAAAAATTTACATAAGCGGCCATTACTCCAACTCCACTAACAATGTTACCATTCGCTTAAAAGACACTGGCACAGGAATTCCAAGCGATATTCAGGAGAAGATATTTGACCCGTTTTTCACCACAAAGGAAGCCGGAAAGGGGACAGGGTTAGGGCTTTACATTACCTATAATATTATACAGTCACTAAACGGCAATATAACAGTAAACTCAATGCCAAATGAAGGTGCTGAGTTTACAATAACATTACCTGCTGAAAAATAACTTAGAAGCATTACTTTCCCAACCGCTGAAAGGCAGAGTCAATTATTTCACGAAGTTCATCCTTTTTCCAGGGTTTCATTATATAGCGGTACACCAATTCCTCGTTAATTGCCCTGAGCATGACCTCCGACTCCATAAATGCGGTTAGAAGAATGCAAATCTTTTCGGGGTTCTCGCGCTTAATCCTTTCAATAAAATCGATACCGCTCATGTGGGGCATTTTAAGATCCGATATAATCACCTTTATGTCCTCGTTTTTGAGTATTTCGAGCCCCTTTTGAGCCGAATCGGCCACAACAATACTATAATCGTTCCGGAAATTGATTTTAAAAAGTTCAAGGTTAATTACCTCATCGTCAACGTACAAAACCTTTTTTTCCATGGATAACAGGGTTGATTACCCGCAAAAGTAAAGATATTTGGGAAATACTTGTGTATTTCCCAAATGCCATAAAAACTAATTCTTAACGCAGCGGACTGAGTATGCAGAACCAGAAGATCCTTCAGTAATTGAAACATTACCTGAATAACTATCAACCGCAACTATTTGAACAATACCAGGTGTGATTTTCACCCAGAAAAAAGCGTCTTGTCCAACCCAAGGCATACCCCAAACTGATAAATAACCGTCCCAGAAATTACTACCAGCACCACGGGCCGAAAATCCTGTTTCATTGGTAGCGTATATTACTCCTTGATTAGAAAACCAATTGTAAATCCCAGCATAAACCTCACGATAGGGATCAATTAATTTTTTCCCAAGATTAGCGGAATTTATAGTCCAATCGGCACCGGAAACGAATGCAAACATGGTTTCCCATTCAGGCTGTGTTGGTACATGCCAACCGTCGGGGCAAACATTTTTACCGCTAATTATTACTGCAGAATCCAAGTAGTAGTTTCCAAATACATTTAAAGAATCGATACTGGAAAATTTATAGTAATGGTTTGGGTCTATAGGTGTTCCATCGGAGTACTTGGTGGTTTTTAGGTTCTCGGCCATCCAAACCTGCGTGCCTATTTTAACAGTACGATATGTGTTGCCATCGGCATCGGCCACCGGGGTTTCGGGCAACCCTACATTGGTTGTAACGTTCCCTGCAACCATCATATCGCTGTACGATACCATGGTGTTAACAATGTAAGTACTATCGGGGGTTACCTCAAAGTAATTTGTGGTACTTGCCTTAGCATTTGTAAGCCCACCTACAGCAAAGCCACCCTTAGCGCCCTTGGTGATGCTGTCGTTAAACGCAAACCGGATGTTATCGGGTAGTAATGACATGTAAACATTTGACCCCGATTTGGCATTGGTTAGACCACCAACGGCAAAGCCGCCCTTGGCGCCTTTGTTGGGACTATCGTTAAAGGCGAACCTTGTGCTGTCGGGATGTATGGTCATGTAGGTGAGGGTATCGCCCTTACCGCTGGTTAGCCCACCAACGGCAAATCCTCCTTTAGCTCCCTTTGTTATAGCAGACTGATCGAACAGGAATTGGGCATAGGCTGGTTCAAGCTGGAAATAGGTGGGTGCAGGAGCTTTGCCATTGGTTAATCCACCAACAGCAAATCCACCCTTGGCGCCCTTACCGCTGCTACCCTCAACATTAAATCGTACTCCGGTTTCGTAAACCGCCATTACAACCTGCCCCTGCGAGTTGGTAACAACAAAAATTGGTTTGTCGGGATCGTGACCTGCACCGGGAGAGATAATTACTGTGCTATCCATTACGCTCACCCTTGCCGTTGGCGACCACTCCTGACCATTGGAGTAAACGGTGTTACCAGTAGTACCTGTTCCCGATATGCCATTGTTAGCGGTTAAGGATTTTTCGGCCAGGAAAGCATATGGCACTGAGACTATTTGCGAGGTTCCCAGAGCCGTAAAACTAGTTTGTCCCGATTTCTTTACCAGTAATTCTATGAATATCGGATCGGTCCAAGCAATGCTATTGAAAGCACCTGAATTTACTGTTCCTGTGCCAATTTCAAACGTTACTAATCCCTGATTAGTTGTAGTTTTAGTGTGGGTTTCGGAGTAAACAATATCCCCGCTTGCAGTTGTTTTATGTAAAACAACCTGAAGTTCAACCTGCTGGCTTGCCATAACAGTTCCATCGGCATTGCGGAGAACTGCCTGGTAGGCAATCTTTTGGGGTACCTGTGCGCTTAATCCTAAGCATGAAAGCACAAGTAAAACTCCCAATACTTTTCCTAAATTTTTCATTTTATTATCATTTTGAAAAGTACAAGATAGTTATACAAATAGCTTATGTCAAATTTTTTTATGACATTTTAATATGAAACACACTCAAATGCATAGATATTAGGATATTCAAAAGGTCATGTATTTTGACAAAAGTTACTTTTTTATTGACAAAAGAATAAAATAATTTACTGTTTGATTTTGAAATAACCAATTAAATCGGTTAACGCTTTAGCCTTGGCATTTAACTCCTCAGCGCTGGCTGCAACCTCCTCCGATAGCGAGGCATTCTGCTGGGTAGTGTTGTTGAGCTCCTGTACGGAGGTGTTCACATGCTCCGTTCCGGTGCGCTGCTCGTGGGTGGCCGCGGTTATCTCCCGGATTAGGTCGGTAGTGCGGATTATCTCATTTACGTTCTGGTTCATGATATCCTTAGCCTTCCCCGATATCTGCGCTCCACGCTGCGATACCGCAATAATCTCGTTGGCGGCTTGGCGGCTCCGTTCGGCCAGTCGCCTTACCTCGGCTGCCACCACGGCAAAGCCCTTGCCGTGCTCGCCTGCACGGGCAGCCTCAACGGCTGCATTGAGCGCCAAAAGGTTGGTCTGGAAGGCTATGTCGTTTATGATGCCAATCTTTTGCGCTATCTCGTTCATGGAGTCGAGGGCCACGTTGGTGGACTCCACGCTCTCCTCCAGTTTTTTGGAGGTGGACGAGGCTATACGCTCGGTTTGTATGGCATTTTCGGAGTTCTGCTGGATGCTCGAGAGTATCTCCTCCATGGCGCTCGATATCTCCTCCAGCGACGAGGCCTGCTCCGAGGTAACCTCCGAAAGGCTGGTAGCACTCATGCTCAACTGGTTTGCCGATGATTCCAACTCTGCAGCTGCCTGCGAAATACCATCGATTACCTCATTCAACTTATTTGTAAGATTTTCAATGGCAACCGTTAACTTACCTAACTCATCATTGCGCATTACGTCTTTTATGTCCACCTTTACTGCTAAATCTCCTAAACTTAACTGCTCCAGCAGGTAAATGGAATTTCTTAAAGGGCCCAATATTTTCTTGGCTACATACCAGAAAACGTAAATTGTGACAATTATTCCAAAAGGTAGTGTTATGTAGGGTGGAAATGTTTCAGGGTAAACCCACTTAAGGTTGGCCAGAACAACATAAAGTGTCAATGTTGCTATCCACAAGCCAGTAAGAAGAAAAAGAATTGATCCTTTAAAAAAATAACGTATAGTTACAATACCAAGGGGTAATCCAAGCATGATTATTCCTAGAATCTCAAGCAAACCTCTATTCATAATCTTTTTAGTTTATTTTAAAATAATCCATTAAATCTATTAACGCTCTAGCCCTGGCATTTAGTTCCTCGGCGCTGGCTGCAACCTCCTCCGAGAGCGAGGCATTCTGCTGTGTAGTGTTGTTGAGTTCCTGTACGGAGGCGTTCACCTGCTCCGTTCCGGTGCGCTGCTCGTGGGTAGCCGCGGTTATCTCCCGGATTAGATCGGTAGTGCGGATTATCTCATTTACGTTTTGGTTCATGATATCCTTAGCCTTCCCCGATATCTGCGCTCCACGCTGCGATACAGCAATAATCTCATTGGCGGCCTGACGGCTACGCTCGGCCAAGCGCCTTACCTCGGCTGCCACCACGGCAAAGCCCTTCCCATGCTCACCCGCACGGGCAGCCTCAACGGCTGCGTTTAACGCCAGCAAGTTGGTTTGGAATGCAATATCATTGATGATTCCAATCTTTTGCGCTATCTCGTTCATGGAGTCCAGCGCCACATTGGTGGACTCAACACCCTCCTCCAGCTTCTTTGACGTGGATGAGGCAATGCGCTCTGTTTGAATGGCATTCTCCGAGTTTTGCTGTATGCTGGCCAGGATCTCCTCCATGGCGCTGGATATCTCCTCCAACGACGAAGCTTGCTCCGAGGTAACCTCCGATAGGCTGGTGGCACTCATGCTGAGCTGATTAGCCGATGATTCCAGCTCAGAGGCCGCCTGGGAGATGCCATCAATAACCTCCCTTAACTTATTCGATAAGTCTCCAACAGACTTGCTTAACCTGCCCAACTCATCATTATGTTTGGCAAATTCAGGATTAACCTGTACCGTTAAATCTCCATCACTTATCCTTTGAATATCATCAATGGCCTGATCTAAGGGCTTCCGAACCTTGCGGGCTATGTACCACATCACCCAAATACCTGCAATAATGACAACTGGAGTTGTAATAAAAGCCGGAAAGATTTCAGGGTAGATGTACTTTAGGTTTACCATAACATCAATTAAAACACCCCACGAAACCGTTAACGCACCCATTAAAAAGAGAATGGAGTTCCTGAAAAAGTACCTAATGGTTAGAATGCCAACCGGTAATGCGATTAGCATTATCACAATGAGTTCAAGTATACCCTTATTCATGGCCGGAAAGGTTTATGTTTTACATTTTTTTTGAGGGTAATATAAGGTAATGGTTGAGTTAAGTCAAGGAAAACTACACGAAAAATTCATTTTTTTTGATTTTATCAAATATAGAATGGCTTATGAGTTGATTGTGAGAGTGAATTCTTTCCCCCACTCCAAGCAACCTATGAATCCTAAATCGGTTTTTAACCGAAACATTACATAGCAGCAAATCGAGAAGTTTTGCTATAAGCTTTGGTTTAACTATTCCTACCAATGATTTAGTTCTATCATACATGGACAAGGGTTCCCTAAAGCCAGCACCATGGTGATAAACCAAATCGGCGTAAATGCCAAACATTAAGCCATGATCGGTAAGCTGCGAGGTGCGCTCAAGCGGGAGCCATTTCACCTGTCTATCTGTTAAAGTTTTAAGCAGATTACCCCCTACATCGGTTCGACGAATGCCTGCAGTGGTTTCCCACTCGTAACCTTCTTTCCAGTCGCCTTCTATCGATTTCCAAAATCCTACCGTGGTAAAGCAGAACGAGGGGTGCGGCTGAATATCACCAATATTCTCGGTTCGCCTTATGGCGGCAAGCGGGTACTGTTTTAGCGTTTCGCTAATAAGATTATCCAAAGGTTTCACAGGAAAGGCATCGCCATCAATAAAGATAAGAATATCGTCGTTGTTGGCCTGATGGGTAATAAACTTGGCCAAAAGGTTTAGCTTAATGGCATGTTCGGTAATGGGCTCGCAGCAGGTAAAGTGAAACTTGTCCTTATGCTTACAGGCATCGCCACTGAGGAAAGCATAAACCCTATAAGGCAGTTTGATATTCCTCTCAAAATACTTTAACTGTATATCGATCCATTTATCGGTTTCCCAGTGAACGGTTGCAATATAAATCATGCTTTATCTCACTTTTATCACAAAAATAACCAAATTTGCCTTAGCTATCCATAAATGGTAAAATGGCAAATCCCATTCAAAGTCCAGCGGTTTTAATTTTTACTGCCGAAACGTTCCCGGCGATGGCCGGCGATGGTCGTAATGCCCTGCTTGTAGCATCAAAACTCAATGAGAATGGCTACTGTGTAAAGCTAATCTGCCTTAACCCTAATGGAAAACTACCCAAGAATGAAAATGTGAATGGGGTTGAGATATCCCGAATAAATTATTGGTACCGTACAATTATTGGAAGATTTGCCTTCAGGTTAAGCCTTTTCCGATACTTAACCATCAATTGTAATAATAGTTCCAAATGGATGATTTTTGGGGCGATGCCCGGGTATAAACTCATTGCTTTAGTCTCCACCCTAAAAGGGGTTGATTGTGTTTTCCGCTCTACGCTATGGGGTTTTGATGATGCCGAGAGTATTGCCGGAAGCTTACATCGGTTCTACACCCGATATTTGTTGGGTAAGCTTTACGGCTACTACGCCCTTAACTCGGCATTTGCAAATTCATGGAAAAGCTTTTTTGGTAACTTTAACATTTTGCAATCGGTTCAGGGTGTTGATTTAAAAAAGTACTACATCGATCATAAAAATGGGATTCGCCATGAACTTCGTGGTAAACTTAAAATTGCCGATGGTAAGTTTGTAATACTAATGGTGGGACATCTGATTGAACGAAAAGGCTTTCCTGAAATTGCAGATTGGCTAAGTAGAATTGATGAGGATTTTCTTCTTTTGCACATTGGCAGCACCGAGGCCCCCGAATGGGATACCATGAGCAGGTATAACGTGGTAATGAAAAATCTAAAAAAATACGTTGAAGAAAAATTAGGCGATAGGGTTCGGTTCCTGGGCCGACAAAACGATACAACCCAATTTTACCTTTCGTCCGATATCCTATTGGTGGCATCGCATGCGGAGGGATTTCCGCCAAACTCGGTTAACGAGGCATTGGCCGCAGGCCTGCCAGTGCTAACCCGCAAAATAGTTGGCGCTGCCGATGTTATAGCCGATGGCGTAAATGGTTACGTTTTTTCCGATGAAAATGAGTTTGCTCGCAAACTATCGACCCTTATCCATAACCCAATCCGACGTGCTGAACTTGGACGAAATGCCCGGATTTTTGCTGAGGATAAATTGGATATCAATAAAATCGTTCCTACACTCCAAAAATTTCTTGGCCTGTAATTTGGATTCATTGTCGTTTAGATAGCAAACAGATACTCCTTTTGTCATCCTGAGCGTAGCGAGGGATCTCCACCTTTGGTCATTATTGAGATGCTTCGACTGAGCTCAGCATGACAACCATCTCATGAACCGAGTAATAACCAGCATCACAGATTTACACAGTGTAACACGGTGTTACACGGAATGGCATTTACGAACAACGACTTACGAACAACGAGTAACATTCCCAGCCCCGTAGGGGCTATACATTTGTAATTCTATGGCTTCCCTCCATTTACAGCTATGCACACTATAGTATTCCAAAGAGCAAGGGGAAAGCGTTGCATCGCAACAGAAAAGCATGGCAAAGAGCTGTTTACATGTTCTTTCTTGTCTTGATACAAGAAAGAACCAAAGAAAATCAAGGCTGAAAAGTCCGACCCGATGGCTACACCGCGGGTGGAACTGCCACACGATACTATTCGCCACGCCTGTGGCGTGACTCATGTGGTATCACTTACTAAGCCCACCGCCACGTTCCACCCCCGACCCATTGTCGGGTCAGGCTTTTATGCCTCTGCTTGCTTCTTCCGCTCCATTCCCTCTCAGGGAAAAGGGCTGGGGTGAGGTCGTATCCCACGAACAACGAACAACTAACAACGCTTCCAGCCCCGTAGGGGCGTAATATTTGTAACATCATGATTATTCCTACATGTATAGCGATGCACGCAATGCATTTTCCAAAGAGCAAAGGTGAAGCTTTGCATCGCAACAGATAAGCACTGCAAAGAGCGATTTCCAAAAAAACAAAAAGATTAAAGGTAAAAAGATGCTTCGGCGAGCTCAGCATGACAAGGGAGCAGAAAGGAAGATAGGGTTTTTGTCATCCCGAGCAAAGTCGAGGGATCTCATCAAAGGATTGAAGAAAAAAGAGCAATGAGATGCTTCGGCGAAGTCTATCCCGATAAATCGGGACTCAGCACGACAGCGTGATGTTTCGCTTAGCTCAACATGACAAATAACCTTAACTAAACGACATTGAATTGAGATTTTTTACTCATCTATTTATTTAACAATTTTTTTTGGCATTCATGCAGCATTATCGTTTTTTCCTCTGTCTTTAGGGTAAATCAATTTAAAAATATACTGCCATGAGATTCGAAATTTTTGCTGCGCTGCTTTTTACAGCGACCGTAACCAGCACAACTACAAGTGCTCAGGAAACCCGGAACTTTGATGTTAAAGGATTTGAAGGGGTTAAAAACAGCACATCGGCCGAAGTGCAAATTGCACAATCGCCAAACTATGGTATTGAGGTAACCGCAAAGAAAGAGGTTTTCAATGAGTTGGAGATAGTTGTAAAGGAGAATGTTTTGCATATCAAAAGCAAGGATAACCTAAGATTTACCAGTAACTGGGGTAAAGTACTGGTCAAGGTTTCATGCCCGGATATTAAACTTTTGGCTCAGAATGGCTCGGGCAATATGATTGCACTAACGCCCATAAAAGTTGCCGACGAATTTACAGCTTCAATAAATGGGAGTGGCGATATATTGCTAAAAGAGATACAGGCCAACTCGGTACAGGTAAGCATAAACGGTTCAGGTAACATAAAAACCTCATCGCAAGGGAAAACCAATACGCTAAAGGCCACCTCTAACGGGTCAGGGAATATCGATCTGGAAACACTAACCTCGGAGATTGCTCAGCTAAAGCTGAACGGTTCTGGCGATGCAACCGTAAGGTGCAACAAGGAGTTTAAAGGATCGATAAACGGTAGCGGAAACATCACACTTTACGGTAATCCCCTTATTGATGCCAAAATTAACGGTTCAGGACGTTTTGTCCGAAAGTAAAGATTGGAAAAACGGAGCACGAAAAATTAACGGCTGAGGATATTCCTCGGCCGTTCGTATTTTAATAAATTTGGGAGAAGAGAGGTTTCCAATTTGATGAATTGGCATAGGTTTGGGATGCATAAACTAAATTACCCCTCCCGGAATATGCAAAACTTGCATATAAATTTGTAGTTTTGATTTTTATTCTAAGCTTTAGCATCATGCTCAGGGTGGCAGTTGATTTTGATGGTACAATTGTGGAGAATGAGTATCCCCAGTTGGGAAAGCCCATGCTATTTGCCTTTGAAACCCTTAAGGAACTTCAAAAAAGAGGCTTTGTCCTTATCCTTTGGACTGTGCGAACCGGTAAACTGCTCGATGAGGCTGTGGAGTTCTGCCGCCAGAATGGGGTTGAATTCTACGCAGTTAATCGCAACCACCCTGAAGAGTTTCCTGACCCGGAGACTCCCCGTAAGCTCGATGTTGATGTTTTTATTGACGATCGCAACCTGGGTGGATTTCCCGGTTGGGATAAGGTGTTCAGCATGCTTTGCCCCAACGAGCCCTATGAGGTTTCGCAGAAAAAGGTTTTAAAACAGTATAAGACGAAAAGTTTTGTACGACGTATCTTTGGTATTTAACATCAATTTTATGCTACAAAGAATTTCAATTTTGCTATTAGTTCTAGCCGTTGCATGCACAAATGGCCGAAAGGATCAACTGCCCGATACCACTAATATGCCAGCAGAGAATCCTTTGCATCTTATCCGGTTCGACAAGCCCACAAGTGGTTCATTATTCACAGCTGGCGAAAGCATTGATATTACTATTAAACTAACCGATACCATTCAGCCCGATTCCATTGTGCTTTACCGTAACAGCGAACGAATTCAAAAAGTTAGCAATTTATCGTTCATCTTACAAACGCAAGCTGGTAAACCCGGCACAATTCAGCTGAATGCTACAGCATGGAAAGATGGGCGCAGGCAAACGGCATCAATTTCCGTAAAGCTCAAATCGAATACAAAACCTGCCAGCTACAGTTACCGAATAGTAAAAGCTTATCCGCACGACCCCGAAGCCTATACCCAGGGCTTATTCTACCATAACGGCTACCTGTACGAGGGTACTGGTCAGCAAGGCGCATCGAGTTTAAGAAAGGTTGAGCTGGAAACTGGCAAAATATTACAGAGCGTAAACCTAAGCAGGGAATACTTTGGCGAAGGCATTGCCATTCTAGGTGATAAAATTTACCAGCTTACCTGGACAAACGGTACAGGCTTTGTTTACGATGCTGCCACTTTTAAACCCTTAAACACTTTCAGCTATACCACGCAGGGCTGGGGGCTAACCACCAATGGAAACGAACTTATAATGAGCGATGGCTCAAATACTATCTACTTTAGAGAGCCAAGTGGTTTTAGTGAGCTCAGGAGAATTGAAGTATTTGACAACAATGGGCCCGTTAAAATGCTTAACGAGTTAGAGTACATTGATGGTAAAATTTACGCTAATGTTTACCTGACCGATAGGATAGTAATAATAAATCCCGAAACCGGAGTGGTAGAAGGAAATATCGATATGCAGGGACTTTTAGCTACTGCCCAACGAACCGGCAAGGAAGATGTATTAAACGGAATAGCATACGACCCCAATGGAAAGCGAATTTTTGTTACCGGAAAGCTATGGGGCAAACTATTTCAGGTTGAATTCATAAAGAAAAAGTAGATGACAACCCGTACTGAAACCGATTACCTTGGAAGTTTACAAATCCCTGCCGATGCACTTTACGGAATACACTCGGTAAGGGCAAAAGATAATTTTCCTGATACCACGCAATTCCATATTGAGTGGTACCAGGCTATGGGACTGGTAAAACAGGCATGTTACCTTACCTATGCTGAAATGGTTAAGGCACTCCAGGAAGAAAACCTATTCCGCGATAGTAAAGGTTTTATTCCGCCCAACGTAGTAAATGCACTAATTGCAGTTGCAGGCGAAGTGCATGAGGGCAAGTACTTCGACAGTTTCATTGTCCCGGCCATACAGGGAGGTGCTGGTACAAGTATTAACATGAATGTTAACGAGATAATTGCTAACGCAACACTCATCAGGCTTGGCCATAATCCCGGCAACTACACGGTTATCGATCCCATTGAGCAGGCCAATGTTTACCAAAGCACAAACGATACGGTACCAACAGCACTTAGGGTTGCCGTGGTAAGGTTGTTATCCCTGCTCGAGGAGCTAATCAATAACACCCGCCAGGCAGTTGAAACCATTGAGAAAAGCCACCGAAACTCATTGCGCATAGGTTACACGCAGCTACAAGCAGCGGTACCATCGTCGTACGGACAGCTGTTCAGCACTTACAGCGAAGCGCTATCGCGCGATTGGTGGAGGGTTTCAAAATGCTTTGAACGTATAAAGGTTGTTAACCTTGGCGGAGGAGCCATTGGTACTGCAGTGGGAACACCCCGTTACTTTGTAATGGAGGTGGTTAAGCACCTGCAGCAGCTAACCGGATTCCCGTTTACCCGCAGCGAAAACCTAAACGATGCCACAGCAAACCTCGATTCATTTGTTGAGGTGCATGCCATTCTCAAAGCCCATGCAGTGAATATTGAGAAAATGGCATCGGATATACGCCTGCTGGCGTCGGATATTGCGGGCAATGCAATTAGCATTCCCAAACGACAGGTGGGCAGCTCAATTATGCCTGGCAAGGTAAACCCCGTAATCCCTGAATTTGTAGTGAGCATTGCCCATCGGGTTTACACCAACGATATGCTCATCTCAAACCTTGCCGGACAGGGTGCGCTTGACCTAAATGCCTACCTGCCAACCATTGGACACGCCATGATTGATTCCATAAAGCTACTGATTGCTGCCAACCAAGCCCTAGCAAGCCATTTACTCAATGGCATTGAAATTGATTCCGAGAAATCGGCTCAGCTACTGATGTTTAATCCATCCATAACCACAGCCCTGCTTCCTATTATTGGATTTAACCGGGCTGCAATGCTTGCGCAGGAAATGCGTCTGAAAAAAATTGATATTTTCAGCGCCAACCAAAACCTGAAGCTAATTCCGGAAGAAAAGCTGGTTGAATTGGTAAAACCAAACAACCTGCTTAAGCTGGGATTCTCGTTTCGCGAGGTGATTGATTAATTCCTTTTTACGTTTCATTAATCCATTTATAATCTTAATTTTAACCTTCTAAATCAAGCAAATATGCCACAAAGGCATGCTATGGGCACAATCCATTGAATGAATTAGATGAATTCAATAGCAATTGACCAATCTATTTCTCCTTAATGCCTATTTAAGTTAACCAGTCTTTGTGTTTCAAAAAAAGAAATTTTAGTATAAGAGTTATGCCAAGTTTGAAGAAATCCAGAATAGTTGTTCTAAAAAGTGAAATTATTTTGCTCAACTACAAAGCATATTAGCATAGAAGCGTCCTGCTCAATTTTGATTTATCCCCAAAAATCGAATTGATATGGGTCTATAGTCAAATTATATTAAATACTGTATTCGGGCTAGGTGAGTTAGAAAATTTTGCAAACTTTTTGACATTGTTTGACAAATAATTATATTTGTACAGATTTTATTAAACAAATTGAAAAGGGTTTAAAGTTTTTAAATATCAAGATAATTATATACTTACATAAATTTTGCATCATGAAAAAAAAGTATTTTTTGGCAGGCTTTGTTGTATCGTTATCATTGTTAACTAAAGCACAAATCTCAGACTTAATAATATCTGAATATGTGCATGGCTCTGGAAACAATAGAGCTATAGAACTATACAACGGAACAGGGAAACTTGTAGATCTTGCAAGTTATAGGCTAGAGAGAGACCTAAACGGAAATGGACAATTCGTATACTATTATAACCTAAGTGGTACACTAGCATCAGGTGAAACCTTTGCTATAGGTAATCCAAATGCATCAGTGGAAATTACAAGTAAAGTAATTATAACCAACCTTACTATAACTGATTTCTCCGGCGATGATCAAATTAGACTATTGAAAAATGGGCAAGAAATTGATAGAATAGGAGTGCCTGGCGGAGTTAATTTCGGCCAAAGTTGTACATATGTTAGAAAGTTTAGCGTATTAACCCCAAGACCAGGTCCACAAGACCCAAGGTTTAATGGAGAATGGCTTAAATATCCCTTAGATTACTATAATGATTTAGGCATTTTTTTCATACCCACCAAAAAATATACTTTTGAATATGACAATTCAGGCAATAGGATTGAACGACTATGTATTTTACTAAGTTCAAAAAAATCTTCAAAAAGTGACAGCACTAATACAGAACAAAAGACAGGAGAAATTGAACCGATAATAGATAATCATGGAGAACTTTCAATACTGATTTACCCCAATCCAACCAAAGGTCAACTAACACTAAGAATTAACGGCGCCCAAGAGAATGATTTTTTTTCTTATACACTTTATAGTATCGGTGGCGGTACATTGCTTTCAGGGAATAGTGTGGGTACAGACGATTTATCTATTGATATGAGTAATTGTATTAATGGCATTTACATTTTAGTGGTTAAAAGCAACAAAATGCAAAAATCTTATAAGGTAATTAAAGAATAACTTAAACATATTAAGACCATGAAAAATAATACTTTATTATTAATATTAACTTTATTCCTATTTTCAAAACAAGGTTTTGCACAAACGATTTCTGTGTATGGTTCAACTGTCGGTGAGGCTAATGTTACGCCATCAGGTGCCGCTTCATACATAATACCAATTCACACTCCCCGAGGTGTAAATGGATTTCAACCCAATATTTCCATAATTTATAACAGCCAATCAGGCAATGGTATTTTAGGGTATGGATGGAACATATCTGGTCTATCATCAATCTCTAGAGTCCCAAGTACAATATATTTCGATGGTATAACGGAAGGAGTAAATCTCAACCGCATGGATAAATTAGCTTTAGATGGGAATAGGCTAATTTGTATTAATGCTGACTCAACAGAGTTTAAAACTGAACTTGAAAATTTTTCAAAAATAATTGGCGGGAAAAGTGATGTTTCCTATTACTGGTTTGAAGTAAAAACAAAGGATGGGAGTACAAACTATTATGGAACAACGGAGGATTCGCGTCTACGGCCATTAGGGAATTGGTCCCAACCACTGGCTTGGTATTTAAGTAAAAGCACTGATCCAAATGGGAATTCCATTAACTATTTTTACACAAACCAAAATGGAGAAATTTATATTGACCGAATTGAGTACGCCAACAATAGCATCCAGTTTATTTATGAGGATAGGCCAGACAAAAACGTGACATATTTTGCTGGAGCTAGCGTTAGCCAAAAAAAGAGACTTAAAGGTATAACCGTAAAAAGCGATGGACAAGTTGCTCGTTCATATTCGTTTACCTATAATCATGACGGGCTTTTCAGCCACTTAGCTTCAATAAGTGAAACAGGTTCCGACGGTGCTTCATTAAATCCAACTCAGTTTATCAGAGAGGGTATTAATGCTAATAGTACAGCATATAGTGCTTTAGTAGAAACCCAGAGTTATAAACAAATTTATAATGCTGACCTTACAGGTGACGGGCGTTCTGATGTTGTAGTTACATATAAAAGTTCAGTGGAGAGTAACTGGACAGATTGGGCTTTTTACGAAGCCAACGCAGATGGGCACTCTTTTACTAAAAAGTATAGTGGAAAACTTCCTTCTGGCTTTAAGGGGTTTTATCTTTCCGATATAGACAACAATGGAACTTACGATATTTTTATGCGAGTGAGCGGGGTTTATAGTTACTGTTGCATACAATGTGATGAATTAAAACCTCAAAACGCTATTGTTAAACCAGATTCCTTACTAACAAAATCGGATGCTATTTTTAAAGAACATTCTGAAAAAACAGTATTGCCTCCTGACGATGATTCAAATGGATGTTGTGCTACATGCTCATACGACAGGCAATATATGAATGCATATTTTTATAGCAATGGGAACCTTGTGCGTAATGAGCAGTATGATATTCATTTTGATTTTATCAAGGGAGATGCAATCATCTATGCAGGTTTAAATTTTGATGGTGATGGCAAATCAGACTTTTTGATATTGGATAAAAGTAAAAATTTTGTTGGAGTAAAGGTCGGCAACACATATTTTAGTGCACAAGTATTCTCTAACAATCCAAACGATGTTAACCTATTAGATTATAATGGCGACGGACGTACTGACATATTAGTAACTAAGGAATACAATTCAACGATTTACACATACAACCCAAGGAGCACTAAATTTGAAGTGCTATATAATAGTGGTTTTCCTACCAGATGGCACAGTGTACATTTTTAGGGGACTTTAATGGCGATGGAAAAACCGACATTCTTAGCTATACTGCAGGTAAGTGGAATCTTAACTTTTCAACAGGAAAGGAATTCTCATATCCTGCAATAACTAACCTCCCATTCTATAACGCAAATCCAGATGATAATGAGTTAATGTCATTGTTCATTGGTGACTTTAATGGCGATGGACGCGATGATGTTCTTCAAACTCTTGCGTACAATAGAGATGCTACCTCAAATTATTACTACTTCTATATTAGCGATGGCATGGGGGGGTTTAAACTTTTAAGTTCTGGCACTTGGGATTTTGGGGTAAAAATTGCTCAAATCTTAAAAGAAAAAAGTTTTCTTGGCTTTTCATGGGATAGAAAGTGGACATCTTACAACGGTCATGCTTTAGCCGATTTTAACGGTGATGGTAAAATTGATGTTTTACCTTACCATGGTAAACCTAATGCTAGACAAGCAATAATTTTACCTTTTAGTAACGACCGTTCCCGTCAACTTCTTTCAATTGTTGATGGTATAGGCAGACAAACTAATTTTACCTATAAAAGCCTTACTGAAGGTTCATCAATTTACCAAAAAGGCACTGGAGCAACATATCCACTTAATGATATTATTGCACCATTGTATGTTGTTAGCAGTATTTCACAACCCAATGGAATTGGAGGTACTACTACCACCAGTTTCTTATATAAAGGGGCAAAAATTCATTTGCTTGGAAAAGGCTTTTTAGGCTTTACAGAGGTAATTGCAAGCAATTCTTCTACTGGAATTGTTACAACTCAACAGTTCGAAACCAACACCACTTTCTACCTAAATTTATTACTTAAAACATTGGTAATGTCATCGGGAACTAAGTTAAGTGAAATTACTTATACAAACCGATTACAAAGTTTTGGTGGTAAGCGGTTTGCACAATTCATTGATAAAATAGAGGTGTTTAAAAACCCTGAAAATATTACCTTCACCACAACTTACCAATATGATAGTTATGGTAATGCAACTTATGTAAAGGAAAGTTGTCCTATTAGAACTATTGAGACAACAAATAACTATGCACTATATGGAGGATGGGGACCGTATAATCGTTTAACATCTTCAACTGTTAAAACAACATATTCCGGTAAAACTTCATATATAAGAAGTATTTCATTTTCATACGACAGCAAAGGAAACTTAATCCGTGAAATAACAGATAATGGTGTTACTAAAGATTATACTGTGAATCCATTAGGAGTAATAACAGGTATTACAATAAAGGCTAGTGATGAACCAGCATCTTCTACAAGGTTTGATTATGATAGTGGATATCGATTTGTTATTAAAACTACCAATGCATTAGGTCAAGTAAACTCACAGTTGATTGATCCCAGAACAGGAGTGGTCTTGAACGATATTGCAATTAATGGCCTAAAAACTGATTACATCTATGATGGTTTTGGACGTTTAGTCAAAATCAAAACACCTGAGGGGAATACCATAACAATTAACAGAATAGGTAACCCCAGCAATGCCCCTCAGGGTTGTGCTTATGCAATTGAAACAATAAGTGAGGGTAAACCAAAATCAAAGGTCTTTTACGACATTCTTGATAGAGAAATCCGTTCCGAGGTTGAAGGCCCAAGCGGTATCATTGTCACTGAAAAAAATTATAATGCTAAAGGTCAACTTATTTCCGAAACCTCTCCACACTATATAACTGATCCTGCCATTACAACTACTTATAAATATGATGTTTTTGGAAGGGTTACTGCCGTGAGCAGGAATGGCCGAACTACCACTAACAGTTACAGCGGAACTAAGGTAACCACTACTACCCCTGATGGTAAAAAGTACACTAAAGAATTCAACTCATTGGGCAATTTAGTATCTGCTACTGATAATGGAGGAAGTATTTCATACAGTTATCATAGTTCTGGACAGGTACAAACAATTAGTGCAAATGGACTTATAACAAGCATTGAGTACGACAATTTTGGACGTCAACTCTCAATTACTGACCCTAGTGCTGGGAAAGTTGAGTACACCTATTACCCATCCGGTAAACTTAAATCGCAAAAAGATGCCCGGGGTAATACATATACCTATACCTACGATGCACTTGGACGAATTGTTAGCGCCTCTGGCCCCGATGAGAACATTTCCTATTCCTACGAAACCTCTGGTGGGGGAAATGGTTTAATTTCCTCTATATCTAATTCTTTAAACTCTACCAAAAAAATATATAAATACGATAGCTTTGGGCGTATTTCAGAGTTTACAGATAAAATTGGGGATGTGGCTATGGTATCATCCTTTAAATACGATAAATACGGGAATATTACAAAACATACCTTCCCTTCGGGATTTGTTATTAATAAAACTTACGATAGCAAAAGTAACCTTATACAAATAACCAACGACAATGGAGGCATAATTTGGAAGTTTGTGTCAGAAACAGCAACAGGACAACCGCTTGAATATCAGCTTGGGAGCCTGTTAAACGTTAATTACGCTTACGATTCCGATGAGTTTCTAACAGCAATCAGTACCTTTGCTAATCCCATGCCAATGATTAATTCAAAGGCTTTCCCAGGTGATTATCCTCTTCCCCAAGGTTTAGTTTTAAGTTATAGCTACTCATTCGATCCACTAACAGGAAACCTAAATTGGCGTAAAGATAACATTTTAAACCTTCAGGAGGTTTTCACCTACGATAACTTGAATAGGCTTGAAAAGATACGTATGGGGGCATCTGAGAAACTTGTTCGTTATGAAAAGAACGGCAACATCAGTTTCAAATCCGATGCGGGTATGTATACCTACAACGGGTATAGGGTGACCGAAGTGGCTAGTGCTACAAACAACATACCCACTTTAACCCAAAATATAACCTATAACGGTTTTGGGAAAGTGCAAACAATTGAGGAGGGTACTTCATCGCTAAATTTCATATACGGAACCGATAGGCAGCGCATTAAAACAATAGAAACGAAAGGTTCTTTGACAACCACCCGTTACTATACCTTAGATCATGAGCGTGAAGTATCAACTACCACTACCGACCGCAGTTACATTTACAGCCCCTACGGGCTTGTGGCCGTGGTAGAAAAGCAGGCCGATACCTACACTACCCTTCTGGTTAGCACAGACCATTTAGGTAGCATTGTAGGACTGTTTACAACCGATGGCAAACTTGTGCAGAAACTTAGCTACGATGCATGGGGCAACTACCGCAATCCAGCCAACTACAGTCTGCCTTTTGGTGAAGTACCCCGCTTACGTAGGGGGTTTACTGGGCATGAACACGAGCCGCTGTTTGGCATAATAAACATGAACGGACGGGTGTACGACCCCGTGCTGGGCCGCTTCCTTAGCCCCGATAACTTTGTTCAGGCTCCCGATTTCACCCAGAACTTTAACCGGTACGCATACTGCCTCAACAACCCGCTGAAATATACTGATCCGACGGGAGAAATATTTGTAATTGATGATATTCTTTTTGCAGCTGCAATAGGGGCAATTATAAATGTAGCTGTACAAGGTATGTCTGGTCACATTAATAGTGCCGGAGATTTCTTTATGGCTGCAGGAATTGGCGCTTTAGCTGGAGCTGGAGGTGCTTTTGTTGGAGGTGCGGTTGCAGGTGCAATTGGCTATGGAGGATTTGCGGGTGGAGCAACAATTGGGGCTGCCTCTGGATTTGCTGGAGGCTTTATCGGAGGGGCTGGAAACTCTTGGATGAATGGGAGCAACTTTGGAGATGGTTTAGTAGCTGGTTTGAAAGGAGGTTTAATTGGCGGAATTTCTGGTGGTTTAATAGGAGGGACAATTGCTGGTATTGACGCAGTAAGGAGTGGTTCTGATTTTTGGAATGGAAGTGTTAATGAGGTCGGAGGAAGTGGTTTTGGAACGTTTTTAGATGAAGAAATTCCTGCCGGCGCTAAACCTACAGCTACTGGTGAAATAGCCGAAACATCAACTAATCCTAATTATGGCAAATATGGTATGACACGAAATGGAGGCGCAAAAGCTCACTACGGAGTTGATTATGCGGGCAAAGAAGGGGATGATGTTTTTGCTATGTACGATGGAAAAGTAATTAAAATAGGCGGCTCTAAGGAATATGGAGAAAACTTTGTAAGAACATCATCAACTATTAATGGGAAAACATACAATGTAGATTATGGCCATATGTCAAAGAGCGTTGTATCTATTAATAAAATGGTTTCAGCTGGAGAAAAAATTGGTGAAATGGGACGGCTTGGAAACTTGGCCGGAACTTCATTTCCAACGCATGTTCATATTGCTGTTTGGCGTCCTGTAAATGGTTTACAGGGTTTTGTAATGCCTTGGTGGAAGTGATAACAATAAATAACTTAATGATGAGATTATATTATATTTTGCTTATGCTTGCATTTGTTTCCTGTGGCGGGCATTCCAACTTGGAATTTAAACTGCAAAATTCCTTTCAAATTAAGCTCCAAAATCAGATTTGTATTAATACAAAAGATTGTTTTTATTTTAGTACTGACAGTAGCCTTTATCAGCTCTTTATGTATTACTCAAATGCTGAATGGGAAAAGAAAAAATTGATAGATAAAGTAGATTTTAGCCCGTATAAATCAAAGATACATAGCTTTCAATCACAAAGTAATGAGTCTTACGTTGTTTTATGGGAAACAGAATACGAAATTTATCCTTTAATTTATGCTTACTATATCACAGAAGGGAAAATAGTAAAAATAGGAGAGTTTTTAATTTCTTTACCTTGTCAAACGTGTGAGAGTTTAGAATATCCAATAAAAGATATTCGAATACTTCAAAATGGAAAGGATATTATAATTTCTTTTTTAAAAGATGTAAATTTTAAGCCAAGAAACGATAATGACTGGAAGTTGTATAAAGCTGGGGTATTAAAATGCATTTTTAATACTGAAACAAACGAATTAAAATACAACTATCGTTGAGTTAATTGGATAGCACAAACAATCAATAACTTAAAATAAAGAACCTCGGAAATCCGAGGCTCTTTACTTATAATGCAGCAACGTCTTTTTGGAAAGAAGGCTTTAAACTTCTTTTTGGTGAGCATGGTATCAATCATCTTAAAGATTACATGCTTATCTTCACCATCCATTACTGGTTTAACCAGAACTTTGTTTGATGTTTTTTCCCTAAGCCGGGACTTCACGAGGCATTGCCTGTCCCGCCCCCTACTCGCGTTCGTCGTTTGATTCATGCTATTGTTACAATTCCCTGTATCAGTCCAGTCTTTAAAATCATTAAATTAAAGGAGGTTGGGTGGCGGCCGCACCGCCATCCGTACATTTTAGCGGTTTCACCTACAGTTGCTTACGTTCCGCCTAAGTTAAACGTTGCGCTTTGGCCTGTACATATTTTTAAAAACCATTTCACACGTGTGAACGAGGAATTTTACTAGTTTTACTGAAAATTGCTGAACAGAATTGTCGTTATAGCAGGCGTTTGAAGATGAACGCAAATGAGGGTTGTTTAACAAAATGTTTTCCTACATATGAAAAAATTTACTGAATACATAGTGGTTGTTGCTGTTGGGTTACTTTTTACCTACCTGTTTGCTGGCGATGTAGTTAAAAATATTAATCACAGATACTTTGCCCAAAGCGGCGATGGTGCAAAGGACTACTATGCCACATTCTACCACATTAAGCACGATAATAGCTACATACATTCCAACAGCATGAATTATCCCTTTGGCGAGAGTATCTTCTTTGCGGGTTCGCAGCCAATTGTAAGCAATACCATTAAGTTCATTTCACAAAACATATACGATGTTAGCCCTTACACTGTAGCCATACATAACCTTCTGATTCTGATTAGCATTGCCCTCACGGTTCTTGTAATCTACCTGATTTTTAAACATCTTAATCTACCCATTTGGTACTCGTTACTTGTGGCTATAGGGATTACTTTCCTTTCCCCTCAAATTGACAGGATTGGAGGGCATTTTGCCTTGAGCTACACCATTGTGCTTCCGTTATTCATTCTGCTTTTGCTAAAGTTCGACCGCCAAAAAAGTATTGGTCTATCAGTACTCATTCTTTTTGCTGGAATGTGGGCATCAATAACCCATGGTTACTTTTTCACTTTCTACATGGTGATGTTTTTGGCCTACTGGCTCTGGCAAAAGCCTTGGCGTAAGGAGTTTGAATGGCGCAAACAGTGGTTACACGTGGTGCTGCAAATTGCTATTCCTCTTATTGTTGTCCCTACCCTAATTTTGTACATAGAGCCCGTTGAGGATCGAACAACATGGCCATGGGGTTTTCTGTTTTACCGGGCTTTCCCTGAGTCGGTGTTTCTTTCGCCGGGTCGCCCTTACTGGGGCTGGCTAAATAGCCTTGTAAAAATACGTAACCTCCAGTGGGAGGGAATTGCCTATGTTGGATTGGTGTCTACAATCATTTTTTTAATAGGCCTTTTCAGCTTAATTAAAAATGCTGTTAATAGACGTTGGGGAAAAACCCTTGCCATAACCAGTCAACCTCTAATGGATCGGCTTTTCTGGCTGTCGTTTTTACTCCTTTTATTCTCATTTGGAATTCCGTTTATCTTTAAGATGGAGTTCCTGCTGGAATACCTTGGGCCTATTCGTCAGTTCCGTGGTATAGGTCGATTTGCATGGCTTTTCTACTACACCATGAACATTGTGGCGTTTTACCTAATTTGGCAGAAAGCTAAAGGGTATAAACCTGTTTACAGGATTTTACTGGTAATTCCAATAACCATTTTGCTCTACGATGCCTGGTTTCATAGCAAATCGCAAAAACACTTTATCAACAATAACCTACCTGAGTTGGATTATGCCTTTCATTCAAACAGTAAGCCCAATATCAATATTGATGAGTTTCAGGCCATCATGCCAATTCCCTTTTTTAGCGTGGGAAGCGAAAACTACTGGCACGAATCGGCCTGCTTTGGTTCCATGGTAAAGATGTATGCCTTATCGCAGCTAACTGGGTTGCCCCTTAACGCCACCTACACAAGCCGATCATCGGTTTGGCAATGCGTGGAAAACCTCAACCTGATTATGGAACCGCTCCAGGAATACCCCGTGCTTAAATACTACAACCATGGTAAGGATATCCTTTTATTTGTTGACCCACATTGCGACCAAATAAACCAGAATGAACGCCGAATTATTACCATATCAACCCCAATTGACACACTCTGGGGGTATGAGCTACGAAGGTTGAAAGTGGCCGACCTTGCTAAGCTGCCCGAGGTATACCGTAATGAGTACCTTAATGCTACCCCTGGAATGGCCGATAGCATTTCTGGTAATTACTACTTTCAGGAATTTGAGAGCACTCCCACACCCATAGCGTTTACAGGAAACGGGGCGCTCAAGATAAACCGACGGGGTTACACAAACCTTTACTGGGGGCGCTTGCCAAACAACAGCTCATCGGAAATAACTGTGTCGTTCTGGGTTAACCGCATGAAAGCAGATATTGTACCCCGCAACCGTATTGAGATTGTTACCGGTAAAGAGGAAGGAAAGTGGGAAACCTGGAATGGGTTTGGTTTTATGGAGAAAACAAAAGCATTCTGGAACGATTGGGCATTGGTGGAGTATAACCTGAAGCTCAACAACCCGTCCGATTTTATTTGCATTTCGGTTGCTCCCTTGCTGGCTAAAAGCGGAGATGTTTACATTGATAATTTTTTAATCAAGGGGGAAAAGGATAATGTAATTCTGAAGAAAAACGATGTGACACTAGTAAATAACAGACTTTTTCAATGGTGATTTGAAACTTGCTACAGGTTTTGATTTTCTTCGGATACAATCATATTGCAATCATATTCCTCGCTTTGAATAATATCTGACAACATAGTACTTTTCATGAAGTCAAGTATTTTACTGTTTAAATTTGACCACACCTTGCGAGCTTTACAGCATGAGCTCAGCTGACAAGAACTTGGATTGTTCAGGCATTCCTGTAGATCATCGTTTGCATTAAATGCTCTTTCAATATCCAGAAGCGAAATTTCATTTGCTGGCCTAGCTAAAAAGTAGCCCGACTTTAAAGAGGGCCTTACTATAAGCTTTGCCACTTTAAGGGAATTAATAATGTGGTCGAGGTACTTAAATGAAATTTTTTGTCGTAACGCAATGTCCTTTTGGAACACACCCTTACAGTCATTCCCGTTGTTCAAAGCAATATCAATCATTACCCGTAAACCATATCTTACTTTTGTGTTAAATCGCATTGCTCATAATTTTTAATATTCAATACAAATTTAATATTTATTGACTCGTCAATTGTTATTAGTCCATTAAATCGTTTTGGAGGAGAAAGTCCTAAAGTTTTCCAGTTAATTTCAGTATTTCCAATAATACTCCTTTGGTCAGTGGTGGTTTTAATTTCTGGCCGGATAACTTTTGTTATTTTTTTCCCGGCAATAATAACTTCTACAGGTGTTAATACATAATTTTTCAAATTCTTGTTAGGGAATCTTATTTCAATTTGAGGGTAAATATTGGCTCTAAGCATTTTTTGAAAGTCCGATTCTATCATTTCAAAATTTGCTTTAAAGTTCTCAAGGGGAACTTTTAAACTGAAAGCCTCCTCAAAAGGATCAAAATATAATACCCAATTCGATAATTCAGCCTTTAACCTAAACCCTGAAATATTTGTGTTACCACTTATAGATATGTAACCATCGCAAATTGTACCATGATTTAAAGGGGGTTGTGTATATGCTGAAAAGCAAGCAATGACAAAAAAGCAAAAAAAGATTAAAAGCCTATGCCGTAGTAAGTTAATAATATGTGATAGAGTATTCATAATTACTACGACATAGGCAGTTATTACCGTAAAGCTAATTAAAAGCTGACTGTAGCCTCAAACATTATCCCATTAAAACCGGCATCGGCACCATAAACTCCAGTAAACTCTTTGTAATTCTGTTTTACATACTCAAGTTTAACCAAAGTTGACTTTAGAATAGCCCAACCAGCACCAAGCTGTATTCTATCAACAGTTTGATCAACGCTTGCTGAATTGGCAGCATCCTTATTACCCTTTACCACATTGTAACGTGCACCTACAAAGAAATTTTCATCCTTACCAAACCGGTAAAGCAACTCTGCAGCAATTTGATTGAATTTAAATTCCTTAGCATCCGGATATAGTCCCTTTGCATTCTCGTAGGTACCAAAGAACTCAAAACCATAAACCCTACTAAACAGGTTTAGCATGTATGAGTTAGTTTTGGTGGCTGCACCAGGTGAGAAATATGTATTTAAATGATTTGATTTGATATCAACAGCAGTAGCACCGTTTTTAGCAAGATTCATTACCAGGTAATACCTTGAACCTGCCCTATCGCCGCCGTAAAGTGTATTTCTGTGGTTGCTTTCAGGCATGTGGTAACCCGAAAGAGTTAAGCGAGCTCTAATTTTCTCAGAAAAGTTCTTATCGTACCCGGCTTTCCAGTAAAACCCTAACTCCTTGTGTGCATCGTAGGCTGTAAAATTTCCACCGGAATAAAGGGTTAAATCCTGACGAAGCTGGCCGGTTGAGGTAGCTGCCATTAGTATTATCCCGTTGTTACGGTACATTACTTCAAGAGCTGGTGCTGTGGTAAATGCATCCATAATATAGTTTCCAACAAAGGGATTATTAATTACCTTACCATTGTCCGATCTACGGAAATGGGCATCCCCGTAGTTAATCTCCATGTCACCAACCCAAATTGTTAGCTTATCCATTACTTGATCAACAATCTCAGAGTGAAGAAATGGAAGTTCATCGAACATTAAGTAACCTCCCTTAACCCAAGCCTCATTATGGTGACGCGACGACAGGTAGGTTTGCAAGTTCAGCACAACCCCTTGAGCTAACTCTACATCAAGGTTAAAGTTTGCCGTTGGCAGGTTAAAACCAGTCCCAAGAGGAATCAATAAACTATCGGCGTGATGCTTTATTGACTGGTACTGAAGGGCAAAATCACCTCCTACTTTTACCTTGATTTTTTCAAAATCTTCGCCTTTTACTTGTGGCGACTCAAACTGGGCATAAGAATAGCTTAACCCAAAAAGTGCAAGAAGAGTAATTAATGTTCTTTTCATACTTGATTAATTTAGTTTGTTGTTTTTATTGATTTGTAGAAAGTTCAAAGCTGAAACTTACTAACACATCCTTTCCGGTTTTTAATGTGCCAAACATGGCAGTGGGGGGGGCAACTCCATACTGAGTCATATCAATACTATAATCGCCTTTAACCTCCAGCATATTGTTGCTTTTTACTACCCCAGCAATGGGTATTTCAACCTGTCGCTTTTTGCCTGCAATTTCAAGCATTCCCATAATTTTGCCCTTAAATGAACCCTTTTCAAGGGCTAGCTTTGACTGCGTGGCGGTAAACTTTACAAAGGGAAACTGTTTGCCCTTTAATGCATCAAATGTCTTACTATCCATTATGGAGTTATCGCTGGTTATGCTTTTTACAGGAATTGTTAATTCTATTGAGTGAATTACCAATTCATTTGCATTAATCTCAATTTGTTGAACCGATTGCACACTTTCCACTTTCATCTCCCAATCATGCAACGACGAAGTCCCTGCAATTTTTATGGAAGATTTATTCACACTCCACATTGTAATGTGAAGAGTCATACCTGCGGCTAAAACCGAGTAGAACAGCAGAATTAATAAGGAAAACTTTTTGCTCATAGGTGTATTTTTTTAAACTACATATACTATCGTTTTGGTAGTTTAACGCAATTTTATGGAATATGTTTTACTTTTTACCTCAAATTGATTTATATCAATCTAAAAGAGATGAATATGCTGATTTGCCAATCAAAATTTTACCCTAACCATACACTTCACCTCGCTACGGGTATTCCCCATAATAAGGTCGGGGCCTGACCCAATAGTCGCTGAACCGGGGTAGTAGGTTTGAGCATATCGCAACCAGAAATCAACACTCTTTGATGGCGAGTATTTAAGCATTGCCATAATCCTTGTTCCGTTAGAGTAGTATGCGGGAACGGTAAAGGAGTAAAGCATATCGCTCTCGTACGAGTAAAGACGAGTATTCCACGACTTTGTATCGAATATGGCAAACCGCATTCTAAAGCTCAGTGGATATTTTTGAAGGTTGATATTGATATCCTGGGCTAACAGGTAGCCATATTCATTGGTGGCAAGACTATCGGTTTTGTAACTCGATACCTCAATGGTAGTTCTTAGCTGAACAAGCTCACCGGGTTGGTACAGGAGCTGTGTTCGAAATCCTTGTCGGAATTGTGACACTACCTGTGTAACCGGAAAGTTACCTCCCGTCAAATTCCGATCATCCTGCTTATAACGGTATCGGAAGTTTACCTGAAAGTAGCGATTTAACAAATGTTCCGAATGTAATAGGAAGTCTCTACCCGTTGAAGGCGAGTAAACACCATAGCGCATCCACGGGAAACGGAATAGGTCAACATAGCCCGATACCTTCCATCCCTTTGCGGCAAGCAGGTTTAATCCTATGAGCAACCCTTGCTCGTTGGCTGTTCCTGTGCCCTCGGCAAGGCCGGCCGTAAAGCGTGTTTCATAGGATGTGCTATAATTCCTACCCAAAACCGATAGTTGAACACGGCTGCTTAACCTAAATTGCCCACCAAAAAGCACTGCCAACTTTTGCGACAGCAGGTTTACCCCAACCTCGCCATAAACCAAATGTTGGCGGTAGAAATAATCGGCATTTAAACCCCACACCAATTTTTCTGTTGCCGCTGGAGCTAATGAGTAAATGGGTTGGCTTTTCAGATTATCACCATAAATCCTGTTGTAAACCGCCGTTGTGCCAAGCTTAAGCTTATTTAGAGTTAGTGTGATGTTACCTCCGGTAACCAGTTCAGGGATATTACGCCTGTTCCCAATTTCCGAAGCCGTTCGGTGATACCCGGTCTCGGGTAACGATGAAAAAGCAAGTTCACCTGAACTAACCGTATCTACCAGGTTACCGTCAATATTTTGGTACGAAGCAAAAATGCTGAATTCGGTATTTCGGAAATTTAAGGTAATACCTGCACCCCGTAAGAATTGCGATTCGTATGCCGAAGAATGCGGCACAATACCTCTGCCCCGCTTATGAAACCCCGTCACATTGGCCGATTTGCCAAAGGTTAAACTATTCCAAAAGGTTAGCCCTTGCCCAAACTCGGCTCGAAAATCGCCAACCACAAGGCGTTTTATTCGGCCAATATCGTTAACCTGAGCATAACCCGAAAGGTAATCGAAACCGGTTGGGAAAGTGCCATCAAACAGTGGCTCACCGGCATCGTTCTCGGCCGTAAGGCCAAGCTGCAATCGGTTTGCTTTATACCGATACCGGGTGTAAAACGCATATTTGCTTCCTAGGTATTTCCCGGATCCGGCATAATCTGAGTCAAATCCTACAGGGGTTTGGAGCAATGTTTTGATGCGTGAGGAAAAATCGTGCTTTCCCTGAGTAAAATCGCTAACCTTCACAGGTTCTACCACCTCACCAGCCACAACAAAAGGTATGAGTCGTTCTACATCAATCAGGTCGAACCCGGGAACCAGCTGCAGCTCGTAAACGCTAAGTATTTTGCCTGTTGAGTCGCGGTAATTTAGTAAACTCTCAATTTGAAAATCGCTAAGGAAAAACAGCTTTTGCAAGTCGGACTTACGAGCGGCATTCAGGTTAAGTGGGCTATCGGCAAGTTGGAGTAAATCGTCAACCAGTTCGGAGTAATCCTGCTCTGCATCGGAGTTGGCTGTAAGTTCCTCAATAATATCGGAAACAACCTGCTGTGGATCAACTACCTGCTGAGCACCTGTGGTAAGCACTAAAAGTAGAAAGATAAAAAGCAGTGCATGATTTGCCTTCATGGAGTAACAACATCTTTTTTACTGAACAGGTAGGCAACCGAAAGGCTTGGGGTAAAACCAAGGATTTGGTGGTGACTAAGGCTTAAGTCAATATCAAAATGCTTTATGGGGAAGCCTATTCCCGCAGTTATCCCTTCAGGGCTGGCTGCTGAGTAGCCTATGCGCAAAGCAGTTCGTTCTATCAATCGGTATTCAAGTCCACATCGTACTGTCGGTGTGCGGTAGGTATCATCGTCAACCTGAACCACAAGCATAATTCTATCGGAAGGGATATATGTAATACCCATACCCATGAGTGCAGGTAAATCGCCCAAATCGTCGAAATCAGAGTTTGTTGGATTAAAAACGTAGAAACCAAAGGTTAGTCGTGGTGTGGGCATGTAATGAATTCCACCCTCAACTGTAAAAGCGTTAGCATTGCGGTAATCAGCAGGTAGTTGCATAAGAGTATAGGCAAGCCCTATTCCAGCAGTAAAGCGCTTACCCAAATACATTCCATACCCCAAACCCACTCTACCGGTATTAAAACCGCTGAAACCAAAATGGGAAACATCTACCCCAAATGTGCCCGGCTTAACCGGTATTGCAACGCCTAACATGCTTGAACCAAGTTCGGTAAGCATAAAGCGATTTTCGTGGTGTGCACCAACCCAAAACTGGCGTTGATACGCCAACGATGCCTGGTTGGTAAAACCATTCCATATGCCAGCAAGCGAAAACGAACTGCTACCCATGGCTGCAGCCGCACCAGAAACTGGCCGGATATAAGTCTGACAATAAACCGAAAGGCTTAGCAAAAGTGGTATTAGTCCAAGCAATCGAATTATTCCCATAAATCCTGTTTAAACCACAAGTTAAAAAGAAAAAGGCAAACGTGCAATTGCTATGTAAAAAGCATTTACAGCAAAAAACTAATTGAAGTTGATAGTTGCAACGGAATGAAAAAAAGGAGTTAACTTTGTATTTTATTTTTTAATTGGTTAACCATGAAACAGGTCAAGCTAAAAGATAAGGAATTTAGGTTAAGCTACCCCGAAGCCGAGATACAGAACGACATCGATTTGGTAGCATCAAAAATAAATCACGATTTTGTCAAGAATGGCGAAGTTCCTTTTTTTATTAGCGTGCTTAACGGTTCCTTTATGTTTACCGCTGACCTGTTGAAACGGATCACCGTGCCCTGTGAGGTGTCGTTTGTTAAGCTTGCCTCGTACCAGGGTACCTCATCAACCGGTAAGGTTAATGAGCTAATAGGCTTAAACGAAGATGTAAGCGGCAGAACCCTAGTAGTCCTAGAGGATATTGTTGATACCGGCATTACCTTAAGTAAGCTATACGATGAGCTCCGCAAGCTTAACCCAAAGGAGATAAGGGTTGCCACTTTGCTTTTCAAGCCCGACGCCTACAAGGGAAATATTAAACTCGATTACATTGGCCGTAGCATACCCAACGATTTTATTGTAGGCTATGGACTCGATTACGATGGACTTGGTAGAAACCTTCCGGATATTTACACACTAATTTAGAGTATTACAACCTAAACAGTTGCCCACCTGAACTTTCAGGTGGGTTTTTATTTTTAGCGGTTGGATTGATATTTATCAAAATCGGCTAATTAATCAACCACCCAAAGCAAAAAAAGGTAACTTTGAAATCCGTTGATCAGTGTTAAAGATATGGATTCATTAGTCAATAGCCATTTTATTATACCCTTTCTAATCTCCATGTTTCTGGCCATCAATATGGGAGGAAGCGGAACAGGTCCAGCTTTTTCAGTTGCCTTTGGAGCAAACGTTCTAAAAAAAACCTCAGTACCAGCCCTGTTTGGACTAATGGTATTTTTAGGGGCTATAATTGCGGGCAAGGCAACCGCAGCAACTGTAGGCAAAGGTCTTGTTAACCCTGAGCTAATGAACTACGCCCAGGTTTCAATCATTCTTTTTGCGGTTTCCATTTCGCTACTTGTGGCAAACCTTTTTGGAATTCCACAATCAACAAGCCAATCAACAGTACTAGCAGTGATAGCTCCTGGTATTTACTTCCATGAGCTTAATGCCCGCAAGGTGTTTTTTGAAGTTATTCCAACGTGGTTTATTTTGCCAATTATTGCATTTGTCTTAAGCCTAATAATCGGTAAGTACATATACACCCCCTTGCGGAGGAGAGGATATACAATATCGAGCCGGATAAACGACCATTACATGCTCCGTGGGGCTATAATCTTTGCCTCACTTTACGTAGCCTTTTCCATTGGTGCCAACAACGTGGCCAATGCTAGCGGGCCTTTAACCTCAATGACCATGAATGAGCTGGGCTTAGGAAATCAGGGCGGAAGGCTTCTCATCCTTATCATGATTATGTCAACCATGATAGTTGCTCCAAGCTTTGGCATTGGTAGTTCACTGTTTGGTGAGAAAATCTTGAAGAATACCGGAAAGGAACTTTTCCTTTTTGGGCGGATTGAGGCAGTAATAATTGCTGTTATATCGGCAACCCTTTTGCTTGCAGCCTCGCTATTCAAGGGCATACCCACATCGCTAGTTCAGCTAAACGTGGGGGCAATACTGGGCATTGGCGTTGCCCGCCTTGGGCCTCGTAATATTTTCCGGAAAACTGCTGTCCGTAAGTTCTTCCTTATGTGGCTAATAGCGCCTATCATAGCGTTTTTGCTCTCGTGGTACCTAACCCACCTTGCCGATAAGTATGGGTACCTTTAAAACATTTTGTTCAAGTTTACAAGCTGAAATGGGAGATAGAATACAGATAAAGCAAATCTGCGCTAATCTGTTATATCTGGGTTTTCAGCGTTACATTTCAACTTTTACAGTATTAACCCTGCAATCTATCTCCCACCTATAAACAAAAATAGCGTACCCTTTGGTACGCTACTTATGGTTGTCAATGAGCATGCTACTCAAACATCCCACGCATCCTCTCAAAGAAAGACCCACCCTCTTCGGGGTTTGGAGTAAAACTAGGCGATTTTGCAAATTTCTCAAAAATCGCTTTTTCCTCCCGGGTAAGGTTTTTGGGTATGTAAACATTAACCGCAACAAGTAAATCGCCGCGCTGGTAGCTGTTCACCTCGGGCAAACCCTTACCTCTTAAGCGTAGAATTTTACCGGGTTGGGTACCGGGCTCTATTTTAATCTTTACTTTACCGTCAACTGTAGGTATCTCGGCCGGTGCACCAAGAATGGCATCGGGTATGCTGATGTTAAGGTTGTAAATTAGGTCGTTACCGTCGCGCACCAGGTTAGGGTGCTTTTCCTCCTCAATCATTACAAGCAAATCGCCAGGGACTCCGCCACGGCGGGCAGCATTACCCTTACCCTGAACGTTGAGCTGCATGCCCTCGGCAACGCCGGCAGGTATTTTAACAGTGATAACTTCGTCCTCACGAACCACTCCTTCGCCATTACATGCCACACACTTGTTGGTTATCACCTTCCCTTCGCCATTACAGGTTGGACAAGGCGATGTGGTTTGCATCTGCCCGAGCAGGGTATTAGTTACACGGGTTACATAACCAGAACCGCGACAGGTAGAACAGGTGCTGTACGACGAACCTCCGGCTGCGCCGGTTCCACCGCACGATTTGCACGAAACGTACTTGTTAACCTTAATCTTTTTCTCGACCCCGTTAGCAATATCGCTTAACGACAGCTTAACCTTAACGCGCAAGTCGGTACCGCGGTTAGCGCGTCGCGATGAGCGTCCGCTACCAAAACCACCAAACCCACCAAAACTGCCAAAATGGCCGCCAAAAATATCGCCGAACTGGGCAAAAATGTCCTCGATAGTCCAGTCGTGCGAGAAACCACCGCCGCCTGCACCGTTACCCATACCCGCATGTCCAAACTGGTCGTAACGGGCACGTTTGTTATCGTCGCTAAGAACCTCGTAGGCTTCGGCTGCCTCCTTGAACTTTTCCTCGGCATCCTTATCGCCCGGATTCTTATCGGGATGGTATTTGAGTGCCATTTTGCGGTATGCCTTCTTAATATCTTCCTTGCTGGCATTCCGGGGCACACCAAGTATTTCGTAGTAATCGCGCTTAGTTGTCATAACCTACTGATTTTACTCTCCAACCACTACCTTTGAGAAGCGCATCACCTTTTCGTGCAGCATGTAACCCTTTTGGATTACATCAACGATTTTGCCCTTCTGGGCATCGTCCTGCACCGGAATTTTGGTAATGGCCTCATGCAAATCGGTGTCGAGTTCTTTGCCAAGGGCATCAATCTCTTTAACTCCCTTTGCTTTAAGGAAATCGTTGAATTTATTTACAATTAATGCGATACCCTCTTTAACTGCATTGATATCGTTAGCTGTTTCAATGGCCTTAAGGGCTCTGTCGAGGTCGTCGATAACCGGAAGGAGGTCCTTGAGAACTTCCTCCGATGCAAATTTTATCAAATCGGCCTTTTCCTTGAGTGTTCGCTTACGGTAGTTGTCAAACTCGGCGGTAAGGCGTAAATATTTATCCTTCATCTCTTCCAGCTGAGTTGTAAGTTCAGCAACCTTGTCTTCATTGGCTTGACTGGTATCGGTTTGTTGAGCGTCGCCCTGAGGAGTTTGGGTATTGCTATCGGTTAAATTACTTTCGGTACTGGTTGTTTGCTGAAATACCTGCTCCTGTTCAATATCCTCCTTTTTGTGTTTCTTGCTCATATATGATATTTTTTTACGTTTTACACTGATTCCCAACTTTTCTTTCAAAATCCATTCCAGCTTTTGGTATCGGTCAAATTGACATAATAAAACCCAATACTGTTGTCATAATTACTTTCTGTAAGCCAATGTGTATGACAAAACTCATACGCCATTACATTATTATAAGGAAATCGCTAAACCCATGAATTTAACACGACCAATCCATCCAGGAGCTAATCTGGTTCAGCTATTTGGCCCTCAATTTAATATCTTTCACCCTAAGCTGTATGGTAACATTGCCCTTGAAATTATTCTCGTGCAACGCAAAGCAAGCATCAAACGGCTGCCCGTAATGTATGGGCTTGTAATACTCAGCCATCTGAAATGCAATGGCATCGTACTTTTGAGAGTTCCCCTCCTGAATTATTGTAAGTTTAAGGTGTTCCTTCTCGCTACCAACCAAACGGCCTTCGCCACTATCGTAAACATTTTCGGCCATAAAAACTGGCGACATGTTCCCCGGGCCAAAAGGCTGGAACTGCTTAAGCACATTAAAGAATTTTTCGGTGATATCATCAAGCCTAATGCGAGCATCAATATCAATTTGTGGCGAGAGCATTTCAGGGGTTATGGTTTTGCTCACATGCTCCTCAAAACGTCTTTTAAACTCCTCAACCCTATCAACCTTCATGGTAAGGCCAGCAGCATACATGTGTCCACCAAAGTTTTCGAGTAAGTCCGAGCATGCCTCAATGGCCTGGTACAGGTCATAGCCCTGAACCGATCGTGCCGAACCGGTTGCCAAGTCGCCCGATTGGGTTAATATGATAGTAGGACGATAGTATGTTTCAATTAAACGCGAGGCAACTATTCCCACCACACCCTTGTGCCAAGAGGGGTTGAAAAGCACGGTTGAGTAGCTATGCTGCAACCGCTTGTCCTGCGCAATCATTCTTAACGCTTCGTGGGTAATGGTGCGGTCAACATTCTTTCGGTCGTTGTTACACGAGTCTATTAGCGCTCCTACCTCAAAGGCTGAGCTGTCGTCCGATGCGCAAAGCAGGTCAACTGCAGTTTTACCCGACTCCATGCGGCCTGCCGCATTAATTCGAGGACCTATACGGAACACTATATCGTCAATGGCAATCCTTTGGTTCTCAATCCCTGCTATTTTAATTATCGATTTTAGACCTCGACTTGGATTGGTGTTGAGCTTTTCCAGCCCATAAAAGGCCAAAACCCTATTCTCATCCACTATAGGCACAATATCGGAAGCAATACTAACCGCAAGTAAATCGAGATGTTGGTACAGCTCCTCCTCCGAGATGCCTTCCTTTTTACAGTAACCCTGTAGTAGCTTAAACCCCACACCACAGCCCGAAAGTTCCTTAAATGGGTATTTGCAATCGGAACGTTTGGGATCGAGCACGGCTACTGCCTCGGGAATTCGTTCACCAGGCAAATGGTGGTCACATATGATAAAATCGATATTGCGAAGCTTGGCATACTTTACCTTTTCTACAGCCTTTATCCCGCAATCTAAGGCAATAATGAGCGAGTAGCCATTCTCAAAAGCAAAGTCGATACCTTTAAATGAGATACCATATCCCTCATTGTACCTATCGGGAATGTAGTACCCAATTTTTGTGTACCTCTTTCGGAAAAAGGAGTACATTAGGGCAACGGCAGTGGTACCATCAACATCGTAATCGCCGTAAAACAGAATTGATTCACCCCTACGAATAGCATGCTCAATACGCTCAACCGCCTCGGCCATATCCTTCATAAGAAATGGGTCGTATAAATCGGCAAGCGATGGCCTGAAAAAGCGTTTCGCTTTATCATAGCTATCAATTCCGCGCTGAATCAGTAGCGATGCTATGGTTTCGCTAACGTTAATTTCCTTAGCCAAGGAACTAACTAATGCCGGATCGCCCGGATCCTTGAGAACCCATCGTTTTTCCATTTCTGCATGGTTTAAAGGTTAAGCAATACCTATACGGTCGCATGCGAAATGAAACCGATGAGTAAAGTGGTTAAGAAGTTTAGCCTTAACCTCTTCGATATCAACCGGACGGTTTAACTCCACCTGCATGGAGGTAACCCCCTTGTCAACAAACCCGCAAGGGTTTATATAGCGGAAGTAATCCAGATTGGTGTTTACGTTAAAAGCCATGCCGTGCATGGTTACAAATCGGCTTGCCCTAACGCCAATGGCGCAAATTTTACGTTCGCGACCCTTAACGCCGGGGTCGAGCCACACACCGGTTGCTCCTTCGAGCCTATCGGCTACAATGCCATACTCCTGAAGACAACCGATAACCACCTGCTCCAGCAGGTGTATGTACGATTTCAGCGTTAATCCAAAGGCCTCCAGGTTAAATATGGGGTAGGCAACAATTTGTCCGGGGCCATGATACGTAATATCGCCCCCTCGGTTGATGTGGTAGAACGATGCATTAATCCGTTTAAGCATCTCTTCGGGGATCAGCAGGTTGGCGTTCTCGCCACTTTTGCCAAGGGTATAAACATGCGGATGCTCGCAAAATAGCAAGTAATGTAACTTGCCATCGCCGCTCAGCTTACGTTTGGTTACCTCGTCAAATAGTTTTTCCTGATAATCCCATGCCTCCTTGTAATCAACCGTTCCAAGATCATGAAACTTTACGTTTTGCATTATATATTGTTTTTCCTATTTGCATGGCAAGTCAACCCATTTAGGTTGATTACTTACAACACCCTTTAACCAGGTGCTGTGCCTTATCGGCGTGGTACGACGAACGCACCAGTGGGCCGCTTTCGGCAAATTCAAACCCCTTTGCAAGGGCAATCTGCTTTAACTCTTCAAACTCCTCGGGGGTAACATAGCGTTGAACGGGTAAGTTGGTGGGTCGGGGTTGCAGGTATTGACCAATGGTAACCATTTGGCAGCCCACCTCGTGTAAATCGTCGAGGGTTTGAATTACCTCGTCGCGGGTTTCACCCAGCCCTAGCATTATTCCCGATTTTGCCCTAAAGCCTCGCTTAGCAATGTGCTCAAGCACTTTCAGGCTTCGCCTGTAACTTGCCTTTGTTCTTACAAGTGGGGTAAGGCGCTCAACCGTTTCGAGGTTGTGCCCTACAACATCGGGCTCCGATTCAAGGAATAGGTCGATAAGCTCAGACCTACCGTCAAAATCGGGTATCAAAACCTCAATGGTAGTATTAGGGTTTGCTTCACGGATAGCCAACACGGTTTCGCGCCAATGGCCTGCCCCATGGTCGGGCAAATCATCGCGATCCACCGATGTGATTACGCAATAGCTGAGTCCCATGAGGTTAACGGTACGCGCCACCTTAACCGGTTCATTGGGATCGGGAGGAAGCGGTTTCCCGGTTGCAGTAGCACAGAACTTACACGAACGGGTACATATATCGCCTAGGATCATTAAGGTTGCCACCCCATTCCCCCAGCACTCGCCAATATTTGGACACATTCCACTACTGCAAATGGTATGCAATCCATGTTTCTTAACAATGGCGTTAACCTGAGCATACCCTTCACCTCCGGGCAATTTTATCTTGAGCCATTCAGGCTTCCGTTCATTTCCCATCCCCAAAAATTTTTACAAAATAACTAAAAAATTTGCTCTTAAACGATTAATTTGGAGTAAAAGTAAATGTGGTGAGCAGTGAACCGTTAAAGTTAAAGGATAAAAACACTTCCTATCTTTAACCATCAACCGTAAATTAAAAAAAGTATCACAGTGTTACACAGAGTTTACAATGTGTTTCACAGTGTAAATCAGCATTATTTGCGTAGACAGTGTTCCACACCTCTTCACGACCAACGCCCCCTGTCATTTCGAGCACAGCGAGAAATCTCAATTAAAAAAGGGCTAAAGAGGGAAAGAGTAGAGCGATGCTTCGGCGCAGCTCAGCATGACATGAGAGAACGGCTCACCAATTCACGAACAACTATCAACGAACAACTAAATCATCTGTGTTCCACTACCATACACTAAACAACAAAAATATCTACTATTCCGCCATACGAAGCGAAAAGTGATCCTCGTTATTCAGGTTGCTGTATTCTATTAACCCCATTGCGGTGAGATTTACGAGAATTCGCTCGGCTTCGGATGTCGATATAAATCCCAATCGGCTAAAACGATCAATGGTAATTGTTTTATGCGACTTTAAGTAATCGATTAAAGTGTTTTCTGCTAATCCAAAAACTATGTTTATAGGTTTACGATTCCTTTCTGCTTTCCAGATTTTTAGCTGTATTGGCGAAGCCACCACATTCTCATCGTTTACACGTATATACGCTTTATAAATTCCTGTTTTGTCAGGCGCTTTATGGGGTTTGCGCTTCGAAGGTTTAACCTTAACCTCCAGTACCGTTTTGCCGTTTATTTCCCACTTTACTACCTCGAAAGGCACCTCGGGCTTGCAGTAAAGCTGCGAGGCCGCCTCAACCATATAGTACTCCTCATCGGTATTTACTCCTGCTATATTGCCATTATCCTTAACGCCAATTAGTAAAGTGCCACCCGCTGTATTTGCAAAAGCCACCAACGAACGAGCAATTTTGCGCGAATCGGTAATGGAGTGCTTAAAATCGAGTGTAAGCCCCTCGCCCTGCGATATCAAACCTGCAATATAACGGCTCACAGCAGTAATTTTATTGATTGGCAATGCGCAAAGTTAGTTACTTTTTTAGCCCCAGCGGAAATGATCGATGTTAAAGCCTAGCATCTCAATAATTCTATCCACAACGGTATCTATTAGTTCATTCATGGATGAAGGCCGACTGTAAAACGATGGGCTTGCTGGCAAAACAATAGCCCCTGCCTGGGTAACTGTAACCATGTTTTGCAAATGAATCAGGCTATACGGAAGTTCACGGGGTACAAGAATCAGCTTTCGGCGTTCCTTTAGCATAACATCGGCAGCCCGAACTATTAAATCGTTACTTGTGCCTGCGGCTATTCGCCCTAGGGTTCCCATAGTGCAGGGCACTACAACCATTGCATTATATCCAGCAGAACCCGATGCCATGGGGGCAAACATATCGCTGTTATTGTAAACTTTAACCATGGAGTCAAATTGAATGCCATTGTTTAACTCATAATCCCAAACCTTTTTCCCGTTTTCGGAAAAAACAACGGCTAACTCATCGATATAATTCGATAAACTGGCTAACTTTTCAATAACCCTCGCCGCATATACAGCACCACTGGCACCGGTTACGGCTACTATAACCTTTTGCATCTCCTGGAGTAATTTATCAAGGTTATAACAAAGGTAACAAAAAAAGGTTGTACCTCCATTATCGGTAATGCATTGCAATCAAGCAGGTAAACTCTTATTAGTTATTCCATATCACCTCCTCTGCACTTCGTCGGAATGAAAAGGGAACTTTACCGGAATACCCATATCTAATAACAAGCAAAGGATTTAAGCTGATCAAGTTTAACTTTTCAGCTAATTTTACTCTAACAGCCAACTCCTCGCAGGGCATATTGAGGTGTGCATGGCTTATGCCCAGTTGTGTTGCAGTTAATCCAAATCGTTGAAAAGCGCGTCCGGTGTTTATCCATGAAGCCAAATCATCTTTTTCGCTTAGAAATATTGCAAGTCCTTGTGTGTGCTGTAAAATACCACCCAATCGTTTTGCTTCACTCTTGGCGGATACAAAATTCTTCATTACAAACATACCAATTGGTTTCCCCATGTTGGGCAGGCCCATTGCCGCAGTCCACAGCCCATCTTTTTTTCTCTTCGCTTCAGTTTTTGAATATCGAAACCAACTAGTAAGTTCATTTATGAATTGCTTATTCTCAAATTGTAAATTATTCCCCTCAATTATTAATGGAATAATGTTACTGAAGGATTCCCTACCATCTAAAAGGACTAGTGAAATTCCAGGCAGGCTGAATGACGATTTTAGCTTTTGTAAAACATGGCTGGCAATCTTTCTGTCAGAGTATTCACCTCTGTTTACCTGTCGTGATGAGATGTAATCGTACAAGGGATCTTTTTTGCCTTCAGAAAAAGTATTGTTTATTTGAAATGTTACCTTTATACTGTCTCCAGAATCATTAGGATACTGAATAACGCTTTCAAAACCCAGTTGCGAAGCTGCTATTAAAATATTTTCTAATGCACAACCCAGACTAATATATAAAGCATGGTTGTCACCATCAACAATAGGCAATGTTCTGGAAAAATCTGGGTGGATTATTATTCCATTTTCAATATTTTCAAATAACCATGGTTGGGTATTATGACCCGACGGTGCTTTCACAGCATTCTCTATAATAAATTTAAAATCATTGTGGTCCATCTCTTTGAATTAATTTTGTTGTTAATAAAATTGTTACGGAATTCAATTCATTTTAATTATTGAAACTGATTTCGGTTTTATTTGTGATTTGAAATAATCCTAATTAAACGTATTTACATTAAAGCGAATATTCTTAATTTTCCCCCTAAAGTATTCATATTCACCATCTGGGATTTCCCAAACGGCTCTCGCATATCCTGGAATTTTATACCCATTAATTTCAGTATAGTAATCTACTTTTACAACCCAAGGATATTTCTGGCTATTTCCATCGGCATCAATGTAACTACGGTCAAATGTTTTAAACTGAACTACTTCGCCAATGCTATTAAAATAGAAAATGCCGCTAACTGTATCGTTGGCATAGGATATTGTCGAAGAAACAGAGACAGAATCAATTACTTCCCATTTAATGTATGGTTGAAAAGCATAACCCGGCAACAACAACATTTCCGAAAGAACGGTAACCAAACCTGACTTATTCATTTCCTTACCATAAACATTCTGCACAGGAAACAAACCTATTGCTTTAATTATCATGCTGCCCTCTCCGTTCTGATACTTGTCGCGTCCGACAAAAATGTTTACTCCGAGTTTAGTAGACTTAAGATAGGCAAAACGAGCGGGCTCAGCTGCTGAATTAAATTGCCTGCATTCTACACTTATCCAATCCTTATTAGGACTCATCCGGAATTCAATATCTTCCCATTCCACAATTGCATTTACGGGTAAGGGTTTCCCAACTATACCCATTAACTTTAAATTCCTTTGAACGGGGGCAGGTAAACTAGATAAATGTTTTTCCGTCAAAATTTCTATATCTTGACTTTTTCTCATTTCATTTTCTACCTCGCTTAAAAAACGATTTTCGACCGATTTGCATGAGAACAATGAAATGAAAGCTACATACATAATTACATTTTTTTTCATAGTACTTAGTTTAATTTATTAATTAGTACATCAACTTGATTCCAGTTAATAACCGATACAGTTTTATTTATACCTGTTATCTTTCTTACTATCAACCTTTCAAAAAAATTCATTTTTTCAAATAAAAACTCTCCACCAACAGCCACAGAAACTGTTGAATGTTTCAGCAATAGGTCGGGGTAAGCATTTTTGAGTTCATCAGCAATTTCTGGTTCGTTCATTCCACAAATAAATAACGCTACCTTTTTATTGAGCAATTCCAACAAATTAGTTTTACAAAAATTCATTATGTTTTTTTGAATTTTCCCAGCATGTATTGAACCTCCAATTACTATTTGGTCAAACTGGCCTAAATCTACTTTCTTAACCGATTTTAAGTTAAAAGTATAAGCATTTACACCTAAAGCGTCCTTGATTGCCACCGCAATCTTCTCAGTGGTGCCATGTGTAGTTGAGTAAATTATTGCTGTTTTCATGTTTAAAAATTTATGTTATTAAAATAACTACTGTAATGTCAGTAATGTTAAGGATGTTAAAACTATTACTAAGTTTAAAGCGCTATGGGCAAGGGCTACAATCCAATAATTGTTATATTTTACAAATAGCCAACCATAGAATACACCAAAAAACATAACTGTAATTTGTTGTAGCACACTGAAATGAGTTACACCAATAGGAGAAAAGCTAAAGTTAATGTGATCAAACATAAAGATAAGGGTTGAAATACCAATTGCAAATAAGGTAAGAGCTTGCTTACTAAGTAAATTCTTGGTTAAGTCAAATAATATTGTAATAACTATAACCCTAAAAAGGAGTTCTTCACTTGGACCTGAAAGAAACATTTGAAAGGAAAGGTACCCCAGTATATTTTGTAGATTGAGTGAAAAAGGAAAAATAATGGGTTGATTAAACCTATTTACCAGAATTAAAGCGGAAATAATCTGAATAATTGCCCATGTGACAATAAAGAACTTTAACCATTTGAGAGCATCAATAAAACCTGCTTTTCTGAATCCAAAATCTTTTAATGCAATACCTCTCATTTTTCCATATAAAATGATAATAACAATTGCTACAAATGCTTGAACTATGTGATGAATTGAAATGATTAAAAAAGAGTTGTCAGGATCAATAAAACTAATACTTGGGTAAATTGATTCTGCACAGATAAACGAAAAGATATTTATAGACTTGATAATTATTGCAAGTATAATCGGTAAAACAATAATTATTATGGTGTTTTTAATTTTCATTGACACTTTAATTTATTATTTAAAATTCATAGATAAAACCATATTTCATAAATGATGTTCCAGGCATTTGGTATTCAGTTTTATTGTAAAAATCCTTGAAAATTTGAGTACCCCTGTAGCCCTCGAAAAATACTCCTAGGCTTGAGCGATTTTCAAACCTCAAAAGATTGGTTGAAAAACCTAATGTAAATCCGTTAGAAAAAACTTTTGTGCTATAATTTGGTAATCTATCTCCTGAATCAGTAATATTGAAAAAAGTAAATTGGCATAGGTAACCAAACTTAATTTGAAATAAACCCTGAGGTTTTACGCTTTTAAAGAATGGTATGCTGTATGTTATTGGAACCATAAACTGCATAGTTTTAATATTTCTTTCCCCGACATAAGCATTTGAATCATCATTATAGTTAAATGTTTGGTTGTTTTGCAGATAATCAATTCCTGTTTCAACGGCGTTTCGTTTTAGAGGCATAACAGCCCTTCCTCCTATGTTAAAACTGGTTCTCGTTGAACCTGTAAAAGCATCTACACCTGCATTAGGAACTACTGTCATATCTGTATTTTCTGTAATTCCACCTTTCCCAAGCCCAATCTGAACTCTGTAGTAAGGTTTTCTGCTTTGATATACCGATGCCTCCTTTAACGAGGAGCATCCAGATAATAATACTAGCATCAGTAAAGTGAATTTTTTGCTCATAATCATTGTTTTTAAAGCGGTTTGATTAACTAATGCAAAGAAATATAGAACTAAAATGAGGGGTGTCTCATTTTACTTCAAATGAGTATCATCTTAAAGATATTTGCAATTAAATTGGTCTCAGTTTATTGAGACTTTCTTGAAATACTCGCTGGGAGTGATGCCAGTATTCTTTTTAAAAACACGATTAAAGGTTGCTTTAGAATTAAAACCACAATCGAACGCTAAACTAAGTAAGGTAAAGTTTTTGTTTTTAGCGTTTTTACATAGCTCTTTAAACTCCTCAATACGATAATGGTTTATAAAGTCAAAGAAATTTTTATTCAATCGACTGTTAATTATTTCCGAAAGGTATTCAGGGCTTACCACTAGCTGTTCGCTGAGCATTGCTAGATTAATTTCAGGATTTAGGTAAGGTTTCTGAATTTTCATGTATTCAAGTAGCCGATGGACAAATGCTTCGTCTTTATCGGTTATGGGCTTGCTATAATAGTCGGCTTGGTTATTCTTGAGCAAATCCAAATTAACTTTGATAAAGGGGTTAAAAAGATTGCCTTGCCTTAACCCATAGTATCCGAGTAAAACTGAAAAAATCGATATAAAAGCGAATCCCAATCCTTGTAGTAGCCCATATTTCATCAAACCAAAAAGATAATCTGCAATATATAGTATGCTGATAATTGCGTAGAAGAATAATGCCATCACTAACAGGCTATGTAGCCATTTTAAATCAAGAGTATCGGTTTGAGAATAGAAAAAGCGAATACGATTCCGGTATCTACTAAGCAAAAGCAACCCCCATAGTGTATATCCTACATTTGAGATAGCTATTAGTAATACCACAAGCGGATAAACAATTCCTGACCGAAAACTTTCAGTTGTATCATATTTAATCTTTTCATCATTTGACAAAAAATATATGCTTTTAGCAAATAATAAAAAAACCAATATGAATGGTATAAGATTCAACAGATAGATTGGCTTTGCTTGAAAATTCTGGGTTGTTAGTGCCTTAATGTATAACCAAAGCACAGGCCCAATGAGCAGAATAAAGGGAGTTGAAGCATTTATTATCCAGGGGAAAGGATAACCACTTTGCCTGTTATAAATTTCAGCACCAGCCAAAAAAAGTATTAATGCCGAAATGAAGAAATAAATTGAGAGGATAAAATCTGCTTTAATTCGGTTCTTTTTAGTGAATATCAATAAACCTAAAAAGAAGTATAGGAATGCACTTATAAATGGAATGGTTGCCACTTTAATTCTGAATTCTTTTTACAAATATAATTCTTCATCCGTTTGATACAAAACAATGAAGAAAAAGAACAAATACATCGCAAAATTGTTTCTCTGATAATCACCTATACAATTGGCATTTGAGGTGTTTCAGCAGTTAATATAGTTTTTAATTTAAAAATTATCACAGCAAATAAAATGAAAGTAAGGTTGATTTTATACATAATGACATTTTTATTATTATTCATGGCTATTGAGGTGTTTTCTCAAATTAGCCCCGAAAATTTTGCTCAAAAAAGTTTAAGTACCCAAAACACGGGTATGCTAATCCTTGGTGGTTGGGCTGCAGCAAATCTAATTGTTGGAGGTTACGGGTGGTCAAAAACTACCGGTCAGGAAAAATACTTCCATCAAATGAATTTCATGTGGAATGTGGTTAACCTATCCATTGCCGGATTTGCCCTTTATAGCAACGCCCACACCAGCATCGAAACCCTATCGATTTCCGAAGTTGTTACTAAACACCTAAAAACCGAAAAAGTGCTGCTTATCAATGCTGCGTTAGATGTTGGCTATGTAGGTACAGGTTTTTTGCTAAGGCACTACTCTACAAAATCGGATAAATTTAACTCACTGCTTAAAGGATACGGCAATTCGTTAATACTGCAAGGAGCATTCCTTCTGGTTTTTGACCTTTCCCTCTATGGAGTGCTACATACCCAACGAATCGAATTTTTAGGAGTAACACCAACCTTAAATGGTTTGGCTCTAACCGCAAAATTCTCATTTTAGAATTTTTAACCCCGTTATGTGTTTGTTTCAGTTGTTGCGAAATTGCCGCATTACAACTCTATAACCTGATATGCATTCCTGAATATATAGAATGATATATTAAAAATGCGTACATACAACGACACTAACCTTTTTCAATTTTCCACTATCTTTGAGAGTAATTTAGGCAATAAACCAATGGCAAAAAAGAAGAATAAAACAGCTGACGATACCAAATCGAACCGTATCGCCAAAAAGGAGCTAAAAAAGCTGGTTACCGACCTGCTACTGGCTAATCCTACCAACATATACAACTACAAGCAAGTTTCCAATAAGATAGGGGTAAGCGACGATTATACCCGACGAATGGTCAACGAGATTCTCTACGAGCTTGCTCTTGATGGCCTTGCCGAGGAGTTACAGCGCGGTAAATTTCGGGCGGTAATGCAAAACGCACTTGCCATTGGTATTCTGGAAATGAATCCCGATGGCTCGGCCGACGTTACCACTGAGGATAACCGCGAGATTTTTATCCCCGATTTTCGCCTGAACCACGCACTGCATGGCGATAAGGTTCAAATATCGATATACCGCCAACGCCGCAGAGGCTTACTCGAGGGCGAAGTGGTTCGCGTGATTGAGCGCGCCAAACGTAACTTTGTGGGTACAATCAACTTTGTGGGCAAGAATGCCTTTGTTGTCCCCGATAACAAGCTAATGCCCTACGATATTTTTATCCCAAAGGTTGAACTGAAAGATGTCCGCAACGGGCAGAAGGTAATAGTTCAGATTACCGATTGGCCTGCACGGGAAAAGAATCCCAATGGGAAAATTGTAGAGGTACTTGGCGACCCGGGTGTTCACGAGGTTGAAATGCATGCCATTCTGGCTGAGTACGAACTACCATACCGTTTCCCCGAAGAACTGGACATATTAGCCGAAAAGATTAGCGATAAGATAACCGAAGCCGATTACCGTGAACGACGCGATTTCCGAAAGGTACCAACCTTTACCATCGACCCGTTCGATGCCAAGGACTTTGACGATGCCCTTTCGGTTCAAACCCTACCTAACGGTAACATTGAGGTTGGAGTTCACATTGCCGATGTTACCCACTACGTGAAACCCAATACCCCTATCGATAACGAGGCCATTGAGCGCGGCACATCGGTTTACCTGGTCGATAGGTGTGTGCCCATGCTACCCGAAAGGCTATCGAACTTTATCTGCTCATTACGCCCGAACGAGGAAAAGCTTTGCTTTTCTGCAGTATTTGAGCTAAACGAAAACGCCGAGGTGATCAACCAATGGTTTGGCCGAACGGTTATTATTTCCAAGCGTCGGTTCACCTATGAGGAAGCCCAACAGGTTATTGAAACCGGTCAGGGCGATATGAAGGATCAAATCCTGCTGCTGCATAAACTGGCCCAAAAACTCCGTGCCGAGCGATTCAAGAAGGGTGCTATTGCCTTTGAGCGCGTTGAGGTGAAGTTCGACCTCGATCCCAAGGGCAAGCCACTTGGTGTTTACTTCAAGGAGAACAAGGAGTCGAACCAACTCATTGAGGAGTTTATGCTTTTGGCAAACCGAAGGGTTGCCGAGTTTATTGGCATGCGCAGGGATGGCCATAAGGAACTGCCCTTTGTTTACCGCATTCACGATAAACCCAACGAGGAAAAACTTAACGCATTCCGATCCTTTATCACCCGATTTGGATACAATATCTCGGGCACTACCGACAAACAGGTAAGCAAATCGCTAAACCAGCTAATGGAAAAGGTAAAAGGGCGACCCGAGCAGAATCTTATCGAAACCCTCGCCTTACGTTCAATGGCTAAAGCACGCTACTCCACCGATAACATTGGCCACTACGGCTTGGCTTTCCGATACTACACCCACTTCACCTCGCCCATTCGCCGTTACCCCGATATGATGGTGCACCGCCTTCTGGCACATTACCTCAACAATGGTAAGCCAAAGGATAAGGAACAGATTGAATTGCTTTGCAAACACTCCACCAACATGGAAATTAAAGCCACCGAGGCCGAAAGGGCTTCCATCAAATACAAACAGGTGGAGTTCATGCAGGATAAACTGGGCGAAAACTACAAAGGTGTAATATCGGGCGTAACAAACTTCGGTATATTCGTGGAACTTACCGATACCCAATGCGAGGGACTGGTCTCAATACGCGATTTAGACGACGATTACTACCGCTTTGATGAGGAGGAGTACGCCCTTATAGGGCAGCGCAACGGACGTAAGTTTACCCTTGGCGATGAGGTTGAGGTTGAGGTTTGGCGAACCAATCTTGCCAAAAAACAGCTCGATTTCAAACTCGTAGGCATGACTGGCAGGTCAGGTAAACCTTCAACCCAGTTTAGAAGTCAAAAGCAAAACAAGTCCAAAAATGATAAAGTGAAATCGAGCCGTAAAGGGCAACAGAAAAGTAAAAGTAAAGAGAAACGTCGTAAACGCTAAAACATCAGAATAGATGAAACGATTTATAATTTTTGCACTGGCTTTGGCAGCATTTGCCTGCTCAACCAAAAATGAGTTAACACCTGGTTCATGGCTTGGAGTAATCCAAATGGACTCAATACCTGGCAGGCTGGATGTCCCCTTTAACTTTGAGGTTATAAATGATAATGGAAAGGTTCAACTTACCGTCCGTAATGCCGATGAACTTATAGCCATCACTGAGGTTGAACATATGGGCGACTCGCTCTTGGCCAAATTCCCAACCTTTACCAGCGAGCTGGTAATGGCCATTAACGATTCGATGAGCGGATACTACTACCCCAAAGGCGTTAAGGATGGCCGCAGGTATAAGTTTTATGCACTAAAAGGTGAAACCGACCGTTTCCCATGGTTTAAAGAACAACCCAAGTTTAATGTAACAGGCCGTTGGTGGTTTGTTGAGAATCCCGGCACTGCCGACTCAACGGTTATGGTTGCCGAACTCAAGCAGGATGGTTCAAGGGTTATAGGTACCATACTCAGCACCACAGGCGATTACCGCTACCTTGAGGGTAAGGTTGCAGGGAACATGTTCTACTTCTCAAAGTGCGATGGCGCACAATCCATTATCGTAAGAGGCGAGATTACCGATTCTACCACCATGGGAAACGGCCTGATATCGGGAAGTCCCCGCTGGGTATCCGCATGGCGCGCCATGCGCGACGATAAAGCCCAACTACCCGAGGCCCAAAGCCTGGTTTGGGTGCGCAAAGGTTACACAACCTTTGAGTTTGCCGGAACCGACCTAAACGGTAACCGCGTTACCTCTAATGATGAACGCTTTAAAGGGAAGGTGTTAGCGGTGCTTGCCGGTGGTAGCTGGTGCCCCAATTGCTTAGATGAGGGCCGTTTCTACAAAACCATGTACGAAAAGTACCGCGGCAGAGGCTTTGAGGTAGTTTCGCTTTGCTTTGAGGACAAAACCTTTGAGGCTGCCCAACCCAAGATTAAACGCTTTGCCCAGAGTATTGGTGCCGATTACACCTTCGTGTATGTTGCCCCCCGTGGCCGCGAACAGCGCGACTCCGTGCTATACGCCCTGGAAGGCAAAATGGCTTACCCAACCAGCATGATACTGGACCGCAACGGAAAAATACGCAGGGTTGAAACCGGTTTCTCCGGCCCCGGTACCGGTGAGCATTACCAGAAATTTGCCCGCGAAACCGAGGAACTCATAGTTGAATTGCTTGAAGAAAAATAGGTTTGAACTGGCAAGATTGAATGGTACAAAACTTTAATCAGTTGAGTCTTTTATACGCATGATAATGAATGATTTACTTGCATTTGGCTTGCTAGGATTTACCTCATTTTTTACGTTGATTAATCCGTTGGGTGCCATGCCCATATTTATGACAATGACTGCAGAGCTGAATCCTGCCGAGAGAATAAAAACTGCCCGAAAAGCTTCAATTGTAGCTTTTCTTACAATACTCTTTTTTGCATTTACTGGTCAATTACTCTTCAAGTTTTTTGGAATTTCAGTAAATAGTTTACGGGTTGTTGGTGGAGTAATATTCTTCATGATGGGAATGGACATGCTCCAGGCACGATTAACCCGAGTAAAGATAGCCGAAAACGAGGTGAAAAAGTACGTAAACGATATTTCAATTACACCTCTTGCCATTCCCATGATATGCGGCCCTGGAGCAATCACTAATGCTATTATTCTAATGCAAGATGCAACAACAATTGATAAGAAGATGGTATTAGTTTTTAGCATTTTTCTGGTGATGCTTTTAACCTTTTTAATACTCTATAGTTCCTCAAAGATTATAAAAGCGTTGGGCGAAACAGGAAATAATGTTCTAATGCGGCTTATGGGTTTAATTGTAATGGTTATTGCTGTTGAATTCTTTTTTGCTGGCATCAAACCAGTACTTATCGAAATACTTGGGAAATAAAACTTAAGACCAATTTATTGCCAAGCAACAATTAGACCTATACCCTCACTCGATTCATGAGAAGCGCCCGATCAGGTAATTGCTTCGGACTTTATAATTTGTACTGAAGAATTCCTAAAGCGATGCGTTTTTTTATGACAAATTAAGTTATAAGTGTGGGATACCCAAATTTTAATTTTTATTTATGATTTACAAATGTTTACATATATTTCCCGAAAATGCGGTATTTACGATAAAAAAATCAAGTTGTTCAATTAACCCGATTTAGTTTAAATTACCAAAAAAGGTTAAGGGAACGATAGACCTGTGCACGTTAAAATGGTTAATAGCAAGTACATTCTGGCCAACTCATATCTGTCGGCTGTTTTATTTCTGGATTTTAAAATGGTTATTATTATGCAAAAGATAAAGTAAAGCAAGCTCAAAATCCTGCCAGTATTAGGGATAAAAAAAGTTACAACAAAAACAACGGGGAATAATGAAAGCGTCCAGCGGGTTGCTATGTTTAATAATTTACCATCACCGTTAACTGTGCTCCTGTAAAAGAATAGATAATAACCAGACAGCAGAATTGAAAGAATTATAATTACCAGTAGGAATGATCCACTATTGGTAATACCTTTGAGAATACCTGCTAAAACCAAGCCAATGACTAACAAAATTTCAATAAGTTTTGGTTTCATAATTTAAACAATTAAATTAGTTAACTTAGTCTTTTGGGTACTAATAAGTTCTATTCATTCATTTGTAACTTTACGGTAAAACGAATTCAAAGTCAAATTATCTCTAAAATAGTTGGCTTTTGGAAGTATTAATTGACTTATTAATACATTTAATCATCAAATTTTAAATAATTTATAAATTAATCGATCATTTTATTTCCGATTCACAAAGTTATCATTTCTTTAACTTGTGTAAAATTATATTACATGTTGTACAATATATATGGTTTTATCCTTCGTTCGCGCGCGTCTCTAGACGCATGCGATGGCTGTAAGCTGCAACTGCAAAGGTTGGACTGAGCCTATGCCAAACGCCGCTCCTCAGCTAGACATAAAAAAAGCTTTTTTTGACGTGCGTGAACGAATTTTTTACTAAACTTATTGTAAACTACTAGGCAGAGCGATGTATGTCACACGCGACCGGAGACGCTCTCGAGCAATGGAATAGGGGTTCACTCTTATTACCTCGCATTCCTTTACATTCATCTTTAACTTCCTCTAACTTCCTTACCTCCTGTATTTTTTAACGTTTAACGATTCACGTTTCACGGTTCGCCCACTTTTCAATCCTAACTATTCCCCATTTCCCACTCTAACTTTAACCTCTTTTTTCTATCTTTGCAGGCTGAAATCAACTTTAACAAAATCAGGCTTTTATATGGACTACAATTTTAAGGATATTGAACAGAAATGGCAGGAATACTGGCGTAAAAACAAAACATATAAGGTAGATGTTGACCCAAGCAGGCCTAAATACTACGTTCTCGACATGTTCCCCTACCCATCGGGAGCCGGATTGCATGTGGGCCACCCACTTGGTTACATTGCCTCCGATATTTACTCGCGCTACAAGAGGCTTAACGGCTTCAATGTGCTTCACCCCATGGGATACGATGCCTTTGGCCTTCCGGCCGAACAGTATGCCATACAAACCGGTCAACACCCAGCCATAACCACCGATAACAACATAAAGCGTTACCGCGAACAGCTCGATAAGATTGGCTTTAGCTACGATTGGGACCGCGAGTTCCGCACCTGCGACCCCAATTACTACAAGTGGACCCAGTGGGCTTTCATCAAGATGTTTAAGCACTGGTACAATAACAAAACCCAAAAGGCTGAGCCAATAGAGAAACTGGTTGCCGAATTTGAACGTAACGGTAACCTTGACGTTGATGCAGCATGCAGCGACATTCGCACCATTACTGCTGCCGAATGGAAGGCTATGAGCGAAAAGGAACAACAGGAGATTCTGCTTGCCTACCGCCTGGCCTACCTTGCCGATGTTATGGTTAACTGGTGCCCCGCTCTGGGAACAGTACTGGCAAACGACGAGGTTAAGGAGGGTGTCTCCATTCGTGGTGGCCATCCGGTTGAACAACGTAAGATGCGCCAGTGGTGCCTGAGAATATCGGCTTATGCCGAACGCCTGCTCAACGACCTTGAACAGCTCGACTGGACCGATTCACTAAAGGAGATACAGCGCAACTGGATTGGCAAATCCGAGGGTGCCGAGGTATGGTTCCGCATTGATGGCAGCGATAGAAAGATTTTGATTTTCACCACCCGTCCCGATACCATTTACGGTGCTACCTTCATGGTGCTTGCACCCGAAAGCGAACTGGTTGATGAGCTTACAACCCCTGAGTATGCTGATAAGATGGAACTATACCGACAGGAGGTAAAACGCAAAACCGAGCGTGAGCGCATGGCCGAAGCCCGCAAGGTAACCGGTCAGTTTACCGGTAGCTACGCCATTAACCCATTCACCAACGAGCGCATTCCCATTTGGGTTAGCGAGTATGTACTGGCCGGATATGGCACTGGTGCCATTATGGCTGTACCAGCTCACGACAGCCGCGACTTTGCCTTTGCCAAAACCTTTGGGCTACCTATTATACAAACCGTTATTCGCCCAGGCGAGCAACCCACCAACCCTGAGTCGTGGACTGAGTCGTACGACTCAAAGGAAGGCATTGTTATCAACAGTCCAGTAATCAATGGCTTAGAGGTAAAAGATGCCATTTCAAAGATATGTGAGGTAATTGAATCACGGGGGCTAGGCAAGCGTAAGGTAAACTATCGCCTCCGCGATGCCATTTTTAGCCGCCAGCGATACTGGGGCGAGCCATTCCCCATTTACTACAAGGATGGTATGCCCTACCCGCTCGACGAGGACAAGTTACCCCTTGAACTCCCCGAGATTGATGCCTACCTGCCAACCGAGAAGGGTGAACCACCCCTTGGCCGCGCCAAGAATTGGCACACGCCCGAGGGCTATCCCTACGAGCTAAGCACCATGCCAGGCTTTGCCGGCTCCTCGGCATACTACCTCCGTTACATGGATCCCCATAACGACAATGCACTTGTTTCGGCCGAAGCCAATAAGTACTGGGAAAATGTTGACCTGTACATCGGTGGAACCGAGCATGCCGTGGGGCATCTCATTTACTCCCGGTACTGGAACAAATTCCTTTACGACCTTGGATACGTTTGTAAACAGGAGCCTTTCAAAAAGCTCATAAACCAAGGAATGATTCAGGGCCGATCGAACTTTGTTTACCGCATTAAAGGAACAAATCAGTTTGTATCGTACAACCTGAAGGATAAGTACGAAGTTACCCCTATCCATGTTGATGTTAACATAGTTAGCAACGATATCCTCGACATAGAAGCATTCCGTAAATGGCGACCTGAGTTCGAGAATGGCGAATTCATTCTGGAAGACGGTAAGTACATATGCGGGTGGGCTGTTGAAAAAATGAGTAAGAGCATGTGGAACGTGGTAAACCCCGATACCATCGTTGAGCGCTACGGCGCCGATACCCTCCGCATGTACGAGATGTTCCTTGGTCCGCTCGAGCAAAGTAAACCCTGGGATACCAATGGTATCGATGGCGTGCATAAGTTCCTGCGCAAGTTCTGGCGTTTATTCCATAGCTCAGCAAATGAGTTTGAGGTATCAAACGCTGAACCAACACCCCAAGAGTTTAAAGTTCTGCATAAAACCATCAAAAAGGTTACTGAGGATATTGAGAAATTTAGCTTCAACACCGGCGTATCGGCTTTTATGATTTGCGTGAATGAACTCTCCGATTTGAAATGCAACAAGCGAGCCATACTTGAACCACTAACCGTATTAATTGCTCCCTATGCTCCGCATATTGCCGAGGAGCTTTGGCATCTGCTTGGGCATGAAACCTCAGTTAATGTTGCCGCTTGGCCTAAGTTTAACGAGGAGTACATCAAGGAATCGACCTTTACCTGCCCAATCTCTTTTAACGGCAAAACCCGCTTTACGCTTGAACTACCCCTTAACCTTAAGGCCGACGAGGTGGAAAAAATTGTTTTAGCCGACGAGAATACCCTTAAATACCTCGATGGGAAGCAACCCAAAAAGGTAATTGTTGTGCCAAACAAAATTGTAAATATTGTTGTTTAGTCGAATATTATTTTTGCAGTTGACAAAAAAATAGTATCTTTAGTAAACCCTTATTAATCATCATAATACTTACAAAACATTCAACAGAAAGGAGTACTATATGGACAAATCGGACAACAAAACCAAATCGTTTAAGGACTTGGTAGTATGGCAAAAAGCGCATGCTTTTGTACTCAGCATTTACCAGCAGGTAAAAATCTTCCCCGATGATTATCAGGCCACTGTGGGCGATATGCTATGTGAAAGTGCCACAGCCATTGCAACAAATATCGTGGGTGGCTATAAAAAGAAAGAACGTGAGGATAAACTATTTTTCCTTACCACAGCACAGGAAGCCCTTGAGGAGTGCAGGTATTACCTTACCCTTGCCACCGACCTTCAACTCATGGACTCGTTCCAGGCCGATGAACTCGAAAATAACCTCAATGAGGTTAGCTACCTGCTAAACTCTTACGCACGTTCCATAAAACGTCGTAAGGATGGCGATTACAAAAGAGACGATGAGCTGAAAGACGAGTAGTTTGGTATCATTTTAAAAAATGACAACAGGAAATATTTTTAAAACAGTCCGATCCTATGCCATCATAGTGTTCGGGCTGTTGCTTTATGCGCTGTCGTGGACAGCCTTTCTTATTCCCCACAAAATTACTGGCGGTGGCGTTTCAGGTATTGGTGCCCTTGTATTCTATGCAACTGGAATACCAATGGGTTACACCTACTTCCTGATCAATATTGGACTTATTCTTATAGCTATAAAAATGCTGGGAGCCAACTTTGGCGTAAAAACCATTTTTGGCGTAACGGTAGGGGCATTGTTACTGTCGGTACTGCAAATGACCATAAAAGTGGCAGTAGTTGAGGATAAGTTTATGTCCACCATTATTGGAGGGGCATTGGCTGGTGTGGGGCTTGGTGTTGTTTTCACTCAGGGTGGAAGTACAGGCGGTACCGATATCATTGCCATGATAATCAATAAGTACCGTAACATTAGCCCAGGCCGTATCATAATGCTTTGCGATGTATTCATCATTGGCTCCTCGTTCCTGGTACTGCTCGACCTTGACCCTGCTAAGCGTATCGAAACCATTGTTTATGGCTATGTAGCCATGGCCATCACTGCCTACTCCCTCGATGCCGTTCTGTCGGGTAGCAAGCAATCGGTTCAGGTGTTTGTCTTCTCAAAGCGATACCAGGAAATTGCCGATAGGATTACTTCCGAGATTAACCGAGGAGTAACTGTGGTTGATGGAATGGGATGGTACACTAAGGAACCGCAAAAGGTACTAATCTCACTTGTGCGCAAGCACGAGGTAAGCGATGTGTATAAAATCATCAAGGAGGTTGACCCCGAAGCATTCATCTCGGTAGCTACAGTAACAGGCGTTTACGGAAGGGGGTTTGAGCGTATCAGGCACTAACCCGCCCAATTCTCCCTATCCAGACTACGATACTGAATTGCCTCAGCTACATGCTGGGGCAATATTTTTTCTGAACCTTCCAGATCGGCAATGGTTCGGGAAACCTTTAGTATTCTGTCGTATGCTCTGGCCGAGAGGTTCAACCGCTCCATGGCGGTTTTCAGAATGGCCGTTCCGGCCTCGTCGAGTACACAGAACTGCCTTATCAGCTTTGATGTCATTTGGGCATTGCAATGTACATCGGCCCAGGGAACAAAACGCTCCTCCTGAATCTGTCGGGCTTTTACCACCCGCTCCCTGATTTGAGCGCTACTCTCGGCCGTTGGCGCCGATGAGAGTTTCTCAAAGGGCACTGGAATAACCTCCACATGAATATCGATACGGTCGAGCAATGGCCCCGAAATACGATTCAGGTACTTTTGAACTACTCCAGGTGAGCAAACACACTCCTTTTCTGGGTGGTTGTAGTAACCACATGGGCAAGGATTCATGGATGCTACCAGCATGAAGCTTGCCGGATACTCAACGGTGAACTTTGCCCGCGATATGGTAATAACCCTATCCTCAAGGGGCTGGCGCATCACCTCCAGCACAGTTCTTTTGAACTCGGGCAACTCATCAAGGAACAACACTCCGTTATGGGCAAGCGATATTTCGCCGGGCTGGGGAAACTGTCCGCCACCCACAAGCGCAATATCGGATATGGTATGATGGGGGCTTCGGAAAGGCCTGCGGGTCATTAGCGAGGTATTCCGGTCAATCTTACCTGCAACGGAATGAATTTTTGTAGTCTCAAGCGCCTCACGCAACGTTAAGGGTGGAATTATTGTTGGTATCCGCTTTGCAAGCATAGTTTTTCCGGCACCAGGCGGGCCAATCATAATAATGTTATGTCCTCCTGCAGCAGCCACCTCAAGTGCCCGTTTTACGTTTTCTTGACCCTTTACATCGGCAAAATCAACATCGTAACTGTTGGCGTGGGCAAAAAATTCCTCACGGGTGTTCACTATGGTTGGCTCAAGAGTGCTATTGCCGTTAAAAAAGGCAACTACCTGTTTGATATGCTCAACCCCGTAAACGTCGAGGTTGTTAACCACTGCAGCCTCTCGGGCATTCTGGGCAGGAACTATAAAACCCTTAAACCCCTCCTCGCGGGCCTGAATGGCTATGGGCAAAACACCTTTAATTGGCTGAATGGTACCGTCGAGCGAGAGTTCACCCATGATAACGTAATCAGGCAGCAAATCGGGTTTAATTTGTTCCGAAGCTGCCATAATGCCAATAGCTAAGGGTAAATCGTACGCTGAGCCCTCCTTGCGGATGTCGGCCGGAGCCATGTTAATTACGATTCTCTTTTTAGGGAACTTGTAGCCGTTGGTCTCCAGTGCCGACATAACTCGCTGCTGGCTTTCCTTAACGGCACTATCGGGCAAACCAACAAGGAAAAAGTTTACCCCTTGCCCAACACTTACCTCAATGGTAATTGTTGTGGCCTTTATGCCATGAACCGCACTGCCAAAGGTTTTTACTAGCATACCCCTATAAAAACCGGGACAGACAAACTATTTCCGGTATATCCATTAATGGCAAACCGAATAGGTGCTTGCCTCCTGCATCAATTTCTGTGTGAGTTTGCTTAACTCAACCTTTGCGTACATTAACTGTTCAGGACTTGCTGCAGTACAAAGATATTCTATAGCCTTATTTTCAGCCTCATCGCACCCATCAGGGTCAGTCGATGTTGCCTTTGTTTTATCGCAGTAGTATTTTGTACCACCCACATCGTAATAACAATTACCACCGTCGGTAGGGCAGCATACGTTGGCAATTTCGCACTGCGGTGGCTCAAATTTTTGGCATACATCCTTATCCTCCTTCTCGCAACCCCAGGTTAGGAATGCAAACACTGCACCAAGAACAATTGGGGCAAACAGTAACTTCTTTCGCATAATTTTATCGATTTAAGTGTTTTATTATGATAGATTTAAACTGCTCAAAAGGCATATAACCCCTAAAAACTCTACCCTCAATAACAAATGTGGGAGTTCCAGTAAATCCAAATTTATCAAATTCGTTTCGGATTTGCAAAATATAGTCCATCGATTCGTTACCCAAAATACATTCGGCTACCAGTGGGTCGCTTTCAATAAAATGGTTTACCATATCCCGAAACTCATCGGTGTATATCACACTGCTGTTAGTTACCAACAGTTCATGTAGCTTCCCGTAATACCCGTACCGATTTATACACACAGCCGTTTTCACCTCATTCAATCGATCCTGATTATTTGAATGCTCAACCAGCTTCAAAACCAAACGAACTTTTCCAGAAGCAATGAATTCCTTTTCGAGTTCGGGGTAAACATCAGTAAAAAACAGTCGGCAGTAACCGCAGTGGTAGCTAATGTATGCGTAAAGGGTTAGCTGAGCCGAATCGCTTCCAAACACAATATCTAAAGGACTGTTAGAGACAGGCTCTTTCAGTTTATTATTCCCCTTCCCGGTTAATTGCCATGCTTTAATGCCAATTAAAACGATAAGAATGAGCGAAACGCCTATTGCAAGCCATTCAATTGGTTTTAACCTCTTTATCTTCCTGCTTATCATCCTTTGCCTTTCGTTTAGATTCTTTTCTGTCGATTTCGGTGCTAAAGTTCATAACATGAGGGTGGAAAACCAGGTTAAGCCCACGTTCCTGAACGCGAATGGTAGCCCTCATGTTGGCCTGCAACTCCTTTGTGTCGAAACCCGTTTTTGATTCCTTTCCCCTTTGGAGCGATACCAGGTATAATCCTGAACGTTTGGCCTTATTTGGCCCCTCAAAGCCCTCATCTTTTAAACCCTGCTTTTTCAGGAGTTTTTTCGATTTACCAAGCATAACATCACCGGGGTAAACCACAAAGTGGTACTCGTAATCGTCGCCAAAGCTCTGCATACCGTAAACGGACATATCCATGGCTGTGCTTACGATATTGGTTTTAGGGAAGTAGATTTGGTTGTTGTAGATAAACACACTGGTTTCGAGGGTGCTGAATACTATATTGTCCAACTCGTTCAGATTTGTGAACTTCGATAGCTCCATGGCTGGCTCAAAGTTATAAATTCCACCGTTTTCAAGCTTAAAGTTGCCTAAAAGGTTCATCTTGTCGTAAAGCAGGTTGGTATCCTGCATGACAATTCGCCCGTAAACCGTACCTGTAACTAACCCATCAATATTATTATGGGTAATGTAATCCTGCTCAAAATCGTCGTTTTGTTCTAGCAGTTGCTTGATATTTACCCTATTTGATTCATTCTTGAATTCAATGATTTCCAGTGGATACTTACGGGTGTCGTAAATCAAGGAGGTAACCATGCTACCTCCAAATGCTTTCATACGAAAATCATCGAGCACATAAAGGCTATCATCCACCCTGAACTTAGTCGATAGGTCGTCAATCAGCACTTTTCCGTACTTCACCTTATCGGCTTTGGCTATACCCCTGATAATATATTGCGGGATAGTTGAGGCAGCTGTATCGGCGATTGCCGTAGAGTCCTCGGCCATGAAAGGTAGGAAAATATCGTAATCAACATAGTTAGCCCAAAGCGATGTGTTAACAATTAACTTTTTATCCTTTTGCCCCAACATGAATGTTTTGTAAACATTCCAGATAGAGGTTGAGTCGGAACGAAAGTCCAGATTCTTATAGTGCCCCTTTACGTTGGCTAAACGAATGGTATCGTTCGCCATTGAGAGATTAAGCGATAGTTTATCGATGCCTATCAGGCTATCGTTGGGCAATGAGAAACCTAAATCCTTGATTTGCGCAGTAAATACGCTATTTTCAAATAGGATTGGCATTAGCTGCTTATCAATAGAATCGGGGTTAATTGTTCCCGAGGTGCTAAATCCTAAATCTATCTTACCGGTTATAAGGCTAACAAGGGTATCAGGAATAAATCGGCGTAACTCATCTAAATCGGCATACAAACGGCCTTCACACCTAAAAACGGGATTATTTAGATTCTTGAACTTCAACTTGCTACTAATACTGCTATTGCCCATGGCAATGTGAACCGTATCGACTCGCACGTCAATTTTATCGAGTGCCGATATCTGCCCAATAACCTTAACCTTTAGCAATCCATCTTTTAGATTTACCTTATAGGCTGGTATTTGAAGGGAAAGGTTATTTACCGTTAACTCCTTCCCGGGATTAAAAGTTACCTCAGCATTAAAGCCTTTAACATAGTTAACCGTATCAACCCCTGCGTTTATGTTGATAAGTTTTAAGTTAAAGCCTGTATTATCCATGAAGTAGTCGGAACTGTTCACGTCGATGTATTCTGGCATCTTGCCCTTGGTGTAAAACTTTGCATCAACCACACCCGAAAGCTCCGATAAAGTACTTTCGGGCAGTAACCCTGCAAACTCATCGAGGGTAAGGTGCATCTCACCCTGAATGTTGTACAGCGGTTTATTGGGGTTCTTAAAAATTAGCGTTAGATTAGCCCTACTGTTTTCAGTTTCTAAGTTAAATTTTCGGATATTAACCGATGTGGTGGTAAGGTAGTTAGGGTTTGGAACTGAAATTTTACCATCAATATCAAGCCTATTGATTTTGGGGTACTGCTTGGTTTCAAGTACTCCTTTCTTTAAACCAAAATCAACAAAAACACTGGGTAGCATTAGGGTATCGTATAAATACCCCCGAACAGTTGTATTAAACTTAAGGGTTCCCCCAAGCCTCGATAACCCATACTCCTTAATCATACTCTCAGGAATAAATCCATAAAGCTCAGCAATATTGAGTTTTGGCAAAGCGAGGCTAAAATCCATCCAGATTGAATCCGACAGGGTTGCGTTACCGGCTGCTTTAAGCTCTATGCCATTTAAATCGAACTTGGCATAGTCGAGTATAAGGTTTCCATTGTCGTAATCAACACTGTACGAAATGTTAAGGTTTGTAACCTTATCAAGGGGCAAATCCGCAAAGCGGGTATTGGTTACAACAATTTCGCCGTTGCTTTTCCCCCAGATACTATCGCCTGAAACCCTCCCTTCAAGACGAAGTTTAGGAATTACAATATCAGCAGCAGCCTTTAACTTTTGGTCGGAATAAGTTAAGTGAATATCGCTAAGGGTCAGATTCTTTAAAAGAATGTTTAAAATGGTTTGGGTAATAGTATCTACGGGTGTTTCAACTGTATCGGGAGGTATTAAAAAATCGAAATTCGATTTCCCTGTGGAATCAACCAGGTAGTTTACCCTAAAGCCATTCAGCTCAACTCCATTAATTACCACCTTATTTTTAAGCAAAGAGTATGCCTTAACTGAGACAAACACGTTTTTAAAACCAACAAGGGTGTCGGGTAAGTTTTTAATGCCAAAAATCCTAACGGAATCGGCTTGCTGCCCCAATTTAAAATCGGAAATGCGGACTGTAAGATTCGGGAAATCGCGAAATGGCACCAACGAAACCTCCCCGTACGAGATTGGTGCTTTTAGGTTTGATTCAATCTCCTTAACAGCAAGACGAATAATGGTTCCCTCGAAAAGTTTGGCAACACCAATAATAATGAATACCAGTAAGTGAATTAAAACTATTGTTAAGCCCAAATACTTTAACGACTTAACAACAATGCGCTTTGTCTTCATACCCTCAAATCGGAATTATTAGTTTTTGCAATCGGAGTTACTAAAAAACTTCCATTTTCGGTATTTGCGTAATGTATTGTTAAGCTCAGAACCTCGGAGGTTCTTTGCAACAACTACTCCTGAACTATCAACCAGAAAATTCATAGGAATTGCGGTAACACTGTATGCTTTTGCAGCCTCGCTCCGCCAACCCTTTAGGTCACTTACATGGTAAGGCCATACTAATTTATCGTCGGCTATGGCATTCACCCAGTTATCGCGTTTCAGGTCGAGCGATACGCTGAAAATCTCAAATCCATTTCCATTGGTAAAGCAGGCATCCTTGTACTTATTGTAAACCTCTGCAAGTACAGGATTTTCCTTCCGGCAGGGTGAGCACCACGATGCCCAAAAATCGACTAGCACCAGTTTCCCCCTTAACGACGAAAGCTTAAACTCCTCACCATTGGGACCATACCCTGTGATGTCAGGGACAACCTGTCCAACAGCAATTTCCTGCGAAAAGCCTTGAAGGTTCGCAGTCATCACACTGATTATCAACAGGTAATTGAATGCTGTTTTCATGAAAAGAATTTTATTCTATTTCAACTCAAATTTCATGCAATTTATGGAAATTTAGAGAGATTTTGAATGAAACGGAGAAATAAATTGTATGGGTCAGTTTTGATGCAAAGGGAATGATAATGGAACGCAGATGATATAGTTATTCGTTGTTCGTTGCTCGTTGTTCGTGAATTGAAATGGAACGTAGATGACGCAGATTGGGCGGATTTACACTGTGAAACCCTGTGGTGCTTATTTAGTTGCCTGTTGATGGTTGTTAGTTTGAGGGTGCCCTGTCCTCTCATGTCATGCTGAGACCCGATATATCGGGATAGACTCCAGCCGAAGCATCTCTTTTACCTTTAACCCTTAATGAGATTCCTCGAAGGTGCTCGGAGCTACAAAACCTTAGCATCCTCAAACCTTTGTCATGCTGAGCTCCGCCGAAGCATCTCTTTTTGCCTTCAACCCTTAATGAGATTCCTCGCAGGTGCTCTGAATGACAAAAAGTTGTTCGTTGATTATGAATTAAAAGAATGCACGCGTCATGAGACGCGCTAACAAGGGGTTGTTCGTTGTTGGTTATTCGTTGTTCGTGAGATGAAATGGAACACAGATGACGCAGGTTAAACAAGTTTACACTGTGATACTCTGTGTAAAACTCTGAGTAACTCTGTGATCCTTACTTTTTGATTGATATTCGTAAAATAACCTTGAACCTTGAACCTCGAACCTTCCTTAGAACCTATTCAACCAGCGGTAACGGCGGGCGCTATCGCCAAGCTTCATGCCTAGCATTAGTTCATGCGAACCTGCCTTTGAAAAGGTTGAAACATCGGTAAAGTTATAGTCAAAAGCGTAGCCAAAGTAAAACTGCTGGTACTTAACACCAACCATGGTAATAACAGCCCCGGTTGAGCGGATTGAAACACCAGCCCAGTAATCGTTTTTATAGTACCCCTTGATGTTTAGGTCTGCTCCAAACTGAAAACGCTCATTGGTTGTCAAAAGGAACGATGGCTCAATGGCAAAATCGCTTCGGTAGGGTTGATACCTGTAGCCCCCCACAAGGTAATACTGCCTAAGCAGCCGGTATGCTACCTCAGAGCTACCTCCTCCAAATTGAATAAAACTCTGGAAAAGCGATGTGGCCGAAAAGCCTACATAATACTTTTGAGTGCTAAGCAATACCCCAAAGTTGGCATCGGGGGCAAATTTGGAGGTCTTACCCATTAACAATGGGTCGTTGGTTTGTTCGTATCCATCAACGGCATTTACGTTTGCCTTAAACTGGAAACTGGTAAGCGATGCTCCCAGGCTAAGCTGGTAATCGCGCATGTAGATATGGTAGGCATAGGTTGCCTGAAATCCTGTACGGTGGATTCGACCGTTGTTATCGTTGAAAACAAACGCACCTAACCCAACGCGTCCACTGGGACGACGACGACGCACTTTGGTTTTAATTAGCCTGCTTCGGTTACGGAAACTGGTTTTCAGAATTCGGGTTTGCGCGCTAAGGGCATACGTGCTCGGTGCCTCCGAGTAGCCAATCCACTGCTGCCGGGCTGTTAGGTTAACAGCCGTTACCCCCTCGGCACCCGCAACTGCTGGGTTTACCAGGAAAGGATCGAGCATGTACTGGCTGTATAGGGGTTGCTGCTGGCCCTTAACCACACCTGCCATTCCTATGAATGCCACTGCTGCAAGTATCCCTATGTAAATGTTACTTCTCATTTATACTTAATTATGATTCCAAATTCAAGATTCCAAATTCAAGATTCCAGATTCCAGATTCCAGATTTCAAATTCAAGATTTCAAATTCCAAATTCAAATTTAAAAACCTTCCACGCTCTGCGCGGGATTAAAGGCTAAAGGTTAAAAATATATATGTCGTAAATTTACCATTTTTACAATTACCCATCAATCATCAACTTTACTCTGCAAACTGCACACTGTACACTGCACACTGAACACTATCTTATTATCGTTACGCTACCCTTGTACTCGTACTTCTTTTCGCCAACGGTGAATACAATGATATAGTGGTACGAATCCATAGGCAACTCCTTGCCATTCAAATCCTTGCCATCCCATGGCTTATATGCACCCTTGCTGCTCCACACCAGTTTGCCCCAGCGGTTAAATACCTTAACATCCACATTGTTAATGTATCCTCGTAGGTCTTGACCTTTATAGGGAGCAGGAAATTCCCAGGTATCGTTTACACCGTCCTTATTGGGTGTAAAGGCTGCGGGAATGCGTAGGTTGCTGTAATCGGCTGCCGAAACCTGAATGGTATCGGAATTGGAACAGCCGTAGTTATCTGTTACCTTTACCCAAATGGTTTGATCGCCACTTTGGCCATCAACGGTAATGCTTGGGGTAATGGCGCCGGTGCTCCAGTCGTAAACCGTAAAATCGGGGTTGTAAACATCGAGCAGAAGGGTTTGGTTGGCGAACAGGGTAGTATCGTTACCCAGGTCAACAACGGGTAACGGACGAACGGTTACTTCGGTAATATCGTAGGAACAGCTGTAGTTTGAGTTAACCAGCCTAACGGTGTAGGTTCCGCTTTCGCCGGTATAGTAAACCTGATTTGTACTGCCATCCTGCCATAGGTAATGAACAAAACCACTACCCGGATCAAGGGCTGCAATACTGCCAATACATACATTAAGCTCATCGGGGATATTATTGGTAATGGGAATAAAAATCTCTGGGGTATTAAGCACTACGTTCACGGTGTAGGGGTTTCCGGTGCAACCGTAATCGGTATGCTCAACCACCGTAAAGGTGTAAATTCCACCCTTCATCCCCTCGCGCCAGAGGATATCAATAGAATCGCCTCGCGCCAGAAGATTGTAATCGGTGCCAAGTTGAAGCACGTTGCCATCGGGGTCGGTTATGGTCCACTGAAAATCGGAAATACCGTTGAATCCCTTAACGCCGTAACGCTCGGTATGGCCCACACAGGCCATGGGTAAATCGGCTTGCTGTGCCTGAACTGCTATACCCATTAGGGTAAAAAGAAGGGGTAATATGTAGCGCAACCTTTTCAAAACCAAATCTTTCTGTTTCTAACTTTATCTAATCAGGAAAAAAGGAATGAGTTTTTAAAAAAACCCGGCCAGGCCAAGCCCGGCCGGGAAATTCTATCAATCCTAGTAGTTAAATGCGTTAGGAATATGGTAAACAGGACCGGTAACAGGGGTTGGGTTAACAATAAACACTACCTGGTTATCGGTAAATGCATAGCTGGTAAGACCCTGAATGTAATCGGACTTCTGGCTAACTGCCGAAATGATACCATCAGCTACAGCACCAGCGTCAGAAGCTTTCTTAAAGGTATAGGTGTAGCGGGTTCTGTTGCCACCAAGAACGGCAAGAGCGGAAGAGTTAAACGTATAGGTAAAGTTAGGAGTGCTACCACCAAGATTGGCAGGATGTTTAGCTTTAGCAGCAAGTGTAAAGTCAACAAATGTTGAATTTACTATTGGAGCGCCAATAGGAGCACCAGAACCATCAATTTGCTGTACTTCTTCTTCTACTGAAAACGCATAGGCTGCAAGAGTGTTAGGAACATTTTCAGTGATGTTTAACACAATTGATTGGGCAGGTTGGTCACCGCAAAAAGCAGTAGCATCGGCTGTTGGACAGGTTGCGGCTGGGGCTGCAACAACGTTGATAGTAGTTGTGCGGCTAGAAGCATCTTCGCAACCAATCAGTGTGTTACGCTCAGTAACATCAACAGTATATACTCCTACTGTAGGGTTAGTGAACTCAACCCAGTTCTGAGCAACCGGAGTGTTTGACACTACAGGAGCAGTTGCAGTTAAACCTGCAAATACAAAACGCCATTCGGAGTTTGCACCAAGGTTAGAGTTTGTTGCAGCAACATAGGAAGGGCTGTAAATTGGGTCTGGCATAACGTAAAGGCGGAAGGTGCGGCCTGCTGTTTGGTACATGGCTGTAGCCTCGTCTTCGCTATAGTCAGTCAAAATTTGAGCGTTTGCACTTGCAAACATAAATGTGGCCAGGATAACTAAAGCCAAATTTAACAGTGTCGATCTTTTCATAGTTTTAAAATTTAGTGGTTTATAATTAAAAAATTCAGTTTTGTTTCGTGTTAAAAATTTGTTTACAAAAACACCCCATTGCGGGTTTAAGCTCATTTGCCCGCATGGCCAGCTACGGGGGCCGGTTGCTGCGGGGGGTCGGCAGTTCCTTGCTATGTTTACATCTGTTATGCATACTTCATTTAAATTGTTCACCTTGGCTATTTACGGTTAAGTAGCTAAAAGGTTTAGATTTATGGTTATTTTACTATAACTTTTTTGACCAACGCCTTTTATGCTACCACCAAAAAATTTTTATGCCATAGAACGTTTAATATGTTTCAACAATTACAGTGCCATAATTTATATATACCTGTATTTGTGTTTGTTGCATGGTTTTATTATGCGTTTTATGTCCGTAAATGGGAAAAGGTGCTGGTAAAGCTGTGTCCGAAAATGGTAAGGGGTTTCGTGTTTGGTGTTTGTTGTTTTGTAATAGAACGCAGATGACGCAGATGGTTTAGTTGTTCGTTGCTCGTGGAAAACCGACCTCACCCCTGCCCCTCTCCTGAGAGGAGAGGGGAAAGCCCAAAATGCTTACAGAAAAATGCAAGTCTCCCCTCTCAGGGGAGATTTAGAGGGGTCGGGTTGGTTGATGGCTGTTCGTGAATTGAAATGGAACGCTGATGACACCGATTAGGCTGATTTACACTGTGAAACACCGTGTTACACTGTGTATCCCTGTGGTACTTATTTAGTTGATGGTTGACGGTTGTTGGTATTAGAACCTTGAACTCCACAGAGCGGAGCAGTCTCTTTATCCTTTACCCTTTAACCTTTATCCTTATCCTGAGATTCCTCGCACTTGCTCGGAATGACAGGAAGCGTTGATTGTTGTTAGTAGATTGTTGAAAGTGAAAATTATTAATCGATTACCACAGAATTGAGATTTACGAAACACTAAACACTTCTCTGCACATTGTACACTAAATATAGAACCCCGCAAAATGGGACAGGTTTTCTATTTAATTCAAGTTGCTAGTATTCAATTTTAGTAAACATGTATGCTAATATGAACGTAATTATCTTCAATACAAAGCCATCTGCTGTTACTGCGTGTATCCTTCTAGGGAACAATTTGT
>Ga0101944_10000565_pt1 | contig 105297 bp, 66 predicted proteins | sample DewCreD2012metaG_FD_75245 | JGI IMG/M metagenome (GOLD analysis project Ga0101944, IMG submission 75245) | Hot spring sediment bacterial and archeal communities from British Columbia, Canada, to study Microbial Dark Matter (Phase II) - Dewar... ... | reverse complement strand
GCCACCCCTGAACCGCGTAGGAGCCGACGTAAGGAGGCTCTGATTTCATGGCCATCACGCCCGGGGACCAATTTGAGCCTCCTTACGTCGGCTCCTACAACCAGAGGGTTCATGGGGAGGGAGAACGTCGCCCACGGTGAGAGGTTGTGTATTGCATCCCGGAGACCATGCAGTAGATTCCCCTGAGCATGCCAGACGCCCGAAAAGATTCAGATAATACTTTGCCGCCGCCCGCGCGCCTGCTGGTGCGCGGCGTCAATTGGCTGGGGGACGCCGTCATGTCCACGCCCGCCCTGCTGCGGCTGCGCGAGGCGCTGCCGCAAACCCATGTTGCGCTGCTCACCCCCGCCAAACTCGGCGGCCTGTGGAGCGGGCACCCGGCCTTGAATGAGATCATCGAGATCGTCCCCGGCCAGCGGCTCTGGCAAATCGCCCGACAACTGCGGGCCGGGCGCTTCGACACCGCGTTGATCTTCCCCAACTCGCTGCGCTCGGCGCTGGAAACGTGGTTCGCCGGCATTCCCCGGCGGGTGGGCACGGCCCGGCCGTGGCGAAACCTCTTGCTGACCCACGCCCGGCCGCGACGTCCCGGCGCGGTCGAGATGCGGAAGCGTTCAACGGGGGAAATCCGGCGGTTGCTGGCGGGCGGGGCTACGGTGGAACCGCTGCCGCCCCTTGGGCCGCAGGCCCATCACCTGCATCAATACCTGCACCTGTCCGCCGCCCTGGGGGCCGATCCGGCCCCGCTGGCCCCGCTGATTACCGTCCAGCCGAGCGAGCTCGCGGCCTTTCGGGCGCAACTGCCGCCGGGCGACGCCCCGCTCGTCGGGCTGATCCCCGGCGCGGAATACGGCCCCGCCAAACGCTGGCCGGCCGAGCGGTTTGCCGCGACGGCCCAAATGCTGCGCCAACAAACCCGCTGCCGCTTCCTGCTGCTGGGGGGCGCCGGCGACCGCGAGCGCGCCGGCGTCGTCGCCGAAAAAATCGGGCCGGAGGCCTGCCTGGACCTAACTGGACGCACCACCTTGCGCGAGCTTTGCGCCGCGCTGCGGGCTTGCGCCGTGGTCATCAGCAACGACACCGGCCCGATGCATCTCGCCGCCGCGGTCGGCACGCCCGTGGTCGCCCTGTTTGGCGGCACCTCGCCCGAACTCACGGCGCCCGGCCTGCCCAATGATGCCCGGCATGCCATCCTCTCCGCCCGCGTTCCTTGCGCCCCGTGCTTTCTGCGCGCCTGTCCGGCGGACCTGCGGTGCCTTTTGCGCCTGCAGCCCTCGGATGTTGCCCAAGCGGCGCTCGAACGGCTCCCCAGGACCGGATGAACCTAAAAACCGCAGTTCAACCACGGATACCAAAGACTTGCCGAAGCAAAGGCTTGCACCCGGCGGGTGAAGGTCATTCCTGCTTCAGCATCGGTGTTCATCGGTGTTCATCCGTGGTTTACAACCTTCCCGCTCCATTCCAACTGCGGAATCCAGGTTGAATGACCCCGCGCTTTTTGGGCGCCATTTCCTTGCCATTGCGTTAAGGCGGCGGGGACGGTTAAGATGGCGTCCAACAGGAAATGACCATGAGCAAAACCTTGTTTCAGAAAATTGCTGATCGGGAAATCAAAGCGGACATTGTCTATGCGGACGACCAGGTGGTGGCTTTTCGGGACATCAATCCCCAAGCGCCGACGCATGTGCTCATCGTGCCGCGCAAGCCGCTGGCCCGCCTGGCGGAAGCGGGAACGGCGGACGAGCCGCTGCTGGGCCATTTGCTGGTGAAGGCCGGCGAGTTGGCCGCCAAGCTGGGGCTGGCCGCCACCGGATACCGGCTGGTCATCAACAGCGGGCCGGATGCGGGCGAGAGCGTGCCGCACCTGCACTGTCACATCCTGGGCGGGCGACGCCTGGGATGGCCGCCGGGCTAATAGCGGTAATGCTCCGGCTTGTAGGGGCCGTTCACCGGCACGCCAATATAATCGGCCTGCTTTTTGGTCAGCTTGGTCAGCTTGACGCCGATTTTTTCGAGGTGCAGCCGCGCCACTTCCTCGTCCAAGCGCTTCGGCAAGCGATAGACCCCCACCTTGTTGGTCTCGCGGTTTTGCCAGAGGTCCAACTGCGCCAGGCATTGGTTGGTGAAGGAGTTGGACATGACAAAGCTGGGATGCCCGGTGGCGCAGCCCAGGTTCACCAGCCGGCCTTCCGCCAGGAGGTAAATGCTGCGGCCATCGGCAAAAGTGTATTTGTCCACCTGCGGCTTGATGTTGACGCGGGTGACGCCCGGCGCCTGGTTCAGTCGGTCCACCTGGATTTCGTTGTCGAAGTGGCCAATGTTGCAGACGATGGCCTGGTCTTTCATTTTCTTGAGATGCTCGAGGGTGATGACATCGCGGTTGCCGGTGGCGGTGACATAGATGTCCGCGCGTCCGAGGGTTTCCTCGACGGTGGTGACCTCGAAACCTTCCATCGCGGCCTGCAGGGCGTTGATGGGGTCAATCTCCGTGACAATGACGCGCGCGCCGAAGCCGCGGAGCGAGTGCGCGCTGCCTTTGCCCACGTCGCCATAGCCGCACACCACGGCCACCTTGCCCGCCACCATCACATCGGTGGCGCGTTTGATGCCGTCGGCCAATGATTCGCGGCAGCCGTAGAGGTTGTCGAATTTGGACTTGGTGACCGAGTCGTTGACGTTGATGGCGGGCACCAAGAGCTTGCCGGCCTCAAGCATCTGGTAGAGGCGATGGACCCCGGTGGTGGTTTCCTCGGAGACCCCCTTCCAATCCTTGACCACCGTGCGCCAGAAGCCGGGTCGCTGCTTGAGCACGCGCTTGAGGAGGTTTTTGATGACCTGCTCCTCGTGGCTGGCGCTCTCGGTGTTGACCCAGTTGTCGCCGTTTTCCAGCTCGTAGCCTTTGTGAATGAGCAGGGTCGCGTCCCCGCCGTCATCCACCACGAGCTGCGGCCCCAGCCCGCCCGGATGGGTCAGCGCGTCCAGCGTGCATTGCCAGTATTCCTCGAGAGTCTCGCCTTTCCAGGCGAACACGCTGACGCCGGCCTTGGCCACGGCGGCGGCGGCGTGGTCCTGGGTGGAGAAAATGTTGCAACTGGCCCAGCGCACCGAGGCGCCCAGCTCCGCCAGGGTCTCGATGAGAATGGCGGTCTCGATGGTCATGTGCAACGAGCCGGTGATCCTCACCCCCTGGAGGGGCTTTTGCGGGCCGTATTTGGCGCGAATCGCCATCAGGCCGGGCATCTCCTGCTCGCAGACCTGGATGGTCTTGCGGCCCCACTCGGCCAGGCTGAGGTCTTTGACTTTGAAGTCCGGTTTCGCCGCTTTCGGCAGTTGGTTTTTTTTCAAGGGCATATGCATAGGTAATGGTGCGGCGTTGTTAGATTAACGCTTTCTTGAGCGCCTCGACCTTGTTGGTCGTTTCCCAAGTCAGATCGGGATCGCTCTTGCCAAAGTGGCCGTAGTTGGTCGTCTTGGCATAGATGGGCCGGCGCAGGTTGAGTTGCTCGATAATGTCCGCCGGCTGGAAACTGAAAACGCGGTTGACAGCCCGGACGATTTTGGGTTCCGGCACCGAGGCCGTGCCGAAGGTTTCGATGCTGACACTGACCGGATCGGGATGGCCGATGGCGTAGGCGAACTGGATTTCGCAACGCTTGGCCAGGCCGGCGGCCACGATGTTCTTGGCCACCCAGCGGCCCATGTAGGCCGCGCTGCGGTCCACCTTCGAGGGGTCCTTGCCGCTGAACGCGCCGCCGCCGTGCCGGCCCATGCCGCCGTAGCTGTCCACGATGATCTTCCGGCCGGTCAGCCCGCTGTCGCCCTGCGGGCCGCCGACCACAAAACGGCCCGTGGGATTGATGAGAAACTCGGTTTTGGGCGTGAGCAGCCGTTTGGGCAGCACTTTTTTGATGACGTTCTCGATGCAAAACTCCTCGATCGCGTCGTGCTCCACGTCGGCGGTGTGCTGGGTGGAGATGACCACGTTGGAGATCGCCACCGGCCGGCCGTCCTCATAGACCACCGAGACTTGCGACTTGGCGTCGGGGCGCAGCCACGGCACCTTGCCGGTCTTGCGGATTTGGGTCAGCTTGCGACCCAGACGATGGGCAAACATGATGGGCGCCGGCATCAGCTCCGGCGTTTCGTCGCAGGCGTAACCGAACATCAGGCCCTGGTCGCCCGCCCCCTGCTTCGCCGTCTTCTTGCCCTTCGCCTTGCGGGCGTCCACCCCCTGGGCGATGTCGGGCGATTGTTTGGTCACCAGGATGTTGACAAACACCTTGTCCGCGTGGAACACGTCGTCATCATTCACGTAGCCGATGTCGCGGATCGCCTGCCGGGCAATCGCGGCGAAATCAAGCTTGGCCCGGGTGGTGATTTCACCGCCCACCACCACCACGTTGGACTTGGCAAAGCACTCGCAGGCCACGCGGCTGTTGCGGTCCTGCGCCAGGCAGGCGTCCAGCACGTAATCCGAAATCGTGTCGCACACCTTGTCCGGATGCCCTTCGCCGACCGACTCCGAGGAAAAAATAAATCGTTTGCTCATATTCTCGCTTTCGTCTCTGTTTAACAATACATATTGACGTATCAGGATAAGAGGATATAAGATTTTGAAAAGCCGTCAACTTTTAATTTTGGGGCCGGCAAGCGGCGGTCCCGCCGAGAAACATGGCAAAGATATTGAAATCATTGCGAGCTCTGGACGACTCGACCCGCCTGCGCCTGCTGGCGCTGCTGGAAAAAGAGGAGTTATCCGTCCATGAGTTGCAGGAAATCACCCGGCTGGGGCAATCGCGCATTTCGACACACCTGGGCCTGCTGCAGGAGGCGGGGTTTGTGGTGTCCCGCCGCGAGGGCAAGCGGTCGTTTTACCGGGTTTCGCTGGCCGACGACGAAGCGCGCGCCCTGTTCACGCTGGCGGCGCGCGGCGCCAAAGAGCTTCCCGAAGCCGGCGCCGACCAGTTGAACCTCAAACGCATCCTTGGCTTGCGGCAGGCGCAGGCGCAGGTCTATTTCAACCAGGTGGCGGGGCGCTTCGACCGCAGCTATGGTCCGGGGCGGTCGTGGCAGGCGTTTGGGCATCTGTTGCTGCGCATCCTGCCGCCGTTGACGGTGGCGGACCTCGGCTCCGGCGAGGGCCTCTTGAGCGAGCTGCTGGCCCGGCGTTGCAAGAAGGTCATTGCGGTGGACAACTCGGAAAAAATGGTCGAATTCGGCGCCCGCAAAGCGAAAAAGAACGGCCTGAAGAACCTCGAATTTCGCCTGGGCGACTTGCAAGACCCGCCGCTGGCGCCGCAAAGCGTGGATTTGGTCATCCTGAGCCAGGCGCTTCACCACGCCGAGAATCCTGGCCGGGCGATTGCCTCCGCCCACCGCCTGTTGCGGCCGGGCGGCCAGATTATGATCCTCGATCTCCTGGCCCATAAATTCGAGCAGGCCCGCGAAATTTACGGCGACCGCTGGCTCGGTTTTCGCGAGACCGACTTGGCCCAATGGCTGGAAAGCGCCGGTTTCAAGAAAATCGAGATTTCCACGGTGGCCCGCGAGGAGCAGCCGCCTCATTTCGAAACCGTGCTGGCCGGCGCCGAGAAATGAGCGGACCTATTCCTCCAAAACGCGAGCCGATGATTGACAGCCCCTTCCCGCGTCTTTTAGAGTCGTTCCGGACTCCATGAGCAAGTCTCACCGCCCGCAACCGATCAGGCAAAAGGAACTGCCGGCCCCGCCGCTGCCCGGCGCCGGCGGCCGCCGCTCCCCCGCGCGGCTGAACCGGCGACAGTTGCTGGTGGGCGCGCTGCCAGCCTCACTGCTGGGCGGTCATTCGCTCATTTCGCCGGCCGCTGCGGCCCCGGCCGCCCCGGCGGCCAAATTGAAGATCGGCATTGCCACGCTGGGGTTTCCCAACCATACGAACGCGGCCCTGGCCAAAGAGCTGGCGGGCGCGGGGATCCGCTTTGTGCAGTTGTTCCTGGCGCAGAGCGACAGCAAATACTGGGCTTATAACGGGCGCTCGGACCTCTCCAGCCTGACCCCGGCGCGCTGCCGGGAGATAGCCGCCGCCTATCGCGACGCGGGCCTTGCCCTTCACAGCCTCGGCGCTTACACCAACTTGATCCATCCGGTGCCCGCCGAGCGCCAGGCCAACCTCGATTATTTCGAGGCCATGATGAATATTGGCGAACAAATGGGGGTGCGCACTTTCATCTCCGAGGCCGGCCATTTTCACGATCCCAAAGCGCCGGAGCCGCGGATTGCCCACCACTTCCAGGACGCGGTCTGGGTGGAAATGATCGCCACGGGCCGCCGCCTGGCCGCGCTCGCCGAAAAGCACCAGGCCAAAGTGCTGCTGGAACCCTTTTACCGGGGCTTCCTGGCCAGCGCCAAGCGGCTGCGGCTCTTCCTCGAGGAAATTAATTCGCCCCATCTGCGGGCTCTGTTGGACCCGGCCAACTTGATTGAAGTCAACGACCTGGAAGAGATGTTCAACCAGCTCGGGCCCTGGATTGACTGCTTTCACGCCAAGGACCGCCAATACCATGTGGAGCGCGGCGTCCCGGCGGGCCAGGGTTCGGTGGACTACGAAAAATATGTCAAGCTGGCGGCCCGGCATGCGCCGCATGCGCCGCTCATCCTCGAATATGTCGGCCCCAAGGATTATGTCCAAGCCCTCGCCCACTTGCGCGGGGCCATGCAAAAGGCCGGCCTCGCTTTTGAGTAACTTGGTTATGCCTCCTCTATTTGATCCCAAAAACGGCGCGCGCGCGCTTTCCCCAAAGGAATGTTTTCGGCGGACATTGCTCCGCCTTTGCCTGACCGGTTTTTCCCTGGTATTTGCTGTCTGGGCGGCCGTTGGCGCGGCGCCACCGGCCAAGCCCAACATCATCCTGATGTTTGCCGATGACCTCGGCTACGGCGACCTCGGTTGTTACGGGGCCAAGGACATCGCCACCCCCAATCTCGACGCGCTGGCCAGAGACGGCATTAAGTTCACCGATGGTTATGCCACCGCCCACGTTTGCGCGCCCAGCCGGGCCGGGCTCCTGACCGGGGCTTACCAGCAGCGTTTTGGCATGCAGTTCAACACTGATCGCGCCCGTTACCGCATACCGGACGAGCAATGGCTGCTGCCCCAAGCGCTCAAGTCCGCCGGCTACGCCACCGCTCACATCGGCAAATGGAACCTCCAACGCGCCGCCAAGGATGCCTTCGACGAGGTGCATGAAATCATGGACTGGGAGGGCGACTATTGGCCGGATAGCTACGGACGTTATACTGGCGTGGGCATTGGCATCGCCTCCAGCAAACGCCATGGGCTTTGGGGGCCCAGCCGCCCCAACGAGGAGTATCTCACCGACCGCCTCGGACGACGCGCCTGCGAGTTCATCGGGCGCAAGGCCGGCCAGCCCTTTTTCCTCTACCTGGCCTTTAACGCCGTGCATAGCCCCTGGCACGGCAAAAAGGAACACCAGGAGCGCGTCGCCCATCTCCCCCACGAGGTGCTGCGCCTTTACGCCTCCATGCGGCTCTCCCTCGACGAAAATGTCGGCCGGATCCTGGCCACATTAAAGCAAAAAGCCCTCGAAGAAAACACCCTGGTGGTTTTCACCAGCGACAACGGCCCGGCCTTCGGCAGCCCCCGAATCGAGGGCTGGCCCGAGGCCTGGCCCAAAGACGGCGTGCTGGCCGGCTCCGCCGGCCCGTTGCAAGGACACAAGGCCCAGTTTTGGGAAGGCGGCATTCGCGAGCCGTTCCTGATGCGCTGGCCCGCCAAGCTCAAAGCCGGCCAAGTGTACGAGCAGCCGGTGAGCACCCTGGACCTTTACCCCACCTTCTGCGCCGCCGCCGGCGCCACCGTGCCCAAGGAAACCATCCTGGACGGCGTGGACCTGCTGCCCTTCCTCACCGGCGCCAAATCCGGCGCGCCTCATGAGACCTTGTTTTGGAAAATGGGTGACAGCGGCGCCGTCCGCCAAGGGGACTGGAAGCTCCTGATGGAACCAGGGCCCAACCCGGTCCCGCCGCGGCTCTTCAATTTGAAGGAAGACATTGGCGAAACCCGCGACCGCGCCGCGGAAAAGCCCGATCTGGCCGCCAAACTGATGGCCCAATGGAAAGCGTGGGGCGCCCCTTTCCCGCCGCCGGCCAATCCCAATTCCACCAAGGCCAAAACCAAGAAATAACCGGCTCGTTTTTTTGCGACTCGCCCCTTCCTGAACGATGGACCTGGATTCCACGGTTAGAATAAAGCGGGGAAGTTGTTAACCACCGATACTGAAGCAGGAATGGCCTTCCCCGCCACGTGCAAGCGTCTGCTTTCGCAAATCTTTGGTACCCCTGTCCATCCGTGCCCATCCCTGTTCGATCTGCGGTTTTTAGGTCCATCCTAGATTCCGCAGTTAGAAAACAGCGGGAAAGTTTTAAACCACGGATGAACAACAATGAACACCGATGCTGAAGCGAGAATAGCCTTCACCCGCCGGAGGCAAGCCTCTGCTTTCGCAAGCCTTTGGTATCCGTGTCCATCCGTGTTTATCCGTGGTTGAACTGCGATTTTTAGGTTCATAAAGACGCGCCCGCCAAATTCAGGGTTGGCCTCGGTCATTTTTCCTGTTATGTCAGGCGGGGATAAATTATGAAGCCGATACAATTCATTCTCGGTCACGTTTTGCCGGTCTGCGCGGTTTTGGGGGGTGGTTTGTCCGCCGCCGAGCCTCCGTTCGCCGGACCACGGGGCGTCGGGCTCGATGCAGCTTGCGCCCTGGACATCTGGGACAAAGAGAAAAAGGATTTTCTGTCGCAATTCGTCAAGGTGCCGCGTGACCAGGTGATCGGTTTTGCCCTCTACACCCACGACTCCGGCGTGCTCAAAATGTCCGCCCAGTTGTTTCCGCTCAAGCCGGATGAGCCCCGCGAGGTCCGGCTGGAACTCAAGCGGGACGGCCAATGGCAAGAGGCGGCCCGCGCCCAAGTCCTTTACCCCGGATGGTCCGCTCACTTTCGCCTCAGCCCTTGGGATGCCTCCCGCGATGTCGCCTACCGCGTGCGTCACGGCGAGAAAGCCGTCTTCGAGGGCTTGATCCGCAAGGACCCTGTGGACAAGGAGGTCATCGTGGTGGCCTCCCTTTCCTGCGATTCCAACGCCGACCGCGGCGACCGCCGGGAGTTTGTGGAAAAATTGCTTAAACAGGACCCGGACCTGCTATTTTTCGCGGGCGATCAAAGCTACGACCACAAGGAACACACTGCCGCGTGGCTCCTTTGGGGAACCCGCTTTCGCGAGGTGCTCAAAGACCGCCCCGTGGTGACCATCCCCGATGACCACGATGTCGGCCAGGGCAATGTTTGGGGTGAGGGCGGCATCGTCGCGGATTCTTCCGCCGGCGATTCCGGGGGATATTTTTATCCGGCCGAATATGTGAACATGGTGAACCGTTGCCAGATGTGGCATCTGTCTGATCCGCCGGACCCCGCCCCCATGGCCCAAAACATCTCCGTCCACTTCACCCGCCTGCGCGTGGGGGAAATTGATTTCGCCATCCTCGAGGACCGCAAGTTCAAATCCGGTCCCAAAGGCAAAATCCCCCAGATGGGGCCCCGGCCCGATCATATCCGCGAAGCCGGTTACGACCCCCGAAAAATTGACCTGCCCGGCCTGCAATTGCTGGGCCAGCGGCAGATGGCTTTCCTGGCCGCTTGGGGACAAGATTGGACCGGCGCCCGCATGAAAGCGGCGCTGTCGCAAACCGCCTTTTGCGGCGCCGTGCATCTGCACGGGAGCAAATCAAACCGCCTGCTCGCCGACCTGGACTGCAATGGCTGGCCGCAAACCGGTCGCAACCAGGCGCTGGCCGCCTTGCGGCGCGCCCTGGCCTGCCACCTTTGCGGCGATCAGCACCTGACCGTCATCGTCAAGCATGGCGTCGAAAATTTTCGCGACGGCCCCTACGGCTTTACGAACCCCGCCATCATCAACAGCTATTACGGGCGCTGGTGGTGGCCGGAGGATGAAAAGCCCGGCGCCAATCCCCTCCCCAACAGCCCGCTCCCCTGGACCGGCGATTATTTGGACGGCTTGTATAACAAGATCACCATGATCGCCTATGCCAATCCGCAGTTCGACAACATCAAAATGATGAAAGAACACCAGCGCAATCCCAAGGCCCTGCTGGGCGACGGCTACGGCCTGATCCGTTTCCACAAGCGGACCCGCCAAATCACCTTCGAATGCTGGCCGCGCTACGCCGACCTGGCCCAGGGCGATCGCGCCCAATACCCCGGCTGGCCGTTCACCTTCAAGATGGAGGACAACGACGGTCGCAAAGTCACCGGCTACTTGCCGGAACTGCAATTCTCCGGCGTCACCGATCCCGTCGTGCAGGTGATTCAAGAGAGCAACGGCGAAATTCTGTACACCCAGCGCATCCAGGGCGACCGCTTTCAACCGCGGGTCTTCGGCCCCGGCGCCTATACGGTCAAGGCGGGCCGCGATAAACCGGACGGATGGTCCGCCGCCGGTTTGCAGCCCGACGCCGCTAAAACAACCACCCTCAAGGTTTCGCTCAAGTAAACGAATGAGCTTTGCCAAACCCATGAGAGTAGTTTAGCTTTTCATGGTTATGAGCACGTTGACGGAAATTCAGGAAGCCGTTGCCCATCTGCCAAGCAACGAACGGCGGGCCTTGCATTTGTGGCTTAATTCCCAGGTCGAGCCGGAGATGACTGCGGAAGAGGAACAACATCTGTTGTGTTCGCTGGATGAGGCATCCCGGGATTTGGCTGCCGGCAAAGGCGTCCTGGTGGATGAAGTTCGCCAGCGTATTGCCTCATGGGCTGCCAGATAATCTTCTCGCCGCAAGCCCTCACGGACTTGGAAACCGCTGTTCGCTATATTGCCAGGGACAATCCTTCTGCGGCAATCCGCATTGGCAATGCGCTGATTGATCGCGTTTCGATTCTGGAAAATTTCCCGCTGATTGGCTCCCCTTATCCCCGGCGCCTCGGTGTTCGCAGGCTGGTTTCCCGCCCATACGTCATCTACTACCGGGTGCGGCTGAACGAAAACTGCCTCGAAATCCTGCGCTATTGGCATGGGGCGCGCGGTGAACCGAAAATGTGACTCCCGCCTCGCGCTGCCGGAAAGGGCAAAAAGAACCGCAGCTTTTAGGGTAACCAACCAAACCCCAATTTACCGCGGCGCCGACAGCACCTCGACCAGGTAACGCAGTTCGCCATCAATGTCCGTGCCGTCCGCCACCGTCTGGGCGATCTCCGCGCGCACCTGTTCGCGAAAGCGTTTGCGCAGCCGGTGGATGGCGACCTTGACCGCCCCCTCGTTAAGACCGAGCTTGCGCGCCGCCTCCGCCTGCGACAGCGCCTCCGTTTCTCCCACCAGCCACGGTTTCAGAACCGCAAACTGATCCGCCTTGCCCGCGCTGGAAAATTCCTTTCCCACCCCGGCCAGCGCGCGCTCCATCACCGTGAAAGCCCACTGGCGATCGAACCAAGCGTCCGAGACGTTCGCCTGTTCATCTGCCACTTCCAGCGGCGGTTGATCATCGTTCCTGGCCTCATCAAGCGATTCCGGTGCCTGGCCGCCGCCCCGCTTCTCCCGCCGTTCATGCCGCCGATGGTCCGCCAAAAAATGTTTTACCGCGCCCAGCAGGTAGGAGCGAAACCGCCCGCGCGCGGGATCGGCCGCGCCCAAATCGCCGCGCTGCAAAACACGGGCGAAAAATTCCTGAGCCAATTCTCGGGCTGTTTCCTCGTCGCGCCCCTCCCGCTGGAGAAAACGCCGCACCGGCGGATAATAGGCTTCGCACAGCTCGCTCAGGGCCGCGCGCGCTTCGGGGGTGCCGCCTTGGGAGCGCAACACCAGCGTCCAGCGCGTCAGCCCAAAGGCGGCGGTGTTGGGTTCGGTGCTCATCGCCCTTTTGCCCCAATCCCGCCCAGCGCCATGACCTGAACTTCCTTTCCGCCCCCGGCGGGGATGGTGACCAAGGTGTGCTTGTCCCCCTTCAAAACCAACAAAGTCCGGCCCGCCCACTTCGCCGCATGCGCGTCGCGCAACTGGCGCGCCTCCGCCTCCCCAAGGCTGGCGGGTAGCGACAGCCGAAGCTGGAACTCGCGCCGGCCCGGTTCTCCCGGCTTGCCCCCCGCTTCGTGGCTGGCGTTGAGTAAATTGACGGTTTCCCCGGGGAACTTCCCCGTGGTTTCAAACGCCAGCGCGCCGCCCCGGTCTTCCCGCAGATAGGTCAGCACCAGGTTTCGCCGGGAACCGTCCGTTTCGATTTCCACGCCCGTAAACTGCAATTGCACCGCCCGCGCCCCTTCCTCCCGAGGCTCCAACCGGACATCCCTGAACGTCGTCCAACGGCAAGGCCGGTATTGGAAGCGAAAATGCTCGATCTGCGCCAGCGGAAGTTGGACGAATGTGGCGTCCAGAAAGCCCTCGTTCTTGGAGACCAGCAGGCTGGCGTGTTCCCGCCCATCGCCCGTCACCGCCACCGCCCGGAATTCCTCAAGCGCTATCCGCGCGCCGCTCGTGAACGACACCTTGAGAACAGTGTTGCCTTTGCGATCCTCGATCGCGCCCCGGAATTTGATTTTCCACGGCTGCCCATGATGGAAAATGGAAAAGGACCCGCCTGCGGCCGCCGCGTCTTCGGCCAGCGTGGTCCATGACCCAATACCCACGCCCGCGTGAATGGTGGTTTGCTGGCGCGACTCAGCAAAAGCGGCGGCGTAGAGGGAGCCGCCCGGAACCGCCCGTCCATTCATCAACGGTCCGCTCTTCCCGCTCCAGCCTTCGTGTCCTTCAATGAGAAAAACGGGCCCCGACGCGTCCGCCGGCAGGTTCCTGGCTTGAAACACAAACTCCACGGCGCGTTGGCCATGCCTGGCCAGGTTGGTGACGCCGGGATTCTCGAACGGCCCCTGGTCCGAAGGCCTGCCATCCGGCCGCCACCAGAAGCCATCCGAGGGATGGCGGGAGACCGCCACCAGCTCGACCATGCCTTGGGGCAACTCGGGAAGACCTTTGTTGAGCGCCGAAGCAGGGTAATCCACGGAAGCCGTCTTCAGCGAACGCCCCCCCACCTGGTTCATCAACACCAGCACCGCCCCTCCCAACAACACCAAACCCAGGAATACCCATTTCAACCCGCCCCGCCGCTGCGTCGCGGGACGATTCAGCGCCCAACGGCTGGCCGCGTAAACCGACCACAGGGCAACAGTCAACACCCCGGCGGCGAACGCGATGGCCAGCGCCCGCAGCCAGAGCGGCGGCATGGCGGAGGTGACAGTGAAAGTGGGCACAGCCAGGGTAATGCCAATCAACAAGAGCAAAGGCCAGGCCAGCGCCGCAAATACCGCCAGCGGCAGCCCGCTGGTCGAGCAGCGCCGGTCGCGCATGTCGCTCAACGCCATCCACCCGAGCACCGTCCCGGCCAGGGCCGCGACCAATCCGGGCACCCCCAGGATCAACAATTCCAAAAACCCGAGCCCTTTGCCGGCGATGACCGCCAGCATCATGGGTCCCCCGATCAACACCAAACCCAGCCCGGCCAAAGCCGCTCCCACCGCCGCTTTCCAAGAGAAAGCGCCTGGCTTTGGCGCCACCAGGGTCCCGTGTGGGCCCAAGGCAGCCTGCCCGGTCGCCTCCGGGCCCGCCTCAGGTGAGGGCGGTTGCCGGAACACTTCGTGTCGGGCGCGGCTTTTGCGCCAAAACAGCCAGCACGCCATCGCCACTCCCGGCAGCGTGGCGAGCAGGTAGGGGAGGCTATCCTCGATGATTCCGCCCGGCGGCCGGCCTTTAATCCAAGATTGGAAAATGATCGGCATCCCTGAGCAGGCCAGCAGGGTGAGGACCAGCCACAAGTAGCGCGAAGCAAAACGGGAACCGGGCAGGCGCAGCAATTCCGCGGGCGGTTCTGGAGGCACTTGGCCGGTCATCTGCCGCACCGCCTCGCCCAATGCCTGCCGCCACTCGGCCGTCAGTTGGTTGGCTTCCCAGGCGGTCGTGGTGCGGGAGGGATTCAGCGTGAAAAGCAGGGTGCGAATTTCCCCTGCTTCGGCAAAGGTAACGGCTAGGAAGTCCAATCCCGCCGGCTTGCTCCAGGCGGCATACCGGCCGGTGCCCAGCGCGCGAATCTCATTCAAAGGGATGTTTAAGCGGTTAACGCCACCGTCGTAAACCAGGCGTTCGGCGAAAAGTTTCAAATGGCCGGCGCCTTGATACAACGAAACAAACCGGCCCACGATGCTGCGAACATGTTCGAGCGTGCCAATGTGACAACGGGATTCTTTGAGTAATGGCGTCGGGCCGCTCGGGGTTGGCAAGGCTGCTCCGCTGGTGGTGAGATTCTCCACCTTCGTTTTTATTTCGCTGGCGCTCTGAAAGCGTTTCTCCCGGTCTTTTTCCAAAGCCCGGAACACCACCTCATCCACGCCGGTCCCCACCGGGGTTTTTTCGGAAGGCGGCGCAAACCGCCCCAAGGGCAGTTCGCCAGTAAGCATTTCGTAGAACACCACCCCCAACGAATAGATGTCCGCCCGATGATCCACCTTGGCGGGCGATTCCAATTGCTCCGGCGCCATGTAGTGTGGAGTGCCCAGCGCAAAACCAGTGCCCGTCAAGGTCACCGCGCCCGCTTCCTCACCCACCAGCTTGGCAATGCCGAAGTCGGCGATCTTAACCCGCCCTTTGGCGTCCAGCAGGATGTTCTCCGGCTTGATGTCGCGGTGCAGCACCCCCTGCTCGTGCGCGTAATGCAAAGCCTCGCAAATCCGCGGCACAATCAGCAGCGCCTCCGACGGGGAAAACCGGCCCGCCTGCATCGCCTGCCGCAAGTTCACCCCGTCCACATACTCCATCAGCAAAAAGTAAAAATCCCCGGCCCGCCCGAAGTCGAACACGCTGACAATGTTCGGATGATTCAGCTTGGCCAGCACCCGCCCCTCCCGGTTGAAACGCTCCGCAAACTGCGGGTCTCGCGCCAGCTTGTCCGGCAACAGCTTCAGCGCCACAAACCGGTCCAAGTGCGGCTGCCGCGCCTTGAAGACGAAACCCATGCCCCCCCGGCCAATCAGCTCGACGATTTCAAGCTGCGGAAAAGCCGCCGCCACCCGCTCCTGCGACGGAACGTCCCCCGCGCCGACGGGCGGCAGCCCGCCCTGGCTGGTCGCGGCACCCCCCAGAACGCACCGGGGACACAAACCGCCCGGCGCCTCCGCAGGGATCCGCTCGCCGCATTTCGGACATCGCTGATTCGATTCGCTCGTTTTCATCATGCCTCATTCCTGAGACATCCGGCCGCCAAGGTTACCAGAAAAACCAACCAAACCCCAATTTACCGCGACGCCGATTGGGGCGCCTCCAACCAAAGTTTTTTGCGGCGAAAATCAAGGGTTAACCGATAGCGATGAAAAAAGCCGCTGCCCAGCACCACGCCAAACTCCTCCGGGCCGCGGGTGGCAATCACGCCGTCAAAGGAAACCCCGCCCAGCTCAAAGGCGGGCGCCGCAAAACTTCGCAGCGCCACATCCCCCCCCAAGCCCACGTACAATTCCTTCTTGCCGCTTTCCGCCAGTTTTTCCCATCCCAGATCCCTCACCAGCTTGGCGTTCACCATCAGCGCCGCGTCGTTGCCGGTGTCCACCAGCGCCTCCACTTCCCGGCCCGCCAAAACCAGCGGCACGCGAATCTGCCCGCTCTCAAGTTGGAAAGCCGCTTGCGCCACGACCCGCCCGGCGGGGCCGGGAAAGTATTCCCGATAAGAAAAAACCGCCCTTCGTTCCGGGTAATCAAGCGTCAGAAATGCGAAATTGCCCAGCGACGACATGCCCAGCGCGCTGCCATCCCACGACGCCACCGGTATAAATCCCGCCAACCGCCGCTGGTATTGCGCGGGGCGGATGGCCAAAAAAACCGTCCGCAAGGCCAGCTCGGGTCCCACGGTCATTTGCCGCGCCACCCCAAACCAAACCTCCTCCTCTCCGCCCAAGCCCTGAAAACAATTCCGCAGCCGCTCCGGCTGGACGACGACAACTTGGTTGGCCAGGGCGCTGCGCACATCTATCAGCGTTACCGGCGCCCCGGTATCCACCACCATCCGAAGCGCCGGCCCCGAATTCACCCGCGCCGCCACCACCGGCTGCACCGATTGCGCCGATCCCGTGCCCAGCAAACGAACCTGCACCGCCCTCTCCGGCATCGCCATTTCCCGCCACCGCACGCTCTGCTGCCCCCCGCGCTCGAACACCCGCAATCCCGCCTCCTCCGGCGCCACCGCCCTTTCAAGCAGCGCCTTTTGTGCCGCCCCCGATACGCTTTGCTGCCGGCCCGTGACCAGGCTTTGACAGCCGCACGTAAAGACCACCAATCCCAAGCCCAGCCCCAGCCAATAAATCCGCCTCGCCCCCCGGCGGCAGCTCTTTATCCTCCTTGCCTTGCCCCTCCCGATCATGTGCGCCTCGCCAATTTCCCGGCCACCGCCGATGCACTCAAGCCCCGCACCAATACCAACTTATGCCGCGACGTTTCCCCGCGAAGCAACGTAACCGCGCTCTTCGGACATTCCAGAATCTCCGCCAGAAATTCCCGCAACCCCTCGTTGGCCGCGCATTCCACCGGCGGCGCGGTCACCTTGATCTTCAGTTCTCCCCCCGCCGCCTCCCCAATCTCGTTGCGGCTGGCCCGCGGCTGAACCTTGACCGCCAGGCTGACTCCCCCGGGACAGACCCGCAAATACGCCGGCAACTCCCCGGCCTCACGATTTAATTTCGCGTTGGGCGCCATCACGGCCTGCAACATCGCTGATTTCCCCGCCCAAATAAAACCCAAAATCCTTAGCTGGCAAATACAACCTCCACCGCGCGCCGCTCAAACTCCCCCGCCAGCATCAGCGCCTGCGGCTTCAGCCCCGCCAGGCGGCATACCCACCGGTCGGGAATAATCTCCAGGCGCAAATTGTAATGCGTCGCAATCTCGTTGAAATAACCGCGCGCCAGCGCAATCCGCGTCTCCGTGTCCGCCAGTTCCTTTTGCAGCCGCAGAAACGATTCCTGCGCCTTCAGCTCCGGGTAACGCTCCGCCACCGCCAACAGCGTCTTCTGCACTCCGGCATAATCCGGCCCTTCCACCCCGGGCGGCGTCGCCCTCATCTGCGCGCGCAAGCTCGCCACCTCGCTTTGCACCCGCTGCTCGTAATCCCGCAAGCCGGTGACCAGCCCCACCAGATTGGGGATCAGGTCATGCCGCCGTTTAAGCTGCACCTCCACCTGCGACCATCCCTGACGCACCCGTTGGCGCAGATCCACCATGCTGTTATACACCATCCACACCCACCCCCCCAGCACCCCAGCCAGGTATAGACCCCCCGCCCCGGCCACCGGCCAAACCGCGCTGCCCGATCGCCCCAAAAACGCCGCGCCGCCCACGCCAAAAACCAGGCCCAATGCCAGCCAGCCCCAAAACGCCCAGCTCAAACCCGAACTCACCTGCTCCTCCGTCCGCGTCGAAATCAGAAACATCTCCGCCGCCGCGTCCTCCGCAATCTCCGGCGCCACCGCGTCGCCCCGCTCCCGCGCCTGCCCCATCACATACAGCGGCGCGTGCAAAACAATCCCCTCCTCGCTGAACATCCGCCGATGATCCGAATCGGCCACCGCCCAAGCCGGCCCTTTCGCATAATATAGCGGATCCCCTCGCCCGCACGTTTCTGAAAAAAGCGTCGCCGCCTCGATCTTCGCCCCCTCCGGCCGCACCAGCACCGCCCCGTATTCGTCCTTCAAATAAAAGGGGATCGTCTCCCCACCGCTGGCCACCGTTTTCCAGCCGCTCTCCCGCCGCGTCCGCGTCCGCGTCTGCCCTTTGCTGTCCGTGTAACTCTCGGTCACCGTGCGCGACCAATGCTCCTTCACCGTCCACGCGTAATGCACACAACGCTTCTCCGCCAGAAAACTGGTCAGCGGCGCTTCCGCCTCGGCCGTGCCCTTGACCTCCACCAATCCAATGAAAATGCCGCTGGTCTTGGAAGTCGGGATGTTCTCCACCAGCCGCCGCCGCCGGCCCGCCCGCAAACCCAGCGCCAAAAACACCAAAGCCAGCAACCCGCCTATCGCCGGCGGCAACAACATTTCCCAAAAATTTGACCCCATCGCCCAACCCTAAACCCATTCCCCAACAAACAGGATCAAAAAATTCCCGCTCTCTCCCCCCCATCCCCACACAAGCCCCCTAACCGTTTTCGCGCGTTATCCCCCTTCAACCGCGTCGGCGTCGAGCTAACGAGCCTCTAAATCCATAATTCCCCTTTCCGCCCCTTCGCGGCCTTCCCTTTTGAAATCTCAAATCTAAACTCTGCCATTCTCGTCCCCCCATGCGCCCCTTCTCGGCCCCGCTTTTCTTTTTCGATTTTCGGATTTGCTTCGAATTTCGAGCTTCGGATTTCGAATTTCCCCCTTGCGCCCCCTCCCCTTCGTGAAAATTGGTGCAATTCGTGTAAAACCTCTTCCCTTTTCAATTTGCCTCGGCGCATGGTCGCCGAAAACCGCGATGCCCCCTCTGGACTCCCCGTGAAAAATCACCCTGGATTCCGCCGTTAGAAAACAGCGGGGAAGTTGTAAACCACAACAATGAACACCGATGCTGAAGCGGGAATGGCCTTCACCTGCCGGAGGCAAGCCTCTGCTTTCGCAAGCCTTTGGTATCCGTGTCCATCCGTGTTTATCCGTGTTTATCCGTGGTTGAACTGCGGTTTTTAGGATCACCGAACTCTCCTCCGGCGGAGACCGCGCCACCTGGCGGTCGAACAATTATTTACCGCCCTGCTCCACACCCGCCCGCGGCGGGCGCGCTACCGCATCAGCTCGGTAAGCTTCGGCGTGATCGCCTCCGCCCAAATCTGATAGCCCTTTTTCGATAGATGCAAAAAGTCAGGCATGATCTCTTTGCTCAGGCTGCCATCGGGTTGCAAAAATTTTTCCCCAATATCCAGGTAAAATACGCTCTTGCCATCCTCCAGCTTCGCGATCGCCTGGTTCACCTGCTTCAGTTTTTCGCGCTGCGGATTCGGCTTCTCGCCCCGTGGAAAAATCCCCAGCAGCAGAATTTTGGCCTCCGGCGCCTTCCCGCGGATGACCTCCACGATCTTGGCGATGCCGCTCGCGATGCCCTCGGCCGGATCGGTGCCGGAGTTGTTAGTCCCGATCATGATAACCACCGCCTTGGGCTTCAGGCCGTCCAGCTCCCCGTTGGTGATGCGCCAAAGCACGTGCTGCGTGCGGTCGCCGCCAATGCCGAAATTGGCGGGCCGCCACTTCCCGAACGCCTGCTCCCATATCTCCCGGGTGCCCTTCCAACCCGCCGTGATCGAGTCCCCCAAAAACACCAGGTCGCTCTGCCCGGCCTGGGCGATCTTCACGAATTCCTCGTGCGCTTTCATAAAGCCCCCCTGCGGCTGGCCGTCGGAGCCCACCTTGGGCGCGGCGACATCCGGCTTCTGCGCCGGCAGCTTCACCGCCGGCCCCTTCTCCTTCCCGGGCGCGGGCGCGGGGTTCGCGGCGTTAACGGAGCAGACGATCAGGCTGGCGGCGGCCAGCCATACAACACGTTCGTATTTCATCATAAGTTTTATTTTTGCGCGTTACCCGCCTTTCCCTCCGGGGCTATCCAAGTTTGATCACCCCGTCGGCGGCGGCTTCCATGATGCTTTACCTAATTTGGCTCCCCCTGCCAGCCAAATATGCCCCTATGCCGTTTCAAACTTCGCCACCGGCTGCCTTTGCCGAAACCCGTCTCACTGCTCGCCCTCCCTCCGCGCGCCCGCGCGTGCCGCAGACTTCCAGTCTGCTGTATCGCGGATTTCCAATCCGCAGACCTGGCGTCAATTCCACAGCGCCCCGACCACGCTTGAACCTTGGTCATTGAATCTTCCTTGCAACTTGAACCTTGGTCCTTGGAATTTCCCTCCACGCGCTCCCGTTCGCCGCCGAAGTCGCCAAGCCTGACGAGAAAAGGCGCTTGTGCCGCACGCCCACGGGTGCCGCAGACTTCCAGTCTGCTGTATCGCGGATTTCCAATCCGCAAAGCTGGCGTCAATTCCGCAGCGCCCGGGACGCCCTTGAGCCTTGGTCATTGAATCTTCCTTGCAACTTGGACCTTGGTCCTTGGAATTTCCCTCCACGCGCTCCCGTTCGCCGCCGAAGTCGCCAAGTCTGACGAGAAAAGGCGCTTGTGCCGCACGCCCACGGGTGCCGCAGACTTCCAGTCTGCTGTATCGCGGATTTCCAATCCGCAGACCTGGCGTCAATTCCGCAGCGCCCCGACCACGCTTGAAGCTTGGTCATTGAATCTTCCTTGCGCTTTTAACCTTGGTCCCTGGAACTTCCCCCCGCCCCATTTCCTGATTGCCTCCCGGCTTTGCCCGGCTCATGCTCCGCGCATGAACCGACGCGCTTTCATTCATGCCGGGCTCGCCGCGCTGGCCATCGGCTGTCAAAACAACCGCTCAAACCGCCGGGCGGCGCTTAACCCAGTCCTGGCTTTCAATACCGCAAACCTCGTGGCCCGCTTCTCCAACTACCGCTTCGACCTGAATAAGTGGGGCGACCAGCATCGCCTCACCGTCGCCAGGACGGACGAAGCCGCCTGGGCGGCCATCTGCGCCGCCATCGCCCAAACCGGCTTTCGCACCGTCGAAATCTGGGAAGCGCACGCCAGCCCGGAAACCATGAGCCGCGCCCGCGCCACCGCCTGGAATAACATCCTCGCCGATCACGGCCTCAAAGCCATTGGCTACGCCGGCGGCTTGCGGCGCGAGACCGTCCAAGTCTGCCAATGGCTCAACCTCCCCTTCATCAGCGGCAGCAACCTGCACGGACTTAAGCCCGCCGACGCCACCGCGCTTTGCCGGGCTTCCGGAATTGCCTTCAACCTGGAAAATCATCCGGAAAAAACGGTCGAGGAAATCCTCGCCAAAATCGGCGGCGGCAACGATTGGCTCGGGGTCTGCGTGGACACCGGCTGGCTGGGGACGCAAGGGGCCGACGCCCCCGCCGCGATTCGCCGCTTGGGCACCCTGGTCCGCCACACCCACATCAAGGATGTCAAAGCCGCTGGCGCCCACCAGACCTGCCTTCTGGGCGAAGGCGTGGTCCGCGTCGCCGATTGCCTGGCCGCCCTCCAAGCCATCCATTACCGGGGAATCTATGCCTGGGAAGACGAACCGGAGGACCGCAATCCCCTCCCCACCGCCGCCCGCAACCGCCAATGGATCGAACGCCACTTGACCGCCGCCTAGCCCGCGCCTGGTCGCGTGGCTACGGGGGGGCTGATTGATCGCCGCCGGCCTGGGATTTTAGACTCGCTCGACGAGCGCAAAAATGGCATGTAACACCGAAATATATGAAACCAAACCTCCGAGCAGGCGCTCCGAGCCTGGGCCTGATGGCGGCTCTGCTGGTCGCCGGCCTCCATTGGCTCCCGGCCGCGCCGGACGCTTCCCCGTCAGCCATCCGGGGTCCCTTGCGCGTCCTGCCGGCGAATCCCCGTTACTTCACCGATGACGGCCACCGGGCGGTTTATCTGACCGGGTCGCACACCTGGGATAATTTGCAGGACATGGGCGAAAGCGATCCGCCGGCGGCCTTCGATTACGCGGCGTTTCTCGATTTTCTGGCCAAGCGCGACCACAACTTCATCCGGCTGTGGCGCTGGGAGCTGGTCGGCTGGGATACCAAAGCCAACCACGAAAAGACCGCCCAGCGGCTGGTCGCCGCGCCGCATCCGTGGGCCCGCACCGGCCCCGGGCTGGCCTTGGACGGCAAGCCCAAGTTCAACCTCGAAAAGTTTGACCCGGTTTATTTCGACCGTCTCAGAGCGCGGGTGAAGGCGGCGCGAGACCGCGGGATTTATGTCGCGGTGATGCTGTTTGAAGGGTGGGGATTGCAGCATGTGGAGAACGCCTGGAAAACCCATCCTTTCCACCCGGAAAACAATACCGCCGGCCTCAACGGCGACGCGGACGGGGACGGGCGCGGGCTGGAGGTTCACACGCTAAAGATCCCCGCCGTCACCAAGGTTCAGGAGGCCTACGCGCGCCAGGTCGTGGATACCGTCAACGACCTCGACAACGTGCTGTATGAAATCGCCAACGAGAGCGGCGCCTACTCGACCGAGTGGCAGGAGCATTTCATACGTTTCCTTCATCAATATGAGAAATCGAAGCCCCGGCAGCATCCGGTGGGAATGACCTTCCAGTATTCGCGCGCCCCCCAACAGCGCGGGGTCAACGCCAACTTGTTCAACAGCCCGGCGGACTGGATTTCCCCCAACCCGGACGCCGGCAAATTCAACTACCGGACGAACCCGCCCGCCGGCGAGGGCCGCAAGGTGATCCTGACGGACACCGACCACCTCTGGGGAATTGGCGGTGATGTCGCGTGGGTCTGGAAAAGTTTCCTGCGGGGCCTCAATCCGATCTTCATGGACCCTTACCAGCAGAAAGTGCTGGCACGCGACACCCCCTCCCGCTGGGAACCGATGCGGCAGGCGATGGGCGTCACCCGCCGGCTGGCCGACCGCGCGAACCTCGCCGCTTTGACGCCGCGCCCCGAGCTGACTGAATCGGGATACTGCCTCGCCAATCCCGGCCGGGAATACCTGGCTTTTCTGCCGGCGGGAGAGAGCCTCGTCCTGGACTTGTCCGCCGCGACGGGCAAATTTCAATGCGAATGGATCCATCCCGTCTCGGGAAAAGCCACGGCGGCCGACCCCGTGGCCGGCGGCGCCAAACAGACGTTGAAAGCGCCGTTTACCAGTGGAGCGGTGGCGCGCCTGCGGCCCTAAGAGAATTCTGGCCTAGCTTGCCATTCCGCGACGAATTTTTGCTTTTTGCCACGCGATGGCGGGCACGCCGGCCAACCTTGGCGGTCCGGCGCAGTGCTGGGCTGGGGACCAGTGATTGGCAGAACAAAGCGGCGATAGCGTTCCCGGCCTATGCCCCGCCCCTGGACGGCGCGACGCACCCACTGCCCGGCCCTGCCGCTCCTACATGACCAAACTCCCCGGCTCCTGACCCTTCCCCACCTTAACCTTAATCTTAATCATAATCATAATCTTAATCTTAATCTCCCCCCCCTCTTGGTGTTCTCTGCGTTCTCTGCGGTTAAGCCCTTGCGCCAATTTGCAATTTTCAATTCCCCTTCACTTGAAAATTGCTCGTTTAACCTTCCCCCGCGTCTCCCGCCTCCCGCCTCCGGTCTCCAGCCTGTTTTCCCCCATCCTGCCCATCCTATCATCATGTCCTTTTCTCCGCGCCTTTGCGTCTTATGCCCTTTGCGTTTTTACGTCCTTCCAACTCCCAACTCCTAACTTCTTTTTTTTGCGCCCCCTTGCGCCCTTTCGCGGCTCCATTCCCCTTCGTGAAAATTAGTGGAATTCGCGTAAAACCTTTTCTCTGCGCCTTCTGGTCCCTTGTGTTCCTTTTTCCCGCCTGGAAGCTCCCCCTTTATCCCATTTCGCCTGTTTTTTCCCTTTTATTATTTTGTTCCCTTTTTTCCTTTTCAATTTGCCTCGGCGCATGATCGCGGAAAACCGCGTGCCCCCCTCTGGACTCCCCGTGAAAAATCACCCTGGATTCCGCCGTTAGAAAACAGCGGGGAAGTTGTAAACCACAACAATGAACACCGATGCTGAAGCGGAAATGGTCTTCACCCGCCAGGTGCCAGCCTCTGCTTTCGCAAGTCTTTGGTATCCGTGTCCATCCGTGTTTATCCGTGTTTATCCGTGGTTGAACTGCGATTTTTAGGATCAATCGCTTTTTAACCCCGTTTCCCGTCGTCACCCGCCGCCCCTATCGTTGCTCCAACCGGTAAAAAGCGCGGGGGCCGGCGGGCCAAACTTGCAGAAGATGCCAGCCATTGCTTTGGAAAAGGCCGGTGGTCACCGGAGTCCAAACGCTGCCGGGGGCGAGGTTCGTGGAGGAATAAAGGTCCCAGCCGATCATGTTGGTGGGCCAGGCGATCTGGAGCAGGCCGACCTGGGCCAGCGGCGCGGCAAGCGCGGCCGCCGGCGCGGGGCCAATATACCCCTGGCCCGTGAGACCCAGGTCAAAACCCAGGTCCGAGCTGGTCAGCGAGCTTTGATGCACCTCCACCGCCACCAGGTTACTGCCCGCCAGCAGGCCGCCGACCTCGATCGCGAAGGGGAAATAAGTCTGCTCTTCGGTCGAAACCGCCGAGGACGCCAGCGTGCCATACGCCACCGCCCCCGTCGGCATGTTGCTGCGATAAACCTCGACGCCGTTCAGGTAAACCACCGCGCCGTCGTCGCGGCACAACCGGAAGGCGAGGTTGGTGAAAGTCGCGTTCGCCGGCACCTCGAACCAGCGCCGGAAATAAGTCGTGACATATTTGTTGTTGGCGCTGGGTCCGTAACTGACGACCGTCCGCTCCCCGTCCCCGCCGTAGCCCAGCCGCGCAAGCCCATTGGACCAGCCGCGGTCGTCGAAGGAGCGCCGGTGCCAGTTGGTCGCGGGCAGCCGGCCAAGGTCGAAGTAGTTCCAAGCCGCGCCGGTGGAGATCAAGCTGAGCGTAAGCGGCTCATAAATGACCGAGATGGCCACCGGCCCGGCCGCCAGCGAACGCCCCTGGCCCAGGTCGCGCGTGGCCGTCAGTGCATGCGTCCCCAAAGGCGCGTTGGTCCAAACGAAGGGGCCAGCCTGCGATTCGCCAATTTTCCGGCCATTGATGAAATACTCCACCGGAGCATTGGGCGCCGCCCCCCCGGCCCACACCAGGGACTCCATCGTGATGGGCTGCCCATAATAAACCTGCACGGGCGCGGCAGGCTGCCGCAGCAGCAGCCGGGGTTCGGTGGTGCCGAGGCCGAACATTTGCAAATCAAAGCCGGCATCCGAGCTGTTCGCGCCGCCCTGATGCAGCTCGACCGCCACCACGTTCGCGCCCGGCTGCAGTTCGGTTCCCGTCAGCGGCACGACCGTCTCGAAATAAGTCGTTTCCTCCGGAGTATCCACCGTGCGGGAGGCCAGGGTGGCGGCGGTAACCGCCCCCGTCGGCATGTTGCTGCGAAAAACCTCCCGGCCGTTCAAGTAAACCACCGCCCCATCGTCCCGCGCCAACTGAAAAACCATCTCCGTGAAGAGCAGCGGATTGGTGACCTCGAAACTTCGGCGGAAATAATGCGTGATGCGCCCGGCGGTGAGCGTCGTTCGTTCGCCATCCAAGCCCCAGCCAAACCGCGCCGGTCCCTCCGGCCAGGCCGAATCATCAAACCCCAGCGCCGCCCAATTAGTCCCGGGGCTCGCGCTGCTGTCCCAGTAACGCCACGCGGTAAGCCCCGGAATGAAAATATCCAGCACCGGCTCAATATTGAACGGCGGCGGCACGACCCGAACCTGCACGGGCGCGCTGGTCACCGCGGTCCCGCCCGGGTAAACTGCGCGCGCGGTCAGTTCATAAACGCCTATAGGCACATTGGTCCAAGTCGCGTTGAACGGGGCCGCGACCGCCGGCGCGACACGCACCGCGCCGCTGAAGTACTCCACTTGCACGGGCTGAACGCCCGCCCCGGCGCCATATACGGCCAAGGGTATGCTGGCGGGGGCGGAATAAACCGCGCCGTCGCTGGGCGCGACGAACCAGAGGGGTTCGCCCGGCGCGGTTGCCGCAAGGGCGGTCAGTTCGAGATCAAACCCGAGGTCGCTGCTGTCAATAGCCGCCTGGTGCATTTCCACCGCAAGGATGTTGGTGCCCCCCACCAAGTCCGCGCGGTCCAACATAATCTCCACCGGCGTGGATTCCGCCGCGCCGCTCACCGCGGCGGTGGCCAGCGAATTGAAGGTGACCAGCCCTTCCGGCATGTTGTGGCGAAAAACCTCCCGGCCATTCAGGTAAACCACCGCGCCATCATCGCTGATCAGCCGCAGCCGCAACGAATCGAAACGGCCAATATCCGCCGCCAGGAAGTGTTTCCGGAAATAAGTGGTGATGTGCCGCCAAGCCGGATTGCCGCCATCGCTGACCTGCGTAATTTCCCCGTCCCCGCCGTATCCCAGCCGCGCCGCGCCGCTGCTCCACAAGCGGTCATCGTAGGTCTTCGTAATCCAGTTGGTTCCCAGGTTGGAGCCGTCATCCAGGTATTTCCAGACCTCGCCAAAAGAAACCAGGCCGGCGCCGCCCGCCGGCGCCCGCACCGTGATTCGCGCCGGCGCGCTCGTCACCGCCCCGCCGGCGCCATCGGTCGCCACCGCGGTCAGGTCAAAGACCCCCGGCAAGGGATTGGTCCACGTCAGGCCGAAGGGAAACACCGCCGACTCGCCAATAACGATGGCGTTGGCCCGCCATTGCACGCGGCTGATGCCAAGGTTGCCTCCGCCGATCGCCTCGCACGCCAACGGCAACGGCGCGGTCGCGGACCAGGCCAAGCCGTTCGCGGGGGCCGTAATCCAAACCCCGCGCGGACGGTTCGTGGCCGCCACCGCGTCCAGCGAAAGATCAAAGCTCAGATCGGAGCTGTTGGTGGCGCTCTGGTGAACTTCCACCGCCAGCACATTGGTTCCCGGATAAAACGGCAGGTTGGTGAAATTGAAAGCAAAGAAGGTCTTGCCGTCATCGCTGGCGTTGGTGGCCAGCGTGTTGTGGGTCAGCGGGCCGGGCGGCAGCAGATCGCGCGCGATTTCCTGCCCGTTCAAATAAACGGCCGCGCCGTCATCGCGTTTGAGCCGCAAAACCGCGCTGGTGATCGAGTAGGGGTCGTTAACCACAAACGCGCGCCGGAAATAGGCGGTGATCCATTTGTTATTGCTGTTGGCGCCGTAAGCGACCTTGGTCGCCTCGTCGTTTTCCCCGTAGCCCAGCTCCGCCAGCCCGTTGCTCCAGGAGGAATCATCAAAACTCGCCGTCAGCCAGTCGGGCGGGGCGCCAGTCGGGCCGGAAAAAAAGCGCCACGCCGAGCCGGTGGCCACCAACGCCAAGGACACCGGCGCGGGCGGCGCTGGCTGAGGCGCCCGGACCGTGATGCTCACTGGCGCGGAGGTAATTTGCGCGCCGCCGGCCAAGACCGCCACCGCGCGCAGTTGGTGCGTCCCGGGCGCCAGGTTGGTCAGGGTGAGCGCATAAGGAGCGGACGCATCCGCGCCCGCCGGCGAACCGTTGGTCAAAAAGGTAACCTGCGCTATCGCCGAGAGGCCGCTTTGCGCCACGGCCGTCAAAACCAGGTTGGTGGGGCCGTCGAACTCCCCCAGGTCGCGCGGGGTCGCCAGATAGACCAGGTTTATGCCGCTGGCATTGGTGGTGGAAAGTCCGCTCAAACCCAAGTCGAAATTGATGTCGGAGCTGGTCGGGTCAACCTGGTGAATTTCCACCGCCAGCAGGTTCGTGCCGGCGCGCAGCAAGGCAGGGGGCAGGTTGGTGCTTAAGTAGTTGTCCGGCTCGACCGGCTGCAAGGCCAGCGTGGTGGCGCTGACGGCGCCGGTCGGCATATTATCCCGGTAAACCTCCTGTTCGTTGAGATACACCACAATGCCGTCGTCCCGCAGCACCTCCAGCAGCAGGTTGGTGTAGGCGGCGGGATTGGGCACACTCAGGGTCTGGCGGAAATAATAAGTGATGTATTTGTTGGTGCTGGCCGGACCATAGCCGAGCACGGTGGTTTCGTTGCCCTGGCCGTAGCCCAGAATGGCCGCGCCATTCGACCAACCCTGGTCATTGAACCCAAACCGCAGCCAGTTGGTTCCCAGGTCCGACCCATTGTCGAGATACCGCCAATTCGAACCCTTCGCCGCCAGGGGCGAGTAGATGTTAAGGGAGCCCGGCCACAGAATGAAATCCGCGTTCGTATAACTCGGCCCGACGGTGATGGGATTGTTAAAAAACGGGTTGAGGAAGTTTTTCGCCCCTTGAACCGGTTCGGTAACCGAAACGGTGTGGTTGCCCGCGCCCAGCCGGGTCAGCGTGAAGGTCCCGTCGCTCTCCGTAAAGGCGTAATGCGAGGCGTCGGTATAAACCTTGATCCCGGTCACCGGCAGCCCATTCGTGGCCAGGATGCGTCCGCTGATGCGGTAGGTGGATGGACTGCCGACGCGGACAATGACCGATTTGCCGCCCACGCCGCCTTTCATGTCGCTGACCGTGCATTCGACGTAATACTCGCCGGCGCTGCTGAAGCTCACGGTCGCTTCCGGCTGATTGTTGGTGCTGTAATTGCCGTTGCCGAAATCCCAGAAATAGGCCAGCGCGTCCCCGTCCGGGTCGGCGGCCTCGGCGGTGAAAGTGACCGGCTGATTAACGCTGGCCGCCAGCGTGCTGGCGCGCACGATCACGGTGGGAGGGCGATTGCCGGGAAAAGCGCCGAAGTTCACCACCACGTCCACCGACTCGGGGTAAGTGCGCCCCAGGCCAATGGGGGTCAGGTGCCACCCCAGGTTCGGTTCGCTGAACGTCCGCCCGATGGTCAGCGGATGATCGTCCTTGCCGGACGAAGACCCGGGATTGGCGTCCAGCAGGGTCGTGCTGCCGCCCACCCAGCGCAGCCCCACCCCGTTCAGCAGCGCCTTGTTGGCGGTGAACCGCTGCCGGTATTCCACCCAATAGTTGCCGCCGGAGCGGTTCAGGCGCAGCCCGCGCACCCCGATGGCCGCGCTGGTGTCGTGGGCGTGCAGCCGGTATAAGCCGCTTTGGGTCACGGTCGGGCAATCCGCGTTGGGAATCCAGCCGAGCTTGTTTTTGCTGTAAGAACTGAAATGGCGCGCCCCGCCGCCGCTGCCGCCCATGGTGTCAAAGGGATCGCCGTATTCCTCGCTCGTGCCGGCGCCCATGATGCTCTTTCCGCCCGTGTCCCACCAGTTCGCGTGGCCCAAGCCCAGGTTGTGGCCGAACTCATGCGCGCCCGTGCGCACATCAAAATAACTGTTGGCCAGCCAGAAGCCGACCCCGCCCACATAACCAAGCCCGGCAAAACTGGCCGAGGGCTTGCCCGCCGTGCAAACAAAATAAAAATCATACCGGCTCATGTCGTAGCCAAGGGCGGTGGCGGCGGTGCGGCAGGCGCCCAGCAGGTTGCCCATGTCGGTGTAGTTGGACTGCGAGTTGGGCAGCCGCATCGTCGGCGTGATGTCCGATCCCTGCCCCACCGGCGCCAGCACCAGCTTCGCGTAGGAAACGTCCGCCATGAAGTTGCTCATGCCGCTCATCAAAGTCAGCGCCTGGTTGGTGCTCATCACTTCGCCGGGGTAATCCGGAAAATCCACCCGAAAGACGATGAAACGCTTGCGGCCTTCGGTGTAGCTGGAAGCCGCCACCGGCAGATTGGCCGGCGGCTGCGGCCAGCTCAGGCTGGCGGTTTCCGCGTTGGTGGTTGCCCAGGCCTCCGCCGTTTCCCGGTCGCGAAAGGCCAAAATTTCCCCGGCCCATTCCACCGCCACGGGCTGGTCCGCCTCCGCCAAGGCCCGACCGCTCGCCTGGCAAACCAGCGGTTGGCTCGCGACGGCTTGGAATTGCAAAAATTCCCCGGCCTCCAACAACCGTCCCGGATTCGGGTCCAGCGCCAGCAGGCGGGTCGCCCGGGCGATTTCGTTTTCCGGCGGCGCGGTGGCGGCGTCCAACGGGACGGCGATGCCGTTCAGCGGCGCCTGCCGGTGGGTCAGGTATTCCAACCCCGGCCCATAAGTCCGGACCAGGTAGCGTTCCTCGCCGATCACGGCCACGCGAAGCTCGCCGTCCGCGACCGGCTTCTGACCCTCCATCGGCAGGACACACAGCACTTCATAATCCGCCCGGGTGTTTATCGGCGTCTCCAGCAGCGCTTGCACGGCAGCCGGCAGGGAACGCCTGATCATCGGCGGCACGGCGTGCCGGAGCGCCTGTTCCGGATCGGTCAATATCAGTTCGGTCAACGCCGCCAGCCGCTGCCGGGCCAAAGCCACGCCCTCCGCTTCCAAACGCGCTTTTTCCACGGTGGAGCTGGCCGCATAACGCCCCCGCCAAAAGTCAAAGGCGTCCAATCGGTCTTGGTGGTCCCCTTTTTCCGGAGGAAACCCGACCGGGCGAAAGGTCAACCGTTCCGAGGCGGTCGGCGCGGCGAGGCCAGGCGCGGGGGAGTCGCCTTTTATCGGCGCGTCATTCCCGGCGGCGGCTGGTTGGGCGGGGATGTTGGCGATTCGGGCGGCTGACCAAAAACGCCAAACCATGGCGGAGGCCAAAACCAAGGCCCCTATCATTAACAACCGCCCTGCGGAGAACAGACGCATAAACAACGGAACGATGCACTATCCGCGCCCAATATACAACCACGCCCGCCCGAACGAGCGCTCAGGAGGCCGCCGGGGATGCATTCTGGTCGTCCTCAGGAAATTCAAAGCCCACCTTTCCCTTTTCCTGCATCACGAGGAAGGCGCGGAAGGTTTTGCCCGACCGTTTGGAGACAAAGCCGGATAGAAGGTCGGTGCGCTTCTCCGCCAGCAGTTTGGCGGCCTGGGCGCGCTCCACCGTCTGATGCAGAATTTCCTTGTTTATCTTGAACGAGCAAGGGCGGGGCAACTGCGATTTCTCGCAATAAAAAGCCGTTTCAGCCTCAAACACCCGGCCGCCGCACTTGGGGCATTTTCCAATCGGCTCCTGCCCGGAAAAATCCAGCTTCGGCGGCGGTTCCTTGGTTTTTTTGCCGCCGGGGCCGCTCGCGCCCTTGCCCTTGCGCGGCGGAAACTCGAAACCCACCTTGCCCTCCTTGTCGAGCACCAGCGCCGCCTCAAAAGTCCGCCCATTGCGCTTGCTGACAAAATTTTTCAAGAAATCCGTCCGCCCGGCGCTTAGCAGCTTCGCCATCTGCTCTTTTTCAATCGGTTGCCGCAAAATCACGGTGCGCGTTTTGAAATCGCAGGTCTTTTCCGCGGTGGCCGCTTTCTCGCAAACATAGCTTTCGCCGGCATCGAACACGGAAGCTCCGCACTTGGGGCATTTGCCCAGCGGTTCCTTCCCGGTAAAATCCACCGGGCCTTCCTCTTTGCCCCCGTTTTCCCCTTCCCCGTTGCCGAAATCAAAAGCCACTTTGAAGTCCGGCGTTAATTTAAGCGCCGCCGCGAACAAAAAACCTTTCTGGCTGCGAAACCCCTGGAGGGGTCCGACCGCTTTGTTGGCCAGCAGGGCCTCCGCTTCGTCGTAATCAAAAACCCGCCCGGCGACGGTCTTCCACAGCACAAAATCGCATTGCTGGCACTTGAAGCTCTTGTAAGTTTCCTTGACCAAGCCTCCGCACTTGGGACAGGGCGTCTTGAGTTCGCCGAACTCGCCCGGAATGGTGTCGCCCTGGTAACCCTTGGCTTGGCTGACAATGTGCTCGGTCATCCGGCGGATTTCCGCCATGAACTCCGCGCGCGGCAGGCGCCCGTGTTCCATCTGGTTCAGCTTGAATTCCCAATCGCCGGTCAGCTCCGGCTTGCATAATTCCGGGACACCCAGCGCGTTGAGCAGCGCGATCAGCGAAAAAGCCTTCGCCGTTGGCTGCAATTCCTTGCCGCGGCGCACGATGTATTTCTCTTCCAGCAGCCCCTCGATGATGGCGGCGCGGGTGGCGGGCGTGCCCAGCCCCTTGGCCGCCATGGCCTCCCGCAGCTCTTCGTCCTCGATCAGTTTGCCGGCTCCTTCCATCGCGGTGAGCAGCGTCGCTTCGTTGAAGCGCGCGGGCGGCTTGGTCTGGTTCGCCTCCACCTCGATTTTGGCCGTGTGAACCTTTTCCCCCGGCTGAACCGGCGACAGCGAGGCGGCATCTTCGCCTTGCCCTTCCTTGCCGTAAACCGCCAGCCAACCGGCGTTCACCAGCACCTTGCCCTCGCTCTTGAACGGCTCGCCTTCCACCCGCGTGATGCGCGTCGTGACCAGGAACTCCGCCGCCGGGTAAAACACCGCCAGAAATCGCCGGGTCACTAATTCATAAATTTTCGTCTCCATCTCGTTGAGGTGCCTGGGCGCCAGCGGAGTCGGGATGATCGCAAAGTGGTCGGAGATTTTCGCATTGTTGAAAATGCGCTTGTTCGGCCGCACCCAGCCGTTTTTCAGGATCGTATCCGCAAACGGCCCAAACGGAGTGTGGCCCAAAACCTCCAAAGTCTGTTTGACCGCGCCCTGGTAATCTTCCGGCAGGGCGCGGGAGTCGGTCCGCGGGTAAGTCAGCACCTTGTGCCGCTCGTAGAGCGCCTGGGCCACCGACAAGGTCGTCTTGGCGGAAAAACCAAAGCGTGAGTTGGCGTCCCTCTGCAGCGAGGTCAAATCGTAAAGCAGCGGTGAAAGCTGCGTGGTTGGCTTGCTTTCCTCCGTGACGATCCCGGGCTTGCCCAGGCATTTGGCGCGAATCGCCTCCGCCTTGGCCAGGTCCCAGACCCGTTCCGCCCGCAGGTCGCCGGCCTCCTTGTCCCGGGCAAATTGCTCGTCAAACCACCGCCCGTCATACGGCCCCGCCAAGGCCTCAAACGTGGCATGTATTTCCCAGTAATCGCGCGGAACAAAGTCGCGGATTTTTTGTTCCCGCTCCACCAAGATGGCCAGGGTCGGCGTCTGCACGCGGCCCACCGTCGTTTTGAAAAAACCGCCGCTTTTCGAGTTGAAAGCGGTCATCGCCCGAGTGCCGTTGATGCCCACCAGCCAGTCGGATTCCGAACGGCAGACCGCCGCGTCCGCCAGCGGCAGCATTTCCTTGTCCGAGCGCAGCGCGGAAAAGCCTTCCCGGATGGCTGCCGGGGTCATGGATTGGAGCCACAATCGCCGAATCGGTTTGCTGACGCCGGCATGGCGCACAATGTAGCGAAAGATCAACTCCCCTTCCCGCCCGGCATCGCACGCATTGATCAGACCCTCGACATCTTTGCGTTTGATCAGCTTTTCCAGCAGTCTCAGCCGGCCGGCGGTTTTCTCGATCGGCTTGAGATCAAAATACTCGGGCAACACCGGCAAATGGGTGAATGTCCACCGTCCGCGTTTGACTTCAAACTTCTCCGGCACAACCAGTTCCAGCAGGTGCCCAATCGCCGAGCAGAGCACGAATCGTTCGTTCTCAAAATAATCGTCGTGCTGCTTGAATCCCCCCAGCGCCTTGGCAATGTCCCGCGCCACCGAAGGTTTCTCCGCTATGATCAGTTCCTTGCCCATGGATGTTCTTTCAGCTATTCCGTCTCGCCGCTCGCCGCGCAAAAGAGTGCCTTAAACCACGCTGCCCGGCAAAAATCAACTTTCAAAAATACGCCAGGAAAGCTTTTCCCGCGAGCGGCTTTCTAAAAAGGTCTTCCTATCAATCTCCTGAATCACCCCTATTAATGCAAAATTTTAATGCAACTTCTCTTGCCAAACCCCGGCCAATTTTTGTTTAATCAGCGCCATGATGAAGACCGGCAATACTGGGAATCAGCCCCGGCGCGCGCGCCTTGGGTGTGCTTCGGTCTTTCCAAGGGGCAAGGAGGAGCCAATCCGCCTTTATCATGAGGATCAATCCCGGCGCAAAGCTGGAACACCATTAACACCCCGCTGCCGCGGGGTGGTGCGAAGACTGGCAAGCTGCTTAACCGTTTCAACGGTTTTCTCTCTTGGTAAAACGGTTGCGTCACCCCTCGCGGCCGCCATCACCTTGCTGAAGCAAGGTGTTAGTGAGAATCGCGCCTTCCCGCATCGGTGGGGGTATGAAAGTTCGTCGGCAGCCTCTTTTCCCCTCACCCTTGGTCCCTCTCCCCTAGGGAGAGGGAAATCAATTTGGCGGTGTGGTTTGCACCCAACAACCTGTGCGATAACGAGGCGCTTGGCTGCTCCCGTTGCCGGCGAACGTGGCTCCCTCTCCCCAAGGGAGAGGGACGGGGTGAGGGGAAACAGCGCTGCGGAAAATTCATGCGCGCGCCATTTGACCCGCACACCATCCTCCTTCTTTCTCCCATGATTCCGCAACTGACATGGCGCGCCCTGCGAACGGTGGATGCCCGCTGCCTGCGGAAATTTGCCTGGAACTTCGGCGTCAAGGGCCTTTGGGCGGTTGAGAAGTTCAAGCGGCGCATCCGCCGGGGCGAGTATTTCCCGGCGTTTCTGCACATTTCCATTATCAATAGCTGCAATTTGCGCTGTCAGGGCTGCTGGGTGGATGTCGAGGCGGACCGCACCTTGATCAGCCTGTCGGACATGAACCGCCTGATTAGCGACGCCAAGGCACATGGCACTTGCTTCTTCGGCATCCTCGGCGGGGAGCCGTTTTTGCATCCCGACCTGATGGAGATTTTCGCCGCGCACCCGGATTGCTATTTCCAGGTGTTCACCAACGGCCAGATGATCACCGAAAAAGCGGCGGAACGGCTGCGGCAACTGGGCAACGTAACCCCGCTGATCAGCATCGAGGGTTTGGAAGCGGTCAGCGACGCGCGGCGCGGCGGGAAGCAGGTGTTCGAGCGAACGATGCGCGGCCTGGCCAACTGCGTCAACGCCCGCCTGCTGGTGGGCATTGCCACCAGTGTCTGCCAGAGCAACATCAAGGAATTGTTGACCGAGGAATGGCTGCGCCGGCTGATCCAGGTCGGCGCGCATTACGTCTGGTATTACGGCTATAGGCCCTCCGGCCCCCTGATGAACCAGGAGCTGGCCCTGCGACCCGAGCAGTTGATCGAGTTGCGCCGGTTCATAGTCGAGATGCGCGGCCGCCTGCCGATCGGCATCGTGGACGCCTACTACGATCACAACGGCCAGGCGCTTTGCCCGATGACCACCGGCATCAGCCACCACATCAATCCGCGCGGCGACATCGAGCCATGCCCGGTGCTGCAATTCGCCGTTGAGAACATCCGCGACCAACGCGGCCTTTTCGAGACCCTGCGGTCGTCGGCTTTCCTGCGGGATTTTCGCGAAACCACCGCGCGGGCGACACGGGGTTGTGTAATCCTGGAACGCCCCGACCTGGTGCGCGAGCTGGTCAAGCGGCACGGCGCGCGCGATGCCACCCTGCGCGGCACCGCCTTGGCGGAGATCGAGTCCATGGCGCCGCGTTTCAGCCAATGGCTGCCGGGGGAGGAAATCCCCGAGAAACATTGGGCCTACCGGCTGGCCAAGAAATACTGGTATAACGACTTTGGCGCCTACCGGCAGGCGGCGCCCGACGCCGAGGCGATGGCCCGCCGGCTCCGCGAGCAGCCGGACCCCGAGGCGCCCGCGGCAAAACCGCAAGAGAAAACTGGACCTGTGCCTCTATGTCCGCAATAATTGCCCATAATATGCAGAGGCAGCGCGCCCCGAAACGGAGGCCCGATGCAAATTACGCCGCTTAAAATACCGCGGCCCATTCCGCTCCAGCGGATGCGGCCCGCCAAGCCCGGCATCCCGCCAACCCTGCGGGAGCGCGGACAGCTTTTGCAGGCGGTCCGCAATTACGTCGCCGAGTTCAACCCCGTTCCGCCGCTGCCCGCCGCCGAGTTGGCGACCCACTCGCTTCGGGTCATCGAAATGCAGCAGTGCGACCCGGCCTACCGCGATTACCTCGGCGTGCTCATTAACAACGAGATGTGGCGCGAGGCCCTCGCCGCCGTCCCCTATGAGCGGCGCCTGCTCCTGCTGCCAAAATGCCTGCGCGTCGAGGACAAATGCCCGGCGCCCTTCGACGAATTCGGCCTGCTTTGCAAGCAGTGCGGCCTCTGCTCGATCCAGGATTTGCAAAACGAGGCCGAAAAGCTTGGCTACGCCGTGCTGGTGGCCGAGGGCTCCGCGCTGGTGATGTCGCTCATCCAGACCGGCAAGATCGAGGCCATCGTCGGCGTCAGTTGCCTGAGCGTGCTCGAAAAGGCCTTTCCCTACATGGAAGCCGCCGCCATCCCCGGCGTCGCCATCCCACTGCTTCAGGACGATTGCCTTGACACCAACGTGGACCTCGAGTGGGTCTGGGATTACATCCACCTCACCAGCGCCGATCAAACCCGGCGCCTTGACCTCGGCGCCCTGCGCGACGAGGTGGATTTCTGGTTCACCCCCGCCTCGCTCGACCTCCTGATGGGCAATCCGGAAGGGCCGGCGGAGGTCTTGGCCCGACAGTGGCTTGGCCGCGCCGGCAAGCGCTGGCGGCCTTTCCTCGTCGCCGCCGTTTTCGAGGCCCTGCGCGCCGACAAAGGCGCGCCCATGCCGCCCGCGCTGAAAAAAATCGCGGTGGCCGTCGAGTGCTTCCATAAGGCCTCGCTCATCCACGACGACATCGAGGACAATGACCCCCTGCGCTACGGCGAAAAAACCCTGCACGAGGAGCACGGCGTGGCGGTGGCGCTCAATGTTGGCGACCTGCTCATCGGCGAAGGTTACCGTTTGATCGCCGACGCCGGCCTTGCCGACGCCCAAAAGGCCCGGATGCTCCAGGTGGCCAGTGTCGGCCAGCGGCATCTTTGCCGCGGCCAGGGCGCCGAGCTGGCCTGGGCCCGCCAACCTGCCGCCCTTTCCTCAGGGCAGGTGCTCGACATCTTCCGCCAGAAAACCGCCCCCGCTTTCGAGGTCGCCCTGCGGTTGGGCGCGCTCTTTGCCGGCGTCGAAAAGCACGACGAAGTCAGCGACGCCCTCTCCGCCTACAGCGAGGCCCTGGGCATCGCCTACCAGATTCGCGACGACCTCAGCGACCTCGGCGAAACCGGCGAGGTCAACGACATCGCCGGTCTGCGCCCCAGTCTGCTGCTCGCCATCGCCACCGAGCGCGCCGGCGGCGAGAAAAAGGAAATCCTGCAATCGGTCTGGCGCCGCGTCCTGCCGCCGGGAACCACGCCGGTGGACATCGAACGCCTTTACGTGGAACTCAAGGCCGATGTTCGCGCCCGACAATTGCTGGAGACCTACAAGGAAGAAGCGGTGCGCGCCCTCGCCGACCTGACCAATCCCAATCTCAAGGGCCTTTTGCGGCGTGTCCTCGGCAAAATCTTCAACGACGTTGAGATTAAAGGCTGGTGCCGCGAAGTCGGCGAGGAAAAAGCCCGCCTCAAAAAGCCGGATGCCCCGAACTGAGCGCCCGCGCCGTTGGTTGTCCCGGCTTTAGCCGGAACGCGAGGCTTCCGAAAATCCCGCGCCCGCTGTTCCGCTTGCCCGCCAAAGCTCTCGCCTTACTGATGAGTGCTTGGGATAGACGACACGCGCCCCCTCACCCTGCCCTCTCCCCCCAAGGGGGGAGAGGGAGAACGTCGCCCACGGCGACCAATTTTGTATTGCATCCCGGAGACGATGCAGTAATCCGTTTTGCCGGATTTTAGCTAATCCCGGTTGTTTTCTTGGCTTTGGAAAAATCCAAAATCTTGCACCCGGAGCGATTTTGACGCTCACGTGTTTCTGCAAACAAGCGGTCAAGGTCGTGTCCATAGCTGGCGGACAAGGTGTCTTTGGCGCGCCAGACTTCCCGGAGCACGACATCTCCGGCAACAGTTGGTGGTGTAGGGGATGGGGATTTATTCATTCGATTCTCCTATCAAGCGATTTCATCCAGAACGACTTGCGAGGTGAACAACTCGTGACTTTCCCGTTGGAAATCCCACCAATCGTGCGTTAGCTGCTGGCGCGCGGCCTGTAAAAGGTCGCGAGCAGTTCGCGCCACAACATAGCTTGGTATGGTGCTTTCTATGCAAACTCGCACGGTAATAGCCTACCCCCAACACTCTCTTTCTGCCAGAAAAAACAAACTTCCAAATTTTCAAAAGCGGCCGACACCAGCGGGAAACGACGGGGAAAAAGCTCGGATACCCTGAACCGAGCGGACACGCCATTTGTTGTCCGGCATTTATGCCGTCCAATTGCCTGGCGAAGGGGCGGAGTTGGGATTTTCGGAAGCCTCCCGTTCCGGATAAATCCGGGACAACAAACTTCCGCGATGCCAAGATTATTGCATTGTTCACGGCATCTCCGCGCGCACCGTCACCAAACCGCGTGCGGGAACCGGGATTTCACCAGCGAGCTTCTGCAGCGGGCGCTCGCTGGTGTCGCTGAGCCATAGCTGCTTGGGCGCCGGTTGAGCCCAGGTCAGTTTCACGCTGGCGGGGACGTCGTCCGCGCAAAAAAGGCGGAGGATTAGCGCCTGGCCGTCGTCGCTCGGTTTCAGTGCGGTAACCAGCGCGTCGGCGGGTTTGACTTGCAGCAACGGTGTTCCCCTAGGCGCGGAGCCGCGACCGGGCACGGCCACCAGCGGCTGACTGAAGCCGGTGGCAAAGCGGCTGTTTTCGGCATCGCTGGCACGGCCCTGGTGGGGGCGCAGCACAAAGCGGAACATCACCGGCCCCTCCTGGTAGGCGCGGTAGTTGGTCCCCCAATGGTTGTTCATCGCCCAGGCGTAGAGCTTCTGGGAGCGATCGTCTCTCCCCACAAGGGGGGGAAGGAGAACCTCGCGCACGGTGACAAATTGTGCATTGCATCCCGGAGACTGTGCAGTTTTCAGGGCCACCACAGCAAAATAGCCAGGCCGGCCAGGAAGGCGCCGGCAAACATCTTTATGATTTGGCGGGTCAGCGCGGGCGCGCCCAGCACCGCGACGACACCGCCTTTGAAAATCAGGTTGGATAAAGCCGCCGCCATCACCAAACGCCAGCCGGTCTGGGCGGCCAGTTGGCCTTCCTGCACCATCTGGCCCAATGACAGCGTGATGGCGTCCATATCGGTCAAGCCGGAAATAATGGAAACCACCCAAAGCCCGCTCTGCCCGAAAAATTTCCGGCTGGCGGCCACGGCCAGCAAGACCACCGCATAGAGAAACGCAAAGAAGATCGCGGCACGCAGTTCCGAAGGGTTGCCGTGCTGGGTCAGGCGCGCTTTTTGGTTGCGGCTGGACCACCAGGCAAAGAGGCTGATGCCGGCCATCAGGGCCAGGAGCAACACAAACGGACGCAGCGCCGCCGGCAACAGAAGCGGCGCGGTGGCCCCCATTAGGAGGAGCACCCGCAAAAACACGATGGCGGAGGCGGTCATGATGATAATGGCCGCCAGGCTGGCGCCCTCCGGCTCGCTTTTGCTGCGCCGGGCATAGCTCACGGTGGTGGCCGTGCTGGAGATAAAGCCGCCCAGCACGCCCGCCGCCAGGGTTCCCACCTTTTCGCCAAAGACCTTGTAAATCACATAGCCGCCGAGGCTCAGTCCCACAATCAGCACCACCATCAGCCAGATTTTGAAGGGGTTCAGCACCTTGAGCGGCCCATAAGTCTGGTTGGGCAGCACCGGCAGAATCACCAGCGTGATCAGCACAAACTGCATGATGGCCTTGAAATCCTGCTCGCCAATGCCGCCCGCCAGGGAGTGAAGCTGGGGCTTGCTGTGCAGCAGGAAGGCCACGCCGCCCCCAATGACAATCGCCACCGTGACCGATCCTACCGGGATGTAGGCGCCATTGGCGAACATCAGCAGCAACGCCGCTTCGGTGGTCATGCCGGGGTCGGCCTCCGGCTGGCGGGCGGCGATAAAATTGGCCGCAACAATGAGCAACGCCAGCGCCAGCAGCGCCGCCCCCACCACCCAGGGGCTGCCCAGCAGGCCAGCCAGGGCGGTGCTCAAGGCGCCCAGCACGGTCACCAGCGGAAACGTGCGGAAACCCGCCAACCGCGAGTCCGAGCGCTCGCGCTGGAGGCCCACCAGCAAACCAAGTCCCAGCGCCAATCCCAGATGATAAAGCAGCGGCGGAAGGTGCATGCGGTTATTCTGTTTTTTGTTGGTGACGCGCCGTTTCGCTCAGGCACTTCTCCAGCCGCAGCAGGAGCGGGACCTGGCTTTCCTTGATTTTCTGGCAGGCGGTGCGCAAGGGGAAAAATTCGACGCGGTCCACCTCGGGAAACTCCTGGAACTTGCCCGAATGGGGCGGCCATTCCATGGTGAAGTTCGAGCCCGGCTGGGGCGGCGGCATTCCTTCGCTGGCTTCCACGGCCCAGGCATGCACCACCTTGCCGCCTTTTTGACGAATGCTGCCCAAGGGCAGGAATGGTCCCAGGCCGGAAACCTCGAGGCCCACTTCCTCTTTGAATTCGCGAAGCGCGGCGGCCAGTTGGTCTTCACCCGGCTCAATCTCGCCCTTGGGCACGGTCCAGTAGCCATCGTCCTTGTGGCGAAAGAGCGGACCGCCCGGGTGGGCCAGCAACACTTCGACCCGCCCGTCCCGCTGTCGAAACAAAACCAAGCCGGCGCTGACACGGGAACGCATGGGCCGAGACTATCAGCGGCGCCGGCGAAAAAACAGCGAAATTTGACGGGTGGCTTTTTGTTCCTTCAACCTGGCCAGCGCCGCTTCGATGGCCTGCTCGTCCCGCGGGGAAATGGCTTGGCCGCCGTATTTGGCCGCGCAAAAGAGGCGTGTGACGAAGGCCATGTCCTGCCGGGCGGCTTCTTCGCGCAACGGCGCGGCGTTCAAAAACTCCAGCGGGGTTTGGGTCGGCTCGCGGTGAATGCCCCGGGCCGCCAACAGGCGCAGCATTCGACCGTAGTAATGGGTGGCGAGCACGTCGGGATGCCGGCGGCGGTCCAAACCGAAGGAAAACCACCGTTGCCCCCGGAGCCAGCGCCAGGTCAGCCAGGCGGCCACCGGCAGCAACCACAAGGCCAGCCAAGCATAGTGGCGCCAGCCCCAGTAGGCGGCGCGTCCGAACATTTCGGCAGTCCGGGCCAGCAGGGCGTTTTGGGTGGGGGCGTCGAAGTTGACCACATGGGCATACCAGGCGAAGTCCAGCGCTTCGAGCCAGTCGCTCCAGGCCGAGGGCGGCGGCAGGGAGGCGGCCGGCGTGGCGTCGAATTCCACCCAGCCATGATCGGCAAACCAGGCCTCCGTCCAGGCGTGGGCGTCGCGGAGCCGGATGTCATACCAGCCGGACACCCAGTTGCGGCTGTTGGGCAGGTAGCCGATGACGACCCGGCTGGGGATGCCTTTCATCCGCAGCGACAGGGCCAGCGCGGCGGCAAACCGCTCGCAATGGCCGGCTTTTTGGTTAAAGATAAAATCCTCCATGGGCGCCAGGCGATGCAACTCCGGCGCGCCCAGTTGGTAGGTGAAGTTTCGCTGAAAATGCCGCTCCAGCCGCCGCGCCAAGTCCAGTTTGTTGGTGGCGCCCGCCGTTACTTGGTCCACCCAGGCCCGCAAGCGGGCGGATTGCGGCGGATGCTCGGTGAGCTGGCGGTTTTCTATCCAACGCAAGCCGCCCGGCGCCGGATTAGTTGCAATCCAGTATTCATAAAAGTTATTGGGGCCGGTCCACATGTAGTCGGTCTCGATCATTCCCTGGCGGGTTTGATGGGGATTGCGGAAGAAAGTCGAGCGCAGGCTGATGACCTGGCCGTCCACCGGCACCACACGACCGAGAAACGCGGGATTCTTGACGCGCACCTGCCGGCCCAACAAACCCTGGGTGTCCGCCGGCTCGCCGATTTCCACCGGACGCCAGCGCAAGGTCTGGCCGATGCTCCAATGCACGCCGTTAAGGTGCGAAAGCGTATAACAACGCAGGTAACCCAGGCGTTCGCCTTTGACTTGAAAAAGAATGCGCCGGGAATTCTCGCCGCCGCCGCGCGTCGGGTCCAAGACGGTATCCAGAAGGGTGGAGGTGTCTCCGGGGCGCACCATCGGCAACCGCAACCCGCCGGTCAACAGGCCCCGGGGAAAAATCAGGAAAAACAGCACGGTCACGCCAATGATCACGGCGAAATCCTTGAGTGCCAGCCGCGGCGGCGCGTAGGTCCGGGGACCGGGAAAATCCTCCCCCCGCACCGCGAAAGAGCCGGCTTCAATCTCCGCCAGCGCCTTGGGAATCAGCGCCACCGCCAGCGCCAGCACCGCCACGAAACGGTAGTCGAACAGAAAGGTGCAGGCGGCCGCCAAATGGAACAACGCGATCAACAGGGAAAACAATTTTTCGCGGCGGTTAAGCTGGCGCGTCAGGCGGGCCAATTGCAGGAAGGCCAGCGCGTGGCCAAATCCGAAGTGGGTGCTGAATCCCACCGCCGTGCCCACACCATAACCCACCGCCAAGCCGGCGGCCATGGCGGCGGCTTCGATGATTTCCGCCCGTCGCTGGGAGCGCCGGGGCGCAACCAGGCAGCCCGCCCAAGCCAGGGCGTAAAGGCAGGGCGCCAGGTAATCATCCCATGTCAGCCCCTGGCAGACCAGGCCGAGCAATATCAGGAGGTTGCGGGCGCTTTTCACCGGCATTCCTCCACTTGCCGCCGGCCATACCGGTATTGCCGAACGGTTTCAGGCACGTTCAATGCTTGCAGCGTGTTCGGCAGATAAACGGATACGATTCGTTTTTGCTCCAGCAGAGCGTTCAACCCGCCGGCGATTTCTTCATTGAAATCGGTCAACATCAGGCAGAGCGCGCTTTTGCGGGAAACTTTGGCGGCGGCGGCCAGCACGTTGGCGGCGGTAAGCCGGCCGGGCCGCATCTCCAGGCGGGCCAAGCCATCCAGAATGTCCTGGCCGTCGTCGAAAGGGGGAACCAGGCGGGCGGAGTCATCCCCCAGCACCAGCCACTCGACGTGGTGCCCCTCGTCCAGCGCCGCAAACATCAGCGAACCCGCCGCCCGCAAACAGTCGTTGAGCGTGTCGAGGCTGCGGCTGTGTCCGGGATCGAGCAGAAAGGCCACCCGCCCGGAAAGTTCCTCGTCATAAGTTTTGACCATCAAACCCCGGCCCTTGGCGCTGGATTTCCAATGGATTTGCTTGAGCGGATCGCCGGGCTGCAAGGGGCGCACCCCGGCAAAACTGGCGCCGGAGGTGGTGCGGCGGCTGCCCTGGTGCTTGCCTCCCAGCATCAGGTCGTAGCCGGCGGCCACCGGCGACGGAGCCGGATACAAGGCCGGATAGACCACGATCTCGCCCGTCAGCCCCAATTTGGCCGACGCGCTGACCAGGCCGAAGGGATAGGCCGTGCGCACGCTGACCTCGCCGCAGGGATAAACGCCGCGGTTCTGAAAAACCAGGCTGGGAACAATATGCGCGGCCTCCGACGGCCCCAGCCGGGCCACACGAAACAAAACGCCGGCCGGCGTTAGCACCTCGATAAGCCCCGACTCCCGGCGGCCGCCATTGATGATCTTCCACGGCTGGGCCAGGCGCTCACCCTCGCTTAAAAACGCTGAACAAGGCGGGAGGATCTCCAACCGCTTGACCGAGCGCGCCGCGCGGGCCAGGTTGATAAAGAAGCAGCCGGCCACCAGGCCGATTAACAGCAGCAGCAACCCCGATTGGGAGGTGATGGACGCAAGATAAAGCCCCAGCAAAACCAAGGCCAAAAGCCAGCCGGTGCGGGTCGGGAAGATTGTGGGAACGCCAAGGCTCCATTGCGGTTCATCTTTCATCAATTTACGCAGCAGAAAATAAATGCCGACCATGCTTGCCACCAACCACACGGCCGCCGGCCAATGACCCGCGATGATCATTGCGCCCAGAAAAACCACATGGAAAGAAACCATCGCAGCCACCACCATGACCACATTCTTGCTGGCTTTGGGTTGGTCGTCCATGGTCGGCGCTTGCTCGCGGTCATACCGGCACCGGGACCGAATCCACGATGTGGTCAATGACGGTATGGGCGCTGACCGGCACCGAGCGGGTTCCCTTGCGGGCGATCAGCCGGTGCGGCAGCACCAGCCGGGCCGCCTGCTTGAGATCATCCGGCAGCACGTAATCCCGGCCCGCCAGCAACGCCATCGCCTGCGCGAATGATTGCAGATCCAGGCTGCCGCGCGGGCTGGCGCCATATTCCAGCGACTCGTTGCTACGGGTGGCGTTGACAAGGTCCACCAGGTAACCGGCCAGGGAATCTTCCACCGCCACCTCCCGGACGGCGGCTTGCAGCCGGGTCAGCTCGTAGCAATCCATGACCGGCGTCACCCGCGCCAGCGGGTCCACCTTCTGCTGCTCCCGCAGCATTTCGATTTCCGCCGCCCGACCCATATAGCCGATGGACAGCCGCAGCATGAAGCGGTCCATTTGCGCGAACGGCAACGGATAGGTGCCCTCCAGTTCAATCGGGTTCTGCGTCGCGATGACAAAAAACGGCGTTTCCAGCGGATACATCACCCCGTCCACCGTCACATGATGCTCCTCCATGGCCTCGAGCAGGCTGGACTGGGTGCGCGGGGTCGCGCGATTGATCTCATCGCCCAGCAGGATGTTGGTGAAAACAGGCCCCCGCCGGAAGGAGAACTCATGCCGCTCCGGTGAATAAACCGTGACGCCCGTGATGTCGGACGGCAGCAGGTCGGCAGTGAACTGGATGCGCTTGAAATCGGCGGATAGCGACTTGGCGATGGCCTTGGCCAGCAGCGTCTTGCCCAACCCGGGCACGTCCTCGATCAGAAGATGTCCCCCGGCCATGAGCGTCAGCACCGCCCGCGACACCACCTCCTCCTTGCCCAAGAACGCGCGGCCGATATTTTCAATCAGCCGCCGCGCTTCGGCTGACTGGGCCTGGCCTGTTGACGAGCCGTTGACTTCAGCCACTTTCAAGACCGCCGGGTTCGCCTGCGTTTTCAAATATGTCCTTTTGGAATAATAATGCCCCCGGCGGCGAAAAGTTGCAATTTGCCAATCCACCAAAATAGCCTTTTATTTGGGCGTGCTTGGAAATTGGCGCTATAACAACACGTCATTAACACCCCGATTTAATGGGGGGATGCGCGGGCCGGCGAACCGCCCAACCGTTTCGACGGTTTCCTCAGCCGTAAAAACGGTTGAAACCATTGAATCGTCACAGTGCATCCCCAAGTTGACGTCCGCGCGCAACGCTGGTTTTGGGGCTATCGCAGGCGCTGTTCCCCCTCACCCCCTGTCTGCGCCCGCCTGCCAAGCGGTGGGCAGGCCGCCGGCGCGGCAGGCAGGCGACCCTCTCCCTCAGAGAGAGGGAGACCCGTTCGCCGGCTCTCGAAGTCATCGAGAGCCTCGGTTTCACCAGGCGCCGCCAGCAAGGTTTCCCTCTCCCCAAGGGAGAGGGATCAAGGGTGAGGGGAAAGAGCGCCACCGACAACTTGGGGATTCACCGGAATCGTCATCCGCCTCCGACATCACCTTGCTGGAGCAGGGTGTTAATGAGTGACGAAAATTGGCCATGTCCTCCCCTCATTCAGCAATCAACAACAAGGGTCATGGCGCCGCGCGTCGGGATTTTCTCAAGGCCGCCGCCGGCCTGCTGGCGCTGGCGATTGGCGGCTTGGCGCCAGTGGCCGCCGGGTTGACAGCCTTTTTGTCGCCTTTGCGCCGGCGGTCCGCCGCCGCCGGTTTTATCCGCGTGGCGGCGCTGGCCGCTTTGCCCGAGAATGGCGAGCCCCGCAAATTTCCCGTGATTGCCGGCCGGCGCGATGCGTGGACCGCGCACCCTCCCGGTCCCATCGGAGCGATCTTTCTGCGCCGCACCGGCCCGAAATCCGTGTCCGCGTTCAATGTTGCATGTCCTCATGCGGGTTGCCTGGTGGAATACCGGCCTGAGCAGCGGGGCTATCTTTGCCCCTGCCACAACAGCCGGTTTGAGTTGGACGGCCGCCTGGGGGACGCGCGCAGTCCCAGCCCGAGGCCCTTGGACGAACTCGAAGTCGAGGTCCGCGAAAATTCCGAGGTCTGGGTGAAATACTGCCATTTCCAGCCGGGCAGGCGCGAAAAGGTGGCGGTGCCATGAGTCGCGCGCAAAAAGCGGCCGAGTGGCTGGAGGCGCGCGCCGGCGTGGTGAAACTAGGGCGAAGCCTGCTTTTCACAAGCATTCCCGGCGGTCCGCGCTGGCGTTATGGCTGGGGGGCGGCGCTGCTCTTTTCCTTCGCCATTCAGGCCATCACCGGCTTTTTTCTGCTGACTTTTTACAGCGCCAGCGCCCAGACCGCGTGGGAAAGCGTTTTTTATCTGCAAACCACCGTGCCGTTCGGCGGTTTCTTGCGCGCCCTGCACCATTACAACGCCCAACTGCTGCCGCTGCTGATCGTGGGGCACCTGGCCCAAATGATCATTCACCGTTCCCTGACCGCGCCGCGCGAGCTGAATTTCTGGCTGCTGGCCGCGCTGTTTCCGCTGGTGGTGGCGCTGTCGGTCACTGGTTGGTTGTTGCCCTACGACCAAAAAGGCTATTGGGCCGCGCGGGTGCCGGTGAATTTGCTCGGACTGACGCCACTGGTCGGCCCGCCGCTCAAACAACTGCTTTTGGGCGGGCCCGATTTCGGCCACCACACGTTGACCCGGTTCCTGGCCTTGCACGCTTTTATGCTGCCGGCGCTGGCACTGGGCATTCTGCTGGGAAAGTCCGGCCTTGAGCGCCGCCATCGCGCGGCCGAAACCGCCGCCGCCAACGGCGCGCCTTACTGGCCAGATCAGTTTCTGCGGGATGCCGTGGTTTGCCTGGCCGTCATGGGGGCGCTGTTGGCCATGATCCTGAGGCCGTGGCTGACCGGGGAAACAGAGCGCGTCGAGGTCCCGCTTTACGCGCCCGCCGACCCGGCCCAGCCGTTCCCGGCAGCGCGACCCGAATGGCCATTCCTGTTCCTATTCCAGTTCCTGAAATACTTCCCCGGCGGCGCCGAAGTGCTGGGCGCCATTGGCGCGCCGCTGGTGCTGCTGGCGTTGATCCTGGCGATGCCCTGGATTGCCCGCCGTCCGTGGGGACACCGATTCAATGTCGCGGCGGTGGCGCTTGGTTTGTCGGGCGCGGGCGCGCTGACCTGGCTGGCGATTCGGCAGGACCAGCAAGACCCGCAATTCCCCCGGGCGGTTCGCGAAGCGCGCGCCCAGGCGCAACGGGTGCAAACCCTGGCTCGGCGCGCCGGCATCCCGCCCGCCGGGGCCGTGGAATTACTCCGCCGGGACCCTTTGAGCGAAGGCCCGCGACTGTTTGCCCGGCACTGCGCCAGTTGCCATCGTTATGGCGGCCACGACGGGTTGGGCCAGATACCCGAGGAACCGCCCTCAGCGCCTGATTTGAAAGGCTTTGCCAGCCGGGCATGGATTGCCGGAATCCTCGACCCCGAGCGCGTCTCGTCTCCCGCCTATTTTGGCGGCACCAGTCACGCCCAGGGCCAAATGGCCAAGTTCGTGCGAAAAACCTTCGCCGACGCGGAGCCAGACTTGCTGGCGCAACGGGCCAAGGTTATTAAGGCCCTGTCCGCCGAAGCCGGGCTTCCTGCCCAGCGCGAGGCCGATCGAAAAGAGGCGGCTGACATTTTGGAAGGGCGCCGGTTGCTGGCTGGTGAGGACATGCGCTGCACCGAGTGCCACCAATTCCGCCAGCCTGACGAAACGGCGACCGCGCCCGATCTTACCGGGTATGGCACGCGCGCTTGGCTTATCGGCATTATATCGGATCCCGCGCACCCGCGGTATTATGGCGGGCGCAATGATCGCATGCCCGCTTTCGGCCGGGACCAGATATTGAGCGCCCAAGCGATCGAATTGCTGGCGGACTGGCTGCGCGGAGATGGGGCGCCGGAATCTTCCTTGAAATAAGGAAAAAAAGAAAACAGCGAAGCAGCGCACAATGAAACCAGGCGCTCCCGAATCCGGGATTAATTAAACCGCTCACTTGGAGCGACTCCCGAAGGAGTGAGTCCTCGTAGGACAATGTCCTGACGCCCCGGCGCTAGGGTTTCCAAGCCGGTATTTGGACCCGTGCTACTGCTTCGCCAATGACACCATACGGCAAACCCTGTGGTTGGCAAGGGAAAGTTATTCACCACTTATTCACTGTCGCCAAGGGCGCCTTCGCGGCGCGTGCGGAGGGAATTTTCGTCGCCTTTTCCGCTTGCCTTGGCGCGGCGTGGTTGGACTACTCTTTCATCCGCGGTCGCCCCATGGTGGGGTGACCGGCGCAGTGACCAATTCTTCAAAATGAAAGCAAACCGGCTTGTTCGGAAACCGGCTCTGACATTAAGCGCCATCGCCTTTTCCACCCTGGCGCTCCCGGCGGCCGAGCCAATGGCCGTCGAGAACGAATACCTGCGGGTCTTTTATGCGCCGGAACAATCACAGTTTTCGGTCGTGGCCCGCCCCACCGGGAAACCATTCCTGGTTCAAGGACAAACCGGCCCTGGAGCCGGCCAGGCGGCGGAAAAGCCGGTCCGGCACCCAAACTTCGGAGAAGGCCGGGAGCTAACGGTCCCGATACATGATGGACACCAATTGTCCATCGCCTTGTTTCCCAAAGTGCCGTTTGCGCTGTTCCGGCTCGCCCTCGCCAACCGGGGAACGGAAATCGCGGTGACCAACCGGGTGCGGACTTTATTGGCCCGGCTGGATTTGAGCAGGCCGCCCGGCAGCCTGCGGACGCTCGGCACCGGCGGGCTGCTGGCACCTGAAAAAAATCCGGGCAGCTACGCCTACTTGGCAGTGGCCGATCCAGCCACCCGTTCAGGGGTGGTGGGCGGTTGGTTGACCCATGACCGCGGCAGCGGCGTGGTGTTCTCGCCCGTCGCCGATGACGCGGTGCATCTCGAAGCCCGCATTGACTACGGCCGTCTTCGGCTGAAGCCCGGACAGGCCACCGAAACCGAAACTTTTATGGTGGGTTGGTTTGAAGACGCCCGGTTGGGTCTGGAAGCCTACGCGGAGGCCGTCGCCCGCGTTTACTCCGTCAAACTGCCCCCGCAACCGGCGGGCTATTGCACCTGGTATGCGGAGAAACATGGCGGCGCTTGCGACGAAAAGAACCTGGCTTTGCTGGCCGAATACACCGCCAAGCACCTGCGGCCTTTCGGTTTTGATTTCCTGCTGATTGACGACCATTGGCAGGCCGGCATCTCGACCAACGGCCCCAAGCGCAATTTCACCGCGCATCGGCCCACCGGCCCCTATCCCGCAGGCATGAAGGCGGCGGCGGAAAATGTGAAGCAGCACGGTCTGGTTCCCGGCCTCTGGTTCATGCCGTTCGCCGGCACCTGGTATGATCCTTTTTTCGCGGAGCACCAGGATTGGTTTGCGCGCACTCAGGATGGCCGGCCCTTTGAAACGCGCTGGGGCGGCACCTGCCTTGACATGACGCATCCCGGCGCGCGCGGCCATGTCAGCAACGTGGTTTACCGGATTGCCCACGAGTGGGGTTACCCGATCTTCAAGCTCGACGGCCTGTGGACCGGCTCGGCGACGCGGCTGATGTATGTCAACAACGGCTACAAGGATGACCAGATCGGCGAGTCCTGGCTGCATGACCCCGACAAGACTCATGTGGAGGCCTTTCGCGACGGGCTCCGGCTGGTGCGCCAGGTCGCCGGCCCCAAGGTCTTCCTGCTTGGCTGCTGCGTTTCGCAAAACATGCGCTCCTTTGGCGGCGCGTTTGGGCTGGTGGACGCCATGCGCGTCGGCCCGGACACGGGCGCGGGACACATCGGCGCGCCGCACGGCTCGCGCAATTATTTTCTCCACGGGCGGGTCTGGCAGAACGATCCTGACTGCGTCTCAGTGCGCGCCGCCACGCCGCTGGGCCAGGCCCGCATCAACGCCTCCTGGACCGCCATCTCCGGCCAGCTCTTCTACAACAGCGACTGGATTCCCGACCTGCCCCCGGAGCGCCTCGACATCCTCAAGCGCACCCTGCCCGCCCACGGCCTGCCGGCGCGGCCAGTGGACCTGTTTGAATATGATCCCGCGCGCGTCTGGCTGGTCAGCGACACCCGCCAAGCGCCGCGCCGCGACGTGGTCGCACTGTTCAACTGGGACGCCAAGAAAGCCGCAGTGATTGAGTGCGAGCCCTCCCGGCTGGGTCTGCCGCCGGCGCCGGAATATGTCGGTTTCGATTTTTGGGCCAACCGTTTCATCGCGCCGTTTTCCGGCAAAATCACCTCCGACCTGCCGCCGGCCACCTGCCGCATCCTCTCGCTGCGCGCCGCCGCGCCGCATCCCCAGTTGGTGGGCACCTCGCGCCACGTGACGCAAGGCATCGTGGACCTGAGCGAAGAGCGGTGGAACCCCGACACCCGCACTCTTTCCGGCACGAGCCGGGTGGTGGGCGGAGATTCGTATGAACTGCGATTGGTCGTGCCCGCCGGACCAAAATCCTGGAAAGCCCGCACATTGTCGGTCGCTGCGGACGACGAAGCTGCGGGAGTCAAAACCGCGTTGGATCAGCAGGGCCCCAAAATTCGCGCAACCCTGGCCAGTCCCGGCAGCCGCGCCGTGCGCTGGCAAATTCAATTCGAGCCGGCGCGCGTGGACAATCCCCCGCCGGCCCCCATCGCCGATCTCCAAGCCAAGGCCGACTACGGCTCCGTCACCTTGACCTGGAAAGAAAGCCCGGCGGACGGATTTCGGATCATGCGCGGCGACGGGGCCAAGTTCGAGTCATCCTCGGCTTCCTTGGTGGATTCGTCGGTCGCTCCCGGCCAGAAATATGAATACTCAGTAGTGGCCCTGGGCTGGAACAACACCGCCTCCGAGCCGGTCCGCATCGAAGTCACCCTGCCCGCCAAATTGAGGCGCCCGCCCATCCCGCCCGCGCCGGATGTCCACTTGGCGGACCTAAAACCAGTTTCGGCAAGGACGGGCTGGGGCAAGATGCAAGTCAACCAATCCATCGAAAGCAAACCGCTGACGGTGGAAGGCAAGCAATATAAAAAGGGCCTGGGAGTTCACGCTGATTCGCTGGTGGTGTATGTGGTGCCGGGCGGGGCAAGAAGATTTGTCGCGGTGGTGGGGCTGGACGACGAGAAACGCGACGATCCGCGCTCCAGCGTGGTGTTCGAGGTTTACGGGGACGTAAAGGAAATGGGCGAGGAGCCGGTGCTGCTGGGCAAAAGCCCGGTGCTTTCTTCGAAGACCCTTCGCAGTTGGGCCTTTGACCTGGAATTGAATTCGCGCTTCAAACAACTGCGGCTGGTCGTCACGGACGCCGGCGACGGCATTGCCTCGGACCACGCGGATTGGGTGGAGGCAGGCTTCCTTCCCAAGTGATAACGACATGTCCCGGCTCCTTTTATTCCTGGGATTGATCCTCTCGTTGGCCGGCGTTTTCGGCGCCACACAGGAGGAAATCTGGAAGATTTACGCGGGGACGACAAACTGAAGCAGCTCGCGCGCGAGCAGACGCTGGAATCGGCGCGCAAGATCTACGGCGAAGAGTTGAACGGATGGATTGACGAATTCGAGCGCGAATTGTTGGGCAAATCCCACTAATTTCGGCGATGACTTGACGCTGGGGGCGCGGACAGGGAGAATTCGTTGATGATGAGCATACACCGAATGTTTTCGCCGGCCGGGGTGCTGGCGGGTTTTCTGGCCTGCCAACTGCCGGCGGCGGAATTTCGCAGCGCCTGGCAGGACCAGGCCGATCGCGTCTGGGCCGGGCCGGAATACTGGGCGAATCCGATGGAGGACTGGCGGGTGCAAGGCGGACGATTGGTATGCCTGAGCGGCGGCGCGGACCGCAATGTCTCCTTGCTAACCTGGCAACTCACCGGACGAGGGCCGGCGACGGTGCGGTTTTCGGTCAAGCGCCTGGACCCGGATTTTCGCGGCTGGTTCGGCCTGCGTTTCGGCGCCAAGGGGCTGATAGATGAATATCGCCACAACGCCATTTTCGGCCAGGGCCTGGAGGCGGGGATTTGGCAGAATGGCCGCCTTTTCCTCGGCCACCAGACCAACCAATGCGCGTGGACCGGCGAGGGCGTTTTTGAGCTGGCCTTGCAGCCCGCCGGCGAGCAATGCCAGGCCGCCTTCACCTTGTTCGACAACGCGGGCAAATCCCTTGGCCAGGTGCGGGCTTCTTTCCCCCTGGCCGAAGTCCGGGGCAACCTTGCCCTGGTCAGCAGCGGCAGCGGGCCGCGCCAGCGAGGCGCGGCCGGGCGCGGCCAGCCGGTCGCGTCTTTCGTCGATTGGCGCGTCAGCGGTGATTTGCAGGGCGGTCCCGCGCAAAATTGGGGACCGATTCTCTGGACGCAATACACCCTGAGCCGGGGCGTGCTGAAACTGTCCGCGCAATTCCCGCCGCTGGGCGACCGGGACGCCAAAACCGCGGTGTTGCAGGTTAAAAACGGCGCGCAGTGGGCCGACGCGGCGACGGCGGAAATAGATGGCCAGGCGCGTGTCGCGTTGTTCCGGCTGCCGCGTTGGGAGGCGGCGCGCGACACGGCCTGCCGGGTGGCCTACCGCTGGAACGGACAGGATTATTATCACGAGGGTCTGATCCGGCGCGATCCGGTGGACAAGGCGGAGATTGCGGTCGCGGGTTTTACCGGCAACAAGGATTTTGCTTTTCCCAACCGCGAGGTGGCGGCGAAGGTGGCCGCACTGAACCCGGACCTTTTGTTTTTTTCGGGCGACCAGATTTACGAAGGAGTGGGCGGCTATGGCATCATCCGGCAGCCGGAAGACCTGGCGACGCTGAATTATTTGCGGCAATGGTATCTGTTCGGCTGGGCCTTTCGAGATCTGCTCAAGGACCGGCCCTCGGTGATTCTGCCGGACGACCATGATGTGTTCCAAGGCAACCTCTGGGGCAACGGCGGACGGCCCGCCCAAAAACAGGAGCAAGGCGGTTACGTGATGCCGCCCGGCTGGGTCAACATGGTCCAACGCACGCAAGCGGGGCATTTGCCGGATGCTTACGACCCCACGCCCATCGAGCAGGGCATCACGGTCTATTATGGCGACCTGCGCGTCGGTCGGGTAAGCTTCGCCATCCTGGAAGACCGCAAATTCAAGTCCGGCCCCGCGCAATTTCCGGTCGGCGGCGACACCACGAAGGCGGTGCTGCTGGGCGAGCGCCAACTGAAATTTGTCCGCGATTGGGCGCAAGACTGGAGCGGGTGCGACCTGAAAGCGACGTTGTCGCAAACGGTGTTCGCGCAGTGTCACACGCACGGCGGACGGGAGGATCGCCCCATCAAAACGGACCGTGACGCCAACGCCTGGCCGCCCGAGGGCCGGAACCAAGCACTGCGCGAAATCCGCAAGGCCTTCGCCTTCATGTACGCGGGCGACAACCACCTGCCCACCGTCGCGCATCACGGAATCGAAACCTGGCGGGACGCCGGCGTTTCCTTCACGGTGCCAAGCATTGCCGCCGGTTTTCCGCGCGCGTGGTGGCCCGAGCAGCCGGGCCTAAACCGAAAGCCCGGAGCGCCCGAATACACGGGCGATTTCCGGGACGCCTGGGGCCATCCGCTCACCATGATGGCCGCCGCCAATCCGAAAAAGTTCACCAATGCGGGCGGCAAACCGCCCGGCGACCTGCAATTGCTGGACGATAAATCCTCCGGGTTCGGCCTGGTCCGCTTCCACACGGACACCCGCAAAATCACCATCGAATGCTACCGCATCCTGGCGGACCTCCAGCGCCCCGAGACGGCGCAATTCCCCGGCTGGCCCATCACCATTGACCAGTTGGACAACTACGGACGCAAGCCGGTCGCCTGGCTGCCGGAAGTCCAGGCCCCCGCCGGCGTGGACAAGCCGGTGGTGCAAGTGGTGGATGAGCGGAACGGAGAGGTGCTCTACACCTTGCGCGCCAAAAGCGCCCGCTTCCGTCCGTGGGTGTTTGCCGAAGGCAGTTACACGGTGAAAATCGGCGAACCGCCGGACCGCGTGCAAATCCTCACCGCCCAGAAAGCCCGGCCTTGAAAACCGCGCCAGGCCGCCAAAAATCCTTTTTGGGCAGGACCGCTTGAACAAATGCGGTCCGCCTCCCGTTGCCGCGAAATTTTTCCACGGTTTTAGTAATGGCATGCCATTGAAACCTTGGCTAGGCTGCAGCTTCAAACATGAAAACGATGTCTTTTGGCAGCACGCTGAAACGCTTTGTTCTGGCAATGGCCGCCACCACGGCCTTGCCCGTTGGGGCGGCGGACCGCCCCAACGTGCTGTTGTTCTGCGTGGACGATCTAAAACCGTTGCTGGGCTGCTACGGCAGCCCGATAATCAAGTCGCCGGGCATTGATCGCTTGGCCGCCCGCGGGGTTCTGTTCGAACGGGCCTATTGCAACCAAGCGGTCTGCGCGCCCTCGCGCAACGCGCTGATGACCGGACGGCGGCCGTCGTCGCTGGGCATCTACGATTTGGGCACCTTTTTTCGACTGGCGGCGCCCGACGCGGTAACCTTGGCGCAGCATTTCAAACAAAACGGCTATCGCACGGAGGCGATGGGAAAAATCCTGCACGTGGGGCACGGCAACCATGAAGACCCGGAATCCTGGTCGGTGCCGCAATGGGGGCCCAAGGGCGGCGGCTACGCGCTCCCGGAGAATCGCGCCGCCAGCCAGAAAATCCAGCAGGAAGCCAAGGCCAAGGGGGTGCCCGCCGCCAAAATGGCCAGTCTTCCCAAAGGTGTCGCCACCGAGAGCGCCGACGTGCCGGATAACACCTATGGCGACGGGCTGATTGCCGATGAAGCCATCCGCCGCTTGCAGGCCGCCCGCGAAAAGCCGGGCCAGCCGTTTTTCCTCGCGGTTGGGTTCCTTAAGCCGCACCTGCCGTTTGTCGCCCCCAAGAAATACTGGGACCTTTATCGCCGTTCTGATTTCCAATTGCCGGCCTTTCGGACCGCGCCGGCGGGCGCGCCGGAGTTTGCGCCGACGACCTGGGGGGAACTGCGGGCCTACAGCGACATGCCCAAGGTCGGGCCGCTTACCGAGGAGCAGCAACTGCATCTTATCCACGGCTACCATGCCGCCACCAGTTACATGGACGCGCAGTTGGGGCGGGTGCTGGACGAATTAATCCGGCTGGGGCTGGATAAAAACACCATCATTGTGCTTTGGGGAGATCACGGCTGGCACCTGGGCGACCACGGCATGTGGTGCAAGCACACCAATTACGAGCAAGCGGCGCGCATCCCGCTGATTGTGGTGGCGCCGGGGGTTGCCCGGGCGGGAGCGCGCACTTTGGCGCTGGCGGAAACCGTGGACCTCTATCCCACGCTGTGCGAGCTGGCCGGGCTGCCGACGCCCAAGGGGCTGGAGGGGGACAGCCTGGCGCCCGTGTTGAAAAATCCGGCGACGACCGGCAAACCGGCGGTGTTTCATGTCTATCCGCGCGGCACCAAAGAGCACGGCAACCTGATTGGCCGAGCCGTGCGCTCCGAACGCCATCGGCTGGTCGAATGGAAGAAACCTGGCGCGCCGGCGGACTCCGCCATTTTGGAACTTTACGATTACCAGGATGATCCGGAGGAAACGAAAAACCTGGCGTCCGCGCAACCGGAGGTAGTGGCCAGAATGCGGGCCTTGCTGGCCCGCCAGCCGGAAGCCAAACCGCAGATTAAGGCCGAGACCGCGGAAACCCCGGCGAAAGCAAAGAAGAAGTAAGCTCATGGCCACTTACCGAGGACGGCTGGCGCCGTCACCGACCGGCTACCTGCACTTGGGCCATGCGCGAACTTTTTGGATCGCGCAGGACCGTGCCCGCCGGCGGGACGGGGTCCTGGTGCTGCGCAATGAAGACCTGGACGTTTCCCGCGTCCGCCCGCATTTCATTACGGCCATGATCGAAGACCTGCGGTGGGCCGGATTCTCCTGGCAGGAAGGGCCGGACTGCGGCGGTCCCTTCGCGCCATACCATCAAAGCGGGCGAATTTCCCTTTACGCGGCGGCCTTCGAACAATTGCGCGCGCGCGGTTTTCTTTACCCTTGCGGCTGCTCGCGCCGGGATGTTTTGGGCGCGCTTGAAGCGCCGCACGCCGGCAACGAAGAGCCGGTTTATCCCGGTCTGTGCCGCCCCGAAAACAACGGCGGCCGATTCCGCGTCCAACCCGCGCCCTTTCCCGAGGGACGCCGTCTGGGGGCGGGCGGCCAGCGACTGAACTGGCGGTTTCGGGTGCCGGACGGAGAGGTCGTCTCCTTTGAAGACGGTTTTTTTGGCCCGCAAAATTGGGTGGCGGGACGTGATTTTGGCGATTTCGTGGTCTGGAGCGGAGACGACTTGCCCAGTTACCAGCTCGCGGTGGTGGCCGACGACCACGACATGGGCATCACCGAGGTAGTGCGCGGCGCGGACCTGCTGCTTTCCACCGCCCGCCAACTGTTGCTCTACCGGGCGCTGGGGTGGGCGCCTCCCGCCTTCTACCATTGTCCGCTGGTGACGGATGACAACGGGGCGCGCCTGGCCAAGCGCCACGATGCCTTAAGCCTGCGCGCCCTGCGCGCGCGCGGAGAAAACCCGCTCCACCTCCAGCGAAAGTGGATGGCGCATTGTTGATGGGCTTGAGAAGGCGCCGGCGAATGGGAAGGGTCTTCGTTTTCAGACAGCGGGCTAAACGATCCCCCCTGCCCCGCCTTTGCCCGCTGGAAACCTCAAGGAACCACTCTTGGCGAATGTTGCGGAACGAAAAATTCCCTACTTCACCGTATTGACCAGCGGAGCAAGCCCTTGTATGCGCACTTCGAGCCGGTCGCCGGATTGGATGGGGCCGACCCCGCTCGGAGTCCCGGTCAAAATCACATCCCCGGGCAACAAGGTGAGGTTCGTGGAAATAAAGCTGACCAACTGATAACAATTAAAGATCAATTGGCTGGTGTTCGAGTTCTGCCGCAATTGGCCGTTTTGGAAGAGTTGGATGGTCAGGTCATGCGGGTCAATCTTGGTTTCTACGAAAGGCCCCAAGGGCGCGAAGGTATCAAAGGATTTGCACCGGCACCACTGGCTTTCCGCTTGTTGAATGGTGCGGTCGCTAATGTCCTGCGCGGCGGTGTAGCCAAAGATGTAGCGGGCGGCCGCGGCGGGGGTCACATTGCGAATGCGCCGCCCGATGACTATCGCCAATTCGGCCTCGAAATCGGTGCGGTGATGCGGAAAGGGGATTTCAATTTTGCCGCCGTCCGGCAGCAGCGCGGTGGTGGCCTTGAACCAGAACAACGGCTCTTTGGGCAGCGGTTTGCCGGATTCGCGGGCGTGGTCGGCATAATTCAGGCCCACCGCGATGATCTTGCTGGGCACTACCGGCACCAACGCCCGCAGCCCTTTGGGAGAGATGGGCTTTTTGTCGAAAGTAGGCGACCCAAAGACATCTCCTCGGAGCCGAAACAACTCTCCGTCAACGACTTTGGCAAAAAAGATTTCGTCGCCTTTCTGAAATCGGCCTATTGCTGCCATAAATTTACTTTTATTTAACCAATTCCGCGTCCTTTCCGCAAGCCGAAACGTGCGACTTGCAATTTTCCATCAGGATTCACAGTTGCCAAAAGCGAGGGTTCCCGCCACAGTCTCGGGCAGAGTTATATGCGTTGGACCATGGTCAGGTTCGGGCTGCGACCGTCAGGTCGGGCCCTGAGTTGGGTGTTTTTTGGGGGTCTGCTGGCGGCCTTGGCATTTACAAGCCCCTTAACCGCCCAACCCATTCCCCGCCCGCTAATCAAAGACGCGATTTACGGAAAGCCCAACCTTGTAGTCATCATGGCTGATGGAATCGGTTATGGCGATCTGGGCTGTTATGGGCAAACCCTGGTCAAAACCCCGAACTTGGACCGGCTGGCCTCCCAAGGCCTGCGGTTCACCCAGGCCTACGCTGGCGGCGCCGAACCGGCGCCTTCCACCGCCGCGTTGCTAACGGGCCGGCATACGGGGCATGGGCCGGTCCGGGGCGAAAACCGCGCCACTTTGGCCGCCGACGAAGTGACGGCAGCCAAATTGCTCAAACAGGCCGGATACATCACCGCGTTCATCGGCAAATGGGGGTTGGGCGGAAACGACTCGCCTGGCGCGCCCAATCGCCAGGGTTTCGATCAATGGTTTGGATTCTTGGACAATGCCCGCGCGCGCGAGGCCTTCCCCGCCACACTCTGGCGCAACCAAATCGAATGGCGCCCCCCCGGCAACGCCAACGGCGCCCGCCAGGATTACGCGCTCGATTGGTTCACCAAGGCGGCCACCAATTATCTGCGCACCAGCAAGGATTTCCCTTTTTTCCTCTGCCTGGCCTATCCCACACCCCGCGGCGAGAAACCCGGCGCCGGGCCCGAAACACCGGGCGCTTCCCCTTACGCCGACAAAGATTGGCCGGAGATCGCCAAGCAGGAGGCCGCTTTCCTCAACCGCCTGGACCAATATGTCGGCAGCCTGATCGAAGCCTTGGCGGCCCTTAAGATCGCCAATAAAACCATCGTGTTTTTTGCCAGCGACACCGGCCCGCCGCCGGGCGATGGCAAAAAGCCCGACACCTTGCGCCGCACCGGCGGGCTGCGGGGTGGTCGCGGAAGTCTTTTTGAAGGCGGCCTTCGCGTGCCTTTGATCGCCTATTGGCCGGGGCGCATCAAACCGGGAACCGTCACCAGCCAGCCAGCGGCTTTTTGGGATTTGCTGCCAACGTTCGCCGAATTGGCGGGCGCCCCGGCGCCAAGCCGGCTTGATGGATTGTCCCTGGTCCCCACGCTGTTGGGCGCGCGCCAAACCAACCAGCACGAATACCTCTATTGGGAGTCGCATGCCCACGGCCCCCAGCAGGCGGTGCGCTGGGCCGATTGGAAAGCGGTGCGTTCCGCTCCCGGCCAACCGCTCGAACTTTACCATCTTGGCCGGGATTTGGCCGAAACCAACAACCTGGCCAAAACGCATCCCATGGAAACGGCCCGGGCCGAAGAATTCCTGGAAAAAGCACGGACCGATTCCGTCCACTGGCCTTGGAAACCGATCCCGAGCCAGGAGGCCGGCCCCAGCAAGCCTTGAATTAAAATACGCGCCCGCCAAGGCCGGGCGGTCAGCCGCGCATGATCGGAAAAAATGTCACCCATGAAAATCAAACGGAAGCAGCATTGGATGAATTTCGGCTGGTTTACCGCGCCAATGATATGGCTGGCGGCCCTGTCGCTGCCGGCCCAGCCGGAGCCGCGTTGGAAACAGCATGATCTGAGCCGACCGCTGCCGCCCATCGTCGAACCGGGCACGGTCAGCACCCCCGCGCAACCGGGCCGTCCGCCTTCGGACGCCATCGTGCTTTTCGACGGCAAGGACCTTTCCCAGTGGTCGGCCATGGATGGCGGCCCCGCCCCCTGGGTGGTGCGCGACGGCGCCATGGAATCGGTCAAGGGCGCCGGCTACCTTCGCACCCTGCGCAATTTTGGCGATTGCCAGTTGCATGTCGAATGGGCCGCGCCAGCCAAGGTGGAGGGCGAAGGCCAGGCGCGCGGCAACAGCGGCGTGTTCCTGATGACCAAATACGAAGTGCAGGTTTTGGACAGTTATCAAAACCCGACCTATGCGGATGGCTGCGCCGCCAGCGTCTATGGGCAATATCCACCGCTGGTCAACGCCTGCCGGCCCCCCGGCCAATGGCAAACCTACGACATCGTTTTCCTCCGGCCCCGGTTCGACCGGCAAGGGCGGCTGGTTTCGCCCGCCCGCCTGACCGTGTTTCACAACGGCGTGCTGGCGCAGAACCAGGTCGAATTGACCGGACCCACCGATTGGATGAACCGCCCCGCCTACCAGGCGCATCCGGACAAGCTGCCCCTGGCCTTGCAAGACCACGGCAATCCCGTCCGCTTCCGCAACCTCTGGGTGCGCGAGCTGGCCCCCGACGCCGGCCCCGCCGAGCACACCTATTCCGCCAAAATCCTGGAGCGGCTGACCGGCCTTTACGAGGTGCGCCCCGATTTCACCATCGCCGTGGACCTCAAGGACGGCCAGTTGCAGGCGCGGATCAAAATTCCCCGCCGCGAGGCGGTCCATCCATTGTTTGCCGAGTCGCCCGTCAAATTTTTTATGAAGGATGTGGATGCCTGGTTGAAATTTTCCGGCGAGGAAACGGCCCCCGCCCAAACGGTGACCCTGCGGATCGGCATCGAGGACCTGGTGGGCACCAGGAAATAGCGGACGCCCCGTGAGGCGAACGGCTACGGCGTCCCGCCGCCGGAGGTGAGCGGACGAATGGCCTCCGCCATTCGACGCGCGAAGATATCGGCGGTGTATTCCTGTTGGTATCGGACGCGGAGTTCGCGTCCGTGGTACTCGCGGGCCAGCAAGTCCAGTTTGTCGGCCATGACCGACGGAGATCCCACCGGCGCGATGCCCGGGTAACCGGCCGGAAACATCTCCGGGATGGACCGCCAATCGGTGGTGACGACTGGCAAACCGAAGGACATGGCCTCCAACAAAACCAGCGGGAAACATTCAGCCGGGTAGCGGGTCGGAAAACAAAGGGCGTCCGACTCGCGCAGCAGGCGGTATTTTTCCTCGCCGGACACAAAGCCTTTGAACACCAGCAAATCCTCGCGGTCGCCAAAAGCGGCGTCTATCGCGCCGTTCAAACCCGCCGCCGTGGGCGGGAGCATGCCCAGTTCCACCGCGCGCCGCTCGAACTGCCGCTTTTGTTCGAGCGCCGGGAAAGCACCCGCCACCGTCAGCCGGGCGCGCAGCGGCAGGCCTTGCGCTTGCCAGCGGCGGTCGGTTTGGGCGACCGCCTCCAAGGCGTCGAATACCCCTTTCTCGCGCGTGCAGAGCGACAAGAACAACACCTCAAAGAATTCCGGCGGTTCCCCGGTTTGCGCCGGCGTCCCCGGGCGCCGCGCGAGGAGCGTCCGCCGCTTTTCCGCGCGTTGCAGGCGTCGCGGCAGCAGTTCACCGGCAAAATCCGGGCAATGGTCCGGGACGCCGTTGGGCACCAGGACCACCTGGCGGGGCCGCAGCATCTGGACATCGCGGCGGTTGAATTCACTCAACACGATACTCAGGCTGTGCCGCCCCAGCAGCCAGCGAGTGAGCGCCCGCTCCCACGGCCACGCGGAGCGGGCCAGCCATTCTCCCAGGCCGGACGCCTCCCAGTGAAGGACCAAATGTTTGAAGAAAGGCCGGCATAACAGCATCACCAGCCAATCCCGTACCAGCGCGCCCCGCTGGCCCGGCGCCGGACAATAGTAAAGCACGCGGGCCCGGTGCTTGAATCGCAGCGCAAGCGCGGCGCCGCAGAACCGCAGCAGGCGAAACAGCTTGGCCGGGCGAACGCGTCCCACGTCTTCGATTCCCTCCGACAGACGCGCGTTGACGTGAAAAAAACGGAGAGGGGCGCCGGGCGCTTCCCGCGAAGAGTTGCGGGCCAATCCTTCCAGCAGCAATTGCACCATGCGGCTTTGCCCGTGGTGCGGCGGCGGTATGTGCGCAAAGACAACCATGTTTCGGGCAAAGGGCGTTTTAACCCCGACCGGCCCGGAAACATCGCCGGCATGGCGATAATCTCACGCTGGCGATTTTATGCGCCGCCTGTCACCGCTCCAAGGAATTTTGGCGAAAAATTTTTCCCCACCGATCAGCCGCCCGCGCCAGGATGGCGTTGTTCGCTCCATAACGCGCCCAGCAGCAGGAAGAAAATCCAGGACTCCGCCGGGATGTAGAGGCCGAATTCGACCAGACCGTGCAGAGCCCAGGCGGCCAGCCCCAGCCACAAACCGAAATCCGGATGCGCCGCCCCGCCGGCGGGGCGCAGCCGCCACAGGGAACCGGCGATAAAGGCCGCATACAGAAAAAAGGCCGGCCAGCCGGAGTCGCTGGCCTGCTGCAAATAGTCGTTGTGAACCAGCCGCGTCATTTCCGCTTCCGGCGGCTTCATTTGGCGGTAAGGCAGAATGAAGGTGCCGGGGCCGGTTCCCACCCAGGGGCGGTCGGCCGCCACCCGCGCGGCGACCCGCCAATAAGCGAAACGCGCGCTCACGCTGGCGGCCCGGCGCTCGGAAAAATAGGCGGAAAATTTCCACAGGAATCCCGCCAGACCCGCGGCCAGCAACGCGATTGCCGCGAACCATTTCAGCCGGGTCGAAAAGCGCGAGCTCAACCAGGCGGCCAGGCCGGCGAGCAAGGCGATCAACCAGCCCGCCTTTGAGCCCGACCAATAGAGGCAGCCCAAGCCGGCTGCCGCCACGGCGCCCGCCGCCAGCCAAGCGGCCTTGGAGGAGGAAAAACGCCAGCAGCCCCACCGCCAGCCCGATTGAATGGCCAAGGGCAGCAATAGCAGAATGGCGCCCGCCAGCGCATTGGGATAGACGAAAGTGGAAAAAATGCGGTCGCTGGCCATCCGCGCGCGAAACTCCTGGGTGTTCAACCGCGCGGCCATCTCGGGCGGCATCTGGCTCCAGTCAATTTTTTCATAGCGTCGCCGGGTGTCCTCGAGTCCGCCGAACCGCTGGTCCCAGCCGGCCGCCAGCACCACCGCCAGGGCGAGGAGCAAACCGGCCAGGAACTCCGGCTGCCGCCGCAGCCGGCCCAGGACGAACAGCCCGAGGTAAAAGCAGGTTATGCACGCGGCAAAATGCCAGAGGGCTTCGCGGGAGAGACCCGGATCCAAGGTTTGGGTGGCGGACACCCCCTGCCAAAGGAACCAGGCCAACGGCAGCCATAGCAGGACGCGCCACCACCGGCGGGATGAACCGGCCTTAACCTCGTCTGGCGCTGGCGCCACCCAAGGAGTGCTGCCGGGCGGCCGACCGAAGCGGGCAGCCAGCCGCAAGCCGGCGCCCGCCAGCGCCAGCGTTCCCAACAACCAAAGCCCCCAGGCCAAAGGCCACGAATAGAATAGGATTTCCAACCAATTCGACGGCGCCGGCAAACGCCGCTCGAAGATGACCGGCGTGCCCAGCTTGAGGAGCGCCAAGCCAAAAATAATCCCCGCCAGCACGGCGAAAAAACGCGCCGGCGGCGAAACTGCGGCATCAGGCTTGGACAGATTTCCGCTCATGGGGCCGTTGGGCCGGTGATCAGAGCGCAAGCTTCAACATCCCCACTTCCAAAACCAGCGTCTCTTGCGCATTGGTGTGCAGCAGAGCCTGGGTTCGCTCGATGACCGCCAGGTTTTGCATCGCGTCCTCCCCGCTGATCCGCCCGGCGACGGCGCGCGCGGATTCCGCCAGCTCCGGAAACGCCAGCAGCGCCGGATCGGCCTGCAAGGTCAGCAGCCAGACATCGCGCAGCCACCATTCCACCGCCAGCAACAGGCGCGCGCGCTGGCCGCGGTATTCGGCTTCGATAGCCGCCTTTAGTTCCTCCTCCCAGCGTTTGAGCAAATCAGGCTCCGCATCCTCGTATTTGCCGATCGGGGAGCGGGCGGTGAGGTCTTTTTCGATGGCCTCGCGGAGCGCCTCGAGGCGGTCCGCCAAGGCGCCCAGCAGACGATAGCGGCCCAAAAGACTTTTGTTGTCCGCCGCCGCCACGGCGGCGAACCGCCCCAGCCAGGCGGCCGTATCAGGGTCGAGTTGCACGGCGCCGCCCTCCGTCGCTTGGAGGCGCAGACACCGGGAGCGGATGGTTTCCGGAAGGCGTTCCGGCTCGGTGGTGAGCAGCAAAAAGAGGCAGCGGGCCGGCGGCTCCTCCAGGGTTTTGAGGAAAGCGTTGGCGGCGGCGGCATTGAGCCGGTCGGCGGCCACCAGGATGCCGACCTTGAAGCCGCCTTCGCCGGATTTTTGGAAGACCATGTCGCTGAGGGGGCGCTCGGTGGAACCGCGGCGCGGCACAATCTGGTCTATCGAAATTTGCCGGCTTTTGGACTCCGGCCGCACCCAGAGGACATCGCCATGATTGCCGGAGGCCACCTTGCGGCAAGCGGGGCAACGGCCGCAGGCGTCGAGCGCCAAGCCGGCCGCGCCGCGCCGGGGCGGCGTCTGGCAGTTGACAACTTGCGCCACCGCCAAAGCCAGTTGTTCGAGGTTCTCCAAGCGGTCCCCGGTGCAAAGATAGGCATGCGCCAACCGCCCCCGGTCCAGGCTGCGGCGCAAGGTTTCGGCCAGATGCGCGGGTCCTTGGTAATCGTTAAGCGGCATGGCGCGGGGCGGGCAGGGCCTATTCAAATGAACCCGGAGGCTTGGGCGGCTGCAGGTGGCGGACGAGCAGAGGGATGCGCCCCTTGATTTCCCCGTCCAGGGAGACGTCCACCGAATAGAAGCCGGGCTTTTCGAATTTCAAGTGTTGGATGTTGACGATGAAATTGCGGGAAATGAAGATGGCTTCGTCCGGGATTTCCACCTGAACTCCCATGTCTATGGGCGGCATGACGGATTTGCCGTCCTCGTCCACAAAGTTCAGCCGCACTTTGCGCGCCCCTTCCTCCATCTTGTCGAAAACCATGCGCAAAGCCACCGAGCATTGCGGATGCACGGCCGGCATTTGCGCCGCGTTAATCGTGTCGAAGGTCCCCAGAATATTCAGCTTCCCTTGCGAGTCGGTCGCGGCGTCGCACAATACTGCCACTTGGATGTCCATAACGGCCCCACTCTACGCGGTTCACGGCGGGTGAATCACGCAGAAAAGCAAAAAAAACGCCGGCCCGGCGGCCGGCGGCGAAAGGCAACGGTTCGTTGGGGCCGGCTAGTTCTTGCCGCGCCCGGCGATGCCTTTGGTGGACTTGGAGATGGCCTTGGCGGGTTCCTTGGGGCGCAAGGCGCGAACGGCCTTGCCGGCGCGCCACATCTCCGAATTGCCCATCTCGTCCAGCTCCTTTTGCAGCGACTTCTGATAATCGGGCTTGCCGCAGGCGGCCAGCACGCGGGCGCATTCCTTGCCGGACTTAACCCGCTGATAGAGTTCCTTGAACACGGGCAAGACGGCCTTTTTGAAGCGGGGCTTCCAATCGAGCGCGCCGCGCTGAGCGGTGGCCGAGCAGTTGGAATACATCCAGTCCATGCCGTTCTCGTCCACCAGCCGGATCAGGCTCTGGGTGAGTTCCTCCACGGTCTCGTTAAAGGCCTCGCTGGGCGAGTGGCCGCCCTGGCGCAGAACCTCGTATTGGGCTTCCATGATGCCCGCCAGCGCGCCCATCAGGACGCCGCGCTCGCCGGTCAAGTCGCTGGTGACCTCATGCGCGAAGGTGGTCGGGAACAGGTAGCCCGACCCGATGCCGATGCCCACCGCCAGGCAGCGCTCCTCGGCGCGGCCGGTGTAATCCTGCTCGACGGCGTAGCTCGAGTTGATGCCCGCGCCCGACAGAAAGTTGCGGCGCACCGAGGTGCCGGAGCCTTTGGGGGCCACCATGATGACATCCACGTCAGCCGGCGGGATCACCTTGGTTTGATCCTTATAGACGATGGAAAAGCCGTGGGAAAAATAAAGCGCGTCGCCCGGCTTGAGGTTCTTTTTGACGATCGGCCAGATGCTCCGCTGGGCGGCGTCCGAGACCAGCATCTGGATGATGGTGCCGCGGCGCACCGCTTCCTCGATGTCGAACAGGGTCTTGCCCGGCACCCAGCCGTCCTTGACGGCGCGCTCCCAGTCGCGCTTGAACTGGGGCGCCTGGCCCACGATGACGTTGAAGCCGTTGTCGCGCAGGTTCAACCCCTGGGCCGGTCCCTGAACCCCGTAGCCGATGATGGCGATGGTTTCGTTGCGCAAAACCTTCCGCGCCTTGGCGACGGAGAATTCCTTGCGCGTCACCACTTTTTCCTTTGTGCCGCCGAAGTCAATGATTGCCATTTTCTTTTTCTATTTGCCCGGCGCCGCCGCGTTTCCGCGTTTGCCGCCGGAGGTTTCCATTTCTATGTTGTGTTGTTCCTGTCTTTGTCCGCCGCCGGCGCCGGCAGCGGGTCAAAATTGCCAATGAGGCAAGGCATCCTACGTTGATTCCACCCGCCGTCAAACGCAAATCCTCGCCGCAGTCCGCGCGCTCAGGAGCGAGCCAGCGCCACCTTGCCCGTCCGGGTAAGCTCGAGAATGCCGAACGTGTTCATCAGGGCGATGAATTTCTCCACTTTGCTCTCGCCGCCGGTGATTTCAATGGTCAGGCTGCGGGGCTGCACATCCACAATTTTGGCGCGGAAAATATCGGTGATTTGCATCACCTCGGAACGGGTTTTGGAGTTGACCGTCACTTTCAGCAAGGCTAGTTCCCGGTCCACGTATTCGCCTTCCCGAAAATCAATGACTTCGATGACATTGATGAGCTTGTTCAGTTGCTTGATGATCTGCTCCAGTGTGTTGTCGTCGCCCCGCGTCACCACGGTCATGCGCGAGACCGCCGGGTCCACCGTGGGGGCCACGTTGAGCGTGTCAATGTTGAACCCGCGCCCGCTGAACAAGCCGGCCACCCGCGTCAGGACGCCGAACTTGTTCTCCACCAGCACCGAGATTGTATGTCGCATATTTCCTTTTATTCCGCCCGGTTGGCCGGGCCGATTATGGTTTGTTTGTCCGCCGTTCCCCAGCTTGAAAACAGGAAACCCGCGTTCCCTTGGGGAACCGCGGGCTCTCGGCTGGGGTGCCATTCATGCGCCTGCCCGCGTCAGTCGCTTACGACGACGCTTGCCAGCGGGGCCCCAACCTTCATCAACATGGGCGGCATTCTAGCCCTTCTTGCCAGCCGGGTCAACCGCCAAAATTCCGCTTTGGCGGCTTTTTCGGGGCGCGTGTTTTGGCGGATGAAAACTGCTTGCCTTTCCGGTGGAATTGAGGAATATGACCGGCTCTTTTATGGAAGCAGAGAAAAAGAAACTGGCGGATGTGCCGATGGGACGCAAGCCCGCGTCCGCGCAGGACATCAAGGTGCAAGTGGAGCCGGAGTCCACACTGGGCTTGGAATTGATGGCCTGGTTTGAGACGAACAAAAAACTGATGGCCATGGCCGCCGGCGTGGTGTTGTTGCTGGTGGTAATATGGGTGATCTACGATCATTGGGACAAGCAGAATGAGTTGCGCGCCAATGAGGCGCTTTTGACTCTGCGTCCCCCCATCACCGGGCCTGACCGCCTGAAGCCGGTTCCCGGCGAAAAATACCTGGCGGTGGTCGAGTCGCACCCGGGCACTTGGGCGGCCAAGCGAGCCTTGATCATGGCGGGCGAGGCCTATTTCATCGAAGGCAAATATGAGGAGGCCCGCCGCGCTTTTTCGCGGTTTTTAGCGGAAAACCCGGGTCATTCCCTGGCTTCGCAGGCCGATCTGGGAATCGCGGTATGCCTGGACGCCCAGAATAAAATCAAGGAAGCAATCGAGGCCTACGACCAGGTTCGCAAGCGTTATTCGCAGGAACCGATCATCGCCGCCCAGTCCCGCCTGGCCATGGCCCGGATTTACGAAACCCAGGGCGATTTCGAGAAAGCGCACAACCTCCTGCGCGAAATGACCGATTTTAGCCGCCTGCAAGGGCAGGGTTACAATTCTTATATCGAAGAAGCCTCCATGCGGATGTTTCAACTCGAGAAAAAGCACCCGGAATTGGCAGCGGCCCGCATGGCCGCCATGGCGCCCAAGCCCGCCCCAACCCAGGTCTTTACCAACCCGCCTGTGCCCGCGGTCGCCACCAATGCGGCCAAGACCACGCCCTTGTCGGCATTGTCCAACGCGCTCAAAGCGGTGACCAGTGCCACCAACCCGCCGCTTTCCCTGAGCGTTACCAACAAACCTTGATAGCCGTCCGGCGAATGTTTCCCGAGACCATGCAATGCCCGGACGATGACCGAAGACACTTGACCTGGGCGCCCGCTCCCCGGGTTGGCGGATTCTCTCGCTTATGCGTTTGACCATCATTGGCACGGGGTATGTGGGCTTGGTCACCGGCGCCTGCTTTGCCGAATGCGGGCATCAGGTGACCTGTGTGGACTGCGATGCCGCGAAAGTGGCTCTTTTGCGCGGCGGCGGCATGCCGATTTACGAGCCGGGCCTCGAAGAGTTGGTTCGCCAAAACGCCGCCGCCGGACGCCTCTATTTTACCGAGTCCACCAAGGAAGGCGTGGAACGCTCGGATATTATTTTCATCGCGGTGCCCACCCCCCCGCTGCCGGATGGCTCGGTGGACCTTAGTTTCATGGAGGGCGTGTCGCGCGACATCGCCAGCCACATGACCTCCTACAAAATTGTGGTGGACAAAAGCACCGTGCCGGTCAAAACGGGGGAGAAAGTGGCCGAAACCATCAAGCGTTACTGCCCGGCCAAGGTCGAGTTCGACGTGGTTAGCAACCCTGAGTTTCTGCGCGAAGGTTTTGCTGTCGAGGACTTTATGCGGCCCGACCGGGTGGTAATCGGAACCCTTTCGGCACGTCCGGTGGCCGCCATGAAGGAGCTCTACGAACCCTTCGACGCGCCAATCATCGTCACGGACATAAATTCGGCCGAATTGATCAAACACGCCGCCAATTCTTTCCTGGCTCTGAAAATCTCCTATATCAACGCCATCAGCGCCATTTGCGAGGCCTCGGGCGCCAACGTCGAGGAAGTTGCCAACGGCATCGGCATGGATGCGCGCATTGGCCGCCGCTTCCTCAACGCGGGTCTCGGCTTCGGCGGCAGTTGCTTTCCGAAGGATCTGAGCGCGTTTATCCGCATTGCCGAGCAGTTGGGGGTTCCGTTCGATTTGCTGAAAGAGGTCCAGCGCATTAACGCCCGCCAGATGGACCGGTTTGTCAAAAAGATCGCCGACACCCTGTGGGTGCTTAAAGGCAAAAAAATCGGCGTGCTCGGCCTGGCCTTCAAACAGAACACCGACGATGTGCGGAGTTCCCCCGCCATCGAACTTTGCCGACGATTGCTGCTTGAAGGCGCGGTGCTGCGGGTGCATGACCCAAAGGCCATGGACAAGGCCCGGCCCATTCTCCCCGAGGCGGTCTTCGTCGAAGACATGAACGCCGTTGCCGAAGGCTGCGACGCCCTGGTGGTGGCCACCGAGTGGCCGGAGTTCAAGCAATTGGACCTCGAACGCGCGCGCAAGGCTCTGTCGCACCCCATCCTGTTCGACGGACGGAATCTCTTTGACCCACGGGAGTTGGAGCAGTTGGGGTTCATCTACAAGAGCGTGGGACGTTGAGGTCTGACGCCCCAAGACCATGCCTTTTATAGACGTTGCGGCCGGTTTGTTGTTCCGCGAGGGCAAATTGTTGCTCACCCGCCGCCGGGTCGGCGATCACCTTGGCGGTTTCTGGGAATTCCCCGGTGGGAAACGGGAGCCCAACGAAACTTTTGAGGCCTGCCTGGCCCGCGAATTGCGCGAGGAACTGGCCATCGAGGTCGCGGTCGGCGAGCTGGTCGAAACCATCGAGCACGTTTATCCGGAGAAAAGCGTGCGGCTGAAGTTCTTCCGTTGCCGCCTGCTGGCCGGGGAACCCCGTCCGGTCGGTTGCGACGGCCTGGTTTGGGTGAGTCGGCAGGAACTGGCCCAGTATGACTTTCCGCCGGCGGACGAGCGCCTGCTGCAACGCTTGGGCGACCCCGCCTATTGGCAAACTTGAGATACCCTGCGCGCCCGCCGTTCCTCTCAGGCCAGCGGCAACTTGGCGCGGTATTCCGAGGGCGATAATCCGGAAATCTTCTTGAAAACGCGGTTGAAATGGGTCAGCGATTGAAAGCCCACCTCATAAGCAATTTCGCTGATGCGTATGTTGGGGTTTAGAAGCAGATTTTTCGCTTTTTCGATGCGCACGCGGGAAACGTATTCCGTAAAGTTCAATCCCGTGACTTTTTTGAACATTTTGCAGAAGTAGAAGCTGCTGGTGTTCACCGCTTTGGCGACCATCGTGAGGGTGATGTCCTCCGTTTGGTGCTGGTGGATGAACTCCCGGGCGCGGGCGATGACCGGCGGTTCGGCGTTGGCGCGTTGCACAAGGATTTGATTGCTCACCAGGGAAAGATGTTGCGCAAAAATCGCCAACAGCCGCACCACCGACTCGTAATGCTCGGGGGAGAGCAGTTTGGTGTTGAAATACATTTCCCGCAACTCCTCCCGGGTCACGTGCAATCCCCATTCGGCAATCAAACTGGCCGTCCGGTCAAACTGCGCTTCGGTAGGTTCCTTGCGGAAAACCTGGCCGGTTTGCAAAAAGCCAATCAGCCGCTCCCCCAGGCGCACCGGCACCGCGGTGTCTGTCAGTCCCACCGGGCAGGTCATGGTGAAAGGCTCAAAGGCGGCTTCCTCCGCAAGTTTCTGCTGGATTTGCAGGCAGACGGCGCAGGAGCGGCTTTTCTCGGCGATCAAGGAACAAAGCGGGTGCTCATTCTTCTTGCCATGATGCGGTAGTTGCCAGGACTCGATCGGTTTGAAACTGATCGGCAGCCCCGTCATCTCCATGAACGCTTGTTCGTAATCCTGATAGATTTTCGAGCTGGTGAGCAAATCCGCCAGCGTGCGGTCCCCCTCCTTGAATAAGAGGTCGTTTTCGCTCTGGGCGGCCTTTTTCACCAAGCCCTTCTTCCGATACGCCCGAACCCGCTGGCGTTTTCCTGATTTCCGGGACCGCGCGATTACACCACTTGCCTTGACCTCGCTGGGGGGCGTGCTTTCGACCGAGCCGGCGACCGGCTTAGCAAATGTTGTTTCCACGACCGCAATTTATACCAAGCCCCCGTCAACCTCAAATCATTTTGCGGGCTTCCGATTCAGGGTTGCTTGCCCCCCCAGGCAGGGGGGTGGAAACCTGCTTCAGCGGTCTGGCAAGCGGTCTGGCAAAACGCGAAGTGAATTGGTAACGCTGAGGTCCACGGTTCGGCCATCGGCGGCTACCACAGGCACCAGGATGAGATCAAGTCCAGCCCCTTCGGTGTCGCCAATTTTAATGGTGGCCTCGTTGCCGCTTATGGTTGCGATTTTTGGCTTCGCGAGGATGTTCACGCCTTCCAGCTTTTCAAGCGCCGCCATGAATTGTTTCGCCTGCCCGGAGGCGAACACACCGTTGGGCGCGGCGTCTTTGGATGCGGATTGAAATGCTTCCCATCCTGGTCCGGCGAGCACCGCCTCCGGCACCTCCACATAAACACTTTCAATACCCACCTGGCCCTGATTCCCATCGGCGTTGGCCGTGGGAGTCAGCAGAGCCAGCGTGCGTTTGCCTGCCGCCGAGGGCCACCCCCCCATGATGAGCGTCTGACCCGGATCAAGGGAGACGCGGGCATTGGACGTATAGGGGGTGAAGCGAGTCTGGTTTGGATCGGCCGGCTTGGGCTCGTCCGCGCGGGATTTCGCTAGATTCCCTGCCTGCTGAGCGACAGAGACAAGGTCATGGCGCAGGCGCGTGACCTCGCCCCGCAAGCGCACGAGTTCGTTTTGGTTGGTTTGCGCCCGAGCCAAGTTGGCGCGCAGTTGTTCGCTGGCGGCATTCAGCGCATCGCGCTCGCCGCGCAAGCGCTCTAGCTCGTCGCGAAGGTTCTGATTTGCAATCGTGAGCCGATGGGCGTTTCGATGCTGGAGCACGATCGGCGTGGAAACGCCGACTGCCAGCAGCGCAAGAAAGGCGATTTTGGCTTTGGTCATAAGGAGAAGCGGGGCGGTGGCTTGCCCGGTGATTGTTGGCGTTGAAACAAGGGCGGTGGCGCTGGCAGCCGCGCCGGCGGCGGCCGTGGTTGAGGCGACAAAGGTCGCCGGGGCATTGACGGTCGCTGCCTGGGTGAGGAGTGCCCCCAGGCTCAGAGTTGAGACCGCATATCCACGACGGGCAAAAATGGCCCGGAGCTTTTCGAGAGCGCGCCCGATCCGCTTCTGAGCGGCATCATCTGTGAGACCCAGCACGGCGCCCACGCTGCGCAAGTCGCGACGCTCCAAAAACCTGAGGATCAACGCGTCGCGATCGGCGGCAGGCAATTCGTCGAGGGCTTCATCGAGATCGGTGCCGAGTTGGTCGAGGAGTGTGTCGCCCGATTGATCAGTCTGCGTCATGGAATGCGCCTCCTTTTCCCGGTTGAGCCGTCGCGCTTCCGCGCGCAAGGCGGTGGCCGACACATAGAGGGCATGCCGATGCAACCACCCAGCCAAAATGGTGTTTGAAGGGATGGCTGCGGCTTTGCGCGAGAGGTCAATGAAAACCTGTTGCGCAACCTCCTCGGCGAGGTCCTGACGTCCGTTTAAGCGCCGCAAAGCCACCGCATAAACGAGATCGGCGTGCCTCTGCAGCAGCTCGCGAAAAGCCAATTCGCAGCCTTCGCTGGCGTAGCGTCGAAGCAGTTTTAAATCATCGTTCACCACTTAATTAAAGCCGCCAAGGGCCGAAATCCGACAAAAAAATGGCCGCCACACCAGGGTTGGAAGTCACAGGCAGAGGCCGGATTATCATGGAAAACCAGGTTGGCGGTGTGAAGGTTGGGGAGGTCTTGGCCGCCGACGAGTTCCTTTACTGTATGGTCTCCGGGATGCAATACACAATTTGTGACTTTGGGCGATGTTCTCCCTCTCCCCCCTTGGGGGGTGAGGGCAGGGTGAGGGGGCGCGTGTCGTTTATCCCAAGCACTCATCAGTAACAGACCGTCGGCCTGCAAGGCGCGAGCGATCAATCGGCCAGGCGGCTGCGCGCCTTCTGAGTAATTCGGGCCACGGCGGGATGAATAATTCGGCGCTCGGCGGTAATGGCGTGGAATTGCACGCGGCAGGCATTGGTCGTCCCGACGATCCGAAAGTCATACCGGCGCACCGCCTCATTGGCCGCCAAGGAGGGCAGAACGATAAAGCCGCGGTCATCCGCCGCCATCACTTTCATCAGCGCCAGGTCCTCAAACTCGGCCACCACCCGCGGCTGAATGCCAAGGTCCTGAAACCAGGTCTCCACCGCGCGGCGCAGCGCGGTGTTATCCGAGGGCAGCAGGGCCGGAGCCTGGTGCAAGGATTTCGGAAACTGCTTTTTCAGCGCCGCCGCCAGCTTGGCGGAGGCGCAAAAGCAAATGGACGATTCGCCAAGCGGATGGCTGAAAGTGCGGATATTGACGCCGCTGGAGGGCGGTTCGTCGGCCAGCACGATATCGAGCCGGTGCGCCCCGAGCTGCCCCAGAAGATCCTCCAATTTGCCCTCGCGGCAAATGACATGGACGGGTTGGGGCATGGCGAAGACCGGCTTGAGTATTTCGTTCGTTACCAGCTTGGGGAGCGAGTCCGCCACCCCCACGTAAAGCCGGAGCGGCTGGGCGGTGGGGCGCTGCTTGATGGCATTTACCAGTTCGCCTCCCAAAGTGAAAATTTCGTTGGCGTAGCGATAGGCAACCTGCCCGGCGTCGGTGAGCGCCTTCGAGCGCCCGCTGCGGCGGAACAGCTTTTCCCCCAGGGTTTCCTCCAACTCGCCCAACTGCGCCGAGATGGAGGGCTGGGAGACGCGCAGTTTCTCGGCGGCTTTCTTCAGACTGCCTTCCCTCGCCACGGTCCAGAAATAGCGGAGATGATGGTAATTCAGCCATTCCATAGCCGCGAGAATAATTCGGAAAAAGCTAAGTGTAAATTCCAAACTGCGTATTAGTGGAATTCTCATTCCCGCTTACTTTGGCCGCAGGAAACAACGGCTGCCGCGCCGGCCCCGGGTGGGGCGGAAGGCGGCGGCGGAGAAAGCACAACAGAATGGCGCCGGGAACTCGGTCAGGTGGAAAGGCGGGTTCCGGCCAACATGGACCAAGATGAAACTTACCATACAACATTATCACCTGCGCTCAAGCGATGAACTGGACTCGCTTGTCGAGAACCGCGTCTTTGCCCTGCAACCCCGCTTGCAGATTGACGAGGCCAACATCCGGTTGGAATACCGGATGGAGGAAAGCCCGCCTTTCAGCGTTCACGTCCACTTGGTAACCCCGGGTCCCGACGTGTTCGCCGAGCGTCGAGACCACACCATCCGGGCCGCCATCGAAAAAGTGATGGCCGACGTGGAGACCAAAATCGGCGGTCGGTACGAAAAACGCCGCCGGCGGTTGCGCGGCAACGCTCAGGAACCAGCAGCCCGGCGCATGGGAATGGCGCGAAGATGACCGAGTACCCGCTCGCACACCCCGGACTCCCTTTCCCCCGCGGGGGGGGAGGGGGAGGGGTGGCGGGCTAAACAACCACAACCATATACTCTGATTTACGAACTATGAAATGGTCTTTCAAGCTGGGGCGCATTCTCGGAATTGACGTTTATATCCACTTCACCTTCCTGCTGTTGTTGGCCTTCATCGGATTGTCCCAGGCGCTGGCCGGCGGCGGCCTGCCGGCGGCGGTCAGCGGCGTCGTCTTTTTCCTCCTTCTATTTGGCTGTGTGCTGCTGCACGAATACGGCCATGCCCTCGTGGCGCGTCGTTACGGGATTCCCACCAAAGACATCACGCTGCTGCCGATCGGCGGTGTGGCGCGCCTGGAGCGAATGCCGGATAAACCAATCCAGGAATTATGGGTCGCCCTCGCCGGCCCGGCGGTGAACGTGGTCATCGCGGTGATTCTCGGCGCCTGGCTCACCCTGACCAGCACATGGGAGCCGATCTCGGCCATCAGCACGACCCGGGGCGGCCTTGCCGAGCGATTGCTGGTGGTGAATCTGTTCCTGGTGTTGTTCAACCTGCTGCCCGCCTTTCCGATGGATGGCGGCCGCGTGTTGCGCGCGCTCCTGGCCATGCGCATCCCGTACGCCCGGGCCACGCGCATCGCGGCTCGCATCGGTCAAGGCATGGCCATCCTGTTCGGCTTTGCCGGCTTGTTCGTCAGCCCGATGCTGCTGCTGATTGCGCTCTTCGTCTGGATCGGCGCTGGCCAGGAGGCGGCCGCGGTGGAAATGAAGAGTTCCTTTGCCGGGGTGCGCGTACGCGACGCCATGCTGACCGACTTTCGCGTTCTTTCGCCCACCCAGACCTTGAACGATGCGATCCGGCTGCTCCTGGCGGGCTCGCAACAGGACTTTCCGGTGGTGGAAAATGGGAGCCTGGCCGGGGTTTTGCCCCACAAGCTGCTGTTCGAGTCTTTGCGCGAGCGCGGACCAGAAACTCTCGTGCGCGACGTCATGGAGCGAACCCTGCCTGTGGCTTCGGCGGACGAAGAACTGGATGCCGTCCTGGGGCGGCTCGCCCCGGGGCAGGCTGCGGTGGTCCCGGTGATGTGGAACCGTCAACTGGTCGGCCTGCTCACCGCGGAAAACGTGGGTGAATTCTACATGATCAGCCGTGCCTTGGCGGAAGGGGCGGGAAGGCGTCCGCCCGCCCCGCCGGTGATTTATTTTCCCCGCCTGACGCCGCCGCCGCTGTTGGCTCGCCCGCGCGAGTTGTAAATGCAGGTGAATCAATGAAGTCGGACCCGGCACCCGAAGGAGTTGGCAGCGTGGCAGACCTAATCATTACCAATCATGATTGATCAAATTTGGCTCTGGATCGGGTTTAACCTGTTTGTGCTGGCGATGCTGGCGCTGGACCTGGGTGTTTTTCACCGGCGGGCCCATGTGGTGTCGCTCAAGGAGTCCATCACCTGGACGGCGGTGTGGGTGGTGCTGGCGCTTCTTTTCAACATCGGCGTGTGGCACTTTTACGGTTCGCAAAAGGGCCTCGAGTTTTTTACCGGGTATCTGATCGAGAAATCGCTGAGCGTGGACAACGTGTTCGTTTTCGCGCTGCTGTTCTCCTACTTCGCGGTTCCGCCAAAGTATCAGCACAAGGTGCTGTTTTGGGGCATTTTGGGCGCGCTCATCATGCGTGCCATCATGATCGTGGCGGGCGCGGCCTTGATCGCCAAGTTCGCGTGGATCATCTATGTTTTCGGCGCCTTCCTGGTGCTGACCGGCATCAAGATGATCTTCAAGCGCGGGGAGGAAATCCACCCGGAGCGCAATCCGGTGGTGCGCTGGTTCAAAAAACTCATGCCGGTGACGGCGGATTACCGCGCGGACCGTTTTTTTGTCCGGGAAGGCGGGCGGCTGTGGGCCACGCCGCTTTTCGTGGTTCTGCTGCTGGTGGAATTCACCGACCTGATCTTCGCGGTGGACTCAATTCCCGCGATTTTTGCCATTACCACCGACCCCTTCATCGTTTATACCTCCAACGTGTTTGCCATACTCGGCCTGCGCTCGCTCTACTTCGCGCTGGCGGGCGTCATGGACAAATTCCACTACCTTAAGATCGGGCTGGGTGTAGTGCTGGCTTTTGTCGGCGTGAAAATGCTGTTGGCGCACTCGGCGTGGAAGATTCCCACGCTGCTAGCACTGGGCGTGGTGGTGGCAATTCTCACTGTCTCGGTTGTCGTGTCGCTGCTGCGGCCAAAGAAGGTGTCGCTGCCGGCAGCCGGCCCCAATCCCTCGAACTGAACCATGATCCAAATCATCAGGCAGATTGTTGAAGCCAAATGGTTCCACCACGGCATCGTCGCGGTGATCGTGCTGGCGGGCATTGTCGCGGGACTGGAAACCAGCCCCGAGCTGATGTTGCGCCATGGGCCGGCGTTTCACGCGCTGGACGCCCTCATCCTCGGCATCTTCATCGTCGAAGCGCTGCTGAAAATGGCCGCGCACGGACGGCGTCCGTGGCGGTATTTTGCCGACGGCTGGAATGTTTTTGACCTGCTTGAGCAGCAACTTGCGGCTTTGAAAGAACAGGTCGCGAAACTCAAAAGACGCCTTGAGCAGGAGCCTGGAAGCCCTGGGAAAGCTCATTTCCAATGAGGCGTACGCCCAAGGCGCGCTGTCGCCAGGCAAAAAAACCGGTTCCGCGGCGCGCCTGCGCCCGCCGCGAGAACCGTCCATGGACCTTTTTTTGCGCCGGACGGCCCGAGGCCCCCGGACCCGATCAAGTCAAATCAAGCAAGGTCGAAACGGTCAAGGTTCATCACCTTCGTCCAAGCCGCCACAAAGTCGCGCAGGAACTTTTCCTGGGAATCCTGGCAGCCGTAAACTTCCGCCAGGGCGCGGAGCTGAGAATTGGAGCCGAAGACGAGATCCACGCGCGTGCCGGTCCACTTGAGCTTGCCGGTTTTGCGGTCGCGCCCTTCAAACAGGTCGGCATCCTTCGACACCGGCTTCCATTCCGTGGCCATGTCAAGCAGGTTCACGAAGAAGTCGTTGGTCAGCGCCTCCGGGCGCTTGGTGAAGACGCCGTGCGTCGTCCCGCCATAGTTGGTCTTCAGGACGCGCAACCCGCCCACCAGCACGGTCATCTCGGGCGCGGTCAGGGTCAGGAGTTGCGCCTTGTCCACCAGCAGCGCTTCGGCCGGGATGGTGTATTTGCCTTTGAGGTAGTTGCGAAAGCCGTCCGCAATGGGCTCCAGCACGGCAAAAGACTCCGCATCGGTTTGCTCCGGCAGGGCGTCCATGCGTCCCGGCGTGAAAGGAACCGTCAGCTTGTGGCCGGCATTTTTCGCCGCCTGCTCGATGCCCGCGCACCCGGCCAGCACGATAAGATCGGCCAGGGAGATTCTCTTTCCGCCGGACTGGGCCTTGTTGAACGCTTTCTGGATGCCCTCCAGCTTTTTGAGCACCTTGGCGAGTTGGGCCGGCTGATTGACCTCCCAATCCTTCTGCGGCGCGAGGCGGATGCGGGCGCCGTTGGCGCCGCCGCGCTTGTCGGAGCCGCGAAAGGTGGAGGCGGAGGCCCAGGCGGTGGACACCAATTGCGACACCGAAAGGCCGGAGGCCAGGATTTTCTCCTTCAGCGCGGCGATATCCTTCGCGCCGACCAATTTGTGATTCACCGCGGGTATGGGGTCCTGCCAGATCAGTTCTTCAGCGGGGACTTCGGGCCCGAGATAGCGGGTGCGCGGACCCATGTCGCGATGCGTCAGCTTGAACCACGCCCGGGCAAAGGCGTCGGCGAACTGATCCGGATTCTCCATGAACCGGCGCGAGATCTTTTCGTAGGCGGGATCGAAGCGCAGCGCGAGGTCGGTGGTCAGCATGGACGGCGCGACGCGCTTTGACGGGTCATGGGCGTGTGGCACCGTGCCGGCGCCCGCGCCGTGCTTCGGCGTCCACTGGTGGGCGCCGGCCGGGCTCTTCGTCAGCTCCCATTCATAGCTGAACAGGTTCCAGAAAAAGTTGTTGCTCCATTTGGTCGGGGTCGTGGTCCAGGTCACCTCCAAACCGCTGGTGATCGTGTCGGCCCCTTTGCCGGTGCCGAAGCTGCTCTTCCAGCCCAGGCCCTGCTCTTCAAGGCCGGCGGCTTCCGGCTCAGGTCCCACGTGGGACGCCGGTCCCGCGCCGTGGGTCTTGCCAAAGGTGTGGCCGCCGGCAATCAGCGCGACCGTCTCCTCGTCGTTCATCGCCATGCGGGCGAAAGTTTCCCGGATGTCGCGCGCCGCGGCCACCGGGTCGGGATTGCCATTCGGGCCTTCCGGATTGACGTAAATCAGCCCCATTTGCACAGCCGCAAGCGGATTCTCCAAATCGCGGTCGCCGGAGTAGCGTTTGTCGCCCAGCCACTTGTTTTCGGCGCCCCAATAGACATCCTGATCCGGCTCCCAGACATCTTCGCGCCCGCCGCCAAATCCAAACGTCTTCAATCCCATCGTTTCGAGGGCGACATTGCCGGCCAGGATCATCAGATCAGCCCAGGAAATCTTCCGCCCGTATTTCTGCTTGATTGGCCAAAGAAGGCGGCGCGCCTTGTCCAGGTTGACATTGTCGGGCCAACTGTTGAGCGGCGCGAAGCGCTGTTGGCCGCGTCCGCCGCCGCCGCGCCCATCACCCGTGCGATAGGTGCCGGCGCTGTGCCACGCCATGCGGACGAACAACGGGCCGTAGTGGCCAAAGTCCGCCGGCCACCAATCCTGCGAATCGGTCATCAGCGCCGCCAAATCCTTCTTCAAGGCCGCAAAGTCGAGGCTCTTGAACTCTTTGGCGTAATTAAAATCCTTGCCCATGGGATTGGACTTGCAGGAATGCTGGTGCAGTAGCTCCAGTCGCAACTGGTTCGGCCACCAGTCGCGGTTCGAGACGCCGCCGCCGGTGATTTGTTTGTTCACATGGCCCGTGAACGGGCACTTGCCGCCTTCTTTCATGTTAGTTGGTCCTTTCTTGGTTTGTTTTTTATGGGTTCAATTTACAGAATCTGATGGTTCGCGATAGCGCGCCGGGCCTTGGGCCGGGGCCGGCGCGCGCGAGCTTTTGACTGACAGCGGGCGCAACGGCCCCGAAATTGCACCTGACAGTCCTGGATGGTGAACTCGCCGGGGTTGACCTGGGGCCGGGGAATCCGGTCCAGGCGCGGGTCTTCGACATCCAGGATGGCGCCGCAACCCAAGCATACCAAGTGGTGATGCGGGCGGGTCTTCGGATCAAAACGGGCGGCGGAGCCGGGATGGCAGGTCTTGTCCACCAAGCCAAGCGCCACGAACTCGCCCAGGATGCGATGCACCGTCATGCGGGAGATTTGCGGCAAGTTTTGGCGCACAGCCCGGCAAACCTGTTCGGTCGTGGGATGGTCGGCGCGGTCCAGAATCGCCTCGAACACCGCGCGCCGCTGAATGGTCACCGGCGCGCCGCTGGCGCGATGAACGGCCAGGAAGCGATCCAACTTCCGCTGTTTATCCATTGTTCCCATTCGTCAGGATTGAGAATATGCATCGGATGATACATGTATGCAAATGGGTTTTAGTATTTGCTGATACCGGCGAAGGAAGGCGGTCGTTAAGCGGTTCGGCGGCGCGTTCGAACTAATCCGGGGCGGCGCGGGCGGGTTTGGATTTGAGGCCGGCGGTGTTCACGGCGATGATGGTGTAGCGATGGCGGACGCCTGGCTGAGGGGCGGGGTCGGTGTAGCGCATCTCCGGCAGCGGCGGTTCCGGGGTGTCGTGGTACGACATCCTTTGAAAGAGCGGCCGACCGAATTTTTCCTCCGGTTTGTCCGGCAGGCGCGCGATTTCCCGGCCATCGCGCTCGATGATGAATCCCGCCAAACCGCTCTCGAAGTCCGCTTCGGCTTCCCAAGTCAGCTCGCCAGTCGCGCTCGCGCGCGCATTCAAGGGCGCGGGTGGCGGCGTGGTGTCGGTAGTGGCGCCGGTTCTTACGTATTCCTCCCATTTTTTGGCGATAGCCTGGCTGGGCAGCCAGAGGGATTGGCGCGCGTTGCCGGCGAACGATTTAGCGGGCTGTGCGGGGCCTCCTGACAAGGCGGCCAGCCAGGCTTCCTTGACGGGCATCGGCTTTAGGGGCGCGCCGGCTTTGGCGGGCAGCCGCTCGGCCAGGCAGGCATCCAGCCACGGGATGGCCAAATAACGCGAATCGCCGCACTCATGACTGGTGCGCGGATCGAGGGCAAAACCGGCCAAAGCGCCCTGGGCGCGAAAATCGAGAAAGAAATTCAGGGTGTTGGTCCAGAGCCGGCCAAAACGGCCTTCCTGCTCCTTGGCCCCAAGGTTGCACATGACCGGCACGGCCAGCGAGGCCGGAGGGAATTCGCGCAGGGGGTCGGCGACAGTCGCGGACATCAGGCGGGGAGAGCCGGAGCGCAGCCAGACGGCCACGATGCGCTCCGGGTGCAGCATTAGCATTTGGCCAGCCCAGTTGGCGCCACCGGAATGTCCCCACAGGGCCCACGGCGCGTGTTCCAGCTCAGGATGGCCGCTGAGTCGCGCGAAGTTGGTCAGCGCCCGCAGGAAAGTAGTTTCCGAACCTTGCCGGGGATCGCACCACCAGACGCAGTTGTCCTTTTCGGCTTGGTGATAGGAGGGGCCGAGCAGCGCGCAATCCCACTTGCGGGCGAGGGTCTGCCAGTGCAGGTCGTAGGCGGCGGTGGCGCCGCCTTTGGCGGCCGCCTCGCCGCAGCCGTGTTGATGCACAATAACACCCCGCAACCTTTTCGCGCCCGGCGGGATCCAAAGGGTGTAGGTGACCCCAAGCCGCAGCTCGCCGGGGTTGGCGGAGGGGCTGTAGCGGACCTGATAATAGGGTGGGACAACGGTGGCGCCGGCATTTTCCGCAAGGCGGTCGGCGGAACCGCCAGGAGGCTCCGCAGCCGGGCTTTGGGCAAAGACGACGCCCGCCAAGACAAGCAGGGCAAAATGCCGGCGAACCAGCGGCTTGTTGGCCTTGTGACGGCGAAATTTGGCGTCCGGCGCCGGTCTCGCGGCGGGTGAGGACGCCGCCATCCGAATCGCCGCCGGCGGTGGCGGTTTGGCGTCCGGCCACGATGGACCGCTGGCGGCGCAATGGATGTCTTGCATAAGGCGGCGATGCTAAAGGCCCGACCACGGTGGTCAAGTCATTTGCCGCCGCGAGCCGCGCAAGCGTTTTGCCCGCGCTCTTCGCGCGCCCGGCAACGTGCCGGTGATAATGCCCCGCTCCCAACAACCCAGCGGACCGCCGATCTGATCGGCATAGCGTTGCGTCAACGGTTCGTCTTGAGGCGTGTTGGCGGGAACAGGTATCGGTTCAGACATGCCACCCGATTTACCAGAATCTCTTGGTTTTAGCTGCGCCGGGTTAGGTGACTTTGATATCACCCAGCCGCCTCCAACAGGGCCCAAAGATTATCTTTGCGCCGGGGGCCAATAAACTGTAACACTTTGGCCCATGCCGCCCAACCAACGCTCCTGGCCTTCGGCCTCGAGCGCTTGAGAATAAAGGGTGTTGGCATGAAAACTGCGCCGCCAAAAATTGGTGGAAAGTGAACTATGGGGAATGTGATTGAAAGATGGACCGCTGGGCTGGGCCGCTGGGCCTGGGCCGGTGTTTTGTGGACGGCCTGGGGCGCATCCGCCCAATTTGTAGCTTTCAACGATCATGCGCCAGGGCCGGGAACCGCCGGCCGAGCCACAACTTTGGCGGTGCCGCTGGATTGGCGGGCGACTTCCGGCTTGTTGCGCGACGCCACCACCGGCGAGCGGTTGTTGGTCAGTTTGACCATCACCGCTTCGGGCGTGAGCGGGAGCGATCTGGTCGCCTACCCGGCGGCCAATACCCCTTTGTTTAATGTTTTCAACGGTTTCGTGGATTTTGGCGGGAGTCCTAATCCGACGATTCTCCTTCCCTCCGGCTCCGGGGCGTCGGTCCAATATGTATTCGGCGGACTGGACCCCAATAAGCGTTACCGCTTCCAAGGAGGCGCGGTGCGCGGCGGGGGATTTACCAACCGTTGGACCTTGATCGAGCTGGCTGGGGCGGAAACTTTTGTTTCGGCGCACACTGCGGGCTGTTTGACTAACGGCTATCCGGGACTGCCGGATGGCAGCATCGCTTCGAACCAGACGGCCATCAGCATGGGACAAAATGACGCGCGCGGCGACATGGCGGATTGGACACAAATAGCGCCCGGCGAGGACGGCAGTTTTACGATCATTTGCCGGCGCTACAACGGGCCGGTTCCCGGCGGAACCAGCGACGGCCCTTACGCCTACGCCCTGACCGCGATTCGGCTGGAGGAGTTGGCGGTGCAGCCCGCCGCACCAGCCATCATCCGACAACCCGAGGCCGTGACCACCGATGAATTTGGCAGCGCCATCTTTGCCGCGGAAGCGCGGGGCAATCCGCCGCCCGCCTACCAATGGTTGAAAAACGACCAGCCGCTGGCCGGGGCCACCAATGCCAGCTTGAACCTGACCAATGTTCTTTTCACCGACAATCTGGCCGTGTTCAAAGTCGTGGCCTCGAACTGGGTGAACGAAATTCCGCAAGTCGTGACCAGCGCCGGCGCCACGCTCACCGTTCGGCCCGACACCAACCCGCCGGTTTTTTTGAATGCGTATGCTCCCAGCCCGACGCAAATCCGGCTCACTTTTTCCGAGCGCCTCTCCGAGGAGAGCGCCACCAACCGCTTGAACTACCTGGTCACCAACCAAAACGGTTCCGTCAGTGTCACCGGCGCCGCCCTGGAAGCCGGTTTAACGAATGTGTTGCTCACCGTTGGCGCGCTGGCCAATGACACCTTGCATACGGTGGTGGTCAACAACGTCCGGGACCTGGCGGCGGCCTCGAACACCGTGCCCGCGAACAGCGCCGCCGCCTTTCTGGCCATGTTCTGGAATTCCCAAAACCTCGGCGGGCCGGCGATTTCCGGCGCCGCCAGCGTCATTGCCGGCGGACACCGGCTGACCGGGGGCGGCACCAATATCGCGGGCGCCAGCGACCAGTTTTTCTTCTATTACAAGGCGGTCACCGGTGATTTCGACGTGCGGGTGCGGGTGGCCGCGGTCGGCTTGTCGGATGTCTGGGCCAAAGCGGGTGTGATGGCGCGCGAGGATTTGAATGCCAATGGCCGTTTTGCGGCCGCCCTGGCGACGCCGGGTTTGAGTGGAATTATTTTTTCCGCGCGGGCCGCCGCCGGTGCCAACGCCACCCATGCCGGCGGTTACCCGGTCAATCACCCGCACACCTGGGTGCGGCTGCAGCGCGCGGGAACGAACCTCATCGGTTATGCGGGATTGGATGGCCGGAACTGGACCGTGTTGGGAACGGTTGCCCTGAGCGGGCTTGGCTCCACCATGCAATTGGGCTATGCGGCCTGCGGGCGCTCTACCAATGCCGCGACGGTGGCCGTGTTTCAGGATTTTGGCCAGGCCGGCGGCGGCAACGTGGTGTCCGCGCCTTTCCCCGCCGAACCGCTGGGCCCCTCCAGCCGGCGGACCGGCTTGGTCATCACGGAAATCATGTATGATCCGCCGTCGCTGCCCGGCGGCGACAACAGCCTGGAGTTTGTGGAAATTTTCAACAGCCAGCCTTACTTCGAGGATATCAGCGGCTACCGGTTGTCGGGCGACATTGGCTACACTTTTCCCGCCGGCACCGTTATCCCGGGCGGCGGCTTTGTGGTGGTGGCCCGCTCCCCGCAAACCGTGGAGGCCTATTACGGCTTGAGCGGTGTTTTTGGGCCGTTCGAGAACAACCTGCCCAACGATGCCGGGCGGGTGCGCCTGCGTCACCGCTTGGGAGCGGTTCTGCTCGAGGTCAACTACGATTCGCGACCGCCTTGGCCGGTAGCGGCGGCCGGCACGGGGCATTCCCTGAGTTTGGCGCGCGCTTCTTATGGCGAGGATGATCCGCGCGCCTGGGCGGCCAGCGACCGCCTCGGCGGTTCGCCCGGCGGGCCCAACCCATGGTCGGAGGATCCGCTTTCCCCAGTGGTTATCAATGAATTCCGGGCCAATAGCACCAACGCCCAGACCGACTTCATTGAACTTTACAACCACGGCAACACGCCGGTGGACTTGTCCGGCGCCTGGCTGGCCGATAAACGGGCGGTGCTGTACGACGCGACCATCACCACCAAGTTCCGCATTCCCGACAACACGTTGGTGCCGCCGCGCGGTTTTGTCGCTTTTTCCCAGACGCAGCTTGGCTTTGGGCTGGAGCGGGATGGCGAGACCATTATTTTTGCCAATTCCAACCTGACGCGGGTGATTGACATGGCGCCGTTTGAAGGCCAAATGCCGGGGGTGTCCAGTGGTCGTTACCCGGACGGCGCGCCGGGCTTCCATCCGCTGCTGAGCTCCACCGCCGGCACCAATAACAGCCCGCTTTTCATTCATGACATCGTTATCAATGAGATCATGTATAACCCCATATCGAACGACGATAACGACGAATTCATTGAGCTTTACAACCAGGGACCGCAGCCGGTCAGTCTGTCCGGCTGGCGGTTCACCGCGGGCATAGATTACACTTTTCCCGCAGGGGCGCTGATCGCGCCGGACGGTTATGTGGTGGTGGCGAAGAACCGGGAGCGCCTGCTCGCCAATTATCCCCACCTTTCTTCCAGCCAAGTCTTTGGCAATTATGACGGCGTATTGGCCAATGGCGGCGAGCGGGTGGCCCTAAGCATGGCCGACCCGACGCTAAGCACCAATAGTCAGCAGGTGATTATTACCAACATTAACTATTACCTGGTGGATGAGGTGACGTACGACGATGGCGGGCGTTGGAGCGATTGGACCGACGGGGGCGGCAGCAGCCTCGAGCTGATGGATCCGCGCGCCGACAACCGGCAGGCCGGCAACTGGGCCGACAGCGATGAGAGCGCCAAAAGCGAATGGACCACCATTGACCATACCGGCGCGCTGAACCAGGGGCGCGGCAACCAATCCACCAGCGAACTGCACGTCATGCTGCTGGGGGCGGGTGAATGCCTCGTGGACAACCTCGAGGTTTTCATCCCCGGCGGCAACAACCTGGCGCCGAATCCCACTTTGGAGAGCGGCTTGAGCCAGTGGATCATTCAGGGCAATCATGTGCGCTCCGGCTTGGCCAACGAAGGTTACCAAAGCGCCCGCAGCCTTTATGTGCGAGCCACCGGCGGCGGCGATAACGGCGCCAACCGGCTGAAAACCGAGCTGCCCGTCGGCCTGACGAGCGGCACCGCCACCATTCGCGCCAAGGCCAAGTGGCTGCGCGGGCATCCCGATCTGTTGCTGCGCCTTTACGGCAATTACCTGGAGGCGCCGGCCACGCTGCGCGTGCCGAAGAATTTGGGCACGCCAGGCCAGCGCAACAGCCGCGCCCTGGCCAACAACGGCCCCGCCATCTGGGAGGTGTCGCATTTCCCCGTCCTGCCCGCCGCCGGCACCAACGTCCTTGTTACCGCGCGCGTCCATGACGTGGACGGCTTGGGGTCCGTTCTTTTGCGCTACCGGCTGGAGGCCAACACCACCTACACCAGCGTGACCATGCGCGACGACGGGACACTAGGCGACGCGGTGGCCAATGACGGCTTGTACTCAGGGGTGATTCCCGGCCAGAGCGCCGGCGCGCTGGTCGCTTTCTATGTGCAGGCCACCGATGCCCACACCGCGCCGGCGACGAAGGTGTTTCCCGAGGCGGCGCCCGCCAAGGAATGCCTGGTTCGCTTTGGGGATCCCGCCATTTTCGGCAATTTCGGCGCTTACCGCATCTGGATGCTGACCACGAACATCAGCACCTGGACCAGCCGGGAAAAACTGAGCAATGAACCGCTGGACGGGACCCTCGTTTATGGCAATTTCCGCGCCATCTACAACGCCGGCGCGCGCTATCGGGGCAGTCCTTTCATCCGGCCCGGCTATAACACCCCAACCGGCAATGCCTGCGGCTATATATGGACCACGCCGAACGACGAGCCCTTCCTGGGGGTGGATGAGCTGAACCTGGATTCCTTGGAGCCAGGCTCGCGAGATTCGACCGCCCTGCGCGAAATGACCGCTTTTTGGATGGCGGAACAGTTGGGATTGCCTTTCTGTCACCAGCGCTATGTGCATGTCGTCATAAACGGCGTCACCAGCGCCAGCCGCAATATCCCGGTTTATACCGATTCCCAGCAGCCCAACAGCGATTTTATCCGCTGCTGGTTTCCCGACGATGACCGCGGCGAATTGTTCAAGATTGATGATTGGTTCGAGTTCGACGACGCCGTCGCGCGCGAATGGAATGAAAACGGCCGACTGCTGATTTACAACGACACCGCCACCGGCCAAAAGAAACAGGCGCGCTACCGGTGGAGTTGGGAGAAAAAATTCAATCGCACCCTGAATGATGATTATTCCAGCCTGTTCAAATTGGTGGATACAGTAAACACCACCGGCAGCGCCTACGCCCCCGTGATGGAAGCCAACATCAACCTCGAGGAATGGATTGGGGTGATGGCCTTTCGCCACACCATTGGCGATTGGGACGGTTACGGCTACAACCGGGGCAAAAACCAGTCCATCTACAAGCCCGTTCAGGGCAAGTGGCAAATGCTGCTGTGGGACCTGGACTTTTCCCTAGGCTGCGGCGGCGGACACAGTTGGACACAAAACCTCTGGGAGCACGACACGGGTGAAACCACGATCAACACCCTGTATGCCAACCCGCACATGCGCCGCATCTACCTGCGGATGCTGGAACGCGCCGCCAAAGGCCCGTTTGTGGCGGCCAACGTGGGGCTCGTCATTGACGCGCGCTACCAAGCGCTGTTGGCCAACGGCGCCAACCCGACCTCCCCCTACGTGAATAGCGGCGCGCAAAGCGTTCCCATCCCCACCTGGATCGAAAACCGCCGCACCAACATCCTGGCGAACATCCCCAGCGCCAATTTCAGCGTGGCGGGCGCGGAAACCATCGTCAGCGGCAGCCAGTTGGTCAATCTGAGCGGCACCGCGCCGCTTTCCCTGCGGACGCTCAAAGTCAATGGCCAGGATTATTTTGTCAATTGGTCCACCGAAACCAACTGGTCGGTCAGCCTTTATCTGAACGATGCCACCAATGTTTACACCCTCCTGGGCTATGACGTGGACGGCAATGCCCTCTCGAACATGACCGCCACCAAGACCGTGGTTTTTTCCGGCGCGGCCCCGCCAGCAGAGGGCACGGTGGTGTTTTCGGAAATCATGTATCGCCCCACCGTGACCAACGCGGAATATGTGGAGATTTTCAATCATTCCGCCACCTTCACTTTCGATCTTTCCAACTGGCGGATCAATGGTTTGGGCTACACCTTCCCGGTCAACACCCTGCTGCCGCCCCGCCAAACCAAGCTGGTCGTGGCGAATTTGAGCGCCTTCACCAATGCCTACGGGACCAACAGCCTGCCCGCGGTGGCCGGCGTTTATCCGGGACGCCTGGACCCGGACGGAGAAACCCTGACCTTGCTGCGTCCGCCGCCGCCCGGCGACGAGGCGAACACCGAACGGGTGGTGGACCGCGTCCGCTACGAGCCCAGCGCGCCCTGGCCGGCCATGGCCAACGGGCAGGGGTCCGCGCTGCAATTGCTCGACAGCGGCCAGGATAACAGCCGGGTGATGAATTGGAGCGACGGTTTTGGCTGGCAGTTGGTTTCCGTAACGGGGTCCAATCTAAATGTCGGCAGCAGCACCAATATCCTGATTATGCCCGGCGGCCCGGGCGAGCTTTACCTGGATGATTTCATGCTGGTCAGCGGCAAAGTGGCCGGGGCGGGCATTAATCTGATCACGAACGGCGGCTTCGAGGAACCGCTGAGCGGCACCTGGACCCTGGCCACCAACCTGACTAATTCCTCGATCAGCACCGAAGTGAAGCATTCCGGGCAAGCCAGCCTGCGGCTGGTTTCGACCCGCGCGGGCACCGCCCTTTCCACCTCGATGTGGCAACCCGTGGACGTGCAAAGCTACGCCAACTACACCCTTAGTTTCTGGTATCTACCCAGCACCACGATGACCAGCCTGACCGTGCGCGTGACCAGCCAGGTGCGCACCAATGGCGTGCAAGTGTTGAATTCCGGCTTCGTCTTTTCACCCGGCAAGGAGGCGCAGGTGGCCACCGCGCTGCCCGCGCTGCCCCCCCTGTGGCTTAATGAGGTCCAGCCGTTCCCCCAGGATGGCATGACCGACAACTTCGGCGAAGCGTCGCCGTGGATTGAAATCCACAACGCGGGAACCAATAGTGTCAGCCTCGACGGTTTGTTTTTGTCGGACAATTACAGCGCCTTGAATCGATGGGCCTTTCCCTCCAATGCCGTCATCGCGCCCGGCGGCTTCCTCGTGGTGTGGGCCGACGGCGAATCCGCGCAATCCGACGGCACCAACTGGCACACTAATTTCCGGTTGGCCACCAACGCGGGGTCCGTGGCGTTGAGCCTCTCCCTGGGCGGCGGATTCAGCATCCTGGACTACTTGAATTACACCAATGTCGCGCCAGGCCAAACCTACGGCGATTATCCCGATGGGCAACTCTTCTACCGCCAGAAATTCACCGTGCCCACGCCCGGCGCGCCCAACAACCCCGCCGCGCCCGCCGGCCAGCTTTTCATTAATGAATGGATGGCCAGCAACACCCGCACGCTGGTGGAAACCAACGGCTGGACTTACGAAGACTGGTTTGAAATCTACAATCCGGGCGACGAGCCGGTGGACCTGGGCGGTTATTTCCTGACGGACGATCCGGCCGGCAACCCGCTGCAATTCGAAATCCCCCCCGGCTATTTCGTCCCCGCCCGCGGCTACCTGCTGGTTTGGGCGGACAATGCCCCGTCGCGCAATTCCGCCGCCTCCCCCGACCTGCACGTCAACTTTGCGCTAAGCCGCACGGGAGAGAGTATCGGGCTTTTCGCTCCCAATGGCAGTTTGGTGGACGGCGTAGTGTTTGGGGCGCAAAGCGCCAACGTCAGCCAGGGACGCTATCCGGACGGGAGCGCCGACCTCATTTTTATGACCAATGCGACACCGCGGGCGGCCAATCAATCGGGCGCGGTCATAGCCAACCACCCGCCCATTTTCAACGCGCCCGGTCCGCAAAGCCTGATTCTAGGGCAAACGCTGACCATGACTTTGAACGCCACGGACAGCGACGTTCCCGCCCAAACCCTTGTCTTTGCCTTGAATCCGGGCGCTCCCGCGGGAGCGGAGGTTACACCGCAAGGGCTCTTCTCCTGGACCCCTACCCCCGCCCAAGCGCCCTCCACCAACACCATCAGCGTGCGGGTTACCGACAGTGGTTCGCCACCCTTGAGCGCCACCAATAGTTTTGTGGTTTTGGTGGGACTGCCCCCGGCCTTCTCCGGCGGCGAAATCACCGTCCAAGGCAACTCCATCACCTTTGGTTTCCAATCCGTGCCCGGCAAACAATACCAGGTGCAATTCAAAGACAACCTGGGCGATCCGCACTGGCAAAACCTGGGCGCGCCGCAAACCGCTGTTGGCGCTTCGTTGAATTTCAGCGATAACCTCAACGCCCAGCCGCACCGGTATTACCGTGTCATCTCGGTGGATTAGCCTGCGAGCATAGACCGGCACGATGCCTGATACCGCAGAGTCTCCCCCTAAATATTGACGTCCGCGCGGCGATGCGGAATGTTATTTGCATGCACCGGCTTAAACCTAGATTCCGCAGTTAGTAAAAGAGCGGGGCAGTTGTAAACCAAAGATGAACACCGATGCTGAAGCAGAAATGTCCTTCACCCGCCAGGTGCCAGCCTCTGCTTTCGCAAGTCTTGGTATCCGTGTTCATCCGTGTTTATCCGCGGTTGAATTGCGATTTTAAAATGGCTGCCTGGCGACGATCTTGGTTTTGGCTTTGGGCGGCCGGCTTCGGCTTGACGGTGCCGCCCATGGCGGCGCCCGCGCAGGTGGTGGCGGAGTTTCAGCGGGATTTTGTCAGCGGCGCCACCGCGGGGGTGGACCGGGCGGGATTTACCAACTTGAACAATGGCTGGGCCTATCTCTGGAACGCGCCCATCGGCTGGACCACCAATGGCCTCAGCGGCGACGGCGCAAGCGGGGCGATCGGCGACCCCGCCCATTACGTTCCGCTGTTTTGGTCGGGTTCGCTCAATTGGACGGCGGACGGCGATGCGACCAACGGCAACAACCAGCCCTCGGGATTTTTGCGGCTGGGGTCCGGCAATGGCCATCCTGGACTGGGCTCCACGCAAACCGGCAATGTCGGCAACACCCAGGACCGCTATGTGATTGCCGCTTATGAAATTCGCCCGCAGGACGGGGCTGGCGCTTATGTCATTACGGGCAGTTCCATTGCCGGCGCGACCGCCACGGCCACGCCGTTGCGGGTGGTGATCCATGTCAACAACCGGCCTCCGCTGGTGGACGCCAGCTATCCGAAAGATGGAGTGGCGCGCGGCTTTGACGTGGATTTGGGAGAATTGGCGGTGGGTGATCGCCTGTTTGTTGCCGTGGGCCCGGATGGAAATGCCGGCAGTGATTCCTTCAACCAATTCAACTTCGCTGTGCGGCGAAACGACCATTGGCCGATCCCGCCCAATCCCCCACCCCCGCCCCCGGGCGGACCGCTGCCGACGGCGGGCTTGATCAATCCAGGGGCCGAAATAAATCCCGGTGTCGAAGGCCGGCCGGTGGGCAGCCCGGACGTGCCCGGCTGGCAGTGTGCCGGCAACGTCATCGTCACCCGCCAACAAGTGGGACCGCGCAATGGCCGCTGGTGTTTCGCCCTGGATGAAAATGCGGCCTTGTTTCAACTCAGCGATACCCTGGCGGCCTCCAACCAGGCCGCCGTGCTGGTGTTCGAGGCGGCCAACCTGAATGGCGTCTCGTCTTCGATCACCGCGGAACTCTTTATCGAGGACGGTAGCGGTGGACGGCAGGCGGTCGCTGGACGAACGTTCTCTTTTGCTTCGACAGCGCCGGGAGATTGGCAGTTATTCGAATTGGTGGTTTATTTTGGCGAACTCAACGGGCACGCCGGCAAGCGGCTGGGGGTGCAGTTTCGCGGGCCGTCCGGCGGCTTGGGGCGCGTGTTGGGAGTGGATGATGTCGCCTTTAAGAGTTTTGATGGGGTGCGGGAACCACCGGTTTGCGCGGTTTCTTGGAGCAATAGCGCCAATGGCCCGTGGCCCGGGCCGGAATTCTGGGCCAACCGTCCGCAGGATTGGGCGGTGTCCAATGGCTGGTTTGCTTGCCTGAGCGGCTCGGCATCGCTTCCCTTCCGAACCGCGCACCTGTTGACACGGCGCTTAGGGACGGCGCCGGCCAATTTCGCCTTGCGCGCGCGATTGGCCTGGGATTCGACCAATGCGGCGGCGATGGATTCGTTGGGCGGCTGCCTGTTGGGAGCGGGCCCGCGGCTTGATTACCGTGGCGCCGCCCTGATCCATCATCGTCCGGGCAAAGATGGCGGATTGGCGGCGGGCGTGGACGGGCTTGGCCGGGCCTCCATTTGGGACAATTCGGGCGCGACTTGGCAAACTTTGGTGATGGGCGCTCTGCCGACGCATGCCACCAATGAAGTCGAATTGGAGGTGGCGGCCACCTGCCTGGGGGCGCTCTATCGGCTGGATGTGCGGGTGTTCGAGACCGACGGCCAAACCGTGCGCAGCGCCGTGACGCTTTATCCTGTGGAACCGGCCAGGTTAATCGGCAATGTGGCGCTGGTTTCCCATCCCGGCAGCGGAACCACCCGCCATCGCTTCGCTCATTTTCGCGCGGAAGGCGCCAGGTTGGAGGCGCATGACGAACGCGCGCTGGGACCGATCATGAGCGCCCAGCACACCTTGAGCGAGCGCGTGTTGAAAATGACCGCCCAATTGATGCCGGTCGCCACCGCGGAAGTGGCCGCGGTGTCTTTGCAAATCCGCACCAACGACGCCTGGCAAACCCTGGCCGCCGCCCCGGTGAATCCGGAAGGATTTGTGGCGGTGTTTCGCGTGCCCGATTGGAATGCCGCCGCGACCATCCCCTACCGGCTCGAAGCCCGCCGCCAACAACCGGGAATGCCGGTGCTGACGCAATACTGGTCCGGCGTCATCCGCGCCGACCCGGTGGAAAAACCGGTGATCGTGCTGGCCGCTTTCACTGGCAACATGAGCATTGCCAACAAATTTAACGGCGTCACCTCCGCCGCCAATCCGGTCACCTGGACCGAGGAGCACATCGCCGTGCCGCACAACCAGGTGGTCGCCCATGTGAGCGCGCAACAACCGGACCTGCTGTTTTTCTCCGGCGACCAGGTTTATGAGGGCGGCAATCCGACCGGCGCGGATGCCGCCAATATCGAGTTGGATTACCTCTACAAATGGTATCTCTGGTGCTGGGCCTATCGTGAATTGACACGCGACATCCCCTGCCTCTGCATCCCGGATGATCACGACGTGTATCAGGGAAACCTGTGGGGCCAGGGCGGACGCGCCATCGCCACCCAGGAAAATGGCGGCTACACTCGTCCCGCCCCGTTCGTCCGGCTGGTCGAGCGCACCCAGACATCGAATTTACCCGACCCGTATGACCCGACACCGGTGGAGCAGGGCATTGGGGTCTATTACACCCGCGTCAAATATGGGCGCATCGGTTTCGCGGTGATTGAAGACCGCAAATTCAAGCACGGTCTCCAAGGCCTGCCCGCCCGTTCGCCGACGGACCCCGCCTATGACACCGACCAGCTTGATCTCCCGGACAAGGAACTGCTGGGACCGCGGCAGGAGGCTTTTCTGGCCGCGTGGGGCCAGGACTGGCGCGGCGAGGAGATGAAGGCGGTTCTATCGCAGACGATCTTCGCCGATCTCAACACCCACGCCGGGGAAGGCCTGGCCCGGCGATACTTCGACCTGGACACCAATGGCTGGCCGCAGAGCAAGCGCCGGCGCGCGGTGGACCTGATTCGCCGGGCTTTTGCGCTCATGGTGGGCGGCGACCAGCACCTGGCGACGGTCGCCCATCACGGCATTGAGACTTACGGGGACGCGGGGGTTTCCTTCTGTGTGCCGTCCGTGCTGAATGCCTTTCCGCGCGTCTGGGACCCGTTGAACACGAACAGCGGCCCCACCGCCCAAGTCCGTCCTTACCAGGGCCAATGGCTGGATGGGTTCAAGCACCCCATTATCATGCGCGCCGCGGTGAACCCGGCGATTTATTATCAAACCACTATGGGCATGCCGCCCGCCACCGTGCATGACCGGGCCGCCGGTTACGGCCTCGTCCGCTTTGACAAAACCAACCATCGCCTCACCCTCGAATGCTGGCCGCGTTTCGCGGACCCGCGCGATCCGGCAACCGGTGGACAATATCCCGGCTGGCCGGTCACGATTCGCTCGACGGACAACTATGGCCGGGCGCCCTTCGGTTTCCTGCCGGCAGTGGAAGCGCCTGGCCTTGCCAGGCCGGTGGTGCAAGTCATTGCGGAGGCCGGCGGGGAGGTGTTATACACCTTGCGCGCCCCCGCCGCCCGCTTTCGCCCGCACGTCTTTGCCAACGGCCTTTACACGGTCATCGCCAGCGATCCGGAATCGGGCTGGTCGCAGACGTTTTCCAACCAGTCGGTCGCCATCCATCTGCCGCACCAAATCCACAACTTTGCCGCCAGTTCCCCGTATGTCATTTCCAATAGTTCCATTCGATTGTGTTGGGATGTGACGGGGGCTCGCGGAATAACCATAACTCCAGCATTGGGAGACGTGGCTTCCAACACCTTTAATGGCATCGGTGAAATCCAGGTGAATCCGCAAACCAACACCATTTACCTGCTGACCTCCACTAATGAACTGGGCCAGAGCTTGCAGTCCCAAGTGGAGGTTCGCGTTTTTGAAAGCCTGGAATCCTGGCGGCAAAGGCACTTTGCGGCCGCCGACCTGGGCGATCCGGCCAAAGAAACCACCTTGTGGGGCGACCGGGCCGATCCCGATGGCGATGGCCTTGTCAACCTGCTGGAATTCGCCCTGACCACCGATCCGCGCGCCGACTCGCGCGCAAGCCTGCCGCGATTGAGCGTGACGACGTTGCCGGGCCATGGCGCCAGCGAGCTGTTTTTGCAGTTCACCGTTCGCGGCCTGCTCAACGTGGCCGGGGTCACTTACGAAGTGCAAGTTTCCTCGGACTTGTCCGTTTGGCAGCCGTTGACGGACCTGCCCGCAGTGGCGGTGGGCGCTAACCCGGGGCCGCCTGGAGAAACCGGCACCCACACCTGGCGGGGCACGGAACCGCTCCGTCAGGGGACAGCGGGCCGCTGGTTTTTCCGATTAGCCTTGCGACCGCCGCCATAGGCCGCTTTTCGCCTTCGCGGCGCCAAGTTCGGCTAGGGATCCTCGCGAACCCGGTAAAAACGGCTGAGGGAAGCCGGCGGCAAAATAATCGGTTCTTGCCATTCGTTGACGCCGGAAAGCGCCGCAATAATATTGGACTCCGCCACGCTCCAAGTGACTGGCGTGGCCAGCGCCGAGGCGAACTCCACGGTGTATTGTTTTCCGGGATTGCCACTCCAAACTAAGCGAGGCCGTCCGGACGGCGCCAGGGTCACGGACTGGATTCTGGGCGGTGGGGTGGGGACGGAGTAACCAATGGCCAGGGTCGCCGGTTGGCCGCCTTCGCGGGATCCCAGTTGAAAAATCGAAGCGCCGTCCTCCGTTTGCGCCTTTAACAGAAATCCATGATTGAGGGCGGGGTTCGCCACCCAGGACTGAACAGCGCCCAGCACCCCTTCTCCGCCCCAGGTATAGATTTGGCCAAAACTGTCCACTTCAGCGGTGGCCAAAGGGGCTTCGGTAAAATCCCCGCCTGCGTTAGTCCAGACGGCGGCTCCCAGTTTGCGGCTGGTCCAAGACACTTCCCCCGCCAACGCGGGGCCGCCCATGCCCAAGCCGCTGCCGCTGCCCTCTGTCCAGTCGGCGAGCACGGCGTGCAAAGCAAAGACTGCGGGAAAAGGCCCCCGGCTGGCGGGGCGTGTGGTTGTCGAAAAAACGGCGGACGTGATGATGGCATTGGAAGGGATCGCGGATACATCAAACTTATACAGCGCCCGGTGGCGATTACCTTGAAGGTCCACGCCGGCGGTTAAAAACTGGTTGGCGCCGCCATTATTGGCTTCGAGCGCCCCTGACCCGATGAAAGTGTCCGCCGTGACCACCAGGTTGGTTTCTTCGGCGGGCGCCGGCAGCACGGACCTAGCGAGCCAGGCCGCCAGCAAGACCGCCTGGAGCGCCCAATTCACCGAAGATTTGCGCGGGCAGCAGGAGCGAACTGGCGCATTCACCGGGTAGTGCTTGGCGGTAGTTGACCGCGCCCCGTTATTGCTTTTGCCAATAGCCATAAGCTTATCTTTTCCTGGGGCGCTAACGGCTCAAATTAGCGCAGCCTTTGGTTATTGCAAATCGTCCGGAACGGTGTCATTGCCCTGCTTGGTGAGGTTGACCCGTTTGCCGCTCAACCAGTCCCGGCTGGCATCATAATTCCAGGTGGTGGTGGCCGCGCCAGCCCAGCCGGTTTCGTTGTTGTAGATGCGAGGATCAGCCGCGAAGGCACGCAAAGCACGCAAGACGAAAAGGAGGAATGGCCTCCACCTGCCGGGGCAACCCGCTGCTTCCGCAAGTCTTTAGTATCCGTGTCCATCCGCGTTTATCCGTGGTTGAACTGCGGTTATTCGGTTCGAGGTTTATGTTAGAAAAAACAAGACTTCATCTTCTGCCGGAAAAGATACCTCATTCACGCGGGTTTGGCGTGGGTCAAGCTAGCCTGACCGGTTGGCGGGAGAAACGGTTAAAACCGTTGCGATGCTTCGGTGGCCCGGCTCACCCCTGGCTAAAGCCAGGGGTTAATGAAACCGCGGCGGCCCTGCCAAGACGCTGGCGCGCCCTAACCCTTGGCTGATGCCGGGGGTTAATAACACCGTTGGAAAACTCCAGCGGGCGTACGGTAGAGCCTGTCCCGAAAGTGGGTGTTTGGCAAACGACGTTCGCGGCGTTGAAGCGGTCGCAGGGAATTTTAACGCCAAGCCGCAGAGCCGCAGAGCCGCAAAGATGAAGTTGGTGGTTGGGAGAAGGGAATTTTATTTCTCGGCGACTTTGCGCCTCCGCGTCTTTGCGTTTGGCCTGCTGAACTTGTGCCGGCGCGAGCGCGAGATCGATAGCCCCGTGCGAAGTCCGCGAGGTCTTGGAGTGCGGCAGCCCTCTACCGCTTTTCTTGGGCGCGTGGCCTTGGCTGCGCCAGCCGTTGGTCAAAGATGACGCCTCAGCCCTGCCAAAGCGCCAGAGGACTGGCGCACTCTACGACGCTGGCGCGCGGCACAAGAGCCTTTTCTCGCCAAGGCTTGGGGAACTCGGCGGCGAACGTGAGCGCTTACGCCGCCTTTGACCGCGGTTTGGCCTTGTCTTCGTGCTTCCGCAGCCGCTCCAGCATCCGCAGGTCATGCGTGGACTTTTGCTACCCCCCGCTGGACCGGGGGGCTATTTCCCGCCGCTCCTGACAGAGCTGTTGACCAACCATTTCACCGAAAACAGCAAGGAACCCAAGCATAACGGGTGTCGCCCTTCGAGGGCGGGATTGACTTCCCGGGCGGCAGGGTCTATCCCAAGGTTGTGCCACGACAGCCGCGCATCGAGTTCGCCGGCGCCGTTTATCACCTGGTCAACCGGGGCAACGGCGGCCAGCGGGTTTTTCGGGATGACGCCGACCGGGAGTTGTTTTTGAACATCCTGGGCGAGGCCTGCGCCAAGACCGGGTGGCGCGGCCTGGCGTGGTGCCTTTTGCCGGATGAATTCCACCTGGTGGTGGAAACGCCGCAGCCCAACCTGGTCGCCGGCATGAAATGGTTCCTCGGCACATACACCATTAAATTCAACCGCCGGCATCGCACCCGCGGCCACCTGTTCGCCGGTCGCTATCGCTCTCTGCTGATCGAGGCGCAAGCGGACGCGCCACTGGCCCAAGTGTGCGCCTACACCCATTTGCGCCCGGCCGCGCGGCGGTTGCTGGCGGCGGGCCAAGCCCTGGCCGACTATTTCTGGAGCAGCTACCCGCATTACCTGCGCGAGCCGGGCCAGCGGCCGGCCTGGATGGCCGCCGCCCCGCTTTTTGCGGCTCTAAAACTGGCGGATGACGCGGCGGGCCGCCAAGCCTTGGCGGACTTGACGGAGGACGTCCGCCGGCAGGGCGCTGATCCGGCCTGGCGGGCGATCGAGCGCGGCTGGTGCCTGGGGAGCGACGCCTTCCGCATGGGTCTGCGGGAAAAACTCGCGCCGCCCGGACGCCATGCCGCCTTGCCCAACCGGGAGATGGCGCGGGACCAGGCGGAACTCATCCTGCGGGAAGAACTCGGGCGGCTCGGCTGGACCGAAGACGAACTGGCGGCGCGGGCCAAAGGCGACCCGGAAAAGATACGCCTCGCGCGGAGATTGCGAGGCGAAACCACCATCAGCCTCCGCTGGGTGGCGCAACGATTGAAGATGGGTTCCTGGACGCACACAGCCAATTGTCTTTATCGGCGGGACTCGGGAAACGCCGGCGCGGTTCCCGCCCAAACGGCGGCGCCCGCTAGGAAACGCGCCGCGCGACGGCCCAAAGCGGCGTCGCGCCCGGCGGTCGAGTCACCGTCGCCACGCGCTCCCGCGGTCGAGGAACTGCCGGTGCATTGCCTGTGAGCGAACGCACTCAGCGCGTCGCCGGCATTTTAAGGTCCAGAGGGTAGCGGCGGTTTTTGGGGTCGCGCTCGAAAATCGGGCCGACGGCGACCACGACATCCGAGCCGGACGCGACCGCGGTCGCACAATCGGGCGAGCCGGACGGCTCGCCGGGGCCGGGATGGATGGCGCGGGCCGATTTAAGCCGGGGCGCCTGGCCGTTGACGCGCGGGTAGCCGAAGGTCACCTTGACTTCCGGGATTTCGCTTTGGGGAATTTTGGCGGTGGAGTAAACCTCGACAAAAGCCGCGTGCCGGTCCCAGAACGCGAGGTCCTTGCCCTCGAAGCGCAGGCTGCCGATGTAGCGGGTCAGGCCGCTGTCATGGGCGGTGACGAAGCAGCTCACCCAGGTGTAATCCTGATCGTTGATTCGCTCGACATCGCACGCGCGCAGGCTCCAGGTGTAGCGCCCCTTGGTCCACGCAAAAGGCCGCCGCACGCTGACAAAATCCCCTTCGTAGCCGGCGGCCTCGTAATGCGTATCCGCGGCGCCGCGCGCCTGGTCCACGGACAGCCGGCCCCGCCCCCAGCGCGAAAAGATGCCGCCGTGGCCGAGATGCACCCGGGTCTGGTTGGTGCGGGAAGCCCAGCCATTGCAATTGGACTGCAGTCCGCCGTAAAACTTGATGCCGCCCAACTCGCCCAAGCCGCAAGGGGCAAGGTAAAAATTCACCGTGTCAGGGATGTCCCGGTCAATGGTCACCTCGAGGTCAAGGGACTCGAAGCGGGGCGTGGGGCTCTCGAAATGCCACCAAATGTCCGCCAAGTGCCAGGGCAGGCGCGGCAAGGCCGGGGCCTTCGGCGCGGCCGGCTCGGCGGCCGCGCCAAACATGGGCAGGAGGAGGAACAAGCCTGTCCAAGCCCCCAAAAAAAATTTTGTCAAACGCATCATAAATGGCATCCGTTGGCGCGCGCCCCGAACCTTGAGGGCGTCCAGCCAAAACTGACCGGCGCTCCCCCGATAGGCAAGCCGAAATTCGGAAACCGCGCCGTCGCAGGCTGCCCCCGGGAGCAAATCACTCGGCCTGCCAGACCACCTGGAACTCCTGAAAGGCGGTATTTTCCTGCCTGGTGGTGACGGGAAAGACCTGCCAGACCAGCCAGCGAAAGACCCCCAGCGGGTGGCGGCCGGCGGAACGGATGGAGGACGCCTGGTAATTGCCGGCGGGAACGGCCCGGGTGTCCACCTCGGCAATGGGCGTGAAGCGCGTCCGGTCCCCAACCTCCCAGCCCGGGTCTTCCACACTGGCGCTGCCGTATAGCACGAACCGCTGCGGCCCGCGATTGCCATTCTGGCTGTGCGACCAGGTGTTGACCGCCGTCAGGCGCAGGGTGCCTGCCAATTCGGCTTTGTAGCAGCCCCCCGTGACCCCGTTGCCAAAGACCGGCCCGTAGCTGGCGGCCAGTTTGCCGTCGTGCAAGGCGGACGGCGGCTCGTTGTTCACGCCCGGGCGGGTGGTCACGCGCCGGAGGCCGCCGCCGGCACCGGCGAGCGGCACGGACTTGAACCCGGCGCTGGCCGAAGATTCCCCCACCACATAGGCGTAATCGGTCACCGGCAAGGCGCGCGGCTGTTGGTCGCGCACCAATCCCACCGTCAGCGGCTGGCCGGCCGCTTCATTGACGGCCCGCCACAACGCCGCGAGATCTGGCACGGCGCGCCCATTGACCGTTTGCAAAAGGTCGCCCGTTTTGAAGCCGTCCCGCGCCGCCGCCGAGCCGGCGGGCGCGTCGGTGAGATAAACGCCGCCGGATTCCTTGCTGACGCCGAAGGCCGAAAACTCCTCGCCGGTCAATTCCCGCACGCCGGCGCCGTGCCAAAATCGGGGCAGGGCATCAACCAGGGCCGGCGGCTGGTCCGCGCCAACCGAGTCCCCGGCGGGCTTCACCGCCGGAATTTCGGGGGTCCGGGCAACCGCTTTGAGCGCGGGCTTTTGCACGCCAAACTGGTCCATCGGGAAATTCACAAAGCCGAGTTTCAGGGCCGGCGAGCCGTCTTTAACCCGAAAGTCGCCTTTGGCCGGGTCCACAAAAAGCGGGTCGCCCGCCAGCGAATGGGCGTCGCAGCCGTGGGCGGCGAATTTGACGCGATCGGCTTCGGCGGGGAAAAGGTTGCGGTCAATTTCCGCGCCCCACCGGCCCTTGGGCATGCCGCCGGCGGGGCGATAGGCGGCCATCCAGATGTTGTTGGTGACCACGTCGCCGCTGTTGGCATACCAGACATGCGGATGGAGGGTGTTATGGACGGCGATGTTGTTCCAGACCCGCCGGTGAAACCCCTCGCGCAGCTTGAGGCCGCCGCGCAGAAACAGGTTGTTGTAGATTTGGTAATTGGAGGAGCCGTCGTCCAGGTCCACGTCCCAGCCGTGATCGCAGCGCCAACGGTTGTTGCGCAGCACCACCGGCTCGACGGCATCCAGCAGCGCCAGGCGGGGCAGTTCCTCGGCGGGCGCGTTTTTCAGGCCCCAGAAGCGATCGCGGCCCCAGGAATTGAAAGAGCCGTGGTCGCCTGTCTCCCGCACGGTGTCGAAGACGTCGCAGAACTCGATCACATGCCCGCCAAAAGTGCCCTCGCTGACATTGATGCCGGCGCGCGAGGCCTCGCAAATCGTGCAGTGCCGAATGGTGATGCGGCGGGACATGGAAATTTGCACGCCGGTGGCCTGTTTCTCGACCATCCCGACCTTTTCGATCAGGCAATCCTCGACCACGCAATCCGCCGGATAATTGTCCGCGCGCGGTCCCGGCGTTTGATCAATCTGCTCGTAACTTTGGCGCTGGTGATATTCAAAAAGAGGGTTGCGGACTGTCTGCGGGTCGCCCACGAAAGCGATGGCGCTGGCGCCGGCGTCGTGAAAATGGCTGCCCTGGATTTTCACGCGGCGGTTGTAATTGTTCAGAAAAACCGCGTTGCCGCCCAATTGATCGAATTCACAGTCGGCCAGGACGCAGTCCTCGGCGCCATTAAAGAGCACCGCGCCGCCGCGGTAGATGGTCCAGTCGCTGCGCAGCAGCGGCTCCTTCACGTCCATGAAGGTGCGGGCGGCGTGGCGGAAGACAAACCCGCGCAAGGCTACGTGCCGCACGGGTTGCCCGGGCGCGCCCTGAAACTCGATCAAGTGCCGCAGCCGCGCGATCTCCACGACCGCCGCCGCCAGCCGGACCGGCCGCGGATTGATTTCCCCGACCCCTGTCCCGTCTGGCCGAACCTCCTTCAACTCCTTGCGGAGTTCCAGGCCGGGATAATAGTAGAGAGTGGCCGTTTTCGCGTTGTGGAACCACTCGCCCGGGGCGTCGAGTTCCTCGAAAATATTTTCCACATAGCGATGCTGCGGATGCATCCCCATCTGGCGATTGTTCTGCCAGCCGCCTTCGTAGGTGATTTCGCCCTTATCGTCCTTGCCGGTGATGCGGTAGTGGTAGCCGCCCCAATGCGCGCGGTGCATGGCGTGAATAAAACCACCGGTGGGGTCGGCCCAGCGCGCCGCCCGCTCCTTGCTGAAGGCGTCGGCGGCGAAGCCGTTGTAAGGCCGGATACCAGGGTCAAAATTGGGGTAACGGGCCATCCGCTGCCGCTGACCGTTGACGAACAACTGGTCAATGGCGAGGCCGTCTGGCGTCTTGGCCTGCATGATCCCGTCGCGGTAGGGCGTCCATTGCAGAGCCAGCCGGGCGCCGCCGCTCAGCACCACTGTTTCACCAGGCGCGGCCTGGTAAACAACCGGCGCGCCGGCGGCGCCGGAATCCTCCGGCGTGAACACCAGGGTGTCGGCCAGGTAATAAACTCCGCCACCAACGGTGATGGTCACCGGCTCCCGGCCGCGCGCCGCGCGGGCCGCTTTTTGGGCCGCTGCCAAGGTGGCCAGCGGTTTCTCCCGGCTTCCCGGATTGGCGTCATGGCCGGCCGGTCCGACGAAAATTTCCCTCGCGAGGGCGTCGCCAGCCACGGCCAAGCCGAAAACCAGGGCACCGATGGAGCGCCAACCGGCATGAATCTTGTCCATGCGCCGATTATGCGCCCGGCTGCCGCCGTTTTTCAACTGGCGAATCGGCGGCGCGCGGCCGGTGCGCTGACTTAAACCTAAAAACCGCAGTTCAACCACGGATAGACCCGGATGGACACGGATACCAAAGATTGGCGAAAGCAGAGGCTTGCACCCGGCGGTGGCTGGCATGGAGCTAACGGCATTGACAAGCCTTCCGCCGCCGTTAGGGTTACAACATGTCAAGCATGACGATGGCAAACAGCGTGAGGGAAACCCATGCCCGCCTGAAGCGGAGAGCGAAGGCGAATTTTCGCCGCCTAAACCAGGAAGTGCTTGCCCGGCTTGGACGGACTTATAAAACTGAGGACTTGAAAAATAATTATCTTAAAACCATCGCCGTGCCACTCGCGGCCGGGTTGTTGGCAGCGGTCGCGGCCTTGCCGGCGCCGGCCGCCAAACCGAACTTTCTATTCATGTTCACGGACGACCAGCGCTGGGACGCGATCGGCGCGGTGCAGCGCGAGCAGGGCGAGAAGGCGCGCTTTCCGTGGTTCCAAAGCCCGAATCTGGACCGGCTGGCGGCCGAGGGAGTGCGCTTTCGCAACGCCTTTGTGGTGAACTCGCTCTGCGCCCCCAGCCGCGCCAATTTCCTGACCGGCCGCTACAGCCACCTCAACGGCGTGGTCAACAATCACACGCCGTTCCCCACCAACAGCGTCACCTATGCCACCCACCTGCGCGCGGCGGGCTATACGGCCGCTTACATCGGCAAATGGCACATGGGCAGCCAGAGCGGAAAGCGGCCGAGTTTCGATTACTCCGCCAGTTTCATCGGCCAAGGCAAATATTACGATTGCCCGGTGGAAATCAATGGCGAGAAAACGGCCACCAAAGGCTGGATTGACGATGTCACCACCGATTACGCCATCGAATTCATCCGCCGCCACAAGGACCAGCCGTTCGCGGTGACGCTTGGCTTTAAGGCCACGCATGGCCCCTGGGACGAGCCGCCGGAGCGCGTGCGGCATCTTTACCAAAACGACATCCCCAAGCCGCCCGTCAACGGGACCAACACCGCGATTTACCGGCCTTCGCTCAACCCCGCCACCGCCGAAGGCGCCGCTAATATCGGCAACAAACGCGCCGAGATGCAGCGCAATTACCTGCGCATCCTGACCGCGATGGACCACAACGTGGGACGGCTGCTCCAAGTGCTGGATGACTTGAAACTGGCCGAAAACACGGTGGTGGTGTTTTCGAGCGACAACGGCTATTACCTGGGCGAGCACGGCCTGGGCGACAAGCGGTCCGCGTATGACGAAAGCCTGCGCATCCCGCTGCTGCTGCGCTACCCAAAGCTGGCGCCCAAAGGGGTCGCCCTGGATCAGATGGTCCTAAACCTCGACCTGGCCCCGACTTTCCTCGATTTGGCCGGCGTGCCCGTCCCGCCCGAAATGCAGGGGCTCAGCCTCAAGCCACTCCTGGTCGGCGCCCCCGGCCCCTGGCGAAAATCCTTTTTCTATAATTACTTCTACGAGCGTGGTTTCACGACTCCCACCGTGCTCGCGGTGCGCACCGAAACCGCCAAGCTCATCAAGTACCCCGGCCACGATGAATGGACCGAAGTCTTTGACCTGGCCAAAGACCCTTACGAACAAAAAAACCTGGCCAAAGACCCGGCTGCCGCCGAGCTGGTCAAGGCTCTGCAGGAAGAATTCGACCGCCAGGCCAAGGCCATCAACTTTGCGATTCCCGACTACGCCGACAAACCCGGCGATGAGGACGGGGACGGCAAAAAGAAAGGCAAAGCCGGCAAGAAAGTGGCCGCGCTGGAGGGGCCGGTATTGCTGTTTAATTTCGACCAGGCAGCGGGCGCCAAGGTCACCGACACCTCCGGCCAGAACAATCATGGCCGGGCCGCTGGGGTGCAAATCGTGGAAGGCCGCGCGGGCCGCAAAGCCGCCCGCTTTGACGGGCGCGGCAGCATCGAGGTTGCCAAGTCCGAGTCGCTGGACTGCGCCGGATCCCCTTGGACTTTCGAGGCCGTTCTGAAAGCCGAGAAACCGGATGGCGTGGTGCTGGCGCGCGGCGGCGCGACCGCTGGCTATGCCCTGGTGATAAGGGACGGCAAGCCGGAGGCGGTGGTCAACGTCAACAATCAAACCCACAAAGCAGCCGGATCCCGCGCCGTAACCGGGGAATGGACGCATCTGGCCGGGGTCATCACCGCGAAGAAAAAGCTGCGGCTTTACGTCAACGGCGATTTGGCGGCGGAAACCGATTGCCCGCTGCTCGACCGCGATCCGAATGACTCCATGCAAGTCGGGACCGACACCGGCAGCCAGTTGATGGAATACCCCAAGGGCGCCGGTTTCACCGGGCTGATCGAATCGGTGCGGCTCCACGCCGGCGCGCGGTCGGCGGAGGATATCAAAAAAAGCGCCCTCCCCTAAAACCGGACTGCTCAGGAAAGGCTCCCATGATTCTGAAATCACGCAATGTCGCCCTGGGCCTGCCGCCTATGCACAAGCAGGGGGAACGCCGCCCTCCTTCGGCGGAGACTCGGGTCATGCAAGGGAGCGTGGTTTATCCAGCAGCCTCTTCGGAATGCGGATTTCTGCCGGATAAATCCGGCGCTCCAGCGCCTGCGGTTCAGGGAAACGGGGCGTGGTTCAGGAACAGGTTGACTCCCGCTCAGGCCGCGATGGCGGCGGCCTTGCCAGTGGCTCTGTGTTTTTTATGGGCCCCGCTGTCCGTCGCCGCCGAAGGCCCGCGCGATTATCTCCGGCGCGACGGCGCTTGGTTCAAAAGCGCCGAGGCCAAAACCATCGCCGCTCACGTGCTGTCGCATCAATCGGACCTGGGCGGCTGGCCCAAGAATACCGACACCGCCAAAAAGCCCTTCACCGGCGACCGCTCGCAGATCAAGCCCACCTTTGACAACGGCGCCACCACGGATGAATTGCGTTTCCTGGCGCGCATCTGGCAGGCTGGACGCGAGGAACATTGCCGCCAGGCCTTCGAGCGCGGTTACGATTACATCCTCAAAGCCCAATATCCCAACGGCGGCTGGCCGCAGTATTATCCGCCGCCCGAAAAAAGCTATCATCGGCACATCACCTTCAATGACGGCGCGATGGTGCGCCTGCTGGAATTTCTGCGCGAGACCTGGACCGCCCCAGCCTACGATTTTCTGGATGAACCGCGGCGGAAGGCGGCGCAGGCCGCCTTCAATCGCGGCATTCAATGCATCCTGAAGTGCCAGATCAAGGTGGATGGCCGCCTCACCGCCTGGTGCGCGCAGCATGATGAAAAGGATTTCTCGCCGCGCCTGGGCCGCGCTTATGAGCTGCCGACCCTTAGCGGCGCGGAATCCGTCGGCATTGTCCGGCTGCTGATGAGCCTGGAAAAGCCGGGGCCGGAGGTCGTGCATGCCGTCGAGTCCGCCGTCGCCTGGTTCGAGTCGGCCGAGCTCAAAGGCATCCGGGTCGAGGTGCAAAAGGATGCGCGCTCGCCCTCCGGCAAAAACAAGTTCGTGGTGCCCGACCCGGCGGCCCCGCCGCTCTGGGCGCGCTTTTACGAAATCGGCTCCAACCGGCCGATCTTTTGCGACCGCGACGGCGTTGCCAAATACAACCTGGCGGACATCGGCTACGAGCGCCGCAACGGCTACGCCTGGTACGGCGATTGGGCGCGGTCTTTGCTGGAAAAAGATTACCCGGCCTGGAAAAAGCGGGTGGCCGCGCCATGAGAATAAGCGTCAAATGTTTCATGGCAGCGATAAACGCTTTGGGAGCGATTATCTTGGGCTTCTTTGGCGTGATCTTACTCAGGAGTGCTTGGGATAAACGACACGGCCCCCCTCACCCCGCCCTCTCCCCCCAAGGGGGGAGAGGGAAAACGCCGCCCACGGTGACAAATTATGGTTCTTCGATGTTTTCGGTGGAATTGCCGGAAGCGAATTACGGTGTATAACGTCAGGCTTGGGGTTTTCGATAGCGCGGTTTCCCCTCACCCCCTGCCTGCGCCCGCCTGCCGAGCGGTGGG